>WBZQ01000252.1_pt1 | contig 42818 bp, 41 predicted proteins | sample 5204251 | NCBI WGS metagenome assembly WBZQ01 (sample SAMN12412402, study PRJNA552823) | activated sludge metagenome | isolation source: activated sludge from nitrification reactor of wastewater treatment plant... | place: USA: Virginia | collected 2017-09 | reverse complement strand
GCTCCTCACACCTCAACCGGCGCGGGGGCCTCGGTCACAGCGCTCCACGGACTTCAACCCGGTAAACGGGTCAGGAAAGTTTGATGTCGACGCCGATGCCGATGATGAAGATGACCCAGATCAGGCCGACGAAGATGGTGAGCCGGTCGAGGTTGCGCTCGACGACGCTGGACCCGGACAGGCTGGACTGCACTCCACCGCCGAACAGCGACGACAGACCGCCACCCTTGCCACGGTGCAACAGCACCAGCACGATCATCAGGATGCTGGTGATGATCAGTCCGATGTCGAGTGCGAGCTTCACGGGTGGTGGTGTCCTGTCGGTCTCGGGTGCATAAACATGTGGCGGATCGGTCCTGGTGAGAACCGATCCGCCACAGTCTACGCTAACGCGGTGTTACGGCAGCGGGCCCCCGGCCGCGATGGCCGACAGCGTCGCGAACTCGTCCGGCTTGAGCGAGGCACCGCCGACGAGCGCGCCGTCGACATCGGTCTGGCCGACGATGTCACCGACGTTCTTGGCGTTGACCGAACCGCCGTAGAGAACGCGGACCGCTGCGGCGGTGTCCGCGTCGGCGATCTCGGCGAGTGCACCACGCACGGCGGCGCACACCTCCTGGGCGTCGTCGGCGCTGGCCACCCGGCCGGTGCCGATGGCCCACACCGGCTCGTAGGCGATGACGGTCTTGCCGATCTCCTCGGCGGTCAGACCCGCCAGCGAACCCTTGAGCTGGGCGACGTTGTACTCGACGTGGTTGCCCGCCTCACGGATGTCCAGACCCTCACCGATACAGACGATCGGCGTGATGCCGTGCCGCAATGCCGCCTTGGCCTTGGCGAGCACCACCTCGTCGGTCTCGGCGTGCAGGGTGCGGCGTTCGGAGTGGCCGACCACCACATAGGTGCACCCCAGCTTGGCCAGGAACGCACCGCTGATCTCACCGGTGTAGGCGCCCGAGTCGTGCTGCGACAGGTCCTGCGCACCATAGGTGAGCAGCAGTTTGTCGCCGTCGACGACGGTCTGCACGCTGCGGATGTCGGTGAACGGCGGGATCACCGTCACGTCGACCTTGTCGAAGTACTTCGCCGGCAGCGCGAACGCCAGCTTCTGCACCAGCGCGATGGCCTCAAGGTGGTTGAGGTTCATCTTCCAGTTGCCCGCGATGAGCGGCTTGCGTGTACTCACGTATCAGCTCTCCAAAACCTTCAGACCCGGCAGTTCCTTGCCCTCCAAATATTCCAGCGACGCACCGCCACCGGTGGAGATATGCGAGAACCCGGAATCGGGCAGGCCCAGCGTACGCACGGCGGCGGCGGAGTCACCGCCACCGACGACGGTGAACGCGCCGCCCTCGGTGGTCGCGGCGATCGCCTCGGCGACGCCGCGGGTGCCCGCGGCGAACTTCTCGAACTCGAACACACCCGACGGGCCGTTCCAGAAGATCGTCTTGGCGCCCGAGAGCACCGCGGCGAACCGCTTGACCGACTCGGGCCCGATGTCCAGGCCCATCCAGCCGTCCGGGATCTCGCCCGCGGCAACGGTCTGCGCTTCGGCGTCGGCGGCGAACTTGTCGGCCACCACCACGTCGACGGGCAGCTTGATCACGTCGCCGAACCGCTCGAGCAGGGCCTTGCAGACGTCGATCTGATCTTCCTGCAACAGCGAGGTGCCCACCGAGAGGCCTTGTGCGGCAAGGAAGGTGAACGCCATTCCGCCACCGATGACCAGGGTGTCGACCTTGGGGGCCAGCGATTCGATGACGCCGAGTTTGTCGGACACCTTCGAGCCGCCGAGCACCACCGCGTACGGGCGCTCCACGTCGTGGGTCAGCTTGGCCAGCACCTCGACCTCGGCGGCCACCAGGTTGCCCGCGTAGTGCGGCAGCAGCTTGGCGACGTCGTACACCGAGGCCTGCTTGCGATGCACCACACCGAAGCCGTCGGAGACGAACGCGCCGTCGTCGCCGACGAGTTCCACCAGGGCCTTGGCGAGCGATTCGCGCTCGGCCTCGTCCTTGGAGGTCTCGCGCGGGTCGAACCGGATGTTCTCCAGCAGCAGCACGTCGCCGTCGGTGAGACCCTCGGCGCGGGCCAGTGCGTCCGAACCGACGACGTCACCGGCGAGCTGCACATTGCGGCCCAGTTCCTCGGACAGCCGTGCGGCCACCGGGGCGAGCGAGAACTTCAGGTCGGGCTCACCCTTGGGCCGGCCGAGGTGCGCGGTGATGATCACCTTGGCACCGGCGTCGATCAGCGCGTTGAGGGTGGGCAGCGACGCCAGGATGCGGCCCGGATCGGTGATCGTCGACCCGTCGAGCGGGACGTTGAAATCCGACCGGACCAGCACACCACGACCCGAAACACCTTCTTCGAGAAGGTCTTTCAGAGTAGCTACGGACATCAGAGCGACTTTCCGACCAGACCGATGAGGTCGACGAGGCGGTTGGAGTAGCCCCACTCGTTGTCGTACCAGGAGACGGCTTTGACCTGGTTGCCGAGGACCTTGGTGAGCCCGGCGTCGAACAGCGAGCTGTGCGGGTCGGTGACGATGTCGCTGGAGACGATGGGCGCGTCGTAGTACTTGAGGATGCCCTTGAGCGGCCCCTCGGCGGCGGCCTTCATCGCGGCGTTGACCTCGTCGGCGGTGGTATCCCGGCCGACCTCGACGGTGAGGTCGGTGACCGAGCCGGTGGGGATCGGCACACGCAGCGCATAGCCGTCGAGCTTGCCCTTGAGCTCGGGCAGGACCAGGCCGATGGCCTTGGCGGCACCGGTGGAGGTGGGCACGATGTTGATCGCGGCAGCGCGGGCGCGACGCAGATCCTTGTGCGGGCCGTCCTGCAGGTTCTGGTCCTGCGTGTAGGCGTGGACGGTGGTCATCAGGCCCTTGACGATGCCGAACTCGTCGTTGAGCACCTTGGCGAACGGGCCGAGGCAGTTGGTGGTGCACGAGGCGTTGGAGATGATGTTCTGGCTGCCGTCGTACTTGTCGTCGTTGACGCCCATCACGATGGTGATGTCCTCGTCGGAGGCCGGCGCGGAGATGATGACCTTCTTGGCACCGGCGTCGAGGTGGCCCTGCGCCTTGGCGCGGGCGGTGAAGATGCCGGTGGACTCGACGACGACGTCGACGCCCAGGTCGCCCCACGGCAGCGCCGCCGGGCCCTCCTTGACCTCGAGGGCCTTGATCTTCACGTCGCCGACGACGATGGTGTCTTCGCCTTCGAGGGTGACATCCTGCGGCAGGCGGCCGAGGATGGAGTCGAACTTCAGCAGGTGCGCGAGGCTCGCATTGTCGGTCAGGTCGTTGACCGCGATGATCTCGATGTCAGTGGTCCCCAGCGCCTTTTGTGCCTCGACAGCGCGGAAGAAGTTACGGCCGATCCGGCCGAATCCGTTAACGCCTACCCGAACAGTCACTGTTGTGCTCCTTAGCGGTATTCATCGACGGGCCGTATGGCCCAGGGGTACGGCCCCCCGCGGCGCCATCCTTACAGGCACCACCGGGAGACCATCGCCGCATCTCAGCCTAGTAGCTGCCGGTCATCGGAGCAGCGGGTGGCACCGAAAATTCACGCCTCGTCGAGCAGGTCGGAGGTGACCGCCGCCTCGGTGTCCGGAATACCTTCTGCGCGTGCCTTTTTGTCGGCCATCGACAGCAGGCGCCGAATCCGGCCCGCGACCGCATCCTTGGTCATCGGCGGGTCGGCGAGCTGGCCGAGTTCCTCCAGCGACGCCTGGCGGTGCGTCACCCGCAACTGTCCCGCCGCCAGAAGGTGGTCGGGGATCTCGTCGCCGAGGATCTCCATCGCCCGTTCGACGCGGGCGGCGGCGGCCACCGCGGCGCGTGCCGATCGGCGGAGGTTGGCGTCGTCGAAGTTGGCGAGGCGGTTGGCGGTGGCGCGCACCTCGCGGCGCATCCGCCGTTCCTCCCACACCAGCCGGGTGTCGTGGGCACCCATCCGGGTGAGCAGCGCGCCGATGGCCTCGCCGTCACGGATCACCACCCGGTCGGCGCCACGGACCTCGCGGGCCTTCGCGGTGACACCGAGCCTGCGCGCGGCGCCGACGAGCGCGAGCGCGGCCTCGGGCCCTGGGCAGCTGACCTCGAGCGCCGACGACCGGCCGGGTTCGGTGAGAGATCCATGGGCCAGGAAGGCGCCGCGCCAGGCCGCCTCGGCGTCGGCGACGGTGCCACCGACGACCTGGGCCGGCAGGCCGCGCACGGGGCGCCCCCGCATGTCGAGCAGGCCCGTCTGCCGGGCCAGGCCCTCACCGTCCTTGGTGACGCGCACGATGAACCGGGCACTCTTGCGGATACCGCCGCTGCGCAGCACATGTACCTCGGAGTTGTAGCCGTACAGGTCGTGGATCTCCCCACGCAGACGGCGGGCGACGTTGCCCACGTCGAGTTCGGCCTCGACCACGACGCGGCCCGCGACGATATGCAGGCCTCCGGCGAATCGGAGGAGGGCCGATACCTCTGCCTTCCGGGAGCTCACCTGCGTCACCGGTAGACGACTCAGCTCATCCTTGACCGCCGCCGTCATCGCCACGAGTACCTGGCCTCCTGTCATCTGCCCAAACCCCCCTGTTTCACTGTGCTGTGACATCCCCGGTGACGTGTCGGGTCACAGCACACCCCACCGTGAGACGGCGCCACGCCCGGCGTGGGCGCCACCGCGGGTGACGTGGTCCGCCGGATGGGCATCGCCCTCTGGCGGGCGCACCCGCGAACAGTCAGTATCTCAAATACGTAACGGCTCACGCATCCGCATGCTCCGATAGGTCAGCCGGATCGCTATCCAGAGCCCGATTCTTGATGCCGAAGATTATTCTTCTTCATACAGGCCTCGGACGAGATGCGCCAACTTCTCCGGATCGTGGACATGCCTGCCGGGCACCGCGAGATCACCCACATGCAGCGTGGCCCCGAACTTCGCGGCCGCACGCTCGAGATACTCGCGTTCCCGCCCCGCGGGCACCGACGCGGAATCGACCACCACGTGATCGACCCGGAACGCGTCGGCATGCGCGTGCAGCACGTGCAGATGCCGTTCCACCGAAAAGCCAGGCGTCTCACCCGATTCCGGCGCCAGATTGACCACGAGCACTTTCCGGGCAGAGCTGTGCCGCAGCGCGGCGAGCTGTTTGGGCACCAGCACATGCGGGATCACGCTCGAGAACCAGGACCCGGGCCCGAGCACCACCAGGTCGGCCGCCCCGATCGCCGCGATGGCCTCGTCACAGGCCGGCGGGTCCTCGGGCAGCAGCCGCACCCGGCGCACCTTGCCCGGTGTGGTTGCCACCGCGACCTGCCCCCGGATGCAGCGACTGATCCGCGGATCGCTCTCCAGCCCCGACACGTCCGCCTCGATGTCCAGCGGCACCAGCGACATCGGCAACACCCGCCCGTCGACGCCGAAGATGTCCCGGAGCTCGTCGAGGGCGGCGACCGGATCCCCGAGCAACTCGGACAGGCCCGCCAGCAGCAGATTGCCCACCGGATGCCCGGCGAGCGCTCCCCTGCCGCGGAACCGGTGCTGCAGGGCGTCGGCCCACAACGTCCGCTTGTCCCGGTCGTGGCCCTCGGCCCGGTCGGCCAGTGCGGCGGGCGCACTCATCAACGCGGCCAGCGCCATCCGCAGATCGCCGGGCGGGATCACATCGAGTTCGGCCCGCATCCGGCCCGACGAACCGCCGTCGTCGGCGACGGTCACCACCGCCGTCACATGACGGGTCAGGTACCGCATCGCCGTCAGGGTCGCGTACAGTCCGTGTCCGCCGCCGAGCGCGACGATCTTCGGCTCGCCCATCACTCGCGTCCCAGATCGCGGTGCATCACCCGGATGTCGTACCGGGAGTCCCCGTCGCCGGACAGTTCCATGAGCCGGCGTGCGAGTTCCTCGGTCATCGCCACACTGCGGTGTTTACCGCCCGTGCAGCCGACGCTGATTGTCATGTAGCGCTTACCCTCCCGCAGATACCCGGGCGCGACCAGCGCCACCAGATCGACGTAGGTCCGGGCGAACTGTTCGGCCTCCGGCTGACCGAGGACGTAGTCGCGCACCGGCTCGTCGCGGCCGTTGTGTTCACGCAGCTCCGGGATCCAGTACGGGTTGGGCAGAAAGCGAACATCGGCCACGAGGTCGGAATCGATCGGCAGGCCGTACTTGAATCCGAACGACTGCAGCGCGATGCTCAGCTTCTCGTCGCCGGTGCTCGGGTACATGCCCTCCACCACCGCCCGCAGTTTGGCGATGCTCAGGTTGGATGTCTCCACCACCAGATCGGCCGAGTCCATGATGGGAGCCAGTACCGCCCGCTCCCGCGCGATGCCCTCGATCAGGGTCTCCCCGCCCTGCATCGGGTGGCGCCGGCGGACCTGCTCGAAACGCCGGACCAGGATCTGATCGCTGGCGTCGAGGAACAGCACCCGCGTGGTCACCCCGGCCTGGGCGAGCTGGTCGCGTACCTGCGCCAGCTCGTCGTCGATGGCGCTGTCGGTGGCCCGCACCACGATTCCCATCCGGGCGATCGCCGGGCTGTCGGTGTGGACGAAGTCGACGAGCTTGGCGACGAGGGACGGCGGCACGTTGTCGGCCACATACCAGCCGTCGTCCTCGAGAATGTTGGCCACACTCGACCGGCCCGCACCCGACATGCCGGCCACGAACAGCACCGTCAGGCCGGTCGCCTCACCGAGAACGCTTGCCTCACTCATCCACAAATCCTCCTCCGGCGGCCCGGGCCGGCTGTGCCCCGGGCGTCCGCCCGCGTTCATCGGGCCCGGTCGTCTGCCCGCGTTCATCGTGCCCGTTCCCGACCGCGAGTGCCTCACGAACCGCCGTCGCCGTGGCCACTCCGATACCCGGAACCGCCGAGATCTCCTCGATCGAGGCCTCGCGCAGCTTGGCGACCGACCCGAAATGGCTGACCAGCGCGGTGCGCCGGGTCTGCCCCAGGCCCGGAATGCCGTCCAGCGCGGATTCGGTCATCCGCTTGCTGCGCTTACTGCGATGGAATGTGATCGCAAACCGGTGTGCCTCGTCACGCACACGCTGCAGCAGGAACAGCGCCTCACTGCTGCGCGGCAGGATCACCGGATCGTCGTCGTCGGGGAGCCAGATCTCCTCCAGCCGTTTCGCGAGCCCGACCACCGCGACATCGGTGATACCGAGTTCGTCGAACACCGCGGCCGCGGCCTGCACCTGAGGCTGCCCGCCGTCGACGACGAACAGGTTGGGCGGGTAGGCGAACCGGCGGGCCTTGCCCGAGTCGGGGTCCACTACCGGCTCCTGGTCGGCGCGGTGACGCAGGAACCGTCGCCGGGTGACCTCGGCGATCGAGGCGACGTCGTCGGAATGCCCTTCGCCCGCGGCCTCTTTGATCGAGTAGTGCCGGTAGTCCGACTTGCGGGGCAGGCCGTCCTCGAACACCACCAGCGAGGCCACCACGTCTGTGCCCTGTACGTGCGAGATGTCGACACATTCGATGCGCAGCGGCGCCTCGTCGAGGGCGAGGGCCTGCTGGATCTCAGTCAGCGCCGCCGACCGGGTCGTCAGATCACCGGCTCTCTTCAGCTTGTGGTGGGCCAACGACTCGGACGCGTTGCGCGCCACGGTCTCCATCAGGGTGCGTTTGTCTCCGCGCTGCGGCACCCGCACCGTCACCCGGCTGCCGCGCAAACCCGAGAGCCAGTCGGCCACCTCGTCGACGTCGGCGGGCACCGCCGGTACCAGCACCTCACGCGGGATCGACTCCACCACACCGCCCGTCACACCGCTCTCGACATCGGCCTGGCCGCCGTAGAACTGGGTGAGGAACTGCCCGATCACCTCACCGTCGTCGTCGGAGTCGAAACGCTCGACCACCCAGCCCCGCTGGCCACGGACTCGGCCACCACGCACATGGAACACCTGCACCGACATCTCGAGGTCGTCGGAATCGACGGCGATGACATCGGCGTCGGTGCCGTCGCCGAACACCACGGACTGCTTCTCCATCGCCCGGCGCAGGGCGTTGATGTCGTCGCGCAGCCGGGCCGCCCGCTCGAAATCGAGTTCTTCTGCGGCAGCAGTCATCTCGCGTTCGAGCTGATTGATCATCTGGTCGGTGCGCCCGGCCAGGAAGTCGCAGAAGTCGCCGACGATTCGGCGGTGCTCGTCGGCGGTGACCCGCCCCACGCAGGGCGCCGAGCACTTGTCGATGTAGCCGAGCAGGCACGGGCGGTCCATCTGGCTGTGCCGCTTGAACACCCCGTTGGTGCAGGTCCGGGCCGGGAACACGCGGGTGAGCAGGTCCACCGTCTCGCGGATGGCCCACGCATGTGAGTACGGGCCGAAGTAGCGGACGCCGCGTTTGCGCGGGCCGCGATAGACGGCCAGCCGCGGATACTCCTCGTTGAGGGTGACGGCCAGCACCGGATAGGTTTTGTCGTCGCGGTAGCGGACGTTGAACCGCGGATCGAACTCCTTGATCCAGTTGTATTCGAGCTGCAGCGCCTCCACCTCGGTACCGACGACCGTCCACTCCACCGATGCGGCCGTAGTGACCATCTGCCGGGTCCGGGGGTGCAGTGAGGCGATGTCGGCGAAGTACGACGTCAGCCGTGACCGCAGGTTCTTGGCCTTGCCCACATAGATGACCCGCCGGTGCGCATCGCGGAACTTGTAGACGCCTGGATCGGTGGGAATGGTGCCCGCGGCGGGGCGATAGGTTGACGGGTCGGCCACCGCTCCAGGCTAGTACGGACGGCCCACCGGCCACGGGCGGCGGGTCAGCGGCCGCGGTAGCGGGCGTCGAGTTCGCGGAACCTGTCCATCGCCGCGACAGCCTGCTCGCCGTCGGAGGCGCGCACCGCCAGCACGGGTACGTGCTCGTCATCGGGCAGTTCGAGCTGCGCCGAACTGCCCTTCTCGGGGTAGGTCAACCCGCGCACCCGGTCCCATTCGAAGAGCCGCTCGGTGGCGAGATTGCGCACCGACACCCCCGCCCGCCCGACGCGGATCCGCGGCCGGGTGACCAGCAGGATCGCGCCCGCGATCAGAACGCCGATCAACATGATCGACAGCTGATCGAGGACACCCACATTGCGGACGCCGGTGTCGGAGATCGTCAGCAGCGCCCCGAACACGATGTGGATGGTGAGCACCACCGCGGCCGCGATCACCGCGTACAGACGCAGCTTGCCCGGGCGGTACTCCAGTTCCCACTCGGTGACCGGACTGCTCACACTCACTTCTCCGGGGTCCCCGCGGCCAGATCGCGCAGGATCACGGCCGACGCGAGCGCCGCCGACATCGCCTGCGCACCCTTGTCCTCCGACGAATCCGGCAGACCGGCCCGCGCCAGCGCCTGCTGCTCGTCGAGGGTGGTCAGCACACCGTTGCCGACGGGCGTCGACTCGTCCAGCGACACCCGCGTCAGGCCTGCGGTCACCGCGTCGCACACGTAATCGAAATGCGGTGTCTCACCCTTGATCACCACACCGAGAGCGACGACGGCGTCGTGGGTGCGGGCCAGCGCCTGCACGATCACCGGCAGCTCGATGGCACCGGCGACCCGAACGACCGTCGGTGTGGGCGTGCCCGCGTCGGCGGCGGCGCGCAGCGCGCCGTCGAGCAGCGCGGTGCAGATAGTCTCGTGCCATTGCGAACTGACGATCGCCACCCGCAGATCCGACACATTCCCCAGGTCGAGGGTCGGTTCTCCCGCGCCGCTCATGCCGGGCTTCCCGTCGCCGTGGAGTGCTGACCGGACGGTACGGCGCCCTCATTGCTGACGGCTTCTTCGAGTCCGTCCAGATCGTGACCCATGCGGTCGCGCTTGGTGCGCAGATACCGCAGGTTCTCGGCGTTGGCGCGCACCGGCATCGGCACCCGCTCGGTGATCTGCAGCCCGTAGCCATCCAGGCCGACACGTTTGGCAGGGTTGTTGGTCAGCAGGCGCATCGACGACACCCCGAGGTCGACGAGGATCTGCGCGCCGAGACCGTAGTCGCGGGAATCGGCGGGCAACCCCAGCGAGAGGTTGGCGTCGACGGTGTCCTGGCCGGCATCCTGCAACTGGTAGGCCTGCAGCTTGTGCAGTAGGCCGATGCCACGGCCCTCATGACCGCGCATGTACAGCACGATGCCGCGGCCCTCGGCCGCCACCATCTCCATCGCGGCGTCGAGCTGCGGACCGCAGTCGCAGCGCAGCGACCCGAACACGTCGCCGGTGAGGCATTCGGAGTGGACGCGCACCAGCACGTCGTTACCCTGTCCGTCGGTGCCGGCGATGTCGCCCATCACGAGCGCCACATGTTCGACGTCGTCGTACACGCTGGTGTAGCCGACGGCGCGGAAATCGCCGTGCTTGGTGGGGATCCGCGCGTCGGCGACCCGCACCACGTGCTTCTCGTTGCGGCGGCGCCAGGCGATGAGATCGGCGATGGAGATCAGTGCGAGGTCGTGTTCATCGGCAAAGACGCGCAGCTCGTCGGTCTGCGCCATGTGCCCTTCGTCCTTCTGGCTGACGATCTCGCAGATCACGCCCGCGGGTGCCAGCCCGGCCAGGCGGGCCAGGTCGACCGCGGCCTCGGTATGGCCGGGGCGGCGCAGCACACCGCCCTCCTTGGCGCGCAACGGGACCACGTGCCCGGGGCGGGTGAAGTCGTTGGCGGTGGCTTTCGGGTCGGCAAGCAGACGCATCGTGGTGGCGCGGTCGGCGGCACTGATGCCGGTGCCCACACCGAGCCGGGCGTCGACGGTGACCGTGTAGGCGGTGCCGTGCTTGTCCTGGTTCATCGAGTACATCGGAGGGAGGCCCAGGCGGTCGCAGTCGTCGCCGTCGAGCGGGACGCACAGGTAGCCGGAGGTGTAGCGCACCATGAAAGCCACCAGTTCTGGCGTGGCCATCTCGGCCGCGAAGATCAGGTCGCCCTCGTTCTCACGGTCCTCGTCGTCCACCACGACGACCGCTTTACCGGCCGCGATGTCGGCGACGGCACGTTCGATCGTGTCGAACGTCGCCCTGGCTTCTGCAACCTTGGCCTGCGATGCCTCGGTGTCTTCAGACATGCTGCTCACTTCGCTTGATTCTGTTCGCTATCGACTTAGTTCTACTCGCCGTGGCTGTGCGTCGCGCCGCCCGCCCGACTGTGCAGGCGTTCGACATACTTGGCGATCACGTCCACCTCAAGATTGACCACGAGTCCCGGCTCGGTGATTCCCAGGTTGGTCTCGGCCAGTGTGGTGGGGATCAGCGAGATCTCGAACCAGTCGCCTGTGCCCCCTTCGCCATACCCCACCGCCGACACCGTCAGCGAGACACCGTCTACGGTGATCGATCCTTTTTCCACAACATAACGCGACAGGTCGTCCGGCAGTGCGATCCGTACCACCGTCCAGTTCTCGGACGGGCTGACCGACACCACGGTGCCGACACCGTCCACGTGACCTTGCACGATGTGCCCGCCGAAGCGGCCACCGGCGGCCATCGCACGTTCGAGGTTTACGCGGCTGCCCGCCTCCAGGGCGCCGAGGGAGCTGCGTTTGAGGGTTTCGGCCATGACGTCGACGGTGAATCGGCCCTCGCCGAATTCGACAACGGTCAGGCAGACGCCGTTGACCGCGATGGAATCGCCGTGACCGGCGTCGGAGGTGACCAGCGGCCCGTCGACGGTGATGCGGGCGGAATCACTTAGATCGTCGCGGGCGACGATGGTGCCGAGTTCCTCGACGATGCCGGTAAACAACTCCGCGCTCCTGTCCTCACACCCCGGAGCGGACGCAGACGGCATCGTGTCGCCTGTTCTCTCGCATCCGGACTGTCACCGTCGGCTCCGGAATCACACCGGATCTGCTGACCCGCCCGCCCGGTGACCGGGTAGGCAGCGCTCGCGGGCTTCGCCGGACCTCGTGGTCACGGACGTCACCGCCGGTGGGGAATTTCACCCCGCCCCGAGAACTTCTGGGATCGACGCTAGCACGCGTGCCTGTCAGCGCGGATTTCCCGAATCACCGAGCGCGAAACCCGGCACCGTCCCCGAGTTGTCTGCGGTACCGCACGTACAGGTCGTCGCCGAGTTCGGTGACCACATCGCGCCGGAACACTCGCTTGTCGGTGAGGGTGGTCACCCGCTGCGCGCCGACCGACGAGGCGCCGGCGCCGAGGAGGGCGGGTGCCAGGTAGTGGTCGATCTCGTCGATGAGGTCGGCGTCGGCGAATGCCCCGATGATCGACGGTCCGCCCTCCACCAGCACCCACAGGGCGTCCGGGAGCACCGCGAGCACCGCGGCCGGATCGTGGCTGTGGACGTGCAGGTAGCCGGGTCCGCCGCGCAGGGCGGCGTCGGCGGGCAGGTCACGCCGTCCGGTGACGACGCGCGTCGGCTGATGTGCGTACGGTTGCCCGTCGGGACGGCGCGCGGTGAGTTTCGGGTTGTCCCGCAATGCTGTTCCGGTGCCGACGACGATCGCGTCGATGCGTGACCGGATCTCGTGTGCGTGGGCGCGCGCGGCGGGTCCGGTGATCCATTGGCTGGTGCCGTCGGGTGCGGCGATCCGGCCGTCGATGGTGGTGGCGATCTTGGCGGTGACCAGCGGCCGGCCGTGCCGCTGCCGGAACAGCCAGGGTCGCAGCGGCCCCGCCTCCGCCGCGTCGAGGCCGACACCCTCGTGGACTGTCACCCCGGCCGCATGCAGCGTCCGCGCCCCGCCGGCGGCGGTCGGATTGGGGTCGGCGACCGCGTACACCACCGCCGTGATCCCGGCCTCGAGCAACGCCTGCGCGCACGGGCCGGTCCGTCCGGTGTGGTTGCACGGTTCGAGCGTCACCACCGCGGTCGCCCCGCGTGCCGACTCCCCCGCCTGCCGCAGCGCCATGATCTCGGCGTGCGGCCCGCCGGGCGGCTGGGTGGCGCCCACCCCCACCACGGCCCCGTCGGGCGCAACGATCACCGCCCCCACGGGAGGGTTCGGCGAACTGATCCCCTGTGCTGCCCGCGATGCATCGATCGCGCGCAGCATCGCCCCGTCGAAGTCCATATCGGTCAGCGGACGGCAGCCGCCTGCGCCCGCAGCGCCGCCACGGCCGCACCCGGATCGTCCTTGCCGTAGACGGCGGAACCGGCGACGAAGCAGTCGATACCGGCCTCCGCGGCCTGCTCGATGGTGTCGGCGTTGATGCCGCCGTCGATCTCGACGAGCAGGGTCAGGTCACCGGAGTCGATGACCTTGCGGATCGCGCGTGCCTTCTCCAGTACCTCCGGAATGAAACTCTGCCCGCCGAACCCGGGCTCGACACTCATGATCAGCAGTGTGTCAAAGCTTTTCAGGATCTCCAGGTACGGTTCCAGCGGCGTTCCCGGCTTGAGCGAGAGCCCCGCCTTCGCGCCGGCCTTACGGATGTCGCGGGCCACGGGCACCGGATCATTCGTGGCCTCGGCATGGAACGTCACGTTGTACGCGCCTGCCTCTGCGTACGGCGGCGCCCACCGGGCCGGATCCTCGATCATCAGATGACAGTCGATCGGGATGTCCGTCGACTTGAGAATCGACTCCACAATCGGCAGCCCGAGCGTCAGATTCGGCACGAAATGCCCGTCCATGACGTCGACGTGCAGCCAGTCGGCACGGGTCGAGCCGTCCTTCGCGACGGCGGCCGCCTCGGCGGCCAGGTTCGCGAAGTCGGCGGACAGGATGGACGGAGCGATCATCGGGCTCTTACCGGCGGTGCACATGTGCGCAGATTCTAATCGGTGCCGCGATGTGGTCCCGCCACCCGCATACGTCGGTTTGAGCTTGCTAATAGACCCGGTTTCCGGATCTATCGGCAAGCTCAACTGGGCACTACTGCGCGTAATGCGTCACCGACTGCGGTGAAGGTGGGCGCTGCCGTACTGCCTCGGCGACAGGCGATCTTGGTGCGTCGGCGGATCGGTAGTTCGGTGCAGGCGACGTCACCAGCGACCGCGGTTATGCCGAGGGCAGGTACCAGCGCGACGCAGTCCGAGGCTTCAACGATGTCCAGGACTGCACCGAAGTCGTCGACGTGGTGCACGATGCGTGGGGTGAAGCCCGCGGCTTCGCAACTGCGGACGGTCATCGCGTGGCATAAGGTTCCGACGCTTCCCGACAGCCAATCGCGAGATTCGTAATGGCGTAGGTCGTTGCTTGGTACCGTGGTCGTTGCCCGGGTCACGAGGAAGACCGGTTCGTCCAGCAGCGAGACCAGGTCGATACCGCTGCCGACGATCGACGGTGCGTTGTCGTATTCATGAACGAGTGCGACATCGAGGTGTCCCGACCGCAGCAGGTCCGGGGCGCGGGCCGGGTCAAGTTCTGTCACTTCGAGTTTCACACCCGGATCGGATTCAGCCAGAGCGCGCAGTGCCGGTCCGACGATCGGGACGAGTGCCGACGTGAATGCGCCGAGCCGGACCACGCCGGACGTATCCGCATCGACCGCGGCAAGCGCTGCCTCGGCACATTCGATGTCGGCAAGGATGGTGTCTGCGTGTCCGACGAGCAGCCGCCCTGCGTCGGTCAGGGTCACGCCCCTGCCGGTTCTGCGCAGCAGGGACGCACCGGATTCCCGTTCCAGTGCCGACAGTTGTTGAGACACCGCCGACGGTGTGTACGCAAGTGCTTCGGCGACAGCGGCGATGGTGCCACGATGGGCCAGTTCCCGGAGCAGTCGGAGGCGATTCGGATCAAGCATCACCAAATCTTATGCTTGCCGACAAATACAGTAAGTAGACCTTCGCGAAATTGTGGACGATCGTCAGTACATGACCTTTCACCCTGCGGGCATCCTGGTCCCACTCATCACGCCGTTCACCGACGACGATGAACTGGAACGCCACGCGCAGACTGTCATCGATGACGGCGCGTCAGGCATCGTCGCACTCGGCACCACCGGCGAAGCCTCGTCACTCAACCCGGACGAACGGTCCCAGGTGGTCGACGTATGCGCATCCGTGTGTCGGCAGCGATCAGTACCGCTGATCGTCGGAGCCGGCTCCAACAACACGCGCAGCACCCTGACCGAACTCGAAACCCTGGCTGCCACAGCCGAAGTCGATGCCGCACTGACCGTCGTTCCGTACTACGTCCGGCCGTCCGAGGACGGTGTGGTCGCACATTTCGAGTTCCTCGCCGACCGCAGCCCGATCCCGTTGATCCTCTACAACGTGCCGTACCGGACCGGGCAAGCTTTGGGTGCCGACGCGATCCTGCGACTGGTCGAACATCCCAACATCGTCGGCATCAAACAGGCCGTCGGCGCCGTCGACTACGACACCGCCCGCCTGATCGCCGCACGGCCGGAGCAGTTCTCGATCCTCGCAGGCGAGGACGCCCTCGTGTCGCCACTCCTGGCGATGGGTGCCGACGGAGCCATCCTCGGCACCGCGAACGTCCTCACCCGCGAGTTCGCAGCTCTCTACGATCTGTGGCGTGCTGGCCACGTTGAGCGCGCACAAGATGTCGGTGACAATCTCGTCGAACCCGCCCTAGCACTGATGGCGGCACCCAATCCGGTCACCATCAAGAGTGAGCTGCACGATCTTAGGCGTATCGGAACCCCGAACGTTCGGCTTCCCTTGCTGTCTACTCGGCACTCGCGTGCCGGTTGAAGATCATCCACCCGGACCGGCTCACACTTGCCAGGCTCAAGGGCAACCAGGTCGCCAGGCTCCTTGCGTCGAGATCGCACCAGATCCCGCTGAGACCCTGCCCTGCCTGCACTATTACGGTGGACTCAAAGCGAAGGAGAACTTGTGGCGAAGTACACAGTCAATCAGTCGGCTGTCAGTCAACTCCTGGCTGATGTGAAGGGCGAGAAGATCGCGATCCCGGAGCTGCAGCGCCCCTTCGTCTGGGACAGCGTCAAAGTGCGCGACTTGATGGACTCCCTCTACAAGGGCTATCCGGTCGGCTACCTGATCACCTGGCAGTCTGTCGGAGCCAACCTCAAGGATGGCCAGGTCGCCTCGCATCAGCAGATCCTGATCGATGGTCAGCAACGCGTGACCGCGCTGCGCGCTGCCGTCGCTGGGCTACCTGTAGTCAACAAGCGCTACCAGTCCGTCCGTATCCAAATCGCGTTCAATCCGATCACTGAGCAGTTCGCCACCGTGACGCCGGTTATAAAGAAGAACCCTCAGTGGATTCCAGACATCAGCGAGTACTTCAACTCAGTGTCGCCACTGTCATTTGCACGCAAGTATTTGACCATCAACCCCGACGTCAACGAATTAGTCTTCGAGGCCAACCTCGGGCGCCTCGGAGCGATCAAGAACTCCCAGATCGGCATTATCGCGCTCGCGGACGACCTCGATGTTGAGACGGTGTCCGAGATCTTCATCCGAATCAATTCGAAAGGCGTACCCCTCAGTAGCGCTGACTTCGCGATGAGCAAGATCGCCACGTACGGCGACCGCGGGCGCAGTATCCGCAAGCTGATCGACTACTTCTGTCACCTCGCGGCGGCACCGCACGCATTCAGCGATATCCAGGACAACGACACGGATTTCTCTGCGACCAAGTACCTTGACGCTATCAAGTGGCTGAAGGATAACTCCGAGGACCTGTACACTCCCGCCTACAGTGACATAATTCGCGTCGCAGGTCTGGTCGGATTCAGCCGCGGCAAGGCGTCGAGCATCGTCAGTGAACTATCGGGTCGAGATCCTGAGACTCGAAAGGTTGACGACAAACGAATCCCGGTCGCGTACGACACGCTTGAGCGATCACTGATCGAGATCGTCAGGAAGTACAACTTCGAGAACTTCATCATGACAATCAAGGCAACAGGCTTCATCTCGGCACGCATGGTGAATTCGAAGAACGCCCTAAACTTCGCGTACGCGCTCTACCTCCGCCTGCGCGCGGATTCTGACCTCACTGACGGCGAGCGCAAACGAATCGTCAAGCGGTGGTTCGTGATGTCAATGCTGACGAGCCGCCACTCAGGAAGTTTCGAATCCACCTGGGAACAGGATATCCGCCGCATCGGCGAGCAAGGCGCTGCCAACTATCTGAAGCAGATTGAGGAGTCCGAACTATCCGATGCCTTCTGGGCCGTGACACTCCCCGCAGCCCTCGACACGACAAGCACCGTCAGCCCATTCTTTCAAACGTTCCTTGCCGCGCAAGTCACGACCGGCGCGCGTGGCTTCCTTTCCAAGGGCGTGACCGTCGCCGCAATGCACCAACAGAGCGGCGACATTCATCACATCGTTCCCAAGGACTACCTGGCCAAGAACGGCTATCCCGACCGCGGTGACTACAATCAGGTTGCTAACTTCGCGCTTACCGAGACCGCCATCAATATCGCGATCAGCAACCGTCCACCGGCGGAATACATGGCGATCGTGCATGAGCAGATCGAAACCGGCGACCTACGGCTCGGGGAAATTACCAGCCAAGCAGTGCTCTCCGTCAATCTCGGCGAGAACGCCGTACCGACTGACATCGGCGAAATCTCAGCGGGCAACTACCGGGAGTTCCTCGCCAAGCGCCGCCGTCTCATGGCAGCCATCATCCGAAACTACTACTCAAGTCTCTGATCTACAACCACGATTCAGGGCGTCCCGCCTGCCTGCCACGGTCGTAACCGCAGTCAGCTGAGCTGTAGATATCGATGAGTTTGCCGGCAAACTCAAATGCCAACCCGTTCCGATTGGTGTCAGTGAACCGGTTTCAGACCTGGCCGAAGACCTGGCAGTAGTAGGGGCGGCCGGACTTGGAGTAGGCGACGCCGACGCCGAGGCGGTTGAATTCGCGTTTGAGGATGTTGGCTCGGTGGCCGGGTGAGTTCATCCAGCCGGTCATCACCGCACGTGCGGTGGGGTATCCGGCGGCGACATTCTCACCGACGTAACGCAGGCCGCAGGCGCTCAGGATCGGGCGGATCTGCTGGTGGTACATACGATTGTCCCGGGCCTGGCGCTGTGCGTGGGTCACGGCATAGCGCTTCAGGCAGGCGTTGGTGCCGAGTTTGCCCAGTTTCCGCTGGGTGCGCTCGGTGTTGGTGAGCGAATGGATACTGCCCTCCAGCGACGCCGCGCTAGGGGCGGCTGATGCGGGGGCCGGGACCACCAGCGCACCCAGCCCGACGACGAGTGCGCACACGGCGCCGAACACGATCGGGACACATCTCATCGAACTGGACCTTTCGGACGAAACAGCACTGCCGGGTCTACGACGCTATGCGCTTGCTGCCGGTTCGGCCAGCGCCCGAAGGGACGACTTACGTATCCCTGGTCACCGCGGCCAGGAACATGGCGTCGGTGCCGTGCAGGTGTGGCCACAGCTGCACGTGCGGGCCGGGACCGAGGAGGGATTCGGTGAGTTCGCCGACGGTGACCAGTGGGCGGGCGTCGAGCTGCCGGGCTCCCGGCACCGCCGCGACGACGGCGTCGATGACCTCCACCGTTTCGGCGGGATGCGGCGAGCAGGTCGAATAGACCACCACACCACCGGGTTTGACCAGCCGCAGCGCCTCGGCGAGCAGTTCCTTCTGCAAGACGACGAGTTCGGTGACGTCGGCGGGGGTACGGCGCCAGCGAGCCTCGGGGCGGCGGCGCAGGGAGCCCAGGCCGGAGCAAGGGGCGTCAAGGAGGATGCGGTCGTACCCGGGTTCGAGTCCGGAATCACGGGCGTCGGCGACGCGGACGTCGACAGGCAGGTCGCCGGTGATCTTGCGGATCAGTTCGGCGCGATGGTCGGACACCTCTAGTGCGTCGAGACGGGCGCCGTCGATGTCGGCGATCGCCCCGATCAACGCGGCTTTGCCACCAGGGCCTGCGCACATGTCGAGCCAGCGGCCGGAGTCCTCGCCCACCTCGGCGACGGTGACCGCACGCGCGACGAGCTGGCTGCCCTCATCCTGGACACCGGCGAAACCGTCGCGGACCGCGTCGATTCCACCTGGATCACCCCCGGGCAGGTACACGCAGTACGGCGAGTAGCGGCCCTCGTCGCCCCCGCTGGTCAGTGCCAGTTCCTCGGCGGTGATCATGCCGGGCCGGGCCACCAGATGCACGGGTGGGCGTTCGTCGTCGGCGGCCAGCGCCGCCTGCAGCTGCCCGGCCGACCGGCCGAGGGCGTCGAAGAACACCTCGGCGATCCACCGGGGGTGTGCGTAGCGGAACGCGAGACTACCGATCATGTCCTCGGCCATCGGCGGCGCGAGTTCATCGATCCACAGGTCCTCGTCGCGCTGGGAGATCTTGCGCAGCACGGCGTTCACGAAACCCGAAGGGCCCATACCCAATTCGGAACGTGCCAGATCCACCGACGTGGACACCGCGGCGTGCGGCGAGGTCCGCGTGCGCAACAACTGGTAGGCACCGAGCCGCAGGATGTCGAGGACGTTTCCGTCGATGTCGTCGATCCCGCGACCCGCCGCCGACGCGATCACGGCATCGAGAAGCCCCTGCGCGCGGGCGGCTCCGTAGGTGAGTTCGGTGGCGAAGGCCGCGTCGCGGCCGGTGATGTGGCGTTCACGCAGCAGCCTCGGCAGCAGAAGGTTGGCGTACGCGGACTGCTCGCGGACCGCGCGCAGCACATCACGGGCCGCTTCGCGGGCGACGTCGACGTCCTTCTCGCGCAGCTTCTTGTCGCGCGGCTGCTGATCGCGGGGCCGGGAATCCTTGGGGCCGCGGCGATCACCGCCGCCTTTGCGGGGCCTGCGGTTGCCAGGTGCACCGGTCATCGGAGCACCTGCCCGTCGGTGAGCCTGGCACCACGCGCCCAGTCCGCCGCGGCCATCGGCTTCTTACCGGGCGGCTGCACAGTACCGAGGCGCACCGGCTTACCGGCGGTGCCGACGAACACGTCCTTCTTGGTGACCCGCAGTTCGCCCGGCGCCGGCACGGCCTGGTCGGCGTCGAGTTCGGTGATGCCCTGCGGCGGGCCGACCTTGATGCGGGCGTCGTCGAGGGTGGTCCACGCACCGGGTGCGGGGGTGTGCGCCCGGATGAGCCGGTCGACTATGTGCGCGGGCCGGTCCCAGCGGATGCGGGCGTCCTCGACGGTCACCTTCGGTGCGTGGGACACCCCGTCGAGCGGTTGCGCGGCCGGCACGAGGATGCCGGCGGCGAGCCCGTCGAGAGTGGTGATGACCAGCGACGAACCCGCGTCGGCGAGCCGGGCCAGCAGGTCGCCGCTGGTGTCGGTGGGCTTGATCCGTTCGGTGATCACCCCGAAGACAGGGCCGGTGTCCAGCCCCTCTTCTAGGAGAAAGGTTGTGGCCCCGGCGAACTCGTCACCGGCGGCGATCGATGCCTGCACCGGTGCGGCACCGCGCCAGGCGGGCAGCACCGAGAAGTGCAGGTTGATCCAGCCGTGTTCGGGCAACTCCAGCAGTGCGGGCGGCACCAGTCCCCCGTAGGCGACGACGACGGCGACCTCGGGATTCCACTCGGCGAGTTTGTCGGCGACACCGTCGTCGGACAGCCGCCTCGGCTGGAACACCTCGACACCTTCCTCATCTGCCACCAGCGCCACCGGCGACCGCGACACCTTGCGTCCACGCCCGGACACCGCGTCGGGACGGGAGATGACGCCGACCACCTCATGCTCGGACTCCAGCAGCCGCCGCAATGTGGGCACGGCCACCTCCGGCGTACCGGCGAACACCACTCTCATGAGGACCTTTCACACGTGCTGGATCGGCTGAGGTGGACGAACCACCGGGCTTTACAGGCTAGCCGATGGTGTGCGGGTCGACCTGTACCCGGACAGGCCCGGTCTCGTGTTTGGTGTTTCGGCGCTTCTGGGCCTCGGTGAGGGCGGCGGCCAGGGTGCGCCCGTGCCGACGGTCCACACGCACCAGTACCCGTTCAATGTCGGCGGACTCGTCGTCGAAGGCTCCCGCCGCCCGGGTGTCGGCCAGACCCGCGGGTGGCCGGACACCGGCGGGCAGCGCGACCGGGCCGAGGAGATCAGCGCCGGTGGGCATGTCGATGAGGTCGGTGAAGCGGGTGACGTCGGCGGCAAGACCGTCGACGGACGCCATCGTCACGGCCGGCGGAAAGCCCAGCTCGGCGCGCTGGGCGAGTTCGAGGGCGGCGAACCCGACCGGATCCCACCGCACCACCGCCTGCACCGCACGAATGCCGGCGTCGGCCACCAGCACCAGTTCCCCGCCGCCGCCGTGGGCACGGACGAGCGCACCGATCGCCAGCCACCTGCGCACCGCGATCTCGGCGACCCGCAGGTCGGCGCGATCCAGGTACGCCCAGGTGTCCAGGATCACCGCGGCCCCGTACCCACCGGGCACCACCGGCTCGACGCCGGGGGTGGCCACGACGACCCGGGCGCCCGGCTCGATCGCGGTGACGGTGGCACTGCCGCCCGAGGTCACCACCGGAACACCGGCGAAGGCCCGGCCCAGTTCCTCGGCAGTACGGCGTGCACCCGTCACCAGTGCGCGCACCCGGGTCCCGCCGCATTCCACACACCGGAAGCTTCGTTCGGTCCGCCCGCACCACCGGCAGGCCAGGATCTCCCCGTGCCCCATCCGGTCCTGGTCGAGCTGGACCGGGCCATGACAGGCGCGGCACCGCACGTGCGTCCGGCACCGTGCGCACGCGAGCGAGGGCAGGTAGCCGCGCCGCGGCACGCTGAACAGCACCGGCAGGTCCGCGGCGATCGCCTTGCGGGCCGCCACGAACGCCAGCTCCGGGATCCGGGCCGAATGGGCCAGCGGGTCACGCATCACCCTGGCATCCGAATCCGAGAGTGCCTGCACCCGCGGCATCCTCGCCCGGACCAGCGCGCGGTCGGCGACAAGATCATGCGCCCACCCCGACTCGACGAGCGCCTGCGCCTCGGCGGTGCGGGCGTAGCCGCCGAGGAGGAACCCGCATCGCTGCTGATGGGCGCGCAGGACACCGACCTCACGCGGATGCGGGTAGGGCGCCCGTGGTTCGGCGAGACTGTCGTCGCCGTCGTCCCACACCACCACCAGCCCGAGATCACGCACCGGCGCGAACACGGCACTGCGGGTACCGACCACCACCGACGCCGTGCCCCGGCTGACCGCCAGCCACCGCCGGTACCGCGCCGATGGCCCCAGCCCGGCGGTCAGGCTGACGCAGCGGTCACCCAGGAGCGGTTCGCATGCCTCGACGAGTCGGTCGAGATCACGTTGATCGGGTACGACGATGATCGTCCCCTTGCCCGCCGCCGCCGTCGCCGTGGCAAGCTCCGCCAACCGCTGTGGCCATTGCTCCCCCGGCGTCGCCTGCCAGACGGCGTGCGGCGCGGCCGCCGACACCCCCGAGCCGAGTGCGCCGATGAACGATTCCGCGTGCTGGTACGACGACCAGCCCGCCAGATCGGGCGGCTCCGGTGGCGGCGGAATGTCGTCGGCAGGCCGTGCCTCGGTGCGGGCGTGGCGGGGCGGGACGGCCAGCCGCAACACATCGGACATGGTGCCCGCGTACCGGTCCGCCACCGCTCGGGTCAGGGTTGCCAGTTCGGGAGTCAGGACCGGTTCGGCCGACACCACCCTGTCGAGGTACGACAGGTTCCCGACGTGGTCACTGTCGGCGCGGCGTTCCAGCACGAAACCGTCGACGAGCCTGCCCGCGAACCGGATTCGTACCCGCGACCCCACCACCGCGGTCTCCTCGTCGGCGGCGTCGACGAGATAGTCGAAGGGACGGTCGAGGTGCGCCAGGCCCAACATCGGCAACACCCGCGCCACCGGAAACGGTGACGCGGGTGTGGGTGCTCCTTTGGCAGGCGGTGTCGCCCGGGAGGGAGTGGCCAGTGCTACAGCCCTGCTGCGGCGCGCAGCTTCTCGGCGCGGTCGGTGCTCTCCCACGGCAGCTCGACGTCGGTGCGGCCGAAGTGGCCGTACGCGGCGGTCGGCCCGTAGATCGGGCGCAGCAGGTCCAGGTCGCGGATGATCGCGAGCGGACGCAGGTCGAACACCTCGGAGATGGCCTTCTGGATCAGTTCCTCGTCGACGGTATGGGTGCCGAAGGTCTCCACGAACAGGCCCACCGGGGCGGCCTTACCGATGGCGTAGGCGACCTGCACCTCGATGCGCTTGGCCAGGCCGGCGGCGACGGCGCTCTTGGCGACCCAGCGCATCGCGTACGCGGCGCTGCGGTCGACCTTTGACGGATCCTTGCCGGAGAAGGCGCCGCCACCATGGCGGGCCATGCCGCCGTAGGTGTCGACGATGATCTTGCGGCCGGTCAGGCCGGCGTCACCCATCGGGCCACCGAGCACGAACTTGCCGGTCGGGTTGACCAGCAGCCGCACGTCGGAGGTGTCGAGTTCAGGCAGATCGTCGGCGGCCAGCACGACGTCGACGACCTCGCGCTTGATGTCGGGGGCCAGCATGTTCTCGAGGTGGATGTCGGCGGCGTGCTGCGTCGAGAGCACCACGGTGTCGAGACGGACCGGTTTGTCACCGTCGTACTCGATGGTGACCTGGGTCTTGCCATCCGGACGCAGGTACGGCAGCGTGCCGTTCTTGCGCACCTCGGTGAGGCGGCGCGACAGGCGATGCGCGAGGGCGATCGGCAGCGGCATCAGCTCGGGGGTCTCGTCGGTGGCGTACCCGAACATCAGGCCCTGGTCGCCGGCACCCTGGCTGTCGATCTCGTCCTCGGAGATGCCGGTGCGGCTCTCGTGCGAGGTGAACACGCCGCCGGCGATGTCGGGAGACTGCGCACCGATGGCGACGTTGACGCCGCACGAGGCCCCGTCGAAGCCCTTGGTGGACGAGTCGTACCCGATGTCGAGGATCTTGTTACGCACGATGCCGGGGATATCGACATAGGCGGAGGTGGTGACCTCACCTGCGACGTGGACCTGGCCGGTGGTCACCAGGGTCTCCACCGCGACGCGGGCGGCGGGGTCCTCGCTGAGGATGGCGTCGAGGATCGAGTCGCTGATCGCGTCACAGATCTTGTCGGGGTGACCCTCGGTGACGGACTCACTGGTGAACAGGCGCGACGATGTGGTCATCGGATCCTCTCAAGCGCTTCATTTCAGGAAAATAGGATTGTTTTCCCACGGTACACCGGCACTGTCTTAGGGTGCCCTCACAGGGCACCGGACAGTTGTCCGGAACGGTCAATCATCAGATACGAGGGCACGGACCTCGTCAAGTATTCGGCTCGCCATGAGTGACTTCGACCCGAGCGGCAGCGCGGTCTCGCTGCCGTCCGACGACAGCAGCCAGCCGGTGTTGTCCTCGGTGCCGAATGCCTTGCCGTCGCCGACGGCGTTGACCACGAGCAGGTCACAGCCCTTGCGGCGCAACTTGGCCCGGCCGTGATCGAGCACGCCGCCGGTCTCGTCGCCCGTTTCGGCGGCGAATCCGACGATCACGGCCGAGGACGGAATGTGACCATTGTCACGGCTCTCGACCAGGGATCGCAGGATGTCGGGGTTGGTGGTCAGCTCGATCGGAGCAGGCCCCTTGGCGCCCTTCTTGATCTTCGACCCGGACACCGCCACCGGCCGGAAATCGGCGACGGCCGCCGACATGATCACCACGTCGGCGTCGGCGGCACGCTTGGTCATCTCATGCTCGAGCTCGGTGGCCCGCGCGACCCGGACGATCTCGACACCGGCCGGATCGCCGGGTTCGGACGTGGCGCCGGCGACGACGGTGACCTGCGCACCGCGCTGGGAGGCGACCCGGGCGAGCGCATAGCCCTGCTTGCCGGAACTGCGGTTGCCGAGGTAGCGGACCGGGTCGAGCGGCTCGCGGGTGCCGCCCGCGCTGATGAGCATGCGGACGCCGTGCAGGTCGTAGGGCAGGGCTGCAGGGCTGTCGAGCAGCAGTTCACCGACGAGCGCGATCTCCTGCGGGTCGGGCAGCCGGCCGGCACCGGAATCGCGTCCGGTGAGTCTGCCCGACGCCGGGCGCATCACGGTGGTGCCGAACGACCGCAAGGTGGCCACGTTGGCCTGAGTGGCCGGATGCTCCCACATCTCGGTGTGCATCGCAGGGACGAACAGCACCGGACAACGGGCGGTGAGCAGCGAGGCGGTGAGCAGATCATCGGCCCGTCCGGCCGCCGCACGCGCCATCAGGTCCGCGGTGGCCGGAGCGATGACCACCAGGTCGGCCTCCTGGCCGAGCTTGACGTGGGCGACCTGGTCGACGTCCTCGAACACCTCGGTCCGGACGGGATTGCCGCTCAGCGCCTCGAAGGTGGCCGCTCCCACGAAGTTGAGAGCGGACCGGGTGGGCACGACGTGGACGTCATCGCCGGCCTCGGTGAAGTGCCGGATGACCGAACACACCTTGTATGCGGCGATGCCGCCGCCCACACCCACGAGGATGCGGCGGCGGCCTGTCGATGCGGTCATCGATTATCCGAATCTCTGTGTCAGAACCGAATGGGCCAGAACCTGCTTCGGTGGACTACTCCGCGCCTTCGGTGTGCTCGAGCAGGTCCGAGTGGATCTCGCGCATCGCGATCGAGAGCGGCTTCTCCTGCTGGCCAGGCTCCACGAGGGGGCCGACGTACTCGAGGATGCCGTCGCCGAGCTGGTTGTAGTAGTCGTTGATCTGGCGGGCACGCTTGGCGGCGTAGATCACCAGTGCGTACTTCGAGGAGGCACGCTCCAGCAGCTCATCGATGGGCGGGTTGGTGATGCCCAGCGGGGTGTCGTATGCGGGCGCATCCTCGACGGCCGTCAGTTCAAAATCTGTCTGGGTGCTCACGCATTCTCCTGCGATTGATGGGGCTGTCGGGATCCGACCAACAAGGATACCAACCGATCGGCCACCTGGTCGACTTCGCTGTTCACCAGCACGTGCTCGAACTCGTCGACAGCGTCCATCTCGGTGCGGGCGGTGGCCAGCCGCCGCTCGACCGCTTCGGGGGTCTCGGTGCCACGCCCGGTAAGCCGCTCGACGAGCACGTCCCAGCTCGGCGGGGCGAGAAACACGGTGGTGGCCTCGGGCAGCCGCGCGACGATGTTGCGGGCGCCGGTCAGGTCGACCTCCACCAGCACGGGTTCTCCGGCCGCCAGGCGCTCCTCGACCGGCTGCGCGGGCGTGCCCGAGCGCTGCAGTCCGCCGTGGATGTCCGCCCACTCCAGGAGCTGATCGTCGGCGATCATCCGGTCGAACTCCTCCCGGGAGACGAATCGGTAGTCGCGGCCGTCGACCTCGCCGGGCCGCGGGTCGCGCGTCGTCGCCGACACGCTGAAGAACAGATCCGGCAGCACTTCACGGACGCGGCGGACCACCGTGGACTTACCGACGGCCGAGGGGCCGACCAAAACGATCAGTCGGCCCCTCGGACGGTCAGTGCTGCCTAGAGAAGTGCTCAGGAGCTGAACCGCTCGAGCAGAGCCTTGCGCTGGCGATCGCCGAGCCCGCGCAGGCGGCGGGTGGGGGCGATTTCCAGTTCGGTCATGATCTCCTGCGCCTTGACCTTGCCGACCTTCGGCAGAGCCTCGAGCAGGGCAGAGACCTTCATCTTGCCCAGGATCTCGTCGGTCTCGGCGTCCTTGAGCACCTGCTGCAGGTCGGTGCCACCGCGCTTCAGGCGCTCCTTCAGCTCGGCGCGGGCCTTGCGGGCGGCAGCAGCCTTCTCCAACGCAGCGGCGCGCTGCTCGGGGGTCAACTGGGGAAGGGCCACGGGTTCCTCCGTCTTTCGTGTCTTCGTGTGGACTGTCACCGCCTGCCTGTGCGGGTGGCGGTGATGGTGGTCGCCCGATGCGGGACCGGCAGATATTTACCTGACCTGCGGGTCTCGCCATTTGGTGCGGCGAATGCGACCGTACCCACGTGAGCTGGCATTTGCGAGTGGCACCCCCACAAAACCCCAGGAACCCGATGATGTAAGGACGTTCGGCCCCAAACCGCATACTGTCGCGCCCGGCGGATCAACACTCCCGCCACCCGCGCCGCGGACTCACCTAAAAGGCCAGGTCAAATCCCATTTCGGTGGCAGCTACACCACACCCGCGCAGCCTCGTCCCACTGCGGCGACGAGTCACGTGTGACGCATGTGGCGGCAACGAAAATCACCCGATCCGATTTGCCGTTTTGCGCGTGTCGCGGCTCCCGAACACACCGCGGTCGCCCCGTCGCGGCCGCATCCCGACACCGCCCGGCGCTCGCCGGAAGCGGGCGCCGGCCGTGTCAGGCGGGAACCGGGAGGCTATCCCCCGGCCTGTGGCGGGATGCGGTCGAGCGCCTTCGGCGGCCCTCCGGCCTGGGCCTGGAACCGTACGTCGGCGCGTCCGCTGGGAGCGGCGTTGGCGTCGTCGCCTATCGGCCATCGGAAGCGGACGGTCACCTGCCCGGGGGCCCAGCTGCCCAGCACCAGGGTCAACGCGGTCGGCTTCCGTGTGACGGTACCGACGTAGTCGAACCGGTTGAACCACAGAATCTGAGTGGGTGAGGCGACCGTGCCGCCCTCGGTGTCCAGGCGCACCCAGTTGAGCGAGCAGTCCAGCGATGAACCCCGCCCGTCGACGACCCAGGCCCGGTCTGGAAACGGCGGCGCGAGGCGTTTGACGGCGCGCGTGACGAGGTCGGTGGGGATCGCCGGACAGTATGTGCCGAGCGAGCCTGTCGGCCCTCCCAGACCTTCCGGTGCGGCGCCGGCGACCCCCGCCCCCAGAGATCCGATCCCGAAGGATCCGGCACCCAGGGCGAGTGCGAGTGCGGTTGATGCAAAGCGTTTACCCATGGTCAATCTCCTTCCACCAACCCACCGTAGTTACCTGAACTAATCAGTTCAGGTAACCGGCGTACATTCGCCCAGACAGAGGACAGCCCGGCGCCCGGTATGCGGGAATGGTCAGGAAAAGGGCGTCAGCGCCGACTCGACCTCGTCCCGGGCCGCCTCGCAGGCAGCCCGCAGGGCGGCGACATCCGGACCCGCCGCCAGCACACCACGCGAGCTGGCGGGCAGCACCCAGCGGGTATCGGCCCCGGCGAACACCTCGGGGATGTCGGCTGCGGTGGCCCCCTGCGCACCGAGACCGGGCGAGAGGATCGGCCCATTCAGCGCGGCCAGATCGAGTCCGTGCGAACGCGTGGCGCCCACCACGAGCCCGACCGTCGAGGTACCGGAGGCGTTCTCCGCGGCCGCATCGTCGACAATGGACTGCGCGACGATCCGGCCGCCCGGCACCGACGCGGTCTGGACCTGACCGCCCTCCGGGTTGGAGGTGCGGGCAAGCACGAACACTCCCCTGCCCGCTGCGTGTGCGGCGTCGATCGCCGGACGCAGGGACTCGAATCCCAGGTACGGCGAGATCGTCACCGCGTCCGAGCACAGCGGGGACGAGTCGTCGAGCCACGCGGTGCTGTAGGCGGCCATGGTGGAGCCGATGTCGCCGCGTTTGGCGTCGGCGAGCACCAGAGCACCGTGTTCGCGGCAGCCGGCGATGACCCGTTCGAGGACGGCGAAACCGGCCGACCCGAACGGCTCGAAGAACGCCACCTGCGGCTTGATCACCGCCGCCACCGGACCCAGCGCCTCGATACAGATGTCGGCGAAGCGGGACAGGCCGGCGGCGTCGACGGTCAGTCCCCAGTCGGTCAGCAGGCCCGCGTGCGGGTCGATCCCGGCGCAGAACCGTCCGCGCCGGACCACCGCGTCGAGATATCGGGCCCCGAAACCTGTTGTCACCACACCTGTGTCACCGTGCATCGATAAGCGCTCCGTGTCTGCTCTGGATGGATTCGACGCCCATCGCCCCGTTGATGGCGGCCTCGATGCCCTGCACCGCGGCGCTGGCGCCCTGCACCGTGGTGATGCACGGGATGCTCTTGGACACCGCGGCGCTGCGGATCTCGTACCCGTCGACGCGGGGGCCGGAGTTGCCGTATGGGGTGTTGATGACCATCGCCACCTCACCGGCCCGGATCTGGTCGAGGATTGTCGGTTCACCCTCTGCGGCCTCGAAGTGCTTACGCACCGTGGTGCAGGTGATGCCGTTGCGGCGCAACACATCCGCGGTGCCCTCGGTGGCCAGGATGGTGAAGCCGAGGTCGGCGAGATGCTTGACCGGGAAGATCAGCGCCCGCTTGTCCTTGTTGGCCACCGACACGAAAATCGCACCGGAGGTGGGCAGCGATCCGTATGCCGCTGCCTGCGACTTGGAGAAGGCCTTGCCGAAGTCGGAGTCGATGCCCATGACCTCGCCGGTCGACTTCATCTCCGGGCTCAGCAGCGTGTCGACGCCGGTGCCGTCCTCGCGGCGGAACCGGTTGAACGGCAGCACCGCCTCCTTGACCGCGATCGGCACGCCGACCGGTGCCTCGCCGCCGTCACCGGTCGCCGGCAGGATCCCCTGCTCGCGCAACTGCGCGATGCTTGACCCGAGCATCACCCGGGCACATGCCTTGGCCAGCGGCACGGCCGTCGCCTTGGACACGAACGGCACCGTGCGGCTCGCCCGCGGATTGGCCTCGAGCACGTACAGAATGTCGTCCTTGAGCGCGTACTGGACGTTCAGCAGCCCCTTCACGCCGATACCCTTGGCCAGCGCCTCGGTGGACTCGCGCACCATCTGCAGGTCGGCGCGGCCCAGGGTGACCGGCGGCAGCGCGCACGCCGAGTCGCCGGAGTGGATGCCGGCCTCCTCGATGTGTTCCATGACGCCGCCGATGAACACCTCGTCGCCGTCACAGAGCGCGTCGACGTCGATCTCGACCGCATCCTCCAGGAAGCGGTCGACCAGCACCGGATGGTCGGGGGTGAGTTCGGTGGCGCGGGAGATGTAGTCCTGCAACGACTTCTCGTCGTACACGATCTCCATGCCACGGCCGCCGAGCACATACGAGGGCCGCACCAGCACCGGATACCCGATGCGTCCGGCGGTCTCACGTGCCTCGTCGAAGGTGGTGGCGGTACCGAAGGCCGGTGCGGGCAGGCCCGCGTCGGTGAGCACCTTGCCGAACTCGCCACGGTCCTCGGCCAGGTCGATGGCCTCGGGTGAGGTGCCGACGATCGGGACGCCCGCGGCTTCGAGCCGGTGCGCCAGGCCCAGGGGGGTCTGGCCGCCGAGCTGCACGATCACCCCGGCGACGGTGCCCGACTGCGCCTCCGCGTGGTACACCTCCAGCACATCCTCGAAGGTCAGCGGCTCGAAGTAGAGGCGGTCGGCGGTGTCGTAGTCGGTGGAGACGGTCTCGGGGTTGCAGTTGACCATCACCGTCTCGTACCCGGCCTCCGACAGCGTCAGCGCCGCGTGCACACACGAGTAGTCGAACTCGATACCCTGACCGATCCGGTTGGGACCCGAACCGAGGATCAGCACCTTGGGCCGTTCGGTCTGCGGCGCCACCTCGCTGGTGGCGGCGGGGTCGAGCTCGTACGACGAGTAGTGGTACGGCGTCTTGGCCTCGAACTCGGCGGCGCAGGTGTCGACGGTCTTGTACACCGGGCGCACGCCCGCCCCGATGCGGAACTCGCGGACCGCGGCCTCGTCGGCGAAATCGCTGCGCAGCGCGGCGATCTGGCGGTCGGAGAAACCGGAACTCTTGGCCTCGCGCAGCAGAGCCTCATCGAGCCGGCCGGCGTCGCGGATACGGGAGCCGAGCGCGCCGATGGCCTCGATCTCGGCTAGGAACCACGGGTCGATGGCGGTGGCGTCGTAGAGCTGCTCGACGGTGGCGCCGGCGTCGAAGGCCAGCATGATGCCGTAGAGACGTCCGTCCTTGGGTGTGGAGAGCGACTCCAGCAGTGCGGGCAGGTCCACCGTGGCCGGGCCCTGACGTGCGGCCTCGGTCCAGAAGCCGCCGGCCTTGGTCTCCAGCGAGCGCATCACCTTACCGAGGGCCTCGGCGAAGCTGCGGCCCAGGCTCATCGCCTCGCCCACCGACTTCATGGTGGTGGTGAGGGTGTCGTCGGCGCCGGGGAACTTCTCGAACGCGAACCGCGGTGCCTTGACCACCACATAGTCGAGCGTCGGCTCGAAGCAGGCGGGCGTCTCCTTGGTGATGTCGTTGACGATCTCATCGAGGCTGTAGCCGATGGCCAGCTTGGCGGCGATCTTGGCGATCGGGAAGCCGGTGGCCTTCGAGGCCAGCGCCGACGACCGCGACACACGCGGGTTCATCTCGATGACGACCAGACGTCCGTCCTGCGGGTCCTGTGCGAACTGGATGTTGCAGCCGCCGGTGTCGACGCCCACTTCGCGCAGGATGGCGATCGAGAGGTCACGCATCTTCTGGTACTCGACGTCGGTGAGGGTCATCGCGGGGGCGACGGTCACCGAGTCGCCGGTGTGCACACCCACCGGGTCGACGTTCTCGATGGAGCAGATGACGACCACGTTGTCGCGGTTGTCGCGCATCAGCTCGAGCTCGTACTCCTTCCAGCCGAGGATCGACTCCTCGATGAGCACGTTGGCGGTCGGTGAGGCGGCCAGGCCGCCGCCGGCGATGCGTTCGAGGTCGGCGTCGTCGTAGGCCATGCCCGAGCCGAGACCGCCCATGGTGAACGAGGGCCGCACCACCACGGGGAAGCCGAGTTCGGCGACGGTCTCGCGGACCTCGTCCATGGTGTGGCAGACGCGGGAGCGGGCACTCTCGCCACCCACCTTCTCGACGATGTCCTTGAACATCTGCCGGTCCTCGCCGCGCTGGATGGCGTCGAAGTCGGCACCGATGAGTTCGATGTCGTACTTCTCCAGTGAGCCACGATCATGCAGCGCCACAGCGGTGTTGAGTGCGGTCTGACCGCCGAGGGTGGCCAGCACGGCGTCGATGGGATGACCGGCGTCGCGTTCGGCCTCGATCACCTTCTCCACGTACTCGGCGGTGATGGGTTCGATGTAGGTGGCGTCAGCGAACTCCGGGTCGGTCATGATGGTGGCCGGGTTGGAGTTGACCAGCGACACCCGCAGGCCCTCGGACTTGAGGACGCGGCACGCCTGGGTGCCGGAGTAGTCGAATTCACAGGCCTGGCCGATGACGATCGGGCCGGACCCGATGACCAGGACGTGGGAGATGTCGGTACGGCGTGGCATCAGGCCCTCGTTCCTTCCAGCAGGGTCGCAAACTTGTCGAAGAGGTAGGCGGCATCGTGCGGGCCGGCCGCGGCCTCCGGGTGGTACTGCACCGAGAAGGCTTGTCCGGAGAGGAGTTCCACCCCTTCGACGACGCCGTCGTTGGCGCACACGTGGCTGACGCGGGCGCGGCCGAAGTCGGTGTCGAATTCCTCACCGGCCTCGCCTTCGAGGGCAAAGCCGTGGTTCTGGGCGGTGATGGACACCTTGCCGGTGGCCGAGTCGATGACCGGAATGTTGATGCCGCGGTGACCGAACTTCATCTTGTAGGTTCCCCGGCCCAGCGCCCGACCCAGGATCTGGTTGCCGAAGCAGATTCCGAACAGCGGGATCCCTTCGCCCAGAACCTGTTTGGTGAGCTCGACGGTGGCATCGGCGGTGGCCGGGTCGCCCGGGCCGTTGGACAGGAACACCCCGTCCACCTTCAGGTCCTTGATCGCGTCCAGGCTCGTCGACGACGGCAGCACGTGAGCGCGGATGCCGCGCTGGGCGAACATGCGCGGGGTGTTGGTCTTGATCCCGAGGTCGAGGGCGGCGACGGTGAACCGGGCGGGTCCGTCGGACTCGATCACGTAACCGGCGTCGGTGGACACCTCGCCGGCCAGGTCGGCGCCGGCCATCGTCGGCTGCGATTTGACCCGCGCCAGCAGCTCGTCGGTGTCGGACAGTGCGTCGCCGGAGAACACCCCGGCGCGCATCGAACCGTGCTCACGCAGCACCCGCACCAGGGCGCGGGTGTCGATGCCGGCGATGCCGACCACGCCCTGCTCGACCAGCTTGTCCTCCAGGCTCGTGGTGGCGCGCCAGTTGGAGACCCGGCGGGTGGGGTTGCGCACCGCGTACCCGGCCACCCAGATCTTGCCGCCGTGCGACTCGTCGTCCTCGGTGTTCCAGCCGGTGTTGCCGATCTGCGGTGCGGTGGCCACCACGATCTGGCGGTGATAACTCGGATCGGTGAGGGTCTCCTGATAGCCCGTCATCGCGGTGCAGAACACCGCTTCCCCGAGGGTTTGCCCGACGGCCCCGAAAGACTGCCCGGCGAAAACCTGGCCGTTCTCCAGAACCAGTACCGCTCTGCTCATTGATCACTTTCTGTTGCAGCGAAATCGTCGACCCAGCCGCTGTACACGGCCTTGTCGTCAGCTCTGATGCCGGAGTCCACCTCGGTTCCGTTGGGCAACGCCCACCGGACCACGAGCACTCCGCCCGCCCCCATGACCTTGCCCGCGTGGCCGCTCTCGGTGCGGACCGCCGTCACGCTCGACCGCGGGATCCAGATGTCGCCCGCACCCTGGCGCGCGATCTCGATACCGTCGGAGAATTCGGTGATGTTGGCCGCCGCGCGGTCGCTCAGCCCGCCGACGGTGATCTTGTTCTGCCAGCTCGGCGCGAACGTCGTGCCCAGGTACAGCCCGGAATCGGGTCCGCGTAGCAGTGCGCCCGGATTGTCGGGCACCGCCGGGATCTCCCCCACCGTCGGCGCCTGCTCGTGGGCCTTACGCCCCGCCCCCGTGGCCACCATATGCACCATGCGTGCGAGACCGACGAGCACGGCAAGCGTGCCCCCGACGATCAGCACGTTGATCACGGCCTTGCCCCAGGTCCAGTCCGGCCCGATGTGCAGTACCACGACCGCGAGGACGGCGGCCGGCACCACAGCGCCGGCGCGGACCCATCCCCTGTTCATCGCCGGACCGACCCCTCGTAGGCGGTGACCGCCCCGCGCAGGACCGTCGCCCGGATCGTGGCGGGCAGCGTCATGTCGGCGTACGGGGTGTTGCGGGACAGGCTCGCCAGGTCGTCGGCCGTGACCGTCCACGACGCCTCGGCGTCGACCACCGTGAGATTGGCGGGTTCACCGACGGCGATCGGGCGGCCCTGATCGGTGAGCCCGACGATCTGCGCCGGCCGTTCACTCATCACCTTGGCGACCCCGCGCCAGTCGAGCAGCCCGGTGTTGACCATGGTCTCGACCACGATCGAGAGCGCCGTCTCCAGTCCGAGCATGCCGGGCCGGGCGACGGAGAACTCGCAGCACTTCTCCTGCGCCGCGTGCGGTGCGTGGTCGGTGGCGACACAGTCGATGGTGCCGTCGGCCAGACCGCGGCGCAGCGCCAGGTTGTCGCGTTCCTCCCGCAGCGGCGGGTTGACCTTGTTGACCGGGTCGTACGTTTCCAGGCGGGCATCGGTGAGCAGCAGATGGTGCGGCGTCACCTCGGCGGTGATCGAAATACCCTGTGCCTTGGCCCATTTGACGAGTTCGACGGTGCCCTCGGTGGAGGCGTGGCAGATGTGCACGCGGGTGCCGGCGTCGCGGGCGAGCAGCGCGTCGCGGACCACGATCGACTCCTCGGCCGCGCGCGGCCAACCGGCCAGGCCGAGCCGGGAGGCGGTGGGTCCGTCGTGTGCCAGCGCTCCCACCGTGAGCCGCGGCTCCTCGGCGTGCTGGGCGATGAGAACGTCGAGGCCCTTGGCGTATTCGAGCGCGCGGCGCATCAGCAGCGGGTCGTCGACGCATTTGCCGTCGTCGCTGAACATCTTCACCTTGGCCGCGCCGGCGGCCATCATGCCCATCTCGGCGAGCTGTTTGCCCTGCAGTCCGACGGTGACCGCACCGACCGGGTGCACATCGACCAGGCCGACCTCGCGGCCGGTGCGGTACACGTTGTCGGTGACGGTCGAGTTGTCGGCGACCGGGTCGGTGTTGGCCATCGCGAACACCGCCGTGTACCCGCCGAGGGCGGCGGCGGCCGAACCGGAGGCGATGGTCTCGGTGTCCTCGCGGCCGGGTTCGCGCAGGTGGGTGTGCATGTCGACAAAACCGGGCAGCAGCACCGAGTTGCGGCCGGCGATCCGCTCCACCGCCGCCGGAGCGGTCAGATCCGGCCCGATCTCGGTGATCACGCCGTCGACGATCAGGATGTCGACGGGATCGCCCTCGCCGTACGGTCGGACGTCGGTGATCAGCAACGATCCGGGCGCGCTCACTGGTGGTTCTCCCTGCTGTTCGGGACCGGGGTCGTGGTTTCGGGGTCGGTGCCGACGAGCAGCCCGAACAGCACCGCCATCCGGACGTGCACGCCGTTGCGGACCTGTTCGAGGACCGTCGCGCGCGGCGAGTCGGCCACCGAGTAGCCGATCTCCATGCCGCGCAGCATCGGGCCCGGGTGCAGCACCACCGCGTCGTCGGCCATCAGGGCCAGGCGGCGCTCGTTGAGGCCGTAGCGGACCGAGTACTCGCGGGAACTCGGGAAGAACCCGCCGTTCATGCGTTCGGCCTGTACCCGCAGCATCATCACGGCGTCGACGGCGGCGAGTTCGGCGTCGATGTCGGTCGACACCGTCACCGGCCACTGCTCGACACCCGTCGGCAGCAGGGTGGGCGGTGCGACCAGCACCACCTCCGCGCCGAGCGTGGACAGCAGGTAGGCGTTGGAGCGGGCCACCCGCGAATGCAGCACGTCGCCGACGATCGCGATGCGCTTGCCGTCGAGGCTGCCGAGGCGCTGGCGCAGGGTGAGCGCGTCGAGCAGGGCCTGGGTCGGGTGCTCGTGCATGCCGTCGCCGGCGTTGATGATCGACGGTCCGCTGCCGTCGGCGGCGGTGGTCCAGTCGGCGATCTGCCGGGCCGCGCCCGAGGCGGGATGGCGCACGATCAGCGCATCGGCACCGGCGGCGTACAGGGTTTTGACGGTGTCGCGCAGCGACTCACCCTTACCCGCCGACGAACTGGATGCGCTGACGTTGATCACGTCGGCGCTCATCCACTTGCCCGCCACCTCGAACGAGACGCGGGTACGGGTGGAGTTCTCGTAGAACACCGTCATCACGGTGCGCCCGCGCAGCGTCGGCAGCTTCTTCACCTCGCGGCCGGTGAGCGCCTGCTCGAAGCGTTCCGCCTCGTCGAGGATGGCTGTGGCCTGTTCGCGGGACAGATCCTGGGTGCTGAGCAGGTGACGCATCAGGCACCTGCCCCGGGAAGCACACGGGCGCCGAGGACGACCTCATCGACGCCGTCATGTTCGGTCAGGTGGACCGCGACGTTCTCCTCGCGGGAGGTGGGGATGTTCTTGCCGACATAGTCGGCGCGCAGCGGCAGTTCACGGTGGCCGCGGTCGACGAGAACCGCGAGTTGCACCGCGGCCGGGCGGCCGAGGTCGCGCAGCGCGTCGAGGGCGGCGCGGACGGTGCGACCCGAGTAGAGGACGTCGTCGACGAGGATGACAATCGCGCCGTCGACACCACCGGCGGGCACCATGGTGCGTTCGAGCGGGCGGTGCGGTTTGTCGCGCAGATCGTCGCGATACAGGGTGATGTCGAGATAGCCGACCGGGATCTCGGTACCGGCGAACTCGGAAATCTTGGCACCCAGACGTTTCGCGAGAGCCGTTCCACGCGTGGGGATACCGATGAGGACGACATGGGGTGCGTCCGGGCCGTCGAGAGCTGTTTTCTCGATCACCTGATGTGCGACACGGGCGATGGTCCGGGACACATCCGCCGCGTCGAGCAGCACCCGATGGGATTGCCCATCGTTTACGTCAGCCAACGTGACCTCCTTCTCCGCCTCACGGGACGGTCCGTTAAAGGATGCCTGCCGGTCATGCAGTCTACACGCCGAGGGGCCGAACTCCAGGCAGCGTGACGTGATATCGCCCGCACCTTCACCTCGGTATCGTGGCGGTATGTCGTCCGCCTCCGACGAACTGATCATCGCCCGTAATCCCGAGCAGGGTTCGACGCTGCCATACCTGGTCCGGATTCCGTTGGGCACGAACGGCATCGTGCTCAAGGTGCGCGACACGTGGCCGCGGACCACCAAGATCTACTGCCATCGCGCGGCCGAATGGCCCGACACACCCGAGATACTGGAACAACATCCGGTGCGCTCGGTCACCAAACGCGGCGGGGCCATCGACCTGGTCCTCGATCGTGCTCGGGAGAACCGGTCCCAATTCGTGCTCACCCGGGCACGGGGCCGGGAGGTGATCTTCTGGCAGTCGCGGCGCACCACCAAACAGGCCCGGCCGAACGTCGCATTGCCGACCGCCCGCGCCCACGGCCAGGTCCTCGACATCGTCATCGATTCCGGCGAACGTTACTCCTACAACTTCTCGCACCAGCAGGCGACGACCACCAAGCGGCGGCTACCCGTCGGCGATTACGCAGTTTTCGACGGCGATGACCTGGTGGCTGCGGTGGAACGCAAGTCGATCGAGGACCTCGCCGGTAGTCTGCTCGGCGGTACCCTCACCTACCAGCTCGCCGATCTCGCCGGCCGACATCGCGGTGCAGTCGTCGTCGAAGCGAGATATTCGGCGGTGTTCGCTCAGGAACACGTCGCGGGTTCATCGCTGGCCGAAGCGATCGCCGAGGCCCAGGTCCGGTTCCCGAACGTACCGATCGTCTTCTGCGACAACCGTAAGCTCGCCCAGGAATGGACCTACCGCTGGCTGGGCGCCGCGCTGCACGAATGGCGGTTGAACAAGGGAACCGAACCGGTGGTGGAAACACTTGCCGGACCGTCGGCCACGGCCGCCGACATCCGGGCCTGGGCGCGCGACAACGACCTCGACGTTCCCGCCAAAGGCCGCATCCCGAACGACATCCGGCGCGCATTCGACGCCAGAAACGGCTGACGCCTATCGCACAAAGATTGCGGTTGGTTCCGGAATCCGGAACCAACCGCAATCTTTGTGCGTCGGGGTCAGGCGTCTGTGCTGGGTTCGGCCGCGGCCGCGGCGCGCACCTGCGGTGCGAGGTCGGCGATGCGGGCGAGCACCCCGTTGACGAAGGCGGGCGAATCGTCGGTGGACAGTTCCTTGGCCAGCTCGACCGCCTCGTCGACGATCACCACCGGATCAACATCGGTGGCATTGAACAACTCCCAGGTGGCCAGCCGCATGATGGCCCGGTCGACCGCGGGCAGGCGCGGCAGCGTCCACTCTTTCAGGTGCGATGACAGCACGGCGTCGACCTGAGCCTGATCACCCGCCACACCCTCGACGACGCGCGCGGTGTACGGGTGGATCTGACCGACGCTCTCGTCGGTGATCACCAGCTCACGCCGTTCGGCCACCAGGTCGGTGGCCTTGACGCCCTTGGCCTCGGCCTCGAACAGCAGGTAAACGGCGCGTTTACGCGCCTTGTGACGGGTACCCGGGTGTTTCACTGAACCTCGCGCTCAGCTGTTGACGCGGCCGAGGTAGCTGCCGTCGCGAGAGTCGACCTTCAGCTTGTCGCCGGTGTTGATGAACAGCGGGACCTGGATCTCGGCGCCGGTCTCCAGCGTGGCAGGTTTGGTGCCGCCGGTGGACCGGTCACCCTGCAGGCCCGGGTCGGTCTGCTGCACGAGCAGTTCGACGGTGACGGGCAGCTCGACGTAGAGCGGCGCACCCTCGTGGGTGGCGACCTGCACCTTCATGTTCTCCAGCAGGAACCGGGCGCCGTCGCCGACGGTCTCCGGGGTGATGTTGAGCTGTTCGAAGGTTTCGGCATCCATGAAGACGAAGTCGCTGCCGTCGCTGTACAGGTAGGTCATGTCGCGACGGTCGACGGTGGCGGTCTCCACCTTCACGCCGGCGTTGAAGGTCTTGTCGACGATCTTGCCGCTCAGCACGTTCTTGATCTTGGTACGCACGAAGGCCGGCCCCTTACCGGGCTTGACGTGCTGGAACTCCAGGATCTGCCAGAGCCCGTTGTCCATGTTCAGCACGAGGCCGTTCTTGAAATCGGCGGTACTCGCCATGCGTGGTTACTTCCTAACGTCAGATGACGGTGAACGTCTTGTCGGTGGTGGTCAGCAGGTCGGGCCCGCCTTCGGTGACCACGAGGCTGTCCTCGATCCTGACGCCACCTCGACCTGGGAGGTAGACGCCGGGCTCCACGGTCACCGCGGCGCCGCATGGCAGTGTACCCGCCGCGGCCGATCCGATTCCCGGCGCTTCGTGGATCTGCAGCCCGATGCCGTGCCCGAGACCGTGCACATACTTGTCTCCGTAGCCCGCGTCGGCGATCACCGAACGGGCAGCGGCGTCGACACCACGCAGGTCCGCGCCCGGTGACAGGGCCGCCCGGCCCGCGGCCTGCGCCGCGGCGACGAGGTCGTAGATCTCGCGCTGCCAGTCGGCGGCGTGACCGAGGACATAGGTGCGGGTCATGTCGGAGTGGTAGCCGGCGACGGCCGCCCCGAAGTCGATCTTCACGAAGTCGCCCGCGGCCAGCGCCGCGGATGTGGGCCGGTGATGCGGGATCGCCGAGTTGGCCCCGGCGGCGACGATGGTCTCGAACGACACGGCATCGGCCCCGCGCTCGTACATCTCCCATTCGAGCGCCCGGGCGACCTCGCGTTCGGTCCGGCCGGGCGACAGCAGCCCCCGCTCGATGATCGCGGCCAGCGCCTCGTCGGCGACCGCGCACGCCCGGCGCAGCAGGTCGACCTCCCCCGCGTCCTTGACCTCGCGCAACCGTTCCACCAGCCCCGACGTGCCGACCAGATCGCCGTCGAGGTCCCGGTGAGCGGCCACCGTGACGATGTGCTCCTCGAATCCGATCCGGACCGCGCCGTCCTTACCGGCGTGCTCGACGAGCTCGCCGAGACAGTTGCGGGCGATCACCGCCTCCAGGTCGCCCGACTGTTCGGCGACCTGGGTGAGGTAGCGGCCGTCGGTGCTGATCCGGTCGGCCGCCGGATCGGTGCCGACCAGCACCGCGGCGTTGGATCCGGTGAAACCGGTCAGGTACCGGACGTTGATGAGGTCGGACACCACCAGGACGTCGGCGGTGTCCGTCAGCAGGCCGCGCAGCCTGTCGCGGCGGGCGCGGTGGTCGGCGGAAGGGGGCGGATTCCAGGGCTGGGCCATGACTGAAATCTACCCAGCGCACTCATCCGTGCGGGGGAACCAGCGGGTATGTGGTTTCCCTCACGTCACCGGTGGTCTAGTCTGTCCGCCATGGGTTCTTGGTTACTGCGCGGTATACCGCTCACCGCTGTCCACGTCGTCGCGCGCGTGCTACTCGCGATCGCCGTGGTGGAAACGCCGCTCTCCTCGAGTACGTGGAAGGTTCTCGCCGTTGCCGCCGTGGTGCTCGTCGCACTGCTGTGGGGCGGAATCGACGGTATCCGGGACGCCCGGGCCAATCCCGACCCCGACGACTACGCCGACCTGACCGTGCGCTGGCTCAAGGCCGGCCTGTTCGCCGGTGTCGTCGCCGCGATCATCTGCTGGATCATCGGCCACTGGTTCATGAGCGGCATCGGTGAGGCCTCGCTGCCCATCGAGATCATCGCCGGCGGCTCGTTCACCGCGCTGCTGGTGTACGCCCCCGCCTTCGTCGGATTCTCCTTCGGCCGCTGGGTCGTCCGCCGCGACCAGCGCAAGAACGAGGCCGAGGAGGACTGGTCGGTTCACGAGGACCGCACCCCCCAGAACGCCTGATCCTCAACCACGAACCACAAAGCCCGCCGCGTCGGTGACGCGGCGGGCTTTTTCACGTCCCGTTTCACTCAGGTAGTACCGACCGCAGCGCCTCCAGCGTAGGGTGGCGCCCTCCTTCGATATGTGCGTAGGCGATGGCACCGGCCAGTTCCGCATCACCGCACGCGATCGCGTCGCAGAGCTGGTGGTGTTCCCGGCACGTCTGGAAGGCGTTGCGCTGAGTCGAGATGATCCCGAAGATCCAGCGGTCCCGGCCCACCACCGGACGCATCATCGACGACAGCAACGAATTGCCGGCCAGCCGCAGGATCTCGTCGTGCACCGCCGCATTCGCCTCCGCGATGGCGGCATCCGGGCCGGTGGCCAGTAGCCGGTCGGCGGCGGCCAGCGCCTCCGTCATCGAGGTGGTGGGCTCCCCGGATGCCGCCCGGCGGGCGGCCAGCCGTGCCGCCTGCACCTCCAGGGCCAGCCGTACGTCGTAGAGCTCCTGCACGTCGGCCAGGCTCAGCCGCACCACCGACGCACCACGGCGCGGTGCCGTCTCGACGAAACCCTCCGCTTCCAGCCGCACGATCGCCTCCCTGACAGGTACCCGCGAGGCGTCGAGTTCGTCGGCGAGATCCCGTTCACGCAGTCGTTCCCCGAAGGGCAGCTCACCGGAGATGATGCGTGCACGGATCTCCGCGTAGATGCGCTGGGTCACCGAGTCATCGGCCGTCGACGTCATGCACACATCCTTACCGAAACCAGGATCACGTTCCACCCAACTTGGCATACCAAAGTCAATTTGTAGCAAAGGTGAAATCGGTATTTACCTGGTGGAAATAGTCCGCGTGCAGACTTTGGCATACCAAACACCACCGTCCAGGAAGGTACGTCCGTGACATCCCACCCGAGAACCGGCGCCCACAGGGCGCTACGTTACTGCGCCGCACTCGCCGCGGCCGCGGGGCTCCTCGCCGGCTGCTCATCGTCCGAAGAGGACGGCTCCACTCCGGCCGCACCGGCGGTGGTCGACCAGGCCGCCCGCGCATTGCTGCCCAAAGCCATCGCCGACGCGGGCACCGTGAAGATCGGGCTCGGCGCCCAGTTCCCGCCGTTCTCCTATCACCCCGAGTCCGGCAAGGGCTACGCCGGCTACGAACCCGACCTGATGGACGCGATCATGGACCGCCTCGGCCTCAAGCCGGAGTACATCGACGTCAAGTCGGTGGGTGAAGCGGTGCCGACGATCCAGTCGGGCCGTATCTCGGTGGCCGCGCTCGGTATCACTGACAACGCCGAACGTCAGGAACACGTGATCTTCGTCGACAACCTGATCGGCCGTAACGGCGCTGTCTTCCCCGCCGCCGCGGAAGGCAAGTACAAGCAGTTCACCGATATGTGCGGGCTCAAGGTGGCCGCGGTGATCGGCAGCGTATCGGTCACCATCGTCGAGACGGAGAACGCCGAATGCACCACACTCGGCAAGCCGCCGATGACCCTGGTCCAGTTCAAGGACAACGCGGCCACGCTGCTTGCCGTCCGGTCCGGTCGCGCCGATGCGGCCATGCAGACCTACCCCGGCGCCGGATACCAGGTGAAGCAGAATCCAGGCGCGTTCTGGGCCCTGCCGATCAACGACGGCATGAACGCCAGGTTCCCCAACGGCATCGCCGTCGACCGACGCCAACCCGAACTCGCCAAGGCGATTGCCGCGGCCTTGCAAGGCCTGGTCGCCGACGGCACCTACGCCAAGATTCTCACCGACAACGACGTCGACCCCGAATTGAACGGCATCACCGAAGTACACACGGATTGGGCCACCAATGGATTCTCCTGACCAGCATCTGTTCTCCGTCGACGTCCCGCGCTCTACCGCACGTCGGGCACTGCCCTGGGCCGTCCTCGCCGTGGTGGTGGGGTTCGTTGTCTACAAGGCCGCCCGCAATCCGCATTTCGGCTGGTCCGACGTCGGCAGCTATCTGTTCAACGGCAAGATCCTCGAAGGTCTGATGGGCACCCTTGAGCTGACCGTCGTCTCCGCGGTGATCCCGCTGCTCCTCGGCGCGCTGATCGTCGGGATCGGCCGGATGGGCGGTGTCGGCCGGGCCATCGCCGGCACCTACGTCTGGATATTCCGGGCCGTGCCGCTCATGGTGCAACTCGTGCTCTGGTTCAACGTCGCGCTCATCGTGCCGCGGCTGTCGATCCCGCTGCCCGGCGGTGGCCACATCTTCGACGAATCGACCAACAACCTGTCAGCGCGTTCACCGCGGCGATCCTCGGTCTGGCGCTGCACGAGTCGGCCTATGTCGCGGAGATCCTGCGGGGTGGTCTGCTCGCGGTGCCGGCCGGGCAGTACCGGGCCGCGGCGGCGATGGGT
>WBZQ01000295.1_pt1 | contig 42898 bp, 41 predicted proteins | sample 5204251 | NCBI WGS metagenome assembly WBZQ01 (sample SAMN12412402, study PRJNA552823) | activated sludge metagenome | isolation source: activated sludge from nitrification reactor of wastewater treatment plant... | place: USA: Virginia | collected 2017-09 | reverse complement strand
GACGCTTCACGAACCTAGTCAGTGGCTCAATGCAGAGTCACTCCCCGCTTACAGTGGCGGCACCGTGATGGTTTTGCACCATCTTCCCCGACGCTGACGGCGTCTTCCTGACACTCCGCTCTCCAATAATGATGACGCGCCCCTGCTTTTCATACGGGTGGGCCGGGCGCGAACCCTTCCCGCAACATCCTTCCTACACGTGAACCGGCAGAGATGGACCGGGCAGCGTGATACGCGGCAACCCCGACTCCGGATGCGCATCGATCAGCACGGTGCAGCCGTAGACCTCGCGTATCTTCTCGACCGACATGACTTCCGGCGGAGTCCCCATCGCGGCCATCCGCCCATCCTTCAACATGGCAATGCGATCGCAGTATTGGCTGGCCAGGTTCAAATCGTGCGAGACGATCACCACCGTCAAGCCCCGCTCATCACGCAACCGGCGAAGGACCGAACAAATATCAATTTGATGCTGGAGATCGAGGAACGCCGTCGGCTCATCCAGCAGCAACACGCGGGGCGTTTGAGCCAGGGCACGCGCAATCATGGTTCGTTGACGCTCACCACCGGAAAGATCGGTCACCAGCCGGGCGGCGAGATGCGCAATATCCATCGTCTCCATGGCCTGCGCGGCGGCCCGGCAATCATCCTGATCTTCCCATCCGAAACCCAGGCTCCAGCGGGATCGCTGCCGATGCGGAAAACGTCCCATCAACACGGTCTCCGCCACGGTGAATGGAAACAGCTGCGCCTGTTCCTGCGGCACGAAGGCCACCGTGTGAGCCGTTTCCTCCTGCGACAAAGCAGCCAGACTGCGGCCGAACAACGTGATGCTTCCTGTTTGAGGCGCTGCCAGCTTGGCCAACAATTTCAACAACGAGGTTTTGCCCGATCCGTTCGGGCCGACGATCCCGAGAATCTCACCCGGCTGGACCTGCAGCGTCACATCCTGAAGCACCCACCGAACATCCTGAACACCCGGCCGGCCATAACAAAAATGCAGTCCCCGCACATCGTAGGCAGGAACCGCGTTCGTACCTCTACTCGCTGCGTCATCGACGACGGCACCCTGGGCGCTGACCCTGCTCATGCCAGCCGATCCTTCCGCCAGACCAGGAGATAGACAAAGAAGGGCCCCCCGGCTAACGCCGTAATGACGCCGACCGGGACTTCCGATGGCACAAAGGCCGTGCGGGCGATAGTATCCGCCAGCATCAAGAACATCCCCCCGACCAACGCCGAGGCCGGCAGGAGCAATCGGTGATCCGCACCCACCACGAGCCGCACCGCATGCGGAATGATCATGCCGATGAAGCCGATCATGCCGCTGAAGGACACAACGGCGCCGGTCATCAACGCCGACAAGAGAAAGATGACGCGTTTGGCCCGTTCCGTATCGATCCCCAATGACCGGGCCGGCTCTTCACCCAAGGCGAGAATGTTGAGCACCCGGACCTGTTTGAAGAGCAGCACGAGGCCGATCATCAAGTAGACCGAGAGCGCGCTCAGCACCGTATAGGCCGGCGCCGTGAGGGATCCCATGAGCCAGGCCATCATACCGAACGACCGGTTCGGCTCCATGATGGAGGTGATGAACATGATCAAGGCGGAGAAAATGGCATTCAAAATGACACCCGCCAACAGCACCGAATGGATCGGGAGACGATCATAGGTCGCCGCCATGCGATAGATGACCAGCAGCGCGATCAGGCTGCCCGCAAACCCGCAGACAGGCAACAGCGACAGGGCAAGGACCGTGCTCCCGATGCCGAACAGCACGGCGATAGCCACGCCCAGCGCCGCCCCGCTCGAAACTCCGAGCACGTAGGGATCGGCCAGCGGATTCCTGAGGAGCGCCTGCAGCGCGACCCCGACCGATGCAAGGCAACTTCCCACCAGGAATCCCAGAAACACTCGCGGCAGTCTTACTTGTATGAGAATGACGCCGGTCGTCCGGAGCGCCTCGTTGTCGCTCACCGGCTCGAACAGGGCCGACGACAACAGCCTGAAAATATCTCCCAGGCCGATATACTGCGTCCCAAGCTGCAAACACAGCGTGGCCAGGACAAGCGCGAGGATCGACAGCACACCCATCACGGCGCACCAGCGCGAGGGGGTCAGGATCGCGCCCTGAAACGGCCGGTCATATCCGGTCGCCCTATCGCCGATTTGCACCCTACCCGGCGAGGTCGATGTCAGCGCAGGGGAAGGTGACGTGGGATGGCCGGCAGATGGCATCATGGTTGCGTCGTCGCGGCAGAGGAGAAGGCTTCGGGATGGATGACCCTGGCGAGCGCTTCCAGCCCTTGCATGACACGAGGCCCGGGACGATTGAGTGCATCCGCCGACACTTCACGAAGGCGGTTCTGCTGCACGGCGGTCAGTGTCGTCCAGCGGCGCCAGGCTTCCTGCTCGCTTCGCGGCACGGTCTCGACCGATCCTCGTGGAAAGATCAGGATTTCAGGATCTTCCTTCAACACCGTCTCCATGGTCAGACGCGGATAGGCCGTGGCTGCTTCAGACGCGATATTGGTGCCTCCGGCCAAGCCGATCATCTGATGGATATAACTGCCTGGCCCGACCGTAATGAGCGGCTGGCTATTGATGACATACAAGACCCTGGTGCGCGGCAGGCCTTCTGTGCGACGACTGATCTCCGCCATCTGCTGTCGCATCTCGGCGGTCAGTGCATGGGCGGCGGTCGAGCGATCAAAGATCCGTCCCAAGGTATGAATGTTCGCGAACACCTGTTCCAACGAGGTGGCTTCGAGCAGGAGGACCGGAATCTTCAGTTCCTCGAGCTTGGCCAGCACGTTGGCGCGATGGAACTCGCGCGGCGCCACGATCAGTTCGGGCCGGAGCGCGAGCAGCGATTCCAGGTTGGGATTGCTATACCCGACTTTCGGTTTGGCGGCGGCGGCCGCCGGAAAATTGCAAAAGTCCGTGACCCCGACGACCTGTTCATCCAACCCGAGCGCGAACAACATTTCCGTAATACTCGGCGCCAGCGAGACAACCCGGGTCGGAGCTTTGGCGACATACAGCTTGCGTCCCGCGTCGTCGATGAACGTGCGCGGGGTGATGTTGGCCATGAACGGCATGCCGGTCAGAATGCCCTGTTGACGTCGTTTCATCACCGTGTCTTCTCCGGGGGAATCTCCCAATGCCAGTACGAGGCAGGGTAGCAGAACATACCAGACGACGCCGAGACATCCGACGACAAACCGGCCGAGACTGAGGCGAACGGCGCGCAAATAAAAAAATCCCCAGGGCCAACATGGAACCCTGAGGATTGCACCCGCAACATCATCCTCGCCTATTCCCCAGCCCACGAGGGAATAAAGGGTCTCTCCCTGGGCAGGTCTTCTGGCTCATGGTTCATCCTACTCCCCGCACCTTCCCGTTCGACAACGCGAACAGTGGCACACACGGGTTTCGTCCCCATTTACAGCGGCGGGACCGCGAGGGTTTCGCACCCTCTTCCCTTCACCCAAGGTGTCTGAAAAGAAGCAAACTCTAGGAGAGGCAGGGCAATCTTGTCAAGGCGAAACTTGACCGGCGTGGCTTCAGAGAGGCGCAGGCACTAGGCACGATACCTAATTTTCAGAATGAGAATGGCCAGCGTCAGCACCAACGTCACGAGATTGGCCAGGATGATCGGCAGAGCGCCAAGCAGCAGCCCGTACACTAACCACAGAAACACCCCGATGATGAACGTCAGCAGCATGCCCAACGACACATCCTGCGCGGAACGCGTCCGCCAGGTTTGCTGGAGTTGAGGAATGAACGCAATTGTCGTCAAGGTTCCCGCGAGCAAACCGATCAACGTGGCCTGATCCATAACCCCGTCCTCAGATGAAGTGCGGTGCGACGCGAGCGGAAGAGGGTATCCTGAAAGGAGAATTCACCCCGGCAGCTTGTCTTGGCCCCTGGCGCTATGGTAGCATCCCTTCCCATTCAAGGACTAGTCGTTGAAAGACGCCGCAACAAAGGAGTAGGGCCGTGGCATTTGCCTGTGATCTCTGTGGGAAAAAGCATCAGACCGGTAACAACGTCAGCCACGCAAACAATAAGACCAAACGCGTCTTCAATCCCAACCTGCAACGCGTGAAGGCACTCGTGAACGGGTCCGCGCTGCGTATTCGCGTCTGCACGCGCTGCTTGCGGTCGGGTCTGGTTAAAAAAGCGGTCTGATTCTCCCCGCGCTTTCCCTCCCCCTCATTCAGCCCTTGATCTGATTTCACACTCGAGGTGCGCCCGCTCGCCCGGTTTCCCGCATTCCTCGATGAGGCAGAATCGCGCCACTCCGCGAGATCGTTCCAGACGGACGCTCCCGACTCTTCACAGGCGATACGCCGGCATTCCTCCCTGCCCTGCCAGGCTGCACGCAGAAACACGCCGACATGACTGCCTCGATTTACGGGGAGCTTACAGACGGATCCGTTCGGTCGGTGTACAATCCCGCATGTACAGCAAACCGCGCAGGCCGGATTACCGTCGAATCGGGAGGCACAACGATGAAACACACTTGGACCTTCGGCCTGATCGCCATCGCGATCACCGCATGCAGTCATTTTCAAAATAAAGAAGCGGCGTATCTGAATTCAGTCAAAGGGCGGGCGACACAAACTGAGGTGAGGCAGGAACTGGGCGATCCCAAAGCAGTTCGGAAGAGCGAAGAGGGCGAGACAGTGTGGGTCTATGAAATTCGCGAACAGCAGGCCGGCAACCGGTACACCGCCCCCGGCATCTGGTGTGAGGAATATCTGCTGACGTTCGACGACAAGGCCGTGCTGCAGAAATGGAAACAAGTCTCCCATTTCCACGGCGGCGAACTTATGCCGACGGAATGTATTCCGGGGAGGGAGCCTTAGAAGCCGTGATTGAACTCTCCTGTAGCGTCTGCAGAAAAATCCAACAATCTTGGTCTGATTGAATGGTCCCGCCCGCATTTTGTACAAGAATGTGCCCGCCTAGAGAACACGTACTCCGATAAAAGCGACGTGTAAGGCGATTTTCTAGCCTGCTCACTCCGCCACGCATGGTATGACCCTTGCTGGGTATCGAGACAGATACTCGGAGGGCTTACCGTGAAAACACACATCGCCACCATCCTCGCATTCAGTTTTATCTCGGGCCTCTGGCTCTCCTTTGATTCCGTCACACCGGCGGAGGCCCAATCCTGGTTATTCCGCAAGAAACGTCAGGTGCAAACGCAAACGGTTACCCCTCCGTCAAGCCAGACCACGGCCGCTCGTGACTATTCGATCCTCAAGATCGCGCCTCCTCCCGCAACTGGCCTATACATCGGGCAATACGAATGGACTCAGAATGATATTGCATCATTTGAATCGGCGAGCGGACGGAAAACTGCGCTCTGGTCGAAGTATCGAGGCACCTGGGCCAATGGATATGATGCGGCAGGCCAGCCCCATTTCGACGTGCAAGCCGCCAACTTGGCCTGGCAGGAGGGAAAGGTGATCGTCGTTCAAGCCTACAACACGCACCCGGCGCCGGGCGAATCGGAGGCACCGGAGGGATTCACCGTGGACAAATTGCTCAACGGGGTCTATGACGCTGAATTGCGACGGTTCGCCGGCGAACTCCGCCAGTACGGGAAACCGACATTTTTCATCTCGGGCCGCGAACCCAACGGCATCGGGGCCGATTATTTCGGCGGCTTCGGCCCGGCCGGTGACAAATCGTTGCAGTGGGCCATTGAAAACAAGCGTGGCTTTGCGGAATTTAATCCATCTTCCTTTCCTTACAGTTCGCTTTACAGCGACACCGGTACGCCTCAAGTCTGTGATGGGGTAGAACGCCTCAAAGCGGCACAACGTTACTACTATGATTTTTTTGTTCGCCGAGAAGGGCTCAAGTTTCTTACGTTTGATTCAATGGGATGGTCCGTGAACCAACTGAATCAGATTGACTACGACGTGACCGATCTGCCGGCCTCGGTGGACAAGACTTACGCGAAGCAACTTCTGCAAAGCTGCCACTCCTTCGCAAATTTTTATCCGGGAGACCAATACGTCGACTGGGTCAGTCTCGATTTTTATATGATCGATTATTATGCGAAGGACTGGCCGGGGCTCACCCAAGACTACGTGATCCCCGTTGAGAATCACTTCACGGCGCTGGATGCGGTCCTGCAAGAAGTGAAAACGGTGGCGCCCACCAAGCCCGTGTTCTTCATGGAATTGGGATTCCCCGACGGCACTCAGCAGAATTCGAGCTGGGCGGCACAAAAAATCGCCGCAGCGCTTCCGCGGATCATCTCAGGCTATCCTCAAATCCATGGCTTTGCGATGTGGTCGGCCCATCCCTCATGGATGATTCCAGGGGTGTTCCCCTATGACTGCTTGATTCGTCCCGGAACTCAGCAGGCAACGGCTCTGAAAAATGCCGTCACGACGAATGCCTCGGCGTTTCTTTCCTGCGTGTACCTCTCCGATGGAAAACTACACCCGAACTGCGCGAACTAAGAGAGCACCGAGGGCATTGGGGAACTGGGAATCGAGGTCGCAGCATTGCTCAGAAGACCACTTCCCGAATGGTTTCACGATTGGCTTGGAACCAGGAGACGGTGTGTCGAATCCCGTCGGTAAAAGCCATCGTCGCGTCGAAGCCAAAGAGCTGTCTGGCTCGACTGATTTCCAGACAGCGTCGAGGCTGCCCGTTAGGTTTTGACGTATCCCATACGATCTCACCGGTAAACCCCACCGCCTCAGCGACTAGCCGGGCCAGTGCTTGGATCGTGATCTCCAGCCCGGTGCCCAAATTGACCGGCTCGGCCCCATTATAGTGCTCCGCGGCGAGTACAATAGCGCGTGCCGCGTCATCTACGTACAGAAACTCGCGGGACGGTGAACCGTCGCCCCACAACACCACCCGGCCATCACCTCGCTCCTTCGCCTCCACGCATTTCCTGATCAACGCGGGAATGACGTGTGAGGTTTGGATGTCGAAATTGTCCCCGGGACCATACAGATTCACCGGAAACAAGACGACGGCATTGAAGCCATATTGCTGCCGATACGCCTGTGCCTGGACCAGCATCATCTTCTTCGCCAAGCCGTAAGGCGCGTTGGTCTCTTCCGGATACCCGGCCCAGAGATCCTCTTCGCGAAACGGCACCGGTGTGTACTTCGGATAGGAACAGATGGTGCCTACTGCCACGAACTTTTCCAACCCTTGCCTGCGGCCCACTTCCATCAGCTGAGTTCCCATCATCAGGTTGTCGTAAAAAAACTGACCGGCATGGGTTTGATTCGCCCCGATCCCACCCACACGAGCCGCGAGGTGCAACACCACATCGGGGGCTGTATCCGCATACAACCGCTTGACGGCGTCCATGTCTACAAGGTCATAGTCACGGCTCCGCGGGATGACGATGTTCCGGCAGCCGAGCTGATGAAGCTGGGCGACCACCACTGCCCCTAAAAACCCGGCTCCACCGGTCACGACAACCCGCTTGTTCGTCCAAAACGACATGATCAGCGTGCTCCCCTCGTGCCGTCGAGGATGCCCCGTTCGGTACGAAGATCGCCCTCGATCATCATCACGATAAGGTCCTCGAAAGACACTTTCGGCTCCCATCCCAGAACTCGTTTTGCCTTCGTGGCATCACCGATCAACAGATCCACTTCGGTAGGCCTGTAATAGCGCGGATCGATCTTCACGTACTGTTTCCAATCCAGATCTAAATAACCGAAGGCGCGGTCAAGGAATTCGCGCACCGTATGCGTTTCACCGGTGGCAATGACGTAGTCATCCGGCTGTTCCGCTTGCAGCATCATCCACATCGCTTGCACATAGTCACCGGCAAACCCCCAGTCGCGCTTGGCGTCGAGATTTCCGAGATACAACTCCTGCTGCACCCCTAGCTTGATTCGAACCGCGGCGCGCGTGATTTTTCGGGTGACAAACGTTTCACCTCTTCGAGGCGACTCATGGTTAAATAGGATGCCGCTACAGGCGAACAGGTTGTAGGCTTCGCGATAGTTCACTGTAATCCAGTGCGCGTAGACCTTGGCTGCCCCATAGGGACTGCGTGGATAAAAGGGTGTACTTTCACGTTGTGGAATTTCCTGCACTTTGCCGAACATCTCGCTGGATGATGCCTGATAAAACTTGGGCTGGATGCCGGACTCACGGATGGCTTCCAAGAGACGGACGGTTCCCAGCGCCGTCACCTCGGCCGTGTATTCCGGCACATCGAAACTCACACGTACATGACTCTGCGCGCCCAGGTTGTAGATCTCATCCGGCTGGATAGTCCGCAGAATCTTATTCAGCGAGCTGGCGTCGTTGAGATCTCCATAGACCAGCCGCAGTCTCGGTTCCGCAACGTGCGGGTCTTGATAGATGGCATCGATCCGGGCGGTATTAAATGAACTGGAGCGCCGGATAATGCCATGCACCTCGTAGCCTTTCGCCAACAATAACTCTGCGAGATACGACCCATCTTGTCCGCTGATGCCGGTGATTAACGCCTTTTTCACGATCTTGCCTCACTTCTTTTGTTACAACCTGGAACGTCCAATCCATTCGGTCCGGATCGTCACACACCCATCTGCGCCGGACTGGCGGGAAGATGTCTCACGACCTCACACCCGCCCGATGCCTTGCAAGACCTGCCGTTCGCACCACGCATACGTGCGTTCGAGCCCCTCTTGAATGTTGGTCTTGGGTGACCAACCGAGAATGTCGTGCGCTTTACTCCAATCCGCCGCGCGATCAACATCGCCTTCCGGCTTGCTGATATCGAAGCGGATGGTGATCTGCTTCCCGGAAATTCCGCAGACCAGCTCGGCAATTTCCTTGATCGAAGTACTATAGTCGGGGCCGATCTGAATGACCCCCTGGTTCATGCCCTGTGTGGCCACAGAGACGAGCGCATCGACGATATCCTCCACGAACACAAACGCTCGGCGCTGCTTTCCTGATCCCCACACCACAAATTCCTCGTCGGGATGGCGAATCGCCTTGCGGATCAGCGAGGGAATGACTTGTGATTTCTCAGGAGACATTTCACAATGAGGCCCATACACGTTGTGGAAGCGAAGGATGCCGATATCCAGCAGTTTCTCTTTGCGGGCCAGGTCACACCCCATCTCCCCCATCAGCTTACTCCACCCGTAGGAGGACTCCGGAGAGGCCGGATACACGTCGTCTTCTTTGAAGGGCGGCGGATTCAATTTGCTTTGACGCTCCGCGGGGTAGCTGCACGCAGTCCCCACGTACACATACGAAGACACCTTGTTAGCAATGGCCGCCCGCAGCATGTTGGAGTCGATGATGAGATTTGTGTTGAAGAGCGAGAACTGGTTACCAAACACGTAGTTAATCCCGGCGACCACATCGGCAAGGTGGTACACAATATCCTGGCCTTCCGTCGCCCGCTCACAGTTACCATAGTCGCACAGGTCGAGTTCCAGGAATTGACCTTCCAGGTCGATGACCGGCACTCCGTTCTCGCCGAGCAAGTTCGATTTCTTCCCTCGCCACAGATTGTCCGCCACAGTCACCTGTGCGCCTGCGGCAACAAGGCGTGCCACAAGATGAGAACCGATTTGACCGGCGCCCCCGGTCACAAGTACGCGCTTATTCTTCCAATACATGGTGCTCCCCTTTCACGCAAAAATAATGGCTCAGACTCTTGTGACGACGGCTTGTGTCGACTTCAGATGATCCGCCAGGCGTAAAGCCATGGCGACGATCGTCAACGTCGGGTTGGCATGACTTGAGGTTGGAAACACTGAACTGCTGGCAATAAATAAATTGGCGATGCCATGCACACGACACTGGCTGTCCACCACTCCCTCCGAGGGATCTGCGGACATACGCGTGGTGCCGACGTGGTGGCCGAGCACCGCCTTCACGTCTCGCATCAACTGCGGCACATCGTTTCCCAAATACGTCAAGTACCCACAATTCTGTCGGCGCAATTCCTGATCAAGCAGCTCATGGGCTCGTTGCACACTCTCTCGATCCTGCTCGGTAACTCCAAAATGCAGGCGCAAGCGCGGCGTGTCGAATTCGTCCCGTGAGTCACCCAACGTCACACGGTTGTCTCGATGTGGTATCTGTTCGCTCTGAAAATACAGATAATACGCATTCGAGCGGGATCGCATCAGCAAGGAAGGAATGCGCCGCCGCTGAAGCAGGCGCTTTCGTCCGAACTTTGGCAGCACCGACAAGGCTTGGGGTGATCCTGCCAGGATATTCTTGATATGCCTCCAATAGAGGGCGTACTTGCCCTTCCCCAATTGCTCCTGCTGTCTCCCCCCCAAAAGACGTTTGAGCAGGAACGCCGCGGAAAGCACCGCGTTACCATGGTCCGGATCCCCCACCAAGGGCCGATCCAGCAACATGTACAGGTTCAAGAGGCGATGACGACGCTGGGCCTCCTCGGAGAAGCCAATGCGTCGCCGACAGAATACGCCCTGCGGATCGGCTTCATACCCGAACATCACTTCCTGACCCGCGGTGAGCGTGACACTCGCAATCACGCCATGAATGTGCGACATGTAGCCGCGCCCCAACCAGTCCGAATGGTTGCCGATTCCTTCTCGATGTATGCGCCGCGAAGCCAGCAGCAACCGCGTGGTTTCCAACCCGCCACCCGCAAGCACAGTGGTGCGTGCGCGTACGTTGAAGCGACGGCCGCTGAAGGTCGCCACGTCGACCGAGTCAATCCGGTTGCCGTCCGGTGAGGCCTGCAACTCAACCACAGGAGCATGCAGCAGCACACGTACGTTCTCTGCACGCGCGAGAATCGGACGGTAGACCTTCCCGAACTGTGTCGGGGGACTCCACCGTTCGATGCCCGACGTACTCACATCTCCATCCTCGAAACCGGGCAGCATAGAAGGTGGCGCACCAGGAAGCGCCGAGGATACTCGGTAGTCGTAACCGCCGCACTCACAGTAGGTGTGGGCACGCCGGTAACAGTCTTCCATGGCTTTTTGCGGGAACGGCCAGCCGCTGTGGGCAACCCACTCCCGCTGATCGAAGTCGAGAGAATCGAACGGAATGCAGCGGCCTCCCCACAGCGATGTCGTACCTCCCAATTGGCGATAACGAGCCTGATCCAGGGGCAGATGACGGACCGGATCGTTGAGAGCGCCCTGATAGAGAGCCTGGCTGTCTCCTGCTCGCGTCTTCCCACCCGCTTCCAGTAAAATAACGTTCAGACCGGTCGCCAGCAACTCCATTGCTAACGTGATACCGGCAGCTCCCGCACCTACAATACACAGGTCAGCTGTGAGGGTCTGTCCGTCCGGGATCGATCGTGCATCAAGCAACATGACCACACCTCATCGCGACGTCGAGCGCGCGTATATTCTCCTGCACATGCCGCCGGCAACTCATTCCTGCGAGCACGACGCCGATTTCGGGGTGTTGTACGAGCGGCCGCAAGGCCTCGGATACGGAACCCCTGGCCCAAGCCTCGTGTGCAAACACCTCCCGCGCAATGACGCCCACTTGCTGGGCTCGCGCGCGTTCCAATAGTGGACGGGCTGAGTCAATGCAGGTGCCATCAAGGGGAATCTGCACACAGGCGACCTCCGGCTGTCCGAGCCATTCATAGGCATCGTTCAACGTCCGACAGGATACGCCGATCTGCCGCAGCTTGCCCTGGGCCTTACAGCGGGTGAGCAGTTCGAACACCGCATCCCGCAGTGGCATATCAACCGGGGGGTTGTGCAGTAAAAAGAGATCGATCCGATCCACAGTGAGGCGACGCAGACTGCCTTCGATTCGACGGCGAAGATGGTCCGGATCGAAACACTGTCGCTCCTGCCGGCGGCGCGCCTGCGTGGTCGCCACTTGCGCGGTTCGCCAGCGCCGCATGATCGGATTGAGGATCGGTTTTGCGAGTCGAATCAGGTTTTCCAGAGGACCGACCGTTAAACCCGCCTTGGTGCAGAGAATCATTCCTTCGCCCCGGCTCCGAAACAGCTTCCCGAGCAGGCGCTCACTATCACCCTGACCATAGACGTCAGCCGTATCGAAAAACGTGATACCCGCGTCCCTGGCCTCGCGAAGACACGCCTCCACTTCGGCGCGCGAATAACGTGTCGCCAACGAGGCGATCATCGAGCACCCGAATCCCAGCACCGAGGGCGTGAGGCCGGTGTTACCGAGCTTGCGATACTGCACAATCCGCTCCGATCCCTATTACGTCCGCATACCGGGCCTCGGTGATCCGCGCAATCGTCTCCCACGAAATCTCCGCTGCTGCCTGTCGAACATTCGTGACCATGCGCGCGTACAGCGCATCATCGCGCAACAGTCGGACGATGGCCTGCGCCAGTACAACCGGATCCTTCGGAGGGACGAGCAACCCGGTCGATTCATCGCTTACGACCTCATCGAACCCGCCCACCCGCGTGGCAATCACGGGCTTTCCAAATCCGAAGGCGGAAGCCAGGACCCCGCTGTTCCAGCCGTTCTCATACGGCAGGACCAACATCCGAGCCGCGGTAAAGTAGCCGGCCATCTGTGCAAAACTCACGTACTGCGGCACCAGCTGCACACGCGTTTGCAGGCCCAACTCCGTCAGCTGATGCTGCAACGGTGCGATGTCCATCAGCGGCTTTCCGACGATCAGCAGCAAGGCCTCCGGCACTTGCCGAAGCACCTCCGGCGCGGCGGAGAGCAGCGTATGAATACCTTTTCTCGGCTCAATCAATCCGAAGCACAACACCACCAGTGACGCGGCGGGAATTTCAGGTAGCTCACCGGCTACGTGCTCCCGCACAAACGCCGTCAGATCGGCGATCGGAAGCACCGTGATCCGGTCGCGAGGCACCGCAAAATGCTCGATGACCAGCGGTTCATTCTGTTTGGCATTGAGAAACACATGCCGCATGCGGGCGTAGAGAAAGCGGAACGCGCGGATGTGATACGGCCGTAACGAATTGGGCAACACATCCTGCGGAGTGTAGACAAATGAGGCACTCCCAATGAGTCGCAACATTGCCCACAAAAGGATATACAGCGCCGGATGTTGCGCACCCTGTAAATGGATGATCTGTGGCCGAAAGGTCACGCAATGCCAGAGCAAGCGGCAGAGTCGAAACGGCCTGGGCCGATAACGATCAAACACCTCCAACGCCTTGTACTTTCTCGGGTAGTCCGCCAACTCGAATCCGATACCCGTGACCAATGTGACGCGATGCCCCCGTTCAACCAGCGCATTGGCCAAATTGTGGGTATACTGCACCGTCCCGGCACGAGGAGCCGGGGCAATAAATACAATGCGCAATCTCTTGGTTAAAATGCTCATCTGTACTGTTTTGGCATCACGCCCACTATGCGTTTGAAACATGACACCTAATGTGGCTTATTCCTTTGTGATGTGCGCTCCGATCCGCTCTCCACGGATAAATTGGAAGATACACCTTCAGGTATTTTCTCCAGAACGACCAGGAAATCCCTTCTTAAGTAATAGTTCGTCTCGCTGCTATCCGATACGGGAGGTGCTGTCTTGATAATTCGCAACCCGCTATGAAAAGCCAAAACTTCAACGATTTCCGGCGAAATAAAGTAATGGCCCAAAATGGAATATTCATTCTGACTTACAAAACGCTTCCAACCGTCAGGGGCTCGGAGATTCGTGGTATGGATGAATGCCCGCCCCCCGCTCTTGAGCACTCCTGCAATCTCCTGAAAGTATTTCCACAAGGTATGGAGGTCTAAGTGCACAAACACGTCGAACGCATAGATAAAATCTAACTGGCCTTTCAGATTTGATGGAAGAACCGTTTCCTTCAAGAGAACGTAGGTCGCATTTGCACTTCCTCCCAAGGCGGCCTTTGCCTTCTTCAGCATTTCCGATGAAATATCGAAGCAATAAAACTGTCCCACTTTCGGAGCTACCCGCAATGCGATCCGTCCCCCTCCCGACCCAATCTCTCCAACAACGCTTTCAGGAGTCACGAAGGGATAAATGTACTGCGCAACAATCTGTTCAATGTCAGTGAGCCGGCCCCATTCGTCCCCAAGGTTCTTGAGATAGGATGCTCGTTCGGATCCGGCAACTTCACAATTCTCAACAGGTATCACTCTCTTCATATAATTCCAGGACCGTGCATAGCGATTCCAAAGCACTTTGTTGTATGCCACATTTGCAGAAGTTGCTGGCATACTCGCCTCGAGTACACGCCCCAGAATCTTTACAATTCCTCGTTTTATTTTGTGCATCACCATCTACCTCTTGTCTTCAGCAAGCGCACCGGTTACATCATTTCCTCAAAATGAGGCAGTCAGTCTCAAACTGATCTTGTTTGCTGCACGACTCGTGGACGTACCAAAAAGATCCTCCCGTTGATCAAACATGTCATATCCCACTCGAGCCACGAGCCACGATGTGGGGGCATAGGAAATCCCCGCGTTCCATTTCAATGTGTTCACCTTCAAATCGTCCGAGCTGGTACTGGTCAAAACCCATACCAGTCCCGCATCCAAGAGAAACCCGTTTGCGATCCTGATTTTGGCTGATGCCCGAACAAAATCTCCAACGAGCGGCTGGCTGATGCCTCCTGAAGGAGGAAATACGTCCCGCATATAGCTCAACTCGTACAGCGCCTCTCCGATGGATTTCTTGATGGAGGCCTGAGCCATTAAGTTGAGTGTCGAGGGGGTCGGGGCGACACGAACCGCTCCGAGCGTTCCACTCACGGCCAGCGTCTCAGAGAGATCCATCTCGTGTCCCACCATCGCCGAATGGGATTGGAGATCACGGCCCTGTTGAAAATCGAAAAAGCGAAACCGATATTTGACAGTCGTCCGTCCCCAATGTGACTCGCGTACTCTGGCACCGAGTTCGCCCTCGTGAGTCATGCTATTGATCGCCCCCGGCGCATCAACCGACCAGAGAAAGTTCCCATAGTTGACAAGGAGGTCAACAGCCGGTGTCAGCCTATGCTTAATCATCAGGGCGCCCATATTGATTGATGTGCGGCCGAATGTTCCCAGAATACCGGGCACCTGTTGTTCGGTTGGATCTTGAAAAGATTCAAAGCGCTCAAAAAGCGTCAACGTCGTTCGGCTCGTCAGATTAAGCAAAGCAAGCAATTCTCCGTTTTGCCTGGAGACGGCCCGATTTTGATTAGTATTGTTGACGTACATTCTGGACTCTATGGCGTAATCCGCAGTAAGTTGCCCATGACGTCCTGACGTCATATAGCTGATGCCCGGCGCAATCTTGGTGATATAGTCCGTTCCACGATTCTGGGCGGTAAAGAACACATTGTCGGTATACTGTTCCGTCAACGTGAGGCGTGGACTAAACCCCTCCCGACGAGTCGGAACGCCCAGCAGTAATTTTTCCGAGACCGGCATCCGCTCATACCCCATCTGATTCTGCCAAGACGGGAGTTCGCCGAACTCCCGCTTCGGTCGAACAAACTCTCCGTTGTCCGGTTCTTCTGCCACTAACATCGGTGGAACCAGCCAAGACCCTACGGCCAATGCCATCCCCACCATTAGAAGACGCAACCAGCGGCAGGTCGCTCCGACCAGTTCCTTGCTACGGTTCAAACCGATTCCCTGACCAGCCCTAAGCCCCACGGTCGTGATCAGGCGCTGCATTCTCTGTGACACGCGACTACGCTTTCGTCCCGGGATGATGAGTGGTCGATGATATTACGGAACGATCACTGTGTCCCCAGGCCGAAGCATCACATTCTGGTTATTGTCTTCACCCTGAACAAATTTGCTGTAATTGAACGGAATTCGTTGTTCACCGCTTCGCCCTGGATTCACGATGAAAATTTTATTCCGCGAGGCAAAGGTAGTCAGGCCGCGAGCCATGGCTAAGGCCTGAATGACCGTCACAGGCCCCTTGAGATCGAAGACGCCCGGCTGCATGACTTCACCCAGGACGAAGATACGGAAACTGTGGGTCGCCTCCAAGATCACCGTGACCTGCGGATCCTGGATATGCTGCTTGAGTTGCTTGTTAATGCGGTCTTCGATTTCCCCCAGGGTCAGACCTTTCGCCTCAATCTCGCCGATCAACGGATAGTTGATCTTCCCGTCAGGACGGACGGTCACAATCGTTGAGAGTTCTTTATGCTTCCAAATGAACACATTGAGGACGTCGCCCGCGCCCAATCGGAACGGACCGCTCCAGCCCGCCTCAACAGACGGAACAACAACCGGCTCGGTCTCGGATGCCTGCGCACCTCCCGCAACCCACATCGCCATGAAGAGAACCACCCAGATCATGAGAAAAATACGTCGCATGACTCGCCCCTCCGTAACATGAATCTTAATTACTCTTACTCATTAACATCGGCACTGTTCGCATCAGCCCAGTAGCCATCACGGCCGCCCGACACACCAACAGGAATGGCGCGGCCACTCGCAATCCCGGATCCTCGCGGGGCAGCTGCCACAGAAACGGCAAGGCGGTGGCGGTAAACAGTCCGCCTGCAAGCGCCGCGACATAGGCAGCAATCGGCACAAGCGGCATCGACGCCAGCGCGCCTGCGCCCAGGACGACCGCGCCGATCTGAATCTTGAGCGTTTGCGGGGTATAGGAATCTCGAATGGCCTTGCCCGGAAACCGTTTGTACACCATCACTCGCCAGTAGGCCCGGCTATGTTTCTTCCGCAGATACTGTTTCAGCGTCGACGGATGTTGATGATAGATAATCGCCGCCGGATTGAACTTAATCTTGTGCCCGGCCGTCGCGACCCGATACGAAAGATCCGTGTCTTCGTTGTCGGCGACGGGAAAACTGGTGTCGAACCCGCCGATGGAGCGAAACACCTCTCGCCTAAATCCCGCCGAGTAGGAAAAGACCACGTCCACATACTCGGCGGCCGCCAATTGGCGATACCGGGCCTCAAACTCGGCCTGCGCGAATCGCGCGACGAGGCTTCGCTGCTTCGTTTTGTAGGCACCCTTCACCGCGGCAATGGCCGGCGACTGGAACGGCGCCACCATTTCCTGAATCCAGTCGACGTGCGGCACGCAGTCGGCATCGGTGAACAGGAGAAATTCTCCTTGAGCCGCTTCTGCGCCTAGATTCCTGGCCGCCGCCGGGCCCCGATGCTTCTGACGAAGCACGCGCACCTTCGGGTGCGCGCTGCCCCAATCCTTGACGTAGCGTTCGATATATTCAGGCGTGCCATCCGTCGATTCGTCATCGACAATGATGAGCTCGACCTCGTCGGCCGGGAAGGACTGTTGTGCAAAGGAATCCAACCCGTCATGAATCGTCTTGGTAGCGTTGTAGGCCGGGATGACGACCGTTACACGTATTCCCATCTTTTCCTCATTTTCAGTTTACGTCAGCATCAAGATGGCGAAGAGGTTCAGGTTCAGTCTGTCTCTTATCCAGGACCAACGTCTGCCGCAATCGTTCACCAAGGGCAGGCCCCTGAAAGACACCTGTTCGGCGTTGCTTGCGCCACGCAACCACTTCTCGGTAAATATTTAACGTCTTCACTGACATTGACTGAACGCTGAGATGCCGCTGCACGTATTCACACGCTGTTGTCCCTAAACGTCTCATTCTTGCCTGGTCTTTCATCAGATCGCGCACCGTGAGAGTGAGAAGCTCAACATTCCCAGGATCGATGAGCACACCGGTCTCATTGTGTGCGATCAGCTCAGGGGTGCCCCCAGAGTTCGTGGCTACGATAGGTTTCCCCATGGCCATGGCTTCGATGAGTGCAAAACTAAAACTTTCTGTGAACGATGGAGCCACTAACATATCGATGCCGGCTACGATGCCCGGTATCTGCGCTCTGCTCGCTTTGGTGACGGTCACCACATTTTCCAGTCCTTTTTCTTCGATGAACCGCAATACGTCGGCCTTGTATGGTTCGTAACCTGGCGGAGCTTCTCCCACAATCAGAAACCGGCATTCAGGATGGCTCTTCGTTATCGTCGCCGCCGTTTTGAGGAATTCCAGTTGGCCTTTGTTGGGGTGAATCCGTCCCACCATACCTAGGACAAATGGTTGCTGCCCTTCGCCAGATTCCCACATTCGGCGGTTCGGACTGTCCGGATGAAATACTTCCGTGTCTACGCCATTTGGAATGACTACAACCGGCGGTCCCGAAGTTCCTTGATCGATCTGAGCGGCCATCATCGCCGAATCTGAAATCAGAGCGTCTGCGTACCCGAGCACCTGACGATCAATCCAAGGATATAAAGTCCCTCGCAGAGTTCCCGACGGCCAATTGGTCCATCCGGCAAACGTGGCGACCACGGCGCATCCTGTGATCCGTGCAGCCATGATTCCAACCGCATCGGCCCGATGGTCATGGGTATGAATAATGTCTATTCCTCTCTCCCGAACCAGCCGGACGACAGCCAATACATCACGCACGCTCAGCCGGTTGGTCACCGGAATCGTGACCATCGGCAAGCCACACCGCTTGGCTTCGTTCAGCCATGGTGTTTCCCCGCGCTCAGGATCGACCACACAGGCAAGACTTGCTTCACACCCTTGCTGATTGAGCCTTGGAATAAGCGACAGCAAATAGTTTTCAGGCCCGGTGATATCGGTAATCCCTCGGCAATTACGCAAATGAAGTGCGCGGAGCTGTGTCATGTCGCTTTCCTCGCCATATGGCCAATGGCAGTCGCCATGGCCAACGTCAGCCAGATTTCTCTTACCATCGGGGTAATCATTAAAAAGGCCGCTTGCCCCAGCAGGATGCCGAGGAGTAACACGGCGTATGGTCTCAGTTCGACAATACGAAGCGCGCGCCTCACTGAGACAAATGCCCAGATCCACAAGCCAATGAACGCCGATGTCGCAAAGACTCCCAGTTCGCACGCCACCTCTAGGAACACATTGTGAATCGTGGCAGGGTGAAATGGATGGGTGGCCCAGGCCGGCAAATATGTTGTGTAGTGATTGATCGACTGACCAAATCCGACACCGAACCACGGATGAACCCAGAAGAGATTCCATCCACCGACGATGGATTCAATTCGAAAATCGAAGCTTCCACTGCCGTCGTTCAAGTCGGCTTTCCCGAACAGACTCTGACTGTCAAACAGTTGAATGCCGGTCTGAAATACTTGCGAGATCACCTGATAACTTAACAAGCTTGTAATGAGAATCCCAATGCCGGCCAAGACCAGATTTCGAGTGAGCTTCGAGTGAAACCACATGGTCACGACACATACGACTGCAAAACCAATAATGGAACTTCGAGCGAACGTGTAGAACCAGGCATAGCCCATCAAAACAAGCGCGCCGCACAGGAATACTTTGACCCGAGAGGAGCCTTCCGTCATGAAAAGAAAAGCCGTGCACGGGATCGCCATCAAGAAAAAGCTTGCGAGCAGAATCGGATGGGCGGTTGTGCCCTCGGCTCTTATTTTTCCCTCAGAAAAAGACATGAACGCGCCGTCCATCCCTCCTTCACTCGGCAAACCGATATTGCTCCGCCAGTCTCCGGGCATGACAAACCCGTACTGCACTTGAGCGGCCGTAATCAGCGCCTCCGCAATAGCGGTGAGGGTGATGATCCAGAGTAGGCGACGAAGATCACCGGCCGTTCGATTGAAGGTCAGGGTGAAGAAAAAAAGCGCCCAGTAGACGGGAATTTTTGCGGCCTCACCGGGAAATCCTCGTACGCCCTCCGCGAGAAGCAATGACGCCATGGATGTGACGAAAAATAGGATCGCGAGGTAGCCGGCCGGCCAACGCGCGACGACCGGCCAAGGGCCGCGATAAATCAAGGCATTGAGCAATACCATCCCGATGGCCAACGGCGTGATAAATTTGGTAACGGTAATGCCTCCCAAAAGATCGACCTGAACGGGGATCGTGGCCACCAGAATGTAATAGGGAAAGACGGCCGACGACGCCATCGCCGCCAATGCCGTTCCGGCAACGACAATGGCGAGGGCCTTTGTGGAGAGCGCCAGCACGGAGGCTCCCAAAACGGCACCGGCCAAGCTCGGACCGACGGTCGCCTGTGAGGTCTTCATGATTCCCTTACATTCGAGATCATGGAACGTACAGCCAGACCCGACGACGCGCCGAACTCCAATGCGTGCCAGATGATGACGACGATCAGTACAGACTGGATGAGGCGGGCACACAACGTCGTCAAGGCCGCGCCTACGGCTCCATATGCGGGAATGAGCCAGAGTCCTGCGAAAATCCATGCACCAAGAGCCACAAACCCGGAATACGTATAGAGGTGAGGGCGGTTAATCGTATACAACACGAGGTACAAGGGCTGCGTCACCAGCGTTCCCAGTACTCCAACAAACAAAATCTGAAACACCGGAATGGTACCTTCGTAGGCCGAACCGAACAGGCCGATCACAAGAGGTTGGGCAAAAAACATCACCGGAACGAGACAGAGGGCGAGCCCCAGGTATAGAGGGAATGAGCGCCGGACATATGCACGGCATTGCTCGAGCCCGCTCAATTGACTCACTTTCGGGAGCAACGTGGTCAATAGACTGATCGTGAGGAAGTCTATACCTTGCAAAAGCGACACGCCCGCTGCATACACACCGGCGTCTCGTGAACTGTAAAAATAGTTGAGGATCGGAACCCCGAGATTGACTTGAAGGAGAAAGCAGGTGCTCGCCAATGCCGGCCATTTACTAAAATGGAACAGCTCGCGAAGCAGTGCCCCATTCAGCCGAACATAAGCCAGATGCGGGCGAAGGATCCATAATCCCGCAACCGTGCACATATAGAAAAACACCACATGAAGCCCCATAACGGTCCCGAGTGTCAGGTGTCCCATCAAGAGCAGGACCGGCAGACTGAGCACTCGCAGAAAATTCACCAGCCCTACCATCACAGAATAGGTCAAAAAGTCCTGTCGGGATTGCCATGCAGCCAGATTAAAACTCCACAAAGCCGCGCCGAAGGACCCGACCAGGCCAAGCATAATCGGAAGCACATAGACCTGGTTCTGGAATAGTCGTTCAGCGGCCTGACCTCCGAGAACCACCCCTAGCAATACCACGGGGATGCCCACCAGAAGTCGCAGGGCAAGCGCATTGGTCAACACCTCGGAGGCTCTGATCGGATTCGTGATGCTATGCATCGCGTAATAACGGACGACCCCAGGATTGAGTCCATCTCCAAGCAGATCATTGCCGAGAATCAGAATCACGACGAACAGTGAAAACAACCCGAACTCGTCCGGTCCCATAAGCCTCGCTACGACCAGGCTCATGATAAAACCCAGGCAGGCCGCCGCCATTTTTCCGGCAAAAACCAGCGCCGTCTGTCTGAGCAGAACCTTTATGCCGGTTTGCAGGATGTGCACGTTCGCGTTACCCCGTCTCCATACTGAAATAGCAGGCTATGCGCCTGATCATGAACGCCGTCTGCGAGACGACAGAATCGCTTTATCCGAAAACGCGGCCTGTAACGGTCGCCTCAAGAACATGCCGACGGACATCCCCATTTTTTCATTCAGCCTGCGCACGGCAACTTGTAATCCCACCGACATAAAGATCGTCATGACGGGTACAGTCGGAATACTGTAGCGAATCGTGGCAAACGTCAGCGCATGCACGACCGCAAGGAATATGACCGGTAGAATCAACGCGAACACAGGAATTTCCCTTCGCTTCGCCTCCAGCAGGCCTAGAACCGCCACACCCAGGAAGAAGGTTTGAAACAAGGTAATGTAGGATTGCGCCCAGCGATTATCGGGAAGAAAAATCTTGAACCAAAACCTGAACAGTTTCCTGGTCGTCAACAACGCCGTGCCGAACGGATGAGATACCATCTCACGCCAGGCTGCTTTCAAAAAGGCATCATCTTCCGGAACCGAAATGTGAACCGGCTGCGTGGCCGATCGGATCGACGGTCGGCTTGGGACAGGGATGAGAAACCGATCGGCTTCTTCATTTCCTGCAATCACCGCGCTGCGCCGCGCAAACAGGTGTGCCCGGGTCATGTCGTCGACTTCCCAGTCTTCCTTCCCCTCGCTCACCATTTGATTGCCGAGCCAGAGAGCGTAGCCCCCTCCGGTCGCCACGGCCACCAATTCGCCCGTCACACGATAGTTCCGAAGCGCCCAGGGAGACAACGCGATGAGGCAAGCCACGGTCAACGCAGTCGCGGCCAACCATGCGCGAACAGGCTCCTCTCTCAACTGATACAAGGCACAGCTCGCAAGCAACGGCCATAAGCCCAGCGCAATCGGTTTCACCAATGATGCGAGAGCAATCAAGGCCCCGACGGTCATGTACGCGATGATTCGACGACTCGTGGCCGCCGCGATCCAGGATGCGATGACCGCCGTAAACGCCAGGGTAAACAGCGGCTCAGACAGGAAACGAAGGGAGTAGTAGGCAGAGAGAGGATGTAGCGCAAAGGTCACGGCAGAGACGAATCCGACGGCTTCACCGAACAACCGGGTTCCCATGTAAAAGATCAACACGGCGGTGAGCGAATCCAACACGGATTGCGCCAGAAACACCCCCGTTTCGTTATGCTCTCCGAAAAGCGCATAGATGGCCGCCAGAAATGCCGGATAGAGCGGGGCACGCCAGACAATGGGTTCGCCGCCCGGCTCCGCGACAAAGCCATAGCCGCGCGCCAGGTTTTCGGCAACGACCGAATAGACATCCGCGCGTTTGACGACCGGCACCGTCGCATCGATGATCGCGCCAACCCCGACGCGCAGGGAGAAACAGAGCGCAAAGACCACACAGAGGCACAGCCATTTGGAGGACCGGTTCGGCACCATCGTCGGACTACTCCCCGCCTTTGATGGTGACCTGTTTGAGGTAGTGAGGGTTCTCACGAACCGCCCGCTTCCAGGCGCCTGTTTCATCCTCGAATGTGCCAAGCCTGGGCACTTCGTAGTAATCCTCGGCAATTTTGAAATCAGCCAGTGTGATGGCCTGCACTCGAGGGAACTGGGGCAACACGTCGCGAAAGACCTCTTCCAGCACTCGTGCTCGACTGTGCGTCTTATCTCCCAACACCCCGAACTCAGGAAGAAACAGCGGCCGCTCAGTCACCGCCCCCCACGCGACATAGCCAGGCGCCAATGCCTCCGTGACTGACGTGGCGAGCTCCTGCTGCCGGAGTTTTGGAATGGCTCTGGGATCGATGAAGTACGCGCTCTGCCCCACCCAATCGATATAGTCATCGCCGGGATAGAAATACTGAGGGTGCAGCCATTGCGAGTAGTCCTCGTGACGAGGATTCATATAGTGGGACCCGGCATACATGAACCACGTCACATTTCGCACATCTTCTTTTCGAAATCTGTCGATGACGTACACGAAAGCGTCTTTAATGCGTTCGGGCCCGTCCGGCCATGTCGGATCCCCATACAGACGACAGACATGGGCGACCTCATCCAGCCGTTCTCCCCCTCGCTTACCGAATCCCATCATTCCCTGGTAATTGAACTCGCTGAACAGGGTCAGCATGATCGGATGACCGTAGGACTTAATCTGACGGGCCACGCTCGTGATGTACGAATCGTATTCGCCCTGCAAAAGACGATCGACCGTTACCGTCGGCTTCCGAAATCCATACCAGAACAAGTGGGACTCCCAATCGCAACACTGGATGGCCCAGGCCACCGCCAGCACACTGCCTTCCTTTCTCACCTGCTCGGCCAGCTGGAGCGGACTCACTCGGGATGATTCTAACGGGTCGGTGAAGGTCCGGAAATGCGGCGAAGACGAGGCCCAATCGTCGTCGGACACCCAATCGTGAAACGTGTATACAATCGCGGGGCGATGCCCGCTTTTCTCAACAAATCGCCGCTGGTCTTCCGCGATTGTACCGATGCTGTATAAGCCGATGTAGGTGCCGTTCGAAGGCGGGATCAGCGTGACGCGATCCGGCAAGGAGGTACGATGATTTTTCGGCGCAAGGGCTTCGGCCCGACATCCAGCCACTGCCTCTGGGGCGGGCGAAGCCCAGGTATCCGTTGCCGCAAAGAACAGCCCGGACAGGATGACCAGCCCCCGGCAGACGCCCAGTCCGGATTCGATCAGATCGTTACGCACGTACGATTCCCTTACCCAGTTCGACGACTTGCAGGTAGCCATATCGACGCACGAACGACATCGAGCCGGCGACCTGATCGCAGCGTTGTAGCAGGGCCGTCATCCACGCCCAGCGCTTCTTGAACATGTAGAAATCGAGCAATCGAAAGAACAAGAAACTCGGAAAATGAATGGTGCAGGCGCCGGGAAAAGCGCTCTGTAGCGTCGCAATATCATGACGAGTGAGCGGGTGCTCATGCTCATCGCTGTATTGAGGTACGCCGAACTTTCCGCACACTTTGCTTCTGGCCGCCATGAGCAAGGGATTCAGCGCGGAGTTTTCTATGAACACCGCCTTTCCCCCCGGCTTCAGCACGCGCGCCAATTGCCGGCTAGCCTTCGGAAGATCCACGTGATGCAACACGAATGTGCCAAAGACCACGTCGAAACTCTCGTCGGGAAAATCCAGCTCCTCGAACGGCTTGCACAGAAAGGTCACGTGCACTCCATTCGCCTGTGCTAATCGGCGCGCCGTCTCGAGTTGACCGTCGGCCGTATCGAAGGCCGTGACGATGGCGCCGCGTTTCGCGAGCATCACCGAGGTATGGCCGGGACCACAGCCGCAATCCAGAAGCACTTTGTCCTTCACATTGCCGAGCAAGGCCAGTGCGTAAGCATACAGATCATAGAGGCCCCATAACGTGAGCCAATAATCGTAGGGCGCATACCACCCGTCTTCTCGAACGAATCCCTCTGCAGGGACCGTCTTGTCATTGACCTGCATTACTCCCGCGATCGAGTCACTCATACGCCCTCCCTCCCACCGGTCGCCAACCACCGCCCATAAATCCAGTCCGGAATGATGTACCGCCGCTTGTTCAACACGAGTCCCTGCAGATGGCCTCCGGCCGCCTCGATCGCCGCGATCGTTCTACTCGCGGCCACCGACACCGTTCGCTCAGCTTCGATCACCAAAATCGTACCGTCGATACCGGCGATGGCAACCCGCATTTCAGGAAATGAGGTCAACGCGGGACCGTCAATCACGATCAAATCGAAACGATCCCGCATGGTCTTAGCGACCTCCGCCAGATGTTCGGCAAATTCCAGCGCCGTGCCCTCCCTGTGCCGAACCAGTAACCGATGCAACTGCGGGCAATCAGTCGGCTCGGGGGTCTCCTGCAGCGGTCGACCCGCCCCCGGTCCCTGTTTCAGTCCGGCAGCGGCATCACCCGGCGTTGGTTGCTCCGACCCGGCCTCCTCGAAAGTGATGAGCAGCATGCGAAACTTCTGCTGGGCCAGCACACGCGCGAGCGCGGCAGCTACATACGACCGGCCTTCTCCGCGCAGCGCACTGGTGACAAGGACTGTTCTGAGACCACGCTCATGGTAGGAGCGAATGACCTGTTGCGCCGCTTGCCGTAACTCAAGATCGAAACTGCCCACATCGGATGTACCGGGACGTACGAGCGGCAATGCGGCGAGCACAGGCCGCTTCAGGGTGTCTTCCACTTCCTCACGGGTGACGAACGTCCGACGCATATATTCGGAGACATAGGCCGAGCCGAATCCTCCGACCAATCCAATCAACAGTCCGATCACCACATTGAGAAACTTGCGGGGTCTGACCGGCTTCTGAGGGGCCATCGCATGCTCGATCGCATTGACGTTCGAAATGCCTTTTCGGTCCAACACTTCATTGATACGCGACTCTTCTTCCTTCTTGAGGTAGACGTCAAACGCTTCCTGCTTGACCTTGACCTCGCGCATCAAGCCCTGCAGTTCCATTTCACGTTGATCCAGAATATTCAGGGAGTCCCGGTAGGACTTGAATTGCTTGGTCAACTCTGAAAGACGCGGACGCAGACTCTCCCGGCGACCTTCCTCCATGACCAGGGTACGCTTCAGTTCCTGATACGTTTGATTGACACCGGAGGTGGCCGCGCCTGTCACTTTTGCACTCTCCGCTTGCAGCCGGGCACGGACCGCGGCGATTTCTCGTACCAACTCAGCGGCGGCCGGACTGTCCGGCACGTACTGCGAGTATTCCAACTCCATCTGCATCAACCGGTTTTTCAATTGATCCAGCATCGGATTCCGTTCGGAGACGTTCGTCAGGGGAATCGCTTCTTGTTGTCCGGCCAGCCGTTCCTTCAGTTTGGTGATGCGCACTTCCGTTTCTGCGACCTGTACCTGACTTTCGCGAAGCGCGGCCTCCGTGTGGGTCACCTGCTGCAAGAGGTGTCGCTTCTGGTCCTCGATGGAGACAATATTCCACTTGTCCTTGAAGGCCTGGAGCCGAAGCTCTGCCTGCTGCAATTCGCCGCGCATCTGCTTCGTTTGTTCATCGAAAAATTCACGCGCCCCTTTGCCTTTACGGATCGACAACTGATGATCCAGATAAATGGCGACCAAGGCGTTGAGAGCATCTGCCGAAAAGTTCGGGTCGGGAGAATCCAGACTCGCCACGAATACGTGCGTTTGGCGCACACCTTCCACATTCAAATGAGCCCGGATCTGCTGTACCGCTTGATAATGTAGATTCTCGGGTTTCGGCGCATACCCGATCGTCGCTAGGAACTGTGCGACCGGCGGCAGACCGGCCAGTTGCTTGAACGCGGATTTCGGCAGCTCGGCGACCCAGCCCCACCGCCCACGCATGGAAGCCAGCACTCGTTCATTTCCGAAGTAGTCGACCAACTTATCCAACAGGATCGGGCTGGTAAAAATTTGCACTTCGGTCGCCACATCGTCTTTTTGGGTGATGTCGGAAGGCGTGAACACCTGCCCCGTCAACGGAGTGCTCATGCTGAACGGTGTCCGCGCGTTCTGGATGAGCAATCGAACCTCGGCGCTATAGATATTGGTCATCAAAAACGAGCCCGGCCCAGCCACGATGGTTGCGACTCCGAGAATCGTGAGCAACAGACGTTTCTGGCGGAACACGGTGATCAAGTGTTCTCGCAGGCCGAACGCCGATCGGCCGACAGTGGCGGAGTTCGCCTCAGGGAGCCCAGTCGTGTACGGCACAGTCACACTCCTTTCAGCAACACCCGAGCGGTCCGGATGAGAATGTACAGATCCAACAACAGCGAATGCTTGCGGACGTACTCGAGGTCGTATCGGATCCACTCCGAGAATCGATTGCGATTGCGCGCCTTCACCTGCCAGAGGCCTGTGAGTCCGGGATGCACACTCAGCCGCGCATCCCGCCATGTCGGGCAGAATTTCATCTCGTCATAGGCCAGCGGTCGGGGGCCGACCAGACTCATTTCTCCGCGCAAGACGTTCAACAACTGCGGCAACTCATCGAGGCTCGTCTTGCGAAGAATCTTGCCCATGCGGGTGACGCGCGGATCTTCCTCCAACTTGAACATCGGTCCATCGACCGTATTGTGCGTCCGCAAGTCCTTCTGGCGTTGCTCGGCATCCGGCACCATAGTTCTGAACTTATGCATCCAAAACTCCTTGCCGTTTTTTCCGCACCGCTTTTGAGAAAAAAATACCGGACCCGGAGAATCCAACTTGACCGCCAGTGCGATGAGCAGCATGAGCGGACCCACAAGGACCATCCCGACGGCAGCTGCCGCGATATCGACGACAGCCTTGATCAGGCCATACATCGACCGTTGACCGCTGCCCCTCTGCGCTTTTCCGGAAGACCGTTGAGCGCGCCTCGTCCGTTGCAGCAGCTTGTTCGGAGCAGCCTGGTTCGACGGTCCATGCGGCTCATACATGGCCGGCTGCGCCGTGGTCCAGAACGTGCTTCGGAGGCGCATGCCCTCGGGCACCGTCTCATCGCCGGCTACCACGGAGTATTCAACCCTGGCATTTCCCTGCACCCGCGTACCGGACCGGAGCACGCTCTCGCGCACGAGGCTCCCTTTTTCCAAGTGGGAGGTTGGACCGATCACTGCGGGACCGATCAGGTGCACATAATCTTCCACTACACAATTGGGGCCGATCACCAGAGGACCGAGGAGAAACGAGCGTGGAGAGATGTCGGAATTCTCTCCAATAACGATGTCGTCCATGCCCCAACCTCGACTGCCTCCGCGCAGGCCGCCTTGCATATTTTTGTGCAGAATCTCGCGGTTCAACCAGAGAAAGTCCTCAGGCCCGGCAATCGTGTGTACACCGCCCTCGATTTGATGAGCACGTATCACGCCTCCAAGGCTTCGCAGCAGCGGCACGAGTTGCTCATTGACGTCGAAATATTCATCCCGAGGAATATGCGAGAGGATCTCTCGGTCGAACACATACACCCCACACGGGGTCAACTGACTCCGGCGATTTCTCGACCAATGCAGAATGTTGACCCTGGAAACAAGCCCCGCAGGATCAACCTCCACACTTTCCAGATCGTCATCAGTACCGGCCAGCCGCTGAGTAACCAGCGTGATGCCTGCACGATGTTCGTCATGCGCTTTGAATGCAGCCGCCAAGTCCACATCCCTCAAGTAAACATTGGCATGGATACCAACAAAGGTCGGCGTATCGAGAAAGCCTTCGACCGTCTGCAAACTGCCAGCGGTGCCACGATAGACAGGCTGTGGACACCACACCACCGTCATGTCACACGAACGGCCGGCGCGACAGATCAACTCGCGAACAGACGGATCCTGCTCGCAGGACACGACCGCGACGTCCCGGATGCCAACCTTCTTGAGCGTCAACAGCAAATGGTCTATCAACAATTCGTTCCCGACGGGAAACGCCAGCATTGTTCCGGCATATGGAGCGCCATCCATGATCACAGCCTTCATGCCATGCACTCCATGCTCGAAAAGAAATGCATGACACGGGAAATCTGTTCGGCCATTGATCGGAACGCGCGATTCGAGTATGGTCGTGCTCCCGCAAGAACGCTCCGTCCTGGGCTCACCTGTTGCTGCTCCAAGCCAAACGTTGGCGCCGTGCGCATCAACATTCATTCCCCCTGTCGTTGATCAATGCAGATCGGAGAATGGTATAATCCAGCGAGAGTTCAGCCACCCGATGTTTGAGTCGTCGATTCTCCAGTTGCAAGGAACGCAAGTGAACAGTCGGATCCGTCTCTTGGCCGCCCAGCTTGGCTCTCCAGCGATAAAACGTGCTCATAGAAATGCCGTATTTCCTGCACACGTGTTCAATCCCGCCTTTGGAGCGTCCTTCTTTCAGAATCTGCTGTTTCCGCTGGTCAGTGAATTGAGAGCGCATTCTTAAACGATTTCCGACGGAATCCAATTCCGCTACAGTTCGCTCCGCATGCCGTTATGTAGCCATCGACCCCTGACGGCTCGAATTCCATCGAGGCCACTTATACAGAGTCGTATGGATCCGCACATCGGATATTGGTGCCTGGTCACCACCGGGGAACATCCACACCTTCCCTCGTACGTTTGTGCTGGTCCCGGAGCCTGTCGTCATTCTTCCGGACGGTACGCTGAGAATACGTTCATTTAATTTCGAGCGAATCTTCAGGTTGTGGAACGACGTCCACTCCCTGACCTGGTAGGCACACCAGAGAGTCCCCAGGTAGTTCGGTTGAGCGATCAGCCGACAGAAGTTCATGAGGCTCGACGATTCGAACAACGTAGATCGCTCCGCAGCAGAATATGTCGCTTGGCCGTTCGGCTTCGCCTTCGACAGGAGCATCATTCTCGAAAGCAGATCACACAGGGCGATGTTTGAGGATCTGATAGATCCATTGGCAGGAAAACGAAGGGGAGAACTCGCAGAACAGTTGTCCTCTTTCGTCCATTAGGACTACCTCGGAAGTCCAATTTGCAGGGGGCGACTGCCCGACTGAACCAGATCCAACGACTGACACGCCTCATCACGCAACGGGTACACCCACCACACGGATGCTGTCATTCGTCCTGACTCCTTTTTGAAGAAGACTCGCGTCCTCAGCGGTAGATCGACAGTGCCATCGAACGCGATGCGTAATTCGGAGAAACGCAATCAGATGTGTGTCCGGCGACTGCTGCAAGATCGGGGACAGCAGGTGGATAAAAATACCATCAATTTTGCATCAACGATTTGCCCAAGAGATGCGTGATCTAGTTGGGACCTAACCTCAGTACGACACGAGTCACTACTCACCTACGTGAACGTGCGCACATTTTTGTGCACCCTAGGGCCTCTCACTACGACTCTGATGAATGTGAGCGAAAAATGAATACGGGCAAGGATTCCGCTCGATTCATCCTAAAAACTACCAATTGCCCCGCGCTCGGCACGTATGCGAATATGCATCACCGAAGGCACTAGGAATCACTTGTTCAACCTAGCAACCACTGCGTAGCATTTTTAGCACTACGTAGTCGGTGTCCGGCCAGTACGACAGCACACGAAATACGCGTCGGTGAGGAGGGGTGATGAACGAAGTCGAAACAGAAGCGGGCAAAACAGTGGTGGCAATTTTTAGCAGCAACTACCTCTTGCGGCTCGGTTTGCAGCGGATCGTTGAAGTGGAAACATGGATCAAGCTGATCGGGCAAACCACGCATGGTTCGAACCTTGATGAGGTATTGGCAGTCGACCAGCCTGATATTGCGATTCTAGACACAGAAAATGACCAGGCCATTCCTGACCTTGTCCGGGAAATCAGATGTGCCGGTCCGGCCATCAAAATCATTCTATTGAGTGGGCTCGATGACGTGGAGCGTACGCGTCAAGCCTTCTCTTTAGGAGTCAATGGCGTTGTACTTAAGATACAGCCCTCTGCCGTACTTATTGCCATGATCGCCCATCTTGCAAAGACGGAGAAGGAGGTCGTGCTGAGCTTCGACAGACAGGATAGCCGCACAAATTTGAGAAGTCAGACGAAGCTTCCCTCCCTGCTCTCGCGCACGTCCGCTCAACTCAAACGCCCTGATGGGCTCACGGAACGAGAACAGGAAGTCGTGCACCTCGTGAGCGAAGGACTGTCCAATAAGGACATTGCCAATCGCTTGTGCATTTCGAGCATCACGGTCCGGCATCATCTGACCAGCATTTTTGACAAGCTGGGTGTGTCCAATCGCCAGAAGCTGCTCATTCGCGCGCACCAGAACGGATTGACTAGACCACCTGCCCTGGCATAGACAGAACGTCTGGCACAGCCTACGCAAACGAAAATATCCGGCTTGTCCAGAGCACACGCGCACACCTGCCTGCATAGACGATACTAACCAAGCCGAGAACACCCCAGATGCCTTCAGTTCGTTGTCTTGGGCAAAGCACCAAGGAGGCATGATGAGCGCGCGCCTGCAACGCCGATCCCTTTCCGCGAGACATGCCTGCCGCCGGAACCAGGTCACACAGATCCCCACCCATGGCGGCGAAGAGACTGGCCTAAGAAGTCTGCTTTAAGAGGAAGTTGAAATGGTTTTTTTTTGGAGCGGGCGATGGGATTTGAACCCACGACAACTTGCTTGGGAAGCAAGGACTCTACCACTGAGCTACGCCCGCCCCTTGCGTAAAGAGGAGCTGAATCCTACGCTGGAGACAACGCGAAGTCAAGGCAACTACCGACTCACTCCTTGTACTCCGCCACGGCAAACTTTCGCCGACCGACTCGCAAACGAAGCACTTGGCCCACAACCAGCGGGACCGCGGCATTGGCATCGCTCAGCTTCTGTTCGTTGATCTCTACCCCACCCTGCACGATCAGCCGTCGAGCTTCGCTTTTGCTGGGCACCAGCCCGGTCTTGGCGATCAAATCGACCATCCCGATTGAGGGGGCGCTCGCATCCTTCACATCGGATGGCGTGAGAACGACATGTGCGTCCGGCTGTTCCGGAAACTCCCGCGCCTGAAATTTCTGCTGAAACGCGCTCCTGGCTTCGCGACCAGCCTCAGCCCCGTGATACCGGGCAACAATTTGCTCAGCCAACCCCTGCTTCGCCTCCATGGGATGTGCCGCCTTCACGTGCGCCAAATCCTCGGTGGTCAAGAGCTCGTAGTATCGATGCATGAGCGTGTCGCTGATCGACATAAGTTTGCCGAACATGTCGGCCGGCTGATCTTCCAGGGCGATATAGTTGCCAAAACTTTTGCTCATCTTCCGGACGCCGTCAGTTCCCTCCAGCAGCGGCATGGTGATGACCGCTTGCGCCTCCTGCCCGTAGTCCCGCTGCAGATCCCGCCCCATCAGGAGATTAAACTTCTGGTCCGTGCCGCCCAATTCGATATCCGCCTTCAACGCAACGGAATCGTAGCCTTGGATCAAGGGATACATGAACTCGTGGATGCTGATCGGCGTGCCCTCGGTGTATCGCTTATGAAAGTCTTCCCGCTCCAGCATACGCGCGACGGTATAGTGGGCGCTCAATGCGATCAACCCATCGGCGGTCATCGTACTCATCCAACGGCTGTTGAATTCCACCTGCGTTTTTTCCGGATCGAGGATTTTAAAGATCTGGCGTTCATAGGTCTTGGCGTTTTCGAGCACCTTTTCCTTCGACAGTGCGACACGGGTTTCGGATCGCCCTGTCGGATCGCCGATCATCCCGGTGAAGTCGCCGATGAGAAAAATCACCTGATGCCCGAGGTCTTGAAAATGCTTGAGCTTATGAATCAACACCGTATGGCCGAGGTGAAGATCGGGCGCCGTGGGATCGAACCCTGCCTTGACGCGCAGGGGACGGTTTTCCTTGATCGAACGAGCCAGCTTTGACTCAAGCTCGCTTTGCTGAATAACCTCAACAATCCCTCGAAGTATAAGATCAAGCTGTTGGGCTACCGGTGTCACAGGGTTCCTTTGTGTCGTGCTAACGATTTGGTATTCGTGACGAGGACGTGGGGGCGCAGACGGTCGAACTTCTTTCGACCGATGCCTTTCACGTGCCGCAAGTCGTCAACTGAACGGAAGGGGCCATTCTCATCGCGATGCTCGATCACCCGCTGCGCCAGCTTCGGACCGATGCCTGGCAACGCTTCCAGATCTGACAGGGTCGCGTGATTCAGATCGACCAGTCGAGCTGCCGTCGCACGTGCAGGCGGCAAGTCAGTTAACATCTTCTCCGGTACATGCGCAGAGGCAGGCACAGATTCTTCAATCGGCATGGCCACCGGCCGACGCGATAGCGTACCCGCCGGCTGAGCATTCGCCAGGGCCGGCCTCGTCGTAGAGGCTTCCAGCGGTGGAGGGGATGATACGGTTGCTACCGAATGTTTTACGAGCAGTTGAGGTTGACCCGGCATCACCTTCGTCACGGGGGTGACCGAGGCAATCCAAATCAGCGACCCGAGGGTTACGGCGAGCATCGCCGCTTTAATCAGCAAGGATTGCATCATGTCGTCGCCGGCTTCCTCGCGAGATGGATCGCATGGCCGTGCACATCTTCCATCGCTTCCATGAGCCCTTCCGCCAGGGTCGGATGCGCATGAATCATCTCGGCCGTCCGTGAGACCGTCGCGCCAAGATGCATCGCCAGCGCCGCTTCATGGATCAAATCGGTGGCGTGGGCGCCGAGAATGTGGACGCCGAGAATCCGGTCACTCTCCGCATCCACCACGACCTTCACCAATCCCTGAATATCCCCCGTCGCCTGAGCCTTCCCTACTCCGCTGTAACGGAAACGTCCGACTTTCACCCCCTGCTGGGGATCTTTCCCAGTTCCGGCACAACGGTCGCGGGCCTGCTGCTCCGTCAGTCCCACGCGTCCGATTTCAGGTAACGTAAAGATCCCCGTCGGGATGACGTCATAATCAATCGCCCGCGCATGGCCTATGAAATTCTCAACGGCCACCTTGCCTTGTTGCGAGGCGACATGGGCCAACATCGCTTTGCCGACGACATCGCCGATTGCATAGACGCCGGGGGTGCTTGTCTCCATGCGTTCATTGACCACGATCTCACCACGCGTGCCGACCTGCACCCCCGCTTTTTCCAACCCGATGCCGCGCGAATTGAACCCTCGCCCCACCGACACCAGCACCTGCTCCACGTTCAGCGAGAGTCCATCGCGGAGATGGGCCGTCACCAGATCGGGCTGACGGACAATCTGATCCACGGTGACGCCGGTCCGAATGTCCACTCCCCGTTTTTTTAACTCCCGCTCCATCGTCTGGCTGATCTCTTCATCCTCCAGCGGCAGGATGCGCGGGACCAGTTCGACCAACGTCACCTGGGTTCCCAACCCGCTATACAAGGACGCAAACTCGCAGCCTTCCACGCCCCCACCGACGATGAGGAGACTGGCAGGGATTCGCGCGAGGTCGAGGGCCTGCTTGCTGGTGATGATCTGCGTTCCGTCAATCGGGAAGAGCGGCAAGTTCGGCCAGGATGAGCCGGTGGCGATGATGATGCCGTCGGCTGCCACCTGCAGGATGGTTCCATCGGGTTTAGTCACGCGAATGGTCCGGGCATCCACCAACTCGCCTGTCCCCTCCAGATGCTCGATGTTCCAGGTCTTAAACAGTGTGGCAATGCCCTTGACCAACGTGGAGACGACTTTGTTTTTCCTGGCCACCATGACGGCGGGGTCATAGGCGACCGGCCCATTCAGCAGAAGGCCGAAGTCCTTCGCCTTCTTGGCCTTATCGCCCAGTTCAACGACCGACAACAGGGCCTTGCTCGGAATGCAGCCCCAGTTGAGACACACGCCACCCAACGCCTGATCTTCGACGACGGTTACGCGCGCGCCCAGCTGAGCGGCACGAATCGCCGCCACATAGCCTCCGGGACCTGCGCCGAGAATTGCGAGATGCTTCGACATAGAATAACTCAGTAAACCAGTGCCAATTGAATCACAGGGGCCACGACAAGGCGTCGCCCGTTCAATGGGAGCAGACTGTCCCCCCTTAGTGCTTCTGCTTGCTCAAAAATTCTTCGTACTGAGTGGCCGTCATGAGCTTGTCCACTTCAGCCGGCGTCGTGAGATCGATCACCGCCATCCACCCCTTGCCATAGGGATCCGAATTCACGGCTTCTGGATGATCTTTCAGATCAGCATTAATCTTGGTGATGGTCCCGCTGACAGGCGTATAGATCGTGGACGTCGTCTTGGTGGACTCGACTTCGCCGATCTGTTGGCCCGCCGTCACTTTGGCGCCGACCTTCGGGAGATCGATGAATACGATATCTCCCAGGGCATCCTGTGCAAAATGGCTGATGCCGATCGTCGCCTGTTGGCCTTCGGCCCGGACCCATTCATGTTCCTGATGATAACGGAGATTGGACGGTATCATGGGACTCCTCTTGGTGGCCGCCTGTGTCGCGGCCTACGTGAATAAAACGCGCTCCGGACAGACGTGGCGCGATCGTAAAAGTTGAGAAATTCTTTGTCAAGGAATCGCTACCGGTGCGTCCGGCACAAACACCAGGTGGCGAATGTCCGGCGTCCGTAATTCATCCGCCTGCTGAGCCAGTCCCATGAACATGCCGCCGCCATGCTCACTCGGTGTGCGCAGCAAGACCCATCCTTGCGGAAGGGTTTGCGGCTCCCCCTTCTCGGATTGAATCACATCGCGGCTCCAGCCCTTGAACGACCCACTGAAAGCCCGCACATCCGAGGCTTCGCGCGACGCCCCCCCTAACAATAAATCAAACCCTCGTCGGCGCGCCTCGGCGGCGTCTTCTCCGTAGTTGACCAATGCAGAGGTCGGATTCGACAGGGCCTCAGGGTGGATCTCCAGCACCATGCGCAACCGCGGCACGGCTTTCTGCAGATATTTCTTCAGGCGTGCCAGCACATCGAGCTCCTGGCGGGCCTTCCAGCCGACCCATCGCCACAGCGTTTTGTCCGAGGCCAGGGCACTGGCATCCTGGCGCACGGTCATGCGCTCACGCAGCGCCTGAGCCACTTCAGACGATGGCTGGCGCACCTGCGCTTCAAACTGGCGCAACACGCCATCGCTCACCTCATACGCGAAACTGTTCTCCGCCCGCGTGCGAAACACCATACCATCGACGCCGCTTCGCACCAGATCGGCCAACAACTGCGCCAATTCCTGTTGCACCGGCGGGGCGAGGAGATCGAACTGTGTCCACGTATGAACTTTGCGCCTCGTCGGATCATACAGTAGCATCCTCGATTCCTGGCGGTGATCGGACAGCGGCGCGTGAAACAAATCGAGCACAGCAAACACGGATATGCCCAGGTCATGCGCTTGTGGGATCATGACGCTGAACCAATCCGTCATGACGGGACCTTGGGAGGTCGAGAATAACGCGCCGGCAGGCAACTTCGGCAAGGGGCTGCTGGGAGCAGGACCCGTCGGCACAGGCGGCCTGGTGAACGATGACTCCAAACTGGCATCCATGAGAATGGCGCTGACGCCCTGTGCGCTCAGCTGCCGGATCCAAGTTTCCACTTGAGCCATGGGGGGCAAATTACTGAACGACACATAGAGCGCGGTATGACCGGATCTGGTCCCGCCGGGCACAGTCGATTGGTTGCGCAACGCTTCGATACGATGCAGTGCGCGTTCGGCATACACGCTCTGCGTCGAAACCGGAGCGCCTTCAGGACCGGCCAGGACCTGATATTCCTTCACCGCGCCCGCCACTTCACCCATCTGTTCATACGACTGACCTAATTCCCAATGGGCCTCATTCGCGCGCCGGGATTTGGGATAAGTTGTCAGATAGCGTTCGTAGAGATGGATCGCGGCGGAATACCGGCCGTCAGAAAAAGCCGTCGAGGCTTGGTACCACAGACGCGTCTCCGCTTCGATTCCAGGATTTTCGACGGACTGAGCCACCGGCACGGCGGACGGCGCGGCACAACCGGCGCCCAGTGCCATCAGCAGCATCACCAACGGAAGGAACGCTCGACGACCGGAACCCGGCCGTCGAGCCTGCATGACGTGGGAAAAGTCTGCGCTCAATGTGCGCCTACTCGACCAACTCCATTTCAGGAAAGAAATACCCGATCTCGAACTTCGCCGTCTCCGGCGCATCGGATCCGTGTACGGCGTTGAATTCGATATTCGCCCCATGGGCCGCACGGATGGTTCCTTGCTCCGCCTTCGCAGGATCGGTGGCGCCCATCAGTTCACGATTCTTTTTCACCGCATTATCCCCTTGCAGGACCAGCACGACACAGGGCCCGGACGACATGAACGTGCAGAGGCTGTCAAAGAAGGGGCGCGCCTTGTGAACCGCATAAAACCCTTGCGCCGTGGTTTTGGACAGGTGCATCAGACGCATGGCGACCGGTTTCAACCCCGCCTTCTCATATCGATTAATAATGTCGCCGATGGCATCCTTCTTCACGGCGTCCGGCTTGATGATGGCAAGGGTTCGTTCACTCATGGATCGTCAGCTCCTTCAGCTAAAAATAATGCCACGGATTACTCTCGCGGCATTATAAAGAAGCGGCGGAAGTACTGGCAAGATAAAGGACTCTGAGATTCCTCGACACCCACATCGCAGACGAGATTTTTGGCCTGTCCAAGTACCGGGTGTCAGGAGCTGCCACCGGACTTGTTCGCAGCCTGCTCCGTCCCGAAAACACCGGCAAGCTCTCCTGGCTTGAACACGCCCCGCTCGGTGATGATGCCGGTGATTAACTCGGCCGGAGTCACATCGAACGCCGGATTATAGACGGCCACACCGGCCGGGGCGACAGGATGGCTGCCGTGGATGGACGTCACTTCAAGCGGGTTCCGCTCTTCGATGGGAATCTCGGCGCCGGTCTTGGTGGCGAGATCAATCGTGCTGTACGGCGCGGCAACATAAAACGGAATCCCATGCGCCCGGGCCAGCACCGCAACCGAATAGGTGCCGATCTTATTGGCCACGTCGCCGTTAGCCGCAATACGATCCGCGCCGACGACGCAGACCTGAATCTTCCCCTGGCGCATGAGGCTACCGGCCATATTGTCTGTAATCAGCGTGACTGGAATCTTGTCTTGCATCAGTTCCCAGGCGGTCAACCGCGCGCCCTGCAGCACCGGTCTGGTTTCGTCGGCGATCACGCGGATCTTCTTGCCCTGCTCCCAGGCGGCACGAATTACGCCCAGCGCGGTTCCATATCCGGCCGTCGCTAACGCCCCGGCGTTGCAGTGGGTAAGCACCGTCTGACCGTCGTGGATCATCGCGGCCCCCTGTTTGCCCATGGCTCGGCACAGCGCGATATCTTCATCCAGGATCGTCTGTGATTCGCGGATCAGCTCGGCTTTGATCTGCGCAATCGGTTGAGCTGTTAGTCCCGCCAGCTTCTGCTTCATGCGCGCGATGGCCCAGAACAAATTCACCGCCGTCGGGCGCGAGGCAGCCAGGTGATCGCACATGGCTTCGACCTGTTTCGCAAATGCGGGATACTCCTCGACGTCCACACTCTGCGCACCGAGGGCGACGCCCATCGCCGCAGTCACACCGATGGCCGGAGCGCCGCGCACCTTCAACTCCCGAATAGCCTCTGCCACGGCACGATAGTCGCGGCAGTCTAGAAATTCGACCTGCGACGGAAGTCGACTTTGATCCAAGAGCCGCACCGCTCCATCTTTCCACTCGACTGTGGGCACCATACCAATTGTCTCCGGTTTTCGCTGGGGGAAGAATGTGACGTCGTCACGCAACGTTCGCGATCCGCCACATCATGCCAATCAGTCAGGCGAGGGTCAAGGGGAGCGCGTTTCGGTGAGACTCACCCGCGTCAATGAAGCTCTTCTTGCAGAATATGCGCAGCCTGCCGGATCGCTTCTTCCGTCAGCGAGGGATGAATGGGCAGCGAAATGGCACACGAGTCTGCCTCATCACTGGCGGGAAAATCCGGCAAGTCGAGATAGCGATGCAGGGGGCGAAACACCGGTTTGCGGCATTGCAAACCGCGATGGGCCAGGCGCGAGAGATAGTCCGTGAATTCGTCGGCAGACTGTAACCCCTTCATCACTCGCACCACGAAGCGGTAATAGATATGCGTCCGGCCGGCTGGCACGACGGGCGCGGCGAACAACTCCGCCGGCAACATGTCGCGATACAAGGCGGCCAAGGCCGACCGTTTCTCGAGAAACTCTCCCAATCGATTCAGTTGCGCGACACCGATCGCCGCTTGCAGGTCCGTCAATTTGCAGTTGCCCGCGGCCGTATTCAAGGAGGGCGCCTTATCATATTCCCGAAGCGCACGGACCCGTTCGAGCAACGCTTCATCGTTCGACAAGACCATGCCGCCTTCACCGGCACACAGTAACTTCGTGGCATAGAAGGAACAGACCGTGAGGGTCCCGACGCTGCCGACCGCACGGCCCTGTTCCATGGCGCCCAGCGTGTGCGCGCAATCTTCGATCAATGGAATGTCCAATGCCCGCAGACTGGTCAAATCAGCCGGCAAGCCGAACATGTGCGGCACGATGACGGCTCGCGTGCGGCTCGTGCGGGCCTTACGTACTTTCTGCGGATCGAGATTATACGTGGTGGGGTTGATATCGACCAGTCTGGCTTGGGCGCCGACACGTTGCACCGCCAACCAGGGCGCCGAACAGACGTAACTGGGAAGAATGACGTTGTCGCCATGCCCGACCCCCAGCGCGCGCAGGGCCAACTCCAAGGCGACTGTCCCGGAACTCACTGCCACGCCGCCATGCAGCCCTATGTAGGCGGCCACCCCTCGCTCGAATTGCGCAACCATCGGCCCGGCGGTGATCTGTCCAGACCGAAGGACTTCGGTCACGGCTCGCAGTTCTTCGGGACCTAGCGAGGGCTTGGAGTGCGGGATTGACGTCATTGTGTCAGTGGTTGGGCTTGCTCAATCGTCATACGATCTACGACGGGCACCGGAGGAAAATTCTACGTGGAAGGCGGTCAGAACACAACAGATTCCTGAGGCGAGGCCGAACCTGCGCGCGCGCTGGACACGATGACGGCGTGGATGAAGAAGCGCTTCATCACGATCGCACCTCAACAAGCCACGGCCTTCGGTGCGAGAAGATTCTGGTAGAGCGGCTCCAGCGGCCAGAGACAGCGGCTCCAATCGTACCAGACCTCCGCCATGTGGCGTGCCGCTTGTGCAAAACGTTCCCGATCGGGCTGACTCGCCAGCAACGTCTGAATCGATTCAATCATATCGACCGGTTGATCGGCGACGAGCACATCACGGCCCGGTTGTACTTTCATCCCCTCAATCCCGAGCGAGGTGGTGATAATCGGCAAACCCGCCGCCATCGCTTCCAACAATTTCGTGCGGCCGGCAGAGCCGGTGAAATGTGGCGCGATATAGATCGTCGCCGCACGCAGATGGACCTGCATGTCGGGGACGGCCCCGGTGACCATGATGCCCTGACCCGCCAATTGAGCCACCCGCGGATCCGGGTTTCTTCCCACCAACCGGAGTTCCGCCTTCGGGAACTCCCGTCGAATCGCAGGAAACACTTCCGTGGCCAGAACCGTGGCGGCCTCCACATTCGGCTCAGCACCCATGTCGCCCGTGAAGAGCAATACGGGTGAGGTCATGGCATGATCGGATTTCGCGCGGATCGCCTGACAATCGACACCATTGGGAACGACCAGGACACGCTGTCCGGGATGCGCCCCTTCACAACGCATCCGATCTTCCTCGGAGACCACCGTAACACAAAAGGTCTGGGGCCAACACCACCGGTCGTACAGCCCCAACTTGAGCCGACGCACAAATGGCTTCTGGCGAGCGGCCGTTCCACCGGCGCTCGTGAAGATCCCCAGCGGGCTTGGCAGACCGTACGACCAAATATCCAACACTACCGGGATCGCCATTTGCGGCGGCAATGATGACATCATCCCCAGTTTTTCGACGTGGACCGCCCCATAAATTCCACTTGCCAACCGCTCACGCACGACTGACGCCAGTGCGCGATCTTTCGCGTACGGACTGACCAGGCCGATTCGATCCAGCAAGCCCGGTCCTTGAGGAGGAACAAAAGTCGTCTCCGCACACACACCCTGCAATAAGCGTTGTGCGTCCTCCCAGCCATCAGTCGCAGGGGCAATGAGATCCACCTGAAACCGACTCCCCAGGAAACGCAGCAGGTGCAATATCCGCAAGGCCCCTCCGCCCTGGTGATCGGACGGCGGTGCCGGAGCGAGAAACAACAATCGATTCGCCATCATGGCGTAGCCTTTTTCCCGTCCATTCTCGTGCGGAACAGTGGTCTTGCGCGGTTCTCCGCAGGAGACCATCTGTCCCCGCAGACGCACAGAACCCTGCCGCCGCAGACGTTGAAAAATGTTTGCATGTGCTATGCCGTGATGACATTCCTGCCTCCCTGCGCAAAATTGCCGACTTATGCCGTCGCCCTTTCTCACCCTCGGCAAATATGACAGCCGCGCTGGTGAAAAACGGGACACCCGGCAAATTCGGCCGCGGTCGAGTGGGGATTTCTGCCCGGCGAGGGCGATGGGAATCTACGAGGCGCAGAGACGGATGGTGACCTAGTTCCAATTCCACCGGCGCCACAGGCGATGAAGGTTGTCTTGCTCGACCGTCCACTGGGGGATCGTCATCCACGCCGGTTGAAGCTGCCATTCTCTGGTGCTGTGCATGCTCAGCGACTGTTGAGCCACATCCAGCTCGGCCCACACGGCACCGTCCTGATCCGTTCTCCACAGCTGCGTCTCAAGCGACTGGTAGGCGGCGAGAACTGCACTTGCTGGATGACCATAGGGGTTGCGACGGCCGGCAGAGACCACGGCGACATCAGGCTGCACGATGCTCAGCCATCCACGATCCAGCGAACTCAGCGCTCCATGATGGGGAACTTTGAGCAGATCGATGTGGCGAAGATGGCCGGATTGTGCCATACGCGCCAAGCCTTCCCGCTCGATATCTCCTGTGAACAACATCCGTCGGCCGCCACAGGTGAGCTCCGTCACGACCGACAAATTATTCAACGATGGCTGTTTCCCCGTTGAGAATGCGTCACGCCCCGGCGGCGGATTCAGCACACTCATCGCGCAATCCCCGTCTTCCACCATCCGGAGTCCCTGCTCTGCAACCTTCGCGGTGAGATGACGTTGGGTCAAGGCCCGCTCGATCTTGCGCCAGAATTCCTCGCTCCGCGTGACGCCATTGGTCCAGACCTGCCCGACCTGGACATGCGCCAGGATCCAGGCTAGTCCGCCGGCATGATCCAGTTGAGGATGCGTCGCGATCACATGGTCGATGGTGCGAATGCCGCGATTCCAGAGGAAGGGCGCGACGACGCTGCGTCCCATGTCGAAGCGCTCATACGTGGCGCCGCCATCGATGAGCACGACCTCGCCTTTGGGCAATTCAATCACGGCACTATCTCCCTGCCCCACGTCGAGAAACGTCACCCGCACCTGCCGCTCCCGATCGAACGGACGCGGAGACCACAACCACCAGATGAGGAGACAGGCCATCCCCAGCGCCATCGCGCGTTTCACCAACGGGGAGGCATGAGCCGGCCGATCAGTCAACATCGCCCAGCCCAGCACGTAGAACAGCAGCATCGTCGGAACGGTCGGCGCGGCCACATACCATTCCGCCCCCGGCAGACCGGCCAGCCACTGCGTCGAAGCCATGACTCCCTGCCCGAGTTGCTCAATCACTCCCGCACCGGGAAGCGTACTGCTCTGAGAGACGATGACCCAGACGGCAGACAGCAGACTGATCGGTAACAGAATGAATCCCACGAACGGCACCATGAGCAGATTGGCAAACAGGCCCATCCAGGACACTTGGTTGAAGTAGCAAGCCACCAAGGGCACGGTGGCCAACGTCACCCAAGCCGTCAGCCGCACGGACTCCTGTGCCCAATAGACAGTGCGAGCAGCGAGGCCTGTTGCCGGCGAGGGCAATTCATCGGTGAGTCGATTCCGTTGCAGGGCCAGCGCGAGCACCCACACGGAAACGTAGGAGAGTTGAAAGGAAATGTCATAGAGGGCGGCCGGGTGCACCAGCAGGGTCAAGCCGGCCGCTGCCGCCAGGGCATGCAGAAGATACTGCGGGGTGCCCAGCCATACGGTCCAGAGACCGATGATGATCATGATGGCCGAACGAATCG
>WBZQ01000294.1_pt1 | contig 42938 bp, 37 predicted proteins | sample 5204251 | NCBI WGS metagenome assembly WBZQ01 (sample SAMN12412402, study PRJNA552823) | activated sludge metagenome | isolation source: activated sludge from nitrification reactor of wastewater treatment plant... | place: USA: Virginia | collected 2017-09 | reverse complement strand
AAAATCACCCCGCACTTTCGCTCTTGTCGTCTGCGGGGGCACCGACATGGCCCGCTGCACGGCTTCTTCCTCCACCACTCGAACAGCCATGCCGCGGTTCTCCATTAAATAATACAGCCCGCGGGTACGTTTGACGTCATGAAATTGCAAATCCAGCAGAAACACCCGGGGATCGTCCCAGCCACAATCCTTCTTGTCGGTATAGGATTGGATGAGATGCTTCTTCATGACCCAATCGACTTCGTGGACCAGCTGCATCGGGTCTTCCTCTAAACGATCCAACACCGACACCCACTTCGCCAGGACATCGTCTAACACAGGGTCATGCGGCTGCGTCGCGAGGAACTCCGTCGCCCGCTCGACATAGACCCGCTGGATTTCGATCGCTGTCATCTGCCGGCCGTCATCCAGCTTGACCTTCTTGTTCAGGGTGGGATCACGGGAAATCTCGCGAATGGCCTTCACGGGATCTTCGAGTTCCATCCCGGCCACGGAGAACCCTGCTTCGATCATCGAGAGCACCAGGGTGGCGGTTCCCACCTTCAAATAGGTGGCATACTCCGACATATTGGAATCGCCCACGATGATGTGGAGCCGTCGGTACTTTTCCGCATCGGCATGCGGCTCATCTCTCGTATTGATGATGCTGCGTGAAGATGTCGTCGAGGACGAGGTCTTTTCATGGATATGTTGCGCGCGCTGGGAAATGAAGTACTGCGGCTTCCCTGAGACTTTCAGCACCTTGCCCGCTCCGGAATAAATCTGCCTGGTGACGAAAAATGGAATGAGTTGCTCGGTCACCTTCCAGAAATCCACGTCCCGTCGCATGAGATAGTTCTCATGGCATCCGTAGGTGTTGCCTAACGAATCAGTGTTGTTCTTAAAAATATAGATCTCGCCGGAGAGCCCTTCTTCCCGCAACCGCTCTTCGGCCGCCGGCAAACAGGCTTCCAGCAGGCGCTCACCAGCCTTGTCGTGAATCACCAGGTCCAGAATATTGTCACACTCCGGCGTCGAGTACTCGGGATGGCAGCCGGTATCCTGATAGAACCGCGCACCATTCACCAGGAACGCATTGGACGGCCAGCTGTTGGGGATCAGCCCTTCGAAGATGTACCCGAGCACTTTCTCCATCGGAAGATAGATCTTCCCATTAGGAGAAAAGATCAGGCCGTATTCGTTTTCCAAGCCGAAGATACGTTGTTGCATAGAACAGGCCTCTCGTCCGTCGCTGCTTTCAGAATACACCGTGCCGCGCGACGCTTCAACCGCAGCCAGGCTGCATCCGGCGCCTCAGTAACGGCCACCGTTCAGACGTGAGGATGAGAAACCACAGAGAGGTATGATTGGCGGGTGCAGGGATATGTCAGCTGAACAACTGGGCGATGTCCGCACTGCTCAGGCGACGGAACTTCCGCCCTTGGCGGTTCCTGTCGAGGACGGCTACTTCCAGGTTTTCTGAGGGAATCTTTTGCGTGGCCACCTGCTCAAGGGCGGCGTGACAGCGCCGGAGTCCATCCCGTAAAGTGGGCGGTTGCGGGCTGGCGTGTTCCCGCAAATATTGCTGAACCGCCTCCGACCGTCCTCCGATCACGGCGAGATTCTTCTCATCGACAATGCTGCCGTCAAAGGAGATCCGGAAGATTTCATTCGCTTGGCCGTTCACACCGACCTGCACGACCAGAATTTCCACTTCCAGCGGCTTCACATCCGTACTGAAGGCCGTCCCCAGACTTTGCGAATAGGCGTTAGACAGGGTTCTGGCACTCACGTCTTCCCGGCTGTACATATAACCGGTCAGGTCGGCATGCCGGATGCCTGCCTTTCGCAGATGCTCGAATTCGCTATACCGCCCCGCCCCCGCAAACGCGATGCGATCATACACCTCGGAGACCTTATGCAACGACGCGCTGGGATTATCCGCCGCGAGGAGGATGCCGTCGACATATTCCAGCGCGATGATGGAGCGTCCTTTGGCGATGCCTTTCTTGGCATACTCCGCCTTATCCTGCATCATTTGTTCAGGTGAGACGTAGTACGGCAACGGCATCGACTAGGATCTCCTTCGCTCTGCGAGTATGGTGTCGTACAGGGCACGAACGCGTTCTTCCGGCACATCGACAATGCCGGCGCCACTGACGATCTTGGCCGTCGGGAAAATGCCTCGAACCAGATCCGGGCCTCCGGTCCCGACGTCCTCATCGGCGGCATTGTAGAGCGCTAACAGGCCGACTCGAAGGGCTTCGTCCTCCTGCAGACCAGGCCGGTAATATTCCCGCATGGTGTTGCGCGCATCCTTCCCGCCCGATCCAATCGAATGGTGGTCAGACTCTTCGTAACGGCCACCCGTGATGTCGTATTTAAAAATCCGCCCTTCCTTCCGCTTGAGATCGTATCCGACATAGAGCGGCATCACGACCAAGCCCTGGAATACCATGGGGAGATTGGCCTTCACCATCTGACCGAGTTTGTTGGCCTTACCTTCACAAGACAGCTGCACCCCTTCCAGCTTCTCGTAATGTTCGAGTTCTGTCTGGAAAAGCTTGGCCATCTCGATGCAGGGGCCGGCGGCTCCCGCAATGGCCATGGCGGAGTAGTCATCGATACGAAAGACCTTTTCGATGCGCCGATCGGCGATTTGGAACCCTTCGGTGGCTCGACGATCGCCGGCAATGATCGCTCCATCTCGATATTTCAGCGCCAGCACCGTGGTGCCATGGGGCACGGGCATGCTGCCGGCCCGGCTCAAGTCCACCGGATTCGTCAGTCGCGCCCCGGACAAATCCGCGCTCCCTGGACGTAAGTCAGGATGGCACTGGGTGAGAAAGTCAAAAAAACTGGAGCCGTCGTGATGTGGGAGCGATGAGTGGTGTGTCATGCAGGTGTCGTCGTCAGGACGAAAGTTTTGCCAGCAATGCTGCCGCCGTTTCCGCTTGAGCGAGGAGTTCCCCCGTCAGCGCTTCGGTGCCGCGCAGCGGATCCATCAAGGGGATTCGCTTGATTTTGTTCTGGCCGATATCGAACAGCACGGACGTCCAACTCGCCCCGTAGACGACATTCGGGTACTTCCGCACACACTGCCCTCTGAAATACGCTCGAGTACCAACGGGCGGGTGCATTTCGGCCCGCGCGATTTCATGATCCAAGGCAATCCGTTCGATCATGTGGCTTCGTTCAAGCGTGTAATAGAGCCCCTTTTCTGGTCTGACGTCGTGGTACTGAAAATCCATCAGGCGGACGCGCGGATCATCCCACCCGCAAGACTTGCGATCCATATAGGACTCGATCAAGTAGCGTTTGGCCACCCAGTCCAGCTCGCGCACGAGCAATCGCGGGTCTCGCTCCAATCGGTCAAGCACGTCTTCCCAGCGCACCAACACATCCTTCGTCACTTGGCTCAACTCGTGACAGGCGAAATACCCTTGCGCAGCCTTTAAGTAGGCACGCTGCACGGCCACGGCAGTCGAGGAGGTGCCGTCGGCCAACTTCAGGCTCTCTTGGACGCGCACGTCGCGAGACACCTGCTTGATGGCATGAATGGGATCCGCCAGGCTGAGCTTGGGCAGTTCGGCCCCGGCCTCAAGCAACTCCAGCACAATCGACAACGTACCCACCTTGAGGTAGGTCGACAGTTCGGCCATGTTGGCATCGCCGACAATGACGTGGAGCCGTCGATATTTTGCCGAATCAGAATGGGGTTCATCCCGCGTGTTGATGATCGGACGCCGAACCATCGTGTTCAGATCGACGAGGGTTTCAAAAAAATCGGCGCGCTGCGAAATCTGATAGTCGACGGGACTGGTTTGATTCTCCGCCCCGACTTTTCCCGATCCGGCAAAGATGGCACGAGTTACGAGGAACGGCGTCAGCACCTGCGTGATCCGCTCGAACGGCACCGAACGGGCAACAAGATAGTTCTCGTGATAGCCATAGCTGTTGCCCTTGCCGTCGGAATTGTTCTTGTACAAAACGAACTGGTCCCGCCCTCGCTCTTTCGTAATGTGCGCCAACGCCTGCGCCACAATACGCTCTCCCACCCGTTCGAAGGCGACCACTTCTCTGGCATTGGTACATTCCGGCGTCGAATATTCGGGGTGCGCGCCATCGACATAGAGCCGGCCGCCGTTGGCCAGCACTTTGTTCAACTGCCTATTGTAGTCAGGCCCAGGCCGTTCCCGCTCCCCGTCGACTTCAAACCCGCGGGCATCCAGCAACGGATTTTCATTCTCGTAGTCCCACACCGCGTGGGGCGCAGGCAGGTTGGGGTAATGACCGATGAGATGGATCGAGTTGGCCACCGGATCGGCCGCGTTCGGATCCCGGCTGGCGATGCCAAACTCGGTCTCCGTGCCGATGACACGGGATGGGCTGTGCGAATGGGTGTCGTTCATGAAATCTCGCGCACTACAGATAGTGACCGGTGTTGACGGTTTCAATTTGGCGCGCCTCGCCCGGCCCGCCGCTGATCGTCCGAAGGTGGACTATCTTCTCGCCTTTCTTGCCCGCAACCTTCGCCCAATCGTCCGGGTTGGTCGTATTCGGCAAGTCCTCGTGTTCCTTGAACTCTTCACGAATCGCCCGGATCAAATCCTCTGCACGCAGACCGGCCCCTTCTTGCGCGATAGCGCGCTTCACCGCAAATTTCTTGGCACGCGAGACGATGCCTTCAATCAAAGCTCCGCTGGCGAAGTCCTTGAAGTACAGCACCTCCTTCTCGCCGTTCGCATACGTGACCTCGATGAATTTATTTTCATCCGTCGTGGCATACATGGCATCCACGGTCATATTCATCAGCGAATCCACGAGCGCGCGGGCATCTCCACCATGCCGTTTGAGATCTTCTTCGGCAAAGGGCAGATCGGTCGTCACGTACTTCGAGAAGATATCCCTGGCCGCCGCCATGTCCGGCCGACCAACTTTCACTTTGACGTCCAAGCGACCAGCCCGGAGCACCGCCGGGTCAATCAGATCCTGCCGGTTGCTGGCGCCGATGACGATCACATTGGTCAGACGCTCCACGCCGTCGATCTCGGAGAGAAATTGCGGCACGATGGTCGACTCAATGTCTGACGAAATGCCGGTGCCACGAGTACGGAACAGCGCGTCCATTTCGTCGAAAAATACGATCACCGGATGGCCGTCGTCGGCACGTTCCTTGGCCTTCTTAAACACTTCGCGCACCTGCCGCTCGGACTCGCCGACATACTTATTCAACAACTCCGGCCCTTTGACATGCAGGAAATAGCTGCGCAACTGCTTGTCTTTCAAATGTCCGAGCTTCTTGGCGATCGAACTGGCCACGGCTTTCGCAATCAGCGTCTTGCCACAGCCCGGCGGGCCATACAGCAGAACCCCTTTCGGCGCACTCAGTTTATAGTTCGAGAAAATGTGCGGATAGAGGAACGGCAGTTCGACGGCATCACGGACCTGGTCAATTTCCTTCTGCAGTCCACCAATGTGCTCGTAATCCACATCAGGCACTTCTTCGAGCACCAGCTCTTCGGCTTCCGATTTGGGAAGTTTCTCAATGACGCACCCCGATCGCACGTCATAGAGCAGATGATCCCCGACACTCAGCCGCTCACTAAGCAACGGTTCACCGAGTTCCGCCACCTTCTCCTCATCGAAATGCAAGGTCACCAACGCCCGGTTGCCTTCCAGCACATCCTTCAGGCGAACCACTTCCCCTTGCACGTCAAACCCACGCACCGCAATGACGTTCAAGGCTTCGTTGAGAATGACTTCCTGACCTTTGCGCAGTTCCTTGGCTTTGATGGAAGGATGGAGACTCACCTTCATCTTGCGACCCGAGACGTAGACATTCCCGGTTCCGTCGGTATCGAGGCTGGAGAAAATTCCGTAGGTCGAGGGAGGAGCCGTCAGTTTTTCAACCTCGGCTCGTAGTGTTTCGATCTGTGACTTGGCTTCTTGGAGGGTCGCGACGAGCTTTTCGTTCTGCTTCGTCGTCTGTTCAAGCTGGTAGCGTGACTGGTAGAGCCGGCGAATCTCCTCTTCCATCGACTGGATTTGGGTGCGAAGCTTTTCGACCTCGCGCGCGTGCTCGTCGCTTTTGTGTGTCACGACTCCCTCTCCGTCAGAAAGTGATTTGGTCAGGCGCTTGACGGAATCACGGAAGGACCGGAGTCGGCCTGAACTCCCTTTTGGTTCGGCCATTGTCCCACTCGTCGGATCGGTGAAAATCCTTGTCAGTGACGGTCATCCACACTTTTTCGGATTCTAACACCCGTCTAGGGGGTGGTCAACTGCAGTAGGGGCAGACCGTGCGTGATCTGCTGATGGGATGGTGAAAAATTTTCCTCTCGCGAAATCTACTCGTCACTCCTATTCGAGCGCGGCTAGCAATGATGTGGTTGCCTGCTCAACATCGGCGGCGCTCAGGATCGACGACAACACGGCCACGCCGAACGCTCCGGCCTGTCGTGCCTCGCGAGCGCGAGCTGCCGTCATGCCGCCGATGGCAAAAATCGGAATACGCACGCTCCGTGCGGCCTGCTCAAGCACTGCCAGTCCGAGCGGCGCTCCATACTCGCGTTTCGACGGCGTGTCATGGATCGGCCCTAGCACGACGAAATCAGCGCCCTGCTGTTCGGCCGCCAGCGCACCTTCGATGGAATGCACGGACGCGCCCAGCAGTTGAGATGGCTGGAGTAGGCCTCGCACCACCGCTGCGGGTAGACTGCTCTCCCGCAAGTGCACTCCCTGAGCAGACAGGGCGAGTACCAGATCTAGACGGTCGTTGATGAAGATCTTGGCCTGCGGCAGTTCACGCTGCAGGTCGTCCGCCAACGAACGCAGGGCACGAATGGGGAGGTCGCGCTCACGCAGCTGCACAGCACGTACACCTGCGGAGACCGCCCGCCGGAGCACCGACAAGAGCGGCCGCCCGGCGGTCTGATGACGATCAGTGACGAGGTACAGGCGGAAATCGACGGGAGGCATCAGGAAAACGTGAGAAGGCCCGAATGATGAGTGTCACATGGACGCATGAAAGCCATCGAGCCCCCTTGACTCACCAGTCACGACTCATGACTCGACAGCGCTCAGAGCATGCCCTCGATAGGGCTGCTGGCCGTCGCGTAGAGTTTGCGCGGGATACGGCCTGCCTTATAAGCCAGTCGGCCGGCCCACACGGCGTATTTCATGGCTTCCGCCATCGCAATGGGATCCTGGGCTCCCGCGATCGCGGTATTCATCAACACCGCGTCGGCCCCATACTCCATCGCCAGCGCCGCATCTGACGCCGTTCCCACCCCCGCGTCCACAATGATCGGCACCTTCACCGTCTCCATGATGATTTTCAGGTTGTAGGGGTTACGGATTCCCAACCCGGAGCCGATCGGAGCTGCGAGCGGCATGACGGCCGGACATCCGATGTCCACCAGTTTCTTCGCCACAATCGGGTCGTCGTTTGTATAGGGGAGCACGATGAACCCTTCCTTGATGAGAATCTTGGCCGCCTCGATCAAACCCGCCGTGTCGGGGAACAGCGTTTTCTCATCGCCGAGCACTTCCAGCTTCACAAGGTCGGATACGCCGGCCGCTCTTGCCAACCGGGCATACCGCACGGCGTCTTCCACCGTGTAACAGCCAGCGGTATTCGGCAAGATGATGTATTTCTTCGGGTCGAGATAGTCGAGAAGATTCTCCTTCGACCGATCCGTAATATTCACGCGACGCACCGCGACCGTCACGACGTCGGCGCCAGATGCATCGATCGCTTTTTTCGTTTCCGCAAAATCTTTATATTTTCCCGTACCAACCCACAAGCGCGACTGAAATTCCCTGCCGGCGATCACCAACCGATCATTCATCGTATTCATCCCCTACTTCGCTCCGCCGCCAATGAAACTCAATATTTCCACCCGATCCCCATTACAGAGACCCCGGGTCTCGAAATCCTTTCGATCCAGAATCTCCAGATTCAACTCAACCGCCACCCGGTCGGGCCGGATATCTAATTCCCGCAGAAGACCTCCCACGGTTTGTCCGTCGCCTATTCCCCGAGCTTCGCCATTTACGTGGATGTTCACCGATTCACCTCAACGCTGTGATTCATCCTATGAAACGACAAAACCGGTTGTCAACCAACGCTGACAGGCCTTGCCGTTTGAGACCGATTGCCCGCACAATAGCGTCCATGCGCCTCGTAAGAGTGAGCCATGGATAACCGCGTGCATGAACTCGCCAAGATCTTTCGCGCCATGGCCAATCTCCTGGCAACCCAACGCGCCAATCCCTATCGAGTCCGGGCCTACCGGAACGCGGCAGATGCGATCCTCACCGTGACAGGAGATCTGAGCGACCTTGCGGCTCGACACGCGCTGCAGGAGATTCCGGGAATCGGGAAAGACTTAGCAGGGAAGATTGAAGAGTTTCTGTCCACCGGCACGATTCGCGCCTATGAAGAGCTGAAGACGCCGCTGCCAGGGGAAGTGGCGGCCTGGGCTTCGTTGCCAGGCCTGTCCGATGCATTGGTGAGCTATCTCTATTTCAGACTGCAGATTCGCACGCTGACCGATCTGGAATCCCTGGTTGCGTCCCATCTGTTGCGAACGCAACCAGGGTTTACCGGATCGGAAGACACCTTGCTCGAGGCTATCCGCAGACAGCTCCAACCGGCAGGGCCTACGCCGCCGGCCGAAGCTCCTTGAAGATCTTCCAGGTCTTGAGTAGTTCCACGGCTTTTTGCAATTGCACATCGTCTTCCAGGGAGATCTCCCCGGCTGCATCACCCAGAGAAACGGCTCCGTTCTTATGCGCCGGTTCCTCTGCCGGTTTTGCGGGGGCATCCTTGCCCGTCGTCGCCCCTTTCGCCGTCTTTGATTCGGGTTCTTTCCCGTCTTTCTCCCCAGCCTTCGCTACCGCCGGTGCTTGGAGTTTGACGACAATGTCCGGCGTAATGCCGGTCGACTGGATCGAACGGCCCTTCGGGGTATAGTACTTAGCCGTCGTGAGACGAAGACCTGAGCCGTCACCCAGCGGAAGAATGGTTTGCACCGATCCTTTGCCGAATGAGGTGGTCCCCACGATCACCGCGCGTCCCCAATCCTGCAACGCACCGGCCACGATCTCGGACGCGCTCGCGGACCCTTCGTTGACCAGGATGATCATGGGAGAATCTTCCAGAGTCTCCTTGGTCTTGGAGAACCACTCATCCTTCTTCCCCTCACGGCCCTTGGTATAGACGATCAGTTTCCCGTTCCCCACGAACTGCTCGGAGACATCCACCGCCGCCGTCAGCAAACCACCGGGATTGTTGCGCAGATCAAGAATGGTCCCCTGGACCTTCTGCTCTTTGAATTGCTTCAGCGCTCGGCTCAGGTCCCGCCCCGTGGCCTCCTGAAATTGTGTCAGCCGCACATACCCGATCGTGTTGTCGAGCACCTTGAACTTCACACTCTCGATCTTGATGGTATCGCGCACCAGCGAAAACGCCAGCGGGTCGGCAGTGCCTTCTCGCTGAATCGTGAGATTGACCTTCGTCCCCTTCGGACCGCGCATTTTTTGTACGGCGTCCATCAGGGTTAAATCCTTGGTCGGCTCGTCATTCACCTTGGTAATAAAATCGCCGGCCTTAATACCGGCCCGATGCGCGGGAGTGCCCTCGATCGGAGAGATCACCGCCAGCCGGTTCTCTTTGACACCAATTTGAATGCCCACTCCACCGAACTCGCCCTTGGTTTCGACCTGCATTTCCTTATACATCTCAGGAGTCATGTAGGCGGAATGGGGATCGAGCGTCGACAGCATTCCGCGAATGGCGCCTTGCACAAGGTCTTTCACCTTGGTCTCATCGACATAGTGTTTCTGTACCTGCGTCAACACCTCGGAAAACGTCCGCAGTTCCTCATAGGTCTCAGACGCGTGTCCGGTCCGTTCCAGCCCCTTTTCCAGGATCAGGCCGGTGCCCAAGGCCACCGTCACCATCAGCAAAAGATATAACCACCGCCGGCTCCGCCGCTGTTCCATAACGTGGGTTCCTTCCTCCCCGAGGTCTACCGCTTAGACAGCCACACCAGGGGATCTACCGGTTCCGCCCCTTCGCGCAGCTCGAAATAGAGCGTATTCTCACCCGTCATGCCCGTATCGCCTGTTTCACCGATCGCTTCCCCCGCCTCAATTCGAGCCCCCACGGAGGTCAAAATTTTTGACGCATGCGCATAGAGCGAAAAGACTCCGTTGGCATGGTCCATGATTATAACGAGTCCGTACCCTTTCAACCAGTCCGCATAGACAACCTGACCGGCCAGCACCGACCGTATATTACTCCCTTCCGCCGCGCGAATCTCAATGCCTTTTCGCTGAATATAGGTATTAAACGTGGGGTGCTTCTGCCGGCCGAAGTACGAGACTACTTGCCCATCAGTCGGCCACAAGAGGGTCCCGCGCAAGGCACGGAGGCCTCCGCCGACAGATGGGGGACGACTCGCCAGCGCGGCGCGTCGCCGGGTCTCCAGTTCCTTCAGCAGACTGTCGACCCTGGATGCCGACCGTTCCAGTTCTTCCACGGCTCGATCATGGGATTCCTTTTCCTGAGTAATCTTCGCAAGATAGACCCGTTTCTGCTTCTTCAAGCCCTGGATTTGGGCCAGTTTTTCCTCCGTGCTGACCTTATAGGCCAGTATGCCCTGGCGCGCCTCCTCCCGACTGCGTTCCACCTCCGCGATCCGCTCGGCATCTCTTCGATAGGTTTCCATGACCTCATACTCTCGCTGCGTCACGGCAGAGAGATAGCGAAACCGACGCTGAAAATCTCCGGCCGAGCTGGCTGCCAGGAGCGTCTTCAGATGCCAGAACCGCCCCTCAACGTACTGGACCCGCAATCGAGCCGCAATGGCATCCTGCCGTTCATCAATACGCTCGGACAACCGGCTCAACTGCACGCTCATCCGCTCGATTTCCACATCCTTTTTCTTCAGCTTTTTGACGATGTCCTGATGTTCCTGCCGATACCGCACCAAGCGCTCATCCAACGACTGCAACCCTTGCAATACCGATTCGCGCTTCTTCTCCGCCTCGTCCGCCTTCTTGCGTTTCTCGACAATCGTGCCGCGCAACTTTTCCAGCGTCTTCTTTTCCTGCTCGATTTTGTCCGCGTACGAGTCCTTGCGCTCGGCAGCCTGCAACGGCGGAATCGTGCACAGGGCTGCCTGCAGCGTGATGAGGACGCAGCCCCATCGAATCCACCTCATGTCCGCCCCTCTCCGAAGCGCAGCAGCGAGAGAAAGCTACCTGCGCACCCCAGGAACAGCCCGACGCACACGAGCACCACACACATGTCGAATGAAAAGAAGGTGAGCAACGCGTCGACACCCAGAAAGCGGGTGGCGGAATGGATTTCGTGACGGAACAGCTCGAACCCGGCCTTGAGGATCACTAAGGACAGCGCGCTACCGCAGAGGCCAAGTGCCGCCCCCTCCAGAAGATAGGGCACACGAATAAAGGTCGTACTCGCGCCGATCAGGCTGAGGATTTCAATGTCTCCGCGACGCGAATAGAGTGCTAAACGAATGGTATTCGCGATGATCGTCACCGATGCGGCGGACAAGATCACGCCGACAATAATCGCGGCAACTTCGATATACCGCACGATTCCGGCTAGGGCCTCGACCCATTCCTGATTATATTGAACTTGGCCGACGCCGGGGATCAACTGCGTACGATTCGCCCAGCGCCGCATGGCTTCGGCTGAGCGCGAATCCGCAGCCAGGGTCACGACGAACGACGCGGGCAAGGGATTCTGCCCCAGGCCTTGAAGCAGCCGGGACTCCGACGGAAACTGGACCTGAAAATCGGCCAGCGCCCGCTCCTTCGACACATAGGTCAGGGACCGAACCGCCCGATCAGCGCGTAACTGCACCTCAAGCTCGCCACGGGCCGACTCAGGCAGATCGTCCTGTACATACACCATGACCTGAATATCTTGCTCCAGCGACGCCGCCATAGCTTTTAGATTTACGTAGAGCAGGAGGAAGACGCCGACGCAGGCGAAGGTAAATGCCGTCGTCGCCACAGCCACGACCGTGGTCGTCCGATTCGTCAGGATGTTGGCCACCGCTTCCCGCAGCAGATACAGCAGGCGCCTCACGAACACACCTGCTCTCGGGACACGAGCTTTCCGTGCTCCAGCGTGATCACCCGGCGATTGACCTGCGCCAGCACATTGGGATCATGCGTCGCCACAATGATCGTCGTGCCTCTGGCATTGATGGCCTTGAACAGCTCGATAATTTCGCTGGTTAAATCAGGATCCAGATTTCCGGTTGGTTCGTCCGCCAAGAGCATGATCGGGCCATTCACAATGGCGCGGGCGATACAAACACGCTGTTGCTCCCCGGTGGAGAGCCCTGGAGGAAAGAGATCTTTTTTATGGTCCAGCCCGACAGAGCGTAACGCCTCCGCCACCTTGCGCCGGATCTCTGTGGTCGATGCACCCTGCACCAGCAACGGAAGAGACACGTTCTCAAACACGGTTTTCTTCGGCAGGAGTCGAAAATCTTGCAACACGACGCCGACTTTTCGGCGAAGCACCGGGATTTCTGAGGTGCGCAGCTTGGCGAGACTGCGCCCCTGGATAAGAATCTGACCTTCCTCCGGACGCTCGGCCCCGATCAACAACTTCAGCAAGGTCGATTTTCCGGCGCCGCTCGGCCCCACCAACAAGACGAACTCGCCCTTCTCGATTTCGAGCGTGACGTCGGAAAGCGCGGGACGACGATCGTAGTATTTTGAGACGTGAAACAGCTGGATCATGAATGATGCCACCGGTCGCGAGCAGCGCGCCTGCACTCGCCGGCAACTCCCCGTCGCGTCACACCCACAATGGGCCAATCACTCTCGCACCTGAATACGTCCTACCATCGCAGATCATCCCCATCAACGTCGAATGCATTCGCAATATGTCGCACGGCGGCGGTTGGACCAGCATCATCCTGGATCAGCACCACATCAAACCGGCACGCCCGATCGTCCAACCGATGTTGGGCCAGATACTGTGCCGCCAGCCGGATTAACTTCGCACGTTTCCGTGCATCAACCGCCTCAATCGCGCCGCCGTACGCCCCGGTCCGCCGCCGCTTCACCTCCACGAAGACGAGTACCCCCTGGTCGTCCGCGATCAGATCGAGCTCGCCCAATGCGGAGCGCACGTTGCGGCCGAGAATTCGAAATCCGCGGCCACGCAAAAAGGCTTCGGCCTGCCCCTCCCCTTCGTCCCCCAGCAGTCGACGACGGTCACCCATCGGTCGATTCCCCTTTCACACCGAAGCCAATGGCGGGAGGACACCCATGCCGTCAGGCGCAATACACTGCCGCACCGGAGCAAAACTGCGCCGATGAATCGGGCATGGACCATGCGCCCGAAGGAACTGGAGATGTTGCGGAGTGCCGTAGCCTTTGTGTTCGGCAAAATTGTAGAGGGGGTACCAGCGGTGATATTCAACCATCAATCGGTCTCGCGTCACCTTCGCGACGATGGATGCCGCAGCAATCGAACAGGAGAGCCCGTCGCCCTTGATGATGGCCCGTTGGGGGATGGAAAGCCCGGAGAGGGTGACGGCGTCGAGCAGCAGAAAGTCCGGGCTTACCGGGAGGGCGTTCAGCGCCCGACGCATCGCCAGGCGGGATGCTTCAAGGATATTGAGCCGATCGATCTCCGCCTCCGTTGCGGCACCGATTCCAACGCCGGTCGCCCGACGCACGATCTCGGCAAAGAGCCGGTTGCGCTCAGATTCCGCAATCTGTTTGGAGTCGTTGAGCCCAGGCAAGCGACATCGACGCGGTAATACCACAGCGGCAGCGACTACGGGACCGGCGAGAGGCCCACGTCCGGCTTCATCCAGGCCGGCAATGAAGCGATACCCACGCGACCGAGCCTCCTCCTCGAATTCCTCGGAGGGGCCCCCTGTCGTCGGGTTCAGCCTATCTGCCACACGTGTGCCTCTGTCCAGCTCGTCTGTGGACGGCAGGACTATGCCTTGGCGGCTGCCGCTTCCTGCTTGGCACCGGCCTGCGCTTTAGGTTCGACCTTAAACTCGCGGTCTTCCACCTTGGCAAACTTGCCTTTTTTGGTCCGCAGGTAATACAGCTTGGCGCGGCGAACACGTCCCTGACGCACGACGTCGACCTTAGCCACGCTGGGCGAATGGATCGGGAACGTCCGCTCAACTCCCACGTTATACGACAACTTGCGCACCGTGAAGGTCTCGCTGTTCAGCGTCCCTTTGCGGGCAATCACCGTCCCTTCGTATACCTGAATCCGTTCTTTTTCACCCTCAACGACCTTCACGTGAACGCGAACGGTATCCCCGATCTCGAACTTGGGTGCCGTTTTCTTGGTTAAGGATCGTTGGATCCGCTCTAGCCGATTCATAGTCTCTCTCCTCCTCTCAACGAACAGGTACCTGTACCAGACTCTCTTGCATCACTTCATTTAATAACCGTCGATCTTCCATTCCAAGTTCCCGATCCCGCAACAGATCCGGCCGCTTGAGATAGGTGTTCCGCAGGGCTTCCTTTCGCCGCCACAATCGAATGGCCTCGTGGTGCCCTGAAACCAACACCTCAGGCACCGCCATCCCGCGCACTTCGGCCGGTCTGGTGTAGTGCGGATACTCCAACAGCCCCTCGGTAAACGACTCTTCGGCCGCAGACGCGGCATCACCGAGTACGCCAGGCACCAACCGGGCGGCGGCGTCAATCATCACCAACGCGGGCAACTCTCCACCCGTCAGCACGTAATCGCCGACAGAAATTTCCTCGGGATGCAGCGCCAATCGGACCCGCTCATCCATCCCCTCATAATGTCCGCACACAAACACAATGACACGTTCGTCCTGTGCCAAAGACTGCGCCAGCTCCTGGGTGAACGGTCGCCCTTGCGGAGAGGGAACAATCACGCGAAGGGGCGTTCCCGGATGAGAGGCCTGATACCGGGCCTGTAACGCATCGAGCGCCCGCAGCACCGGCTCAGCCTTCATGACCATCCCAGCCCCGCCCCCGTATGGCACGTCGTCGGCCGTTTTATGCCGATCAAAGGTATGGTCGCGCAGATTTTCGACGGCAACCTCCAACAAGCCCTTCTCCTGGGCACGTTTGAGGATGCTCTGGCCAACAACCGGAGCCACCATGTCCGGGAACAATGTCACCACGGCGCAGCGCATCTTAGAGAGTTCCGAATCCTTCAGGCAATCGAACCGTCATCACACGGCCCGCGACATCCACCGCCACCACAAGTTGTTTCGCCGCAGGAATCAGGAGCTCCTTCCCGTCCTGCCGAACTAAGAAAGCCTGGCTCTCCGCAATGTCCAAGACTTCCTCGAGCCGCCCCAACACCGTCCCGGTCTCATCCTGCACGACCATCCCGATCAAATCACACTGATAGTACTGATCGGTCGGCAACGCCGGCGAGTCCCCCCGCGGAACCTGTACGAGTCCGCCGCGAAACTCGGCGACCTGCTCGGGAGTCGTGAACGCACCGAACCCGACAATCAGCGTGGGTCCACCGGACCGCACGTGAGTGACACGGGTCACCAGGCTTTTGCCATTCGGCGCAACCAGGGTGACTTCGTCAAGGTGATCAAACCGACCGGGCACGTCGCTGAGTGATCGTACCCGCGCTTCGCCCCGGACACCAAACGACCGCTCAATCCGGCCGATGGTCACAAGCTCTGCCTGATCGAGCGTCGCCATGTGCCCAGACTACTTCTTGCGCGCTCCGCCTTGCTCCGGCTTGGCAGCCTTTGCGCTCTTCTCAGTTTCAAACTCTTTCCACACACCATGCCGCTTGAGCAACGTCCGCACGGTCGTGGTAGGCTGCGCACCATGCCGCAACCACGATAGCACTCGCTCCGACTTCAGGTCAGGCACTGCCGGATTCTTGAGTGGGTCAAAAATGCCCAGAATTTCCAAGAAACGGCCGTCGCGAGGCTTCCGTGAATCCGCCGCAATCACCCGATACATCGGGCGTTTGTGCCGCCCAGTTCGCGCCAATCGTAAATGAACTGCCACTCGAACCTCCTCAGAAAAATGAGCGATCAGCCATCGGCTGTGCTCGCTCGGTTAACACTCTCCACACCATTCGCACGTCATCGTCTTCCAATATGTGCCCGGCTACATGCCTCGAAGCATTTGGGCCAACTGTCGCCGGCCTCCGGCGCCGCCCGACATGACTTTCGCAATTTTTCTGGCCTGCAAAAATTGCTTGATCAGGCGATTCACTTCTTGCACGCTGGTCCCGCTCCCGCGAGCAATGCGCTTTTTCCGGCTGCCGTTGATCAGCGTGTGATCGCGTCGTTCACGCGCCGTCATGGAATCGATCATGGCCGCGACCCGCTTCATTTCCTTTTCCGGCAAACCGCTGTTGGCAAGGTCCTTTAGTTTCTGGCCACCGGGGAGCATGCCCAGGATCTGCTCAAACGACCCTAACCGATTCATCTGTCCGAGCTGCGACCGGAAATCCTCGAGCGTGAAGGTGCTGCTGATCAGCTTCTTTTGCGCGGCTTCAGCTTCCTCCCGCGAAAACGTCTCCTGCGCCTTCTCGATTAACGAAAGGACATCACCCATGCCCAGAATTCGAGACGCCATTCGGTCGGGATGAAATGGCTCCAGCGCATCGAGCTTTTCGCCCATGCCAAGGAACTTGATCGGCTGCCCGGTCACGGCCCGAATCGAGAGGACGGCACCTCCTCTGGCATCACCTTCGACCTTCGTCAGGATGACGCCGGTAAGACCGACCTGCTGATTGAACTGGCCGGCCATATTCACGGCGTCCTGACCGGTCATGGCATCGGCAACCAACAGGACTTCGTGGGGAGTGACCGCCTGCTTGACGGCCACGAGCTCGGCCATCAGTTCATCGTCGACATGCAAGCGACCACCCGTATCGAGGATAACCAGGTCGTACCCCTGCTCCTGACCACGCTCGACTCCGCGCTGACAAATCCTCACAACGTCGGCGCGCGATGCATCAACCTGATCGAATCGGTGCACATCGATTTCCAGATCACGCCCAAGACTTGCCAGCTGGTCTCCCGCGGCCGGGCGACGCGGGTCGGCCGCCACGAGCAACACACGCTTGCCTTGGCTTTTGAATAACCGCGCCAGCTTTCCGGACGTGGTCGTCTTCCCAGCGCCCTGCAGTCCCACCATCATTAATATGGTAGGCGGCTTGGAGGCGAGACTGATGCCGGACCGCTCGCCACCCATCATCCCGCGAAGCTCGTCCCACACCACCTTGACGACTTGATGGCCGGGAGTCAGGCTTTTCAGGACTTCCTGTCCGATCGCCTTCTCGCGAACCCGATCCAGGAACTCCTTCACGACCTTGAAGTTCACGTCTGCCTCGAGCAAGGCAAGACGGACTTCCTTCAGCGCCTCGGCAATATTGTCCTCTGTCAGGACACCCTGCCCTCGAAGCTTCTTGAGGATCCGCTCGAATTTTTCGCTCAGCGCGTCAAGCACTCTGCACCAAAGAAAAAGGCCATCGAAGCCGGGGTCGAGCCAGAGCTCCGATCGCCTCGAAAAACATCAAAAAAATAGCATCGGGCAGTCTATAGAAGCCGCGAAGGTGAAGTCAAGCCATTCAAGCGGCCACGGCGCAGCATTTCCAGCTGCACCGTCAGGCCTCAATCACCAGGGAAGAACCTTTCCCACTTCATACTCGGCCCGCCAAATTCAGATCGACCCGAGCACCAGGTGGCGGCTCCGACTTCCTCCGACACATCACCTGGCATGCATTTTGTTGACATCAATTTACGCTTCCGATATGGTGCCTCAGGGTGACACATACAGCCGACAGTGTGTGAACGAGGGGGAGAGCTGGGATGAGAAAATCGATCGGCGTGCTGCTGATCTTTATCCTGATCGGCGGAATGCTGGGCGGGATTTTCGGCGAAATTCTGCGGGTCATGGCCCCGAACGGCGCGATTCAAAACATCTTTGCCAGCAATTTCTCTCCTGGAATCAATCCACCGCTTACCATTGATCTGGTGCTGCTCAAACTGACCTTCGGCTTCAGCATCAAGGTCAGTCTTCTCAGTGTCCTCGGCATGTTTCTCGGGGCATATCTGTATAAGCAGATGTGACTGGAGCTCCTCGCCCCTCGAACCATCGCCCCCTACTGAGCCACCTCCAACACCTTCAACTTTAGCGATCTGATCCGATTCCGCAACTCTGCCGCACGCTCGAACTCCAACTTCTTGGCCGCCGCCTTCATCTCCACCTCGAGCCGGCGAATCACCTGCTCCGTGTCCCCCGCCGTCGCATACTCCGTGGGAGATTCCGCTGCCAGCTCAAGCTGCGCCTGGTTCACCCCTCCCACCGCATAGTCCAGCACAGGAATCTGCTTCTTCACACTCTGCGGCGTAATTCCGTTGGCCGCGTTGTACGCTTCCTGAATATGACGTCGCCGGCCCGTCTCATCTATGGCACGGCGCATCGAATCGGTGACGGTGTCCCCATAAAAGATGACTCGCCCGTCGACATGACGGGCCGCTCGTCCGGCCGTTTGGATCAAGGAACGATGCGAGCGGAGATACCCTTCCTTGTCGGCATCCAGGATCGCCACCAATCCGACCTCCGGAAGGTCGAGCCCCTCCCGCAGGAGGTTGATCCCGACCAAGACATCGAAGACGCCGCGGCGAAGGTCGCGGATGATCTCCGCCCGCTCCAGCGTCTTGATGTCGGCATGCAGATAGCGCACCCTCACGCCAAGGTCGTGGTAGTACTCCGTGAGATCCTCCGCCATCCGCTTCGTCAGCGTCGTCACCAGCACGCGATTGCCCCTTGCCACCTCCGCCCGCACTTCCGCCAGCAGATTGTCCACCTGTCCCTTCGCGGATCGCACGTCGATGAGCGGGTCCAGCAAACCGGTCGGACGAATAATCTGTTCGATGACCTCCCCCTTGGCGTGGTCCAATTCATAGGGGCCCGGTGTCGCGGAGACATAGATCATCTGCTTCAGCATTCGCTCAAACTCGGCGAACTTCAGTGGACGATTATCGACGGCGGAGGGCAGGCGAAAGCCGTAATCCACCAGCGTGCGTTTCCGTGAGAAGTCCCCTTCGTACATGCCGCCGATCTGTGGCACCGTTGCATGCGACTCATCGATGATCAGGAGAAAATCCTTCGGAAAGTAATCGATCAGCGTCGGCGGGGGTTCACCCGGCGCACGGCCACTCAAGTGGCGCGAGTAGTTTTCGATTCCATGGCAATACCCCATGGCACGAATCATCTCGAGGTCGAACTTCGTCCGCTGCTCGATCCGCTGGGCCTCCAGCAACTGCCCATTTTTCTTGAACGCCGCGACACGCGCCTCCAACTCCTCTTCGATGCCCGTGATCGCCCGTTCATACCGATCGGGGGCAATGAGAAAGTGCGTGTTCGGGTAAATCGCAATCTTCGGCAACTTACCCAGCGATTTGCCGGTCAACGGATCAATTTCATGGATCGCATCGACGACGTCACCAAAGAGCTCGATCCGCACCGACTTAGCCTCCGAGGAGGCCGGAAAAATCTCGATGACGTCTCCACGCGCGCGAAACGTCCCGCGGTGAAAATCGACATCGTTCCGCGCATACTGAATGTCCACCAGCTTCGCGAGAATCTTTTCACGCCTGGTTTCCATGCCTTCCTCGAGGTAGACCAACATGTCGTGGTAGACCTCCGGCGACCCGAGGCCGTAGATGCAGGAGACCGAGGACACGATCAAGACATCGTTCCGCTGCAGCAGCGACGTCGTCGCGGCATGGCGCATCTGATCGATCGCGTCGTTGATCGAGGCGTCCTTCGCAATATACGTATCACTCTGGGGGATGTAGGCTTCGGGCTGGTAGTAGTCGTAATAGCTGATGAAGTACTCGACGGCGTTGTGCGGGAAGAACTGCTTGAACTCCTGGTAGAGCTGTCCCGCCAGCGTCTTGTTGTGGACGAGTACCAACGTGGGCTTCTGGACGCGCTCGATGACGTTGGCCATCGTGAACGTCTTCCCGGAGCCGGTCACGCCCAGCAGCGCCTGGTGCGGCTTTCCGGCCAGCACCCCGGCGGTCAACTTCTCAATGGCCTGTCCCTGATCACCGCAAGGTTTGAAGGGCGCGTCGAGTTTGAATGGAGGCATGGTGCGGTCATCTTACCACGTCCGATGCCCCAGTGAACGCGTGCAGAACGACTGAACGGCACCGTAGGAAGCCAGCCCGGGTCCGCTGCGAACAGGCGTTCAGGCACACTGGCTCAGGGTCGACCTGAACCGAACGCGCGTCGCCCTTCCTGCATACCAACGTCTGATCTCATTCGCGATCCCCCACGACCAGCTTCAGGTCCCAACGATCCCGAGCCCGGGCCAATCGAGGGCGTGTGCGGAAACGTGGAGACTCCCATGTCCGGGCTTCGTTGCGGGACAAACGTACTCGGCAGGTGTTCCTCACGGCCACGCATCCGCTCACGCTCCAATAGACTTCGATCCCGCGGCGACACCGCGCGATCTCCCCGCGTCGGAACCATCCTGTTCAACTCCAGATCTTCAAGGGATGCATCACCTGCCAGGTCCTCATCTGCCACCACCAGATTGCTGGCCATCACTTCCTTCGCCATCGATTCTGCGGTCGGAAGCTCGTCCGCATAGACATCGGTTTCGTACTCTGCGGTGGACGGGGTAGCCAGTGACGTCCAGACGGACTGCCCGGACTCCGTCACATTGATGCTCGTCACAGTCGACAGCCCCGGTCTGATCGGATGTTCCCGAATTTCGTCCGCCGGCAGGGCAATACGCACCGGTACCCGTTCGACGATGTGAATGAAGTTTCCGGTCGAGTTGTCCGGCGGCAACAAGGCGAAGGCACTCCCACTTCCGGGCACCAACCCCTCGACGGTGCCGTGGAAGGTTTGCTTCGATCCGTAGAGGCTCACACTCACCAACGCCGACTGCCCTGGCCGCACATGCTGCAACTCGGTTTCACGCAGATTGGCTTCTACCCACAGATGATCCAACGGCACAATGGTCATGAGCGACGCTCCGGGCTGCACACGATCGCCCACCTGCGCTCTCCGTTTGGCGACATACCCCGAGATCGGGGCCCTGATCTGCTGACGGGTATATTCCAGGTAGGCTTCGATGAGTTGGTGCTTGGCCAAATCGACCGCCGGATGTGCCATCACCGTGGTGCCACCAACCTGGGCATCGAGCGTGTCGAGTTCGGCCTGCGTCTCCCGCACATCCGCCTCCAGAGACAAAATTTTGTCAGCCGTATTCTGGACGATCTGCTTGGAGATCGCGCCACTCGGCGAGGCGGCTTGATAACGATCCATATCGTGCTGCGCCAGATTCAGCCGCGCCCGCCGCGAGGCCAACTTTTCTGCCACTTGTTTTCTGGTCATGAACAGGGCGGCAATGCGCCGGACTTCTTCCCCCAGCCGTCCACGCGCACGTCCGAGCGCCGCATAGGCGTTATGTTCGTCCAGCCGAATCATCAAATCGCCCCGATTCACGAACTGCGTTTCCTCGGCCAGCACCTGCGTGACGATGCCCGACGCCTGTGCCGCCACCGGCACCAGATTGCCCGTGACGTACGCATTGTCGGTCCGGACCCAGAAGCGGTCATAGCTCCACCAATAGGCGAGGTAGCCGATCGCAGCGATCAAGGCCAGACACGCCACGGCCAACAGTCGGCGATTCCGTTGCGCCCGGATCGCCTTCGGATGAATACGATGGGGCGCCAGGCCTGGCGTGGGTGCAGCAGGTTGCGGGGACTGTGTCGTATCAGATGTGGTCATAGTATTAGCTCGGTTTCTGTGTCGGTCGTTTTTCAATATCCGGGTTGTAGTACCCGCCGCCCAACGATTCGATGAGATCGACCGCCGCCACCAGTTGGTCGCTCTCCAATGCTCTTAAGGCGTATTCTTGTTCCAGCACCGGATGCCGGTGCAGCAAGACTTCCCGGTCATCGTCGAGACCGTTGACCAGCCGCACCTTCGCCAGCCGCCAGTCGTCCCCGAGGGATGCCAGCAGACGCTTGTGAGACGCCATCATCTCCCCGGTCGTCTGCCAGGCACTGAGGCTGTCTGCCACCTCCCGCATCGCATCCAACAACGTGTCGTTGTACAGTTCCACCGCGGCATCGTACTCCGCACGTTGTGCGCCCAACTCCCCGCGAAGCCGCCCACCCTCGAACCAGGGCATCCGCAACCCCGGAGCCAGGCCGTAGGCAAAACTCTGGCCACTGAACAGAAAATTGGCCAATTTGTCCGTCCCCTTCGCCAGAGTCAGGGCGTTGAACCCCACGAAGCCGGTCAGATCGATCGTGGGATAAAACTGCGTCTTGGCGACCTTCACGAGTCGTGATGCGGCATGCGCCCGGTACAGGGCTGCGGCCAAATCAGGCCGATGGACCAGCAACCCCATGGACAGATGATCCGGCGCCGGAATCTGGCGGGGCACCGTCACCTGTGGTTTGGCAAATAAATGCGCTGCCTCGTCCGGCCCTTTACCAGTGAGTCGGGCGAGCAGGTGACGCTGCACGTCGAGTTGATCGCGAATCGCCGACTGACGTTTGAATGCGGCCTCATAGTCCGCGACGGCAATTTTCACGGGCTGGTCGTTGTCCAGCCCCAGTTGGACACGCGTCTCGGCCAGCTTCTTCAAATCCCGGCGGATGGCCACCATTGCCTTCACCACGTTGAGCTGCTGTTGAAGCGCCTGTCCTCGGAAATAGGCCCGGGCAATGCCGGTGGTGAGCCGAAGGCGAACCTCAGCCTGCTCCGCCTCTTCGGCCGCCGCATGGCCAAGTGCCGCTTCAAGCATCGCCCGGTTCTTGCCCCAGAAGTCGAACTCATACCGGAAGCTCAGCGGGTTGATGATGCCGTACATGATCTTGATGCCCGCCACTTCCTTATTCAGGGCGGCAAACACCCCGTGCTGCGAAATACGTTCGTATGTGAGGGACGCGTCCGCTTCCAGAAACGGGAGAAGCCGGGCCCCTTCCACCTTGACGAGTGATTGCGCCTGGCGCAGGCGGGCTGAGGCTTGTTTCAATCCGGGATTGTCCGCGAGGGCACCGGTCATCAACTCGTTCAACTCCGGACTGCCGAACTGTTCCCACCAGCGATCATCCGGCCACTGCTGCAGCCGGCTCGTCACTTCGGACAACGTCTCGTGGATTTCGGGCGGCTCAAGATATTCGGCCGGCGCGTCGCCTTTCGGAATCCAAGCGCAGCTGCCGAAGAACAGCGCACAGCCGAGCCCAAGCGCGAGTCGCAGATGATCCGCCGCCGTGCGACAGGATGTCATGGCACCTCCTCGATCAATTCTTCGGCACGCATGCGCCGCAGTTCCTCGGCCGGAGATAAGGGCACCGGTAGATGCGTCGGATGGGCGAACCACACCAGCACCCCGAGGCCGACAAACAGAAAACTGGCGACAAGGAAGGCATCATTCATACTGAGAATGGCCGCCTCCTGCTTGATCAGCAAACCGAGCTTCGCCTGCACTTCCGCCGGCGTCAGCCCTGCCGACGTCAGTTTGGCGGTCAGTTGCCCAAGCGGATCGAAGGAGACCGACTGCCGCCCACCGAAATGATCAGCCAGATGCAGCTGATGAAAGTGCGCCCGCCGAAAAAACACGATGCCCTGGAACGTGATGCCAAACGCGCCGGCGGCAACACGCAACAGGTTTGCTACTTCGGCCGCGCGCGTCATCAGCGGGCCGGACAGGCCATGCAGAGTGAGCACGGTCACCGGCGTAAAGAAGGAGCCCAGGAAAATCCCCTCGACCACCATGGGCCAGAACAGTTCCTCGTACGAATGCGGATCGTCAAATGTGCCGATCCAGTAGAACGTCCACGCGAAACCGAGACAGTTCAAGCAGACCAACCAGCGCGCATCGATGTATTTGCACAGGTAATGCATCACGGCGATCGTAGGCGCCCCCAGCAGCACCAACGGGAGCAGCGCGAGGCCGGCCAGCTTCGAGGAATAGCCCAGCAGCAATTGAATCTGCACGATCAGGAGGGACAAGAGTCCCTGAATGGAAAAAAACCCGAGCGTCAGCCCGATGAGGCCGATCACAAAATTTCGATGCATGAAGACTCGAAGGTCCAGCGTGGGATGGCGTTCCCCGAGTTCCCAGATGATGAAACACGGAAATGCGATGACGAGGACGATCGCGACAGCCTGGAGGAAGGGGGAATCCAACCAGTCAAAGTCATTGCCCATGTTGAGCAGCGTCTGCAACCCCAGCAGCAACACGCCCAGCAACAGAAATCCGACCAGATCGAACCGGGCATACCGGCGCCGAAACCCACGGCCGTACATCAGGGCGGTGAGCGTGCCCACGACCACGAGCGTCAGCACGAAATCCAGGTAGAACAGCGAACGCCAGCCCAGCATATAGGCGATGTACCCGCCGACCGGCATGCCGATGGTAAAGGGGGTAATGCTGAACAGTCCCCAGACCGTCAGCGCGAGCGCCTTGAGACGTTTAGGATATTCGTTGAGCAACATCGATTGCGCCAGCGGGATCGTGATGCCGCCGGCGATACCCTGCACGATGCGGGCAGGGACGAATTGTGCGAGCGTGCGACTGTCGCCGCACAAGTAGGACGCTAGGCTGTACACCATGAACGCGGCGATCATCAGGCGATATTCGCCGAGCCGTCCAGAGAGGTAGCGCGCGAGGGGAAACCCGAGGGCAAGGCCGACCATAAAGTCGGTTTGCGCCCAGGTGAGGAAACTGGGCAGGACGCCACCAAGGTCCCCGGACACATGCGGCAGGAGCGCGATATAAGAGCCAGCATTAAAGAGCACGACGATGTGCGCCAACCCGAGGACGGCGTTGAAGAGCACGAACCGCCATCCATGTAATCGCCTGAGATACACAGCCGCCATAACGATAGATCCCGCGCTTTCAACTAATACGAAGGTGAATACCCTGGTTGATCATGTCGCGCATTTACCGGCTGCACCGGCACCGCGGAGGGCATCGGCTGCGCCGTGGTCGGTGCGGAGCCACGATGAGCCGCATAGATCGCCAAGCCCGTGAACAGCATCCCCCCGACCAGATTTCCCAACGTCACGGGGATCTGATTCCACAACCACCAGGTCGACACACTGACATTGGCGCCGAGGATCATGCCCACGGGCATCAGGAACATATTCACGACGGCATGCTCGAACCCTTGGGAAAAGAACAACAGCGTGGGGCCCCAGATCGCGACAATTTTTCCTGAGAGCGATGTCGACATGAAGGCGGCAACCACCGCCAGACTGACCATCCAGTTACACAACATGCCTTTCGTAAACGCGGCGAGGAGACCCGCCGTGCCGTGCGACGCGTAGTAGTTGGTCTTCGCTTCGGCAATCGCAATCAGCTTGGCCCCGACGGCATTGATCTGGGCATCACCCGCTGTCGTGAGCGCAATCGCAAACAAACCAGCGTACAGGAGACTTCCCAGCAAATTGCCGAGGAACACCCAAGACCAATTGGCGAACACTTGCCGCAGGCCCGCATTCTTTTGGCCGGCCACCGCCGCGCAAGGGAGGAGTGCGAAACTCCCTGTGATGATCTCGGCTCCCAGCAAGATGGCCAGCGCCAGGCCGAATGGAAACAGGAGACTGCCGAGGATCCAGTAGCCCGTCTCAACCGCCACCGTCACGGCCATGCTGGTCCCGATCCCGAGATACGCACCAGCCAGCATCCCACGTAAGACCAACTGGCGAGGCGGCAAGCTCAACTTGAACGCACCCCCGGCCAACATGCTCTCCACCACTCCATATGGCTTCACGTAGTCCATCGTCTCCTCCTTGTTCGGGTCGCTGATGCTCGGATCGTCTGCACGTCACCGCCCCGGCCCATCGAGACCGCTACCACCGTGGATCAGCAAGGCGCGTGCCTCACAGATTCTCCTACGCTCCACGCAGCCCCCTCCAGGCGAAGAACGACCATTCCCCTCTCTGGCCGGACTGGTTCACACGAACAGGGGCCAGACATGAGACGCCGGCAATACGGGCGAGATCGCACGGTCGCTCGGTGCGAAATCGCTCATTCCATGGCTTCATACGCGCGATGAACGCTGGCACAGGGAAGAAAGAGTGCGGAAAAGGCAGGGACACAATGTGAAGCGCGACGGGCAACCACCGCGCGCGTGCAAGGCCGCGATGTTGCACAGACATGGGGGAGCGGACTACGATACCCTCGGAGACTGAGATCTGCCTTGAGCGACCTGTTAAGCAACCTGCCCATTGCCCGCAAGCTGTTTCTTGCGTCGGTCATCCCTGCGCTGACGGTCCTGCTACTCAGTATCCTGACCTACCGCAGCGTCACGACCTTCTCCGACGACGAAGGGCAACTAAACGATATTTACTATTCGCAGCGGCTGGCCTCTGAATACCTTCGGCTAGTCGTCGATCTAGAGACGGGCTTCCGCGGCTTTGTACTCACGAGCCAGGAACATTACCTCTTCCCGTACCGCACCGCTCAGGACCATGTGCTGAATATCGGCCGCACGCTCGAAGCGCAGGTCTCCCAACAGGATGATCAACGCGCGCTCATTACTTCCGTCCAGCAACTCGTCAAACAGTTCATCAACGAGAAGGAGGTGCTGATCGACGCGGTGAAGGCCGAGCACACAGACGAGGCGCGCCAATACATCGAGGAGGGCAAGGGGCGCACCCTGATGCTGAGGATCCGTCAGGACATGGGCCGGTTCGAGCACCTCACACAAATGGCCCTGAACACCAAGCTGGCAAAGATCGCGCAGGATCGCGACACCATGCTCATGACGATCCTTGGAGGTGGACTCTTCTCCCTGATCTGCATGGTGGCGGCTTTGCACCTGATCGCGCATTCGATCACCACGCCCCTCGCACGCCTGGCCTCTGCCGTCGTGACGTCCGACAGCAACCCGATCCCACAAGTTCCTGTTATGACGAGGACGGATGAAATCGGCCATTTGTCGCGCGTCATGCGCGCAATGAGCGCGGCCATTCAGTCACACATCGCGATGGTGCAGGAGTCAGAAACGAACTTGCGCCAACTGAACCAGGATCTAGCCGGATCGGAGGCCAAGTACCGGAGCATTGTCGACCACGCCCCCTTCGGTATTTTCACCACGCGCGGGATGACGCTGGTCTTCAGCAATCGCTACAACAGCCTGCTCGCGGGCCTCGATCCCAGTGAGGAAAAAGATCCGGACGCGGTGAGACGCGCCATCCACCCGGAGGATCGAGACCGGGTCATCGAGGAATTCGCCCGGGCGGTGACGGAAGGACAACCGTGCGAAACGGTCTTTCGCTTCCTCCACGCGGATGGCACGGTTCGTAAAGTGCTGAGCCGGCGCATCCCGATTCGCGACCATTCCGGGCAGGTCGTGATGTATCAGGGATTCAACGTGGACATCACCGCGCTCGACTTCATGCAAACACGCTTGCGTCGCGCCGAACGGCTGGCCACCTTGGGACAGGTCGCCGCCGGCATCGCCCATGAGATCCGAAACCCCCTCGTGGGGATCGGCTCGACCACATCCCTCCTGCTCGATGACACAGCCGCCGACGATGCCCGTCGGCCAGACCTTGAAGTCATCCTGCAGGAGACCAAACGTCTCGATCGAATCGTCAATCAGATCATCGACTACGCGCGGCCCCGTGAAATTGTGGCGTTCGCCTTCGACATGGCACAACTGGTGCAAGAAGTCACAAAGGTGTTAGATGAACCCTTGGCACGCAAACAAGCCACGATCGCCCTGTCGGCCCCGGCTCCTCCCTATATGATCCAGGCCGACCGCGATCAATTCAAACAGGTGCTGCTCAACGTGATGCAAAACGCAATCGAGGCAACGCCGACCGGAGAGACGATCACGGTCACCCTGACGCAGCTCGCTCGTGGCGTCGAGCCGGGACTTGAAGTGGCGGTCGCGGACCGCGGACAAGGCATCAGTCCCTCCCATTTGCAACACGTATTCGAGCCGTTTTTCACGAGCGGCAAGCCGCGCGGAACAGGCCTGGGACTGGCGATTTGCCGCAACATTCTCGACGCCCACGGCGGAGATATCGCCCTGGATAGTGAACCGGGACAGGGCACGACGGTTCGCGTCTGGGCCCCGTTACGACAACAGCCGCAACGAATGCAGGAAGAAGGAACCCATGCAGGCCACGATCTACGTTACGGATGACGAGCCGGCCATCCGCTCCGCCATCGTCAAACGTCTCACACGCCGCCATCACACCGTAACCGGACTCGAGTCCGGTGAGGAGTTGGTCCGGGCGGTCACGCAACATCCACCCGACCTGATTCTGCTGGATCTGAAGATGCCCGGCATGGGCGGGATCGAAGCGCTCCGGCAGATCCGTCCACTCGCACCACAAACCCTCGTGATCATGCTGACAGCGTATGGCACGGTGGAGAACGCCGTCGAAGCGATGCGGTTGGGCGCCTACGACTTTCTCATCAAGTCGGTCGACCTCTCCGGCGTCGACCCTGTCGTCGATCGGGCCCTCGAATTTCTCGCCTTGCGCCACCGCGTGGAATTCGCCCTGGAAGACCAGAACGCCGCCTATGCGCTGTCCAACATCGACGCGCGCAGCCCGACCATGCAACTGCTGCTCGGCCAGGTGCGCGACGTGGCACAGAATGCCAAGGCGACGGTGCTTCTCCAGGGCGAGACCGGCACCGGCAAGGAGTTTCTCGCACGAGTCATCCACGGCAACGGACCACGGGCGACCGGCCCGTTTGTCGCCGTCAACTGCACCGCTATTCCCAAGGAGTTGTTTGAAAGCGAGTTGTTTGGGTATGAGCGGGGGGCCTTCACCGGCGCCCACCAGCGCAAACGCGGCCTGCTCGAAAAGGCCGAAGGGGGGACGCTGTTTCTGGACGAAATCGGCGATCTGGACCCGGCTATGCAGGCGAAGCTGTTGCGCGTCCTGCAGGAGCGCACGTTCCGTCGACTGGGCGGGACCGAGGACCTGTCGGTGGACTTCCGGTTGATGACCGCCACGAATCGCGATCTGAAGAAAGATACGGCGCGCGGCACCTTCCGCGAGGATCTCTTTTTCCGGCTGAACGTCGTGACGTTCGAACTTCCGCCGCTGCGAGTGCGCACCGAAGACATCCTGCCGCTCTGCATGCAGGCGGTCTTACGATTCGGGAAAGAGTTCGGGAAAGATGTCCTTGATATTGAACCGGAAGCGCAGGAACTGCTTCAACGATACCACTACCCCGGGAACATCCGCGAATTGCACAACATCATCGAGCGCGCGATGATCTTATGCCACGACAAAACGTTGACTGCGGGCTGTCTCCCCCGAGAACTTCGTGATCAGTCGGCACAGATCACCGTGGCCATGGCGCAAGGGGAGCATCCGACCTTGCGCATCGAAATGGTGCTGGGGCAACAGACGCTGGCCGACATCGAGTCAGCGCTGATTGAGGAGGTCGTGCGCCTGTCCGATCACAACAAGACCCTGGCTGCCAAGTACTTGGGCTTGACCCGTTTCGCCCTGGATCGCCGACTCAAGAAACAACTCGAGCACGAGTAGCTACACCGCTCGCGCGTGCACCGCGCCGGAGTTGAACGCACCAGCTAGGAGACGCATAATACTCACATGCACCGACCCATGAGTGGGGAGATTCACAATCGTAAGATTCTGACGCTCGTCATCAGCCTGAGCGGCCTCCTGTTCATCATCGATCTGTTCATGCCGCTTGGCATCGCGATCGGAGTGCTGTACGCAGGAATCGTCCTGCTGGCGGCGACGTCCTCGAATACTCGACTCCTCTTCCTGACCGCGATCGCATCCACCTTCCTGATCATCGCGGGAGCGGTGCTCGGCCCGCAGCACCACGACATTCCCGTCTGGGTCGGCGTCAGCAACCGGTTTTTCAGCCTGCTCATTCTCTGGGTTTCGGCGATCCTGCTCCGACAGCGCCAACAAGCCGAGGCCCAATTACGTGAAGCGAAGGACGAACTAGAAGTGCGCGTCGAGGCTCGCACCAAAGAACTGGCCGACGTCAATCAGACCCTGTTACGGGAAATTTCCGGGCATGTCGCAACAGAAGGATTTCTCCGCGCCAGCGAGCAGGCCCTGGCCACCAGTCGTCAGGAACTGCGTGACTTGGCTGCTCGTCTACTCACGGTGCAGGAAGAGGAACGGCGGCGCATCTCCCGAGATCTGCACGACGACATCAACCAACGCCTGGCTATGCTGGTCGTCCAGGCTGAATCACTGGAGGGCAATCTTCCCCCTTCGGCTGTGGCCTGCAGCAAGGAGCTGCGCTCAATTCAGGACCGCCTGACGGAACTGTCCGATGATGTCCGCCACCTGGCCTATCAGTTTCACCCCTCGATCCTCGACGATTTGGGGCTCCCCGTCGCCTTGCAGCGTTTGGTGGATGATTGTGCGGCGCGCTCGACGCTAGAGATCTCGCTTGCGGTCGAGGCCATACCCCATGTCATCACGCAAACAGTCTCCACGTGCCTGTATCGCATCGCCCAGGAATGCCTTGCTAATGTCATGAAGCATGCGCAGGCCTCCCGTGCGACGGTCACCCTCGCCTCAACGGCAGAGGCCATCACCTTAACCGTCGTGGATGACGGCATCGGCTTCGATACACAGAACGTGGTGGACAACCCACGCGGACTCGGCCTCGTCAGTATGGCGGAGCGGGTCCGGCTGGTCCACGGCACCGTCACCATCGACTCCATTCCCCAACAAGGCACACGACTATCCGTTCACGTTCCCCACGCGGAGGTTTCTGTATGAGCACAACGCCGCCCCCTCGAGTACTATTGGCCGACGACCATACTCTGGTGTTAGAAGGCTTCCGTCGGATCGTCGAACAACGGTGTGAAGTTGTCGGTGCGGTCGAAGATGGCCGCGCCCTGCTGGAAGCCGCGGTACGGTTACGCCCTGATTTGATTCTCCTGGACATCTCCATGCCTCTCTTGAACGGAGTGGATGCAGGACGCCAACTCAAAAAGCTGCTGCCCGACGCCAAACTGATTTTCGTCACCATGCACGCAGACCCCGCCTATGTGAGCGAAGCCTTTAAGGTGGGCGCCTCGGCCTACTTGCTGAAGCGCTCGGCGGCCAGAGAATTGGATCAGGCCATCGACGCGGTGTTGAAGGGGCAATATTTTGTCACGTCGCTACTGACGAAAGACATTGTCACCGGTCTCTCGTCCGAGGAACGCGGACTGTTTTCCCACCGGCAAGAGTTGACGCCACGGCAGCGTGAAGTGTTGCAGCTCATCGCCGAAGGACGAACGATCAAAGAGATCGCGGCACTCCTGAACATCTCCCCCAAGACCGTGGAGTTCCACAAGGCTCAGATCATTTTTCATCTCAACGTGCGCACGACTGCCGAGCTGACCAAATATGCGCTCGCACACGGACTGACTTCCGCCTGACCCGTGTCTCCTCTCGCGACTGGGTCCACAGCACAATGCATGGGCTTCAGCCGCGTCCCTCGCACTCTTTCGCAGTCAACCTAGGACATCACCTAGTTGCCAGACGGCATCGCGTTCGGTAGGCTGCTGGTAACAGACTGAGCGGTTTACCTCCCATTCACCGCCATCCCTGACCCATAACAAGGAGTTCCTCAGCATGGAACCCACAGCCACGCAATGTCAGTTTTGTTGGCGCATCCACGACCGGGGCGCGGGGGGTGGGGAGTCGACCGGATGGTCAGATCTGCCGACCTTCATCCGCACACACAATTTAGCGACGCACGATCTCAGCTTTACCGATGGGTATTGTCCTCAATGCACGCAACTCTACGGTCGCCTCACGCAAGTGCATCTGTACGACGCATGATGCACGGTCCCGGACAAACCACGTTCCTTACTTGAGCACGCCCACGCGCGTCACACAGCCCTCGCCGTGTTCACGCCTGTCCGGGGTGATCCATTCGCCAGGTCAGCTCCATCGCGAACACAGTACTGGCCTCTTCCAATGGAGAGTCACCGGGAGTCCCCTCCCACACCACACAGACTGTGTATACGCCGGAATCACTGACCTGGCATCCACCCCGGACCGGAGCGTCAATCCTCCCGTGGCTGATCGACTTGACCTGACGAAGGTGTTACGGTGTTTTTCTTGAGGCACCACTCACACCATCGTGAGATCCCGCCGTTACGGTATGGCCGAGGAACGGACGGAGGAAGGACGAGCAAACCATGACACTCATGCACAGAGGCGAACCGGCGTTCCCTGAGCACCAGCGCCTCACCGTCAGTCACCCGGAAAGGACCGTCTTCTCGAAGAACGAGCCAGGCGCGCACAGATGCGGCGCAGGAGAGATGCAGCCGCTTCGCGTCACTGCGCGTCGGTCGGGACTCACCTCGTATGCGTTGCTTGCGCTGCTGGGTCTGGCCGGATTGTTTCCGAGCAACGGTGTGTGCGCGGCACCTTCAACGAGCTCCACCGGTCAGCCCGGGTCTGAACCGGTCTATTCGCTTCAGCGTGTGTTGGATCTTGCTCTGGCGCGCAACCCCACTGTCGCCAGCGCCGAAGGCACCATCGATCAGAATCGCGGACAGCAGGTCGCCGCTTATACCTATCTCAACCCTTCCATCAACGCGAACAGTGGCCGCGGCAAAATGAGAGACCTCGGCCTCTTCGATCCGGCGGTGCGAGAGTCCGTCACTGAATTCAACCTGACCGTCGGACAACCGATCGAGTGGCCCTCGAAACGCGCCGCGCGTCAACGCGCCACGGAAGCAGGCGTGGCCAGCGCCTCGGCCGGCCTGGCGGAAACTCGATTGAACCTGGTTGCGGACGTCAAACTGGCGTTTTACGATCTGCTGCTGGCCCAGCGTGACCTCACCCTCGCGCAACAGAACCTCGCAACAATCGAAGACGTGCATCGGGCCGTGACGACACGCGTGCGCCTCGGCGAAAGCCCTCAGTTCGAAGCCATCCGCTCCGAGGTCGAAGTCTTGAAAGCCAAACAATCTCTCACACGCGCGGCCAATCGGATGCGTGTCGGCCGAGTGCTGCTCGACACGCTCACCGCCGGCTCGCTCGGCCCCAGCTATGCCATTGACGGACAGCTCCATCGGGTGGGACCGAGCTTCGGCATCGAGATCCTGACGGAACGCGCCCTGGCCGCACACCCGACGATCCTGCGATTGAGCAAATCCGTCGAACAAGCCGATCACAGCCTAGAGTTCGAACGGCAGGCGCGGGTCCCCAACATCACCATCGGCGGCAGCTATTGGCGTGAAATCGGTCGTGAAGCGTTCACCGGCGGCGTCTCCTTCCCCACTCCGGTGTGGGACCGGCGACAGGGCGAAATCATTTCCGCACTGGGTAGCAAACGCAAAGGTGAGGCCGAATTTCTGCGTGCACGCAATGAACTGATCCGGAATATCAGCCAACATTTCCAGGATGCGAAAACAACGGCGGATCTGATCGAAGTCTACGAAAAGGGCCTGTTGCGACAAGCCGACGAAGCCCTTCGCGTCGCCAAGTTCAGTTTTCAGCAAGGAGCGTCCAGCCTCATCGAGGTGCTGGATGCCCAGCGGGTCCAGCGCCAGATTCTGCTGGACTATGCGCAGGCACAGTTTGACCTGTCGACGTCCCTGACGCTCCTGGAACGCGCCGTGGGGGGCGCCTTGTGAGGCAACAGATGCTCCCGGATCACCGCACCCCTGACGCTCCACGGTCCACGCCGCGACGGCCATTGTGGCTGTTGCTCGGCCTGCTCTCCCTGGCGGGACTGACCGGTTGCGACGGTCCTCCTCCCAATGCCACGGGCGCCAACCCACCCCCTGCGTCGACCGAGAGCGGACTGGTCCGACTGACCGCCGAAAAGATTAAATCGGCGGGCATTGAAGTCCAACCGCTCACGCGTGGGGAGTTTCGCACCTTCCGCGATTTTCCCGGGACCATCGAACCGAATGAACATGCCCTGGCTGAGATCACCACCCTGGTCCGTGGACGGGTCATCGATGTCTATGCCGACCTGGGCCGGGAAGTGAAAGCCGGAACCCTGCTCGCCCTCCTCTACAGCAGCGAACTCGGCATGGCACAGTCGGCCTACCTAAAAGCCACGGCCAAACTCAACGTCGCGGATCGAGCCTTTCGTCGGGCAGAGTTGCTCATGAAAGAAAAAGTCATCGGCGTGGCGGAGCTGCAACGGCGCGAGGGGGAAATGATCAGCCTGCGCGCCGAGCAACGGGAGACGCGAGACCGCCTGTTGATTCTCGGGCTCACCGATGAAGATTTGCGCAATCTGGATCGGAATCAAACGATTCGCTCACACGTCCCGGTGGTGGCTCCGTTCGACGGCCGGGTCATCGCCCGGAACCTGACCAAGGGTGAGGTCGTGGAAACCACGGAGAAACTGTTTGTGGTGGCCGATCTCTCCGACGTCTGGGTCACCGCCAAGATTCCCGAAAAAGATATTCCGTACATTCAACCCGACCTGGCCGGGGATGGGCAGGCCGTGGAAGTGCATGTCTCCGCCTATCCCGGACAGATTTTTCAGGGGCGGATCACGTACGTCGGCGACGTGCTCGATCCGGCCACTCGCACCATGCGGCTCCGGCTGGAACTGTCCAACCCGGAACGCAAACTGAAGCCCTCCATGTATGCCACGGTCCGCGTCTATTCCGAAGCGCAACCGGAAACGCTTCAGCTTCCTGAGACCGCCGTGCAGCGCGACCGTGATCGTCAATTCGTCTTCGTCCAGCGTGAACCAGGGACGTACGAAGTCCGCGACGTGCAACTGGGAGAATCCAACGGCAAGCAAGTCAAGGTGTTCGGCGGCGTCCAGGAGCAGGAACTCGTCGTCGTAAAGGGCTCCTACGTCCTGAAATCCGAACTGTTCGGCTCCCAGATCTGATTGCATGTTATCGTCGCTGCTGCAGATGTCCCTCCGCCAGCATGTCTTAGTGGTCGTCCTGGCCCTGGCCCTGGCTGTTGGAGGTATTTACTCATTCCAGACCATCCCCATTGACGCGTTTCCTGATGTCACCACGGTCCTGGTGCAAGTCGTCACCAAGACGCCTGGCCTCTCTCCCGAGGAGATCGAACGGTTCGTCACCTTTCCGCTCGAGCTGCAACTGACAGGCGCACCCGGCCTGGTCGAGGTGCGTTCGCTGTCGAAGGTCGGCCTCTCCATGATCGACGTCATCTTCGACGACAGCGTGGATATTTATCTGGCGCGGCAGGTGGTGTTGGAGCGGATTCTGGAGGTGCAGGATCAACTGCCGCCCGGCTCACTGTCCCAGTTGGTCCCCAACACCACCGGGCTAGGTGAAGTCTTTCAATATTTCCTGAAAGGTCCGCAGGACGACACGGCGGGGACGCAGCTTTCCGAGTCTGAGCTGATGAACCGGCGCACCCTCCAGGATTGGTTGATCCGCCCGCTGCTCAAGGGGCTTCCGGATGTCGTGGATGTGAATTCCCTGGGCGGCTTCGTCAAAGAATTTCAGGTGATGGTCGAACCGGGCCTGCTGCGAAAATACAACCTCGCGCTCCATGACGTCGTTCGCGCGGTCGAGCAGAACAATGCCAACGCCGGCGGCAACATTCTGGAGAAAAATGCCGAGCGCTTCATCGTACGAGGGGTCGGTCTCATCAAGACCCTCGCCGATATCGAACAGATCGTCGTCAAGGAGGAAGGCGGCACCCCTGTGTATGTCAGGGATGTCGCCGAGGTTCGCGTAGGACACGCCATCCGCCATGGTGCCGCCGTGATCAACGGCAAACATGAAGCGGTCACCGGGATCGTGCTGATGCTCCGAGGCGGCAACGCCCGTGATGTCGTCCAGGCCGTCAAAACCAAGATCGACGACATCCATCAGAACAAGCTGCTCCCTGGCGGGCTACGCATCGTTCCGTTCTACGATCGCATTGAATTGATCACCTCCGCCCTGAACACCGTCTACAAAGCCCTCTTCGAAGGGGTGCTCCTGGTGGTGGTGGTCCTCTTCCTCTTTCTCGGAAATGTCCGCAGCGCACTCATCGTCACCGCCACGCTGATCCTGACCCCCCTCGCGACCTTTATTGTAATGGACCATGTCGGCCTGACCGCGAATCTCATGTCGCTGGGCGGCCTGGTCATCGCGATCGGCATGATGGTCGACGGCTCGGTGGTGGTGGTGGAGAATGTGTATCGTCATTTAGCTGAACACCGGGACACGTCGACGAACAAGACCTCCCTGATCCTCCAGGCCGCGATGGAAGTGGGACAGCCGGTCGTCTTCGGCATCCTGATCATCATCATCGTGTTTTTCCCCATCCTCTCCTTGCAAGGCATGGAAGGGAAGATGTTCCAACCGCTGGCCTATACCATCATCATTGCCTTGCTGATCTCGCTGCTGCTTTCGCTGACCCTGTCGCCCGTGCTCTGCTCCCTGGTGCTGAAACAGGCCAAGGAAGAAGACACGTTTGTGCTGCGGTGGGTGAAACGCGGCTACCTGCCGGCGCTCGTGTGGGCGCTGCGGCATCGGACCGCGGTGCTCGCCCTGGCGCTCGGATTGCTGGCCGGAAGCCTCGCGCTGTTTCCCTTCCTGGGAGGCGAGTTCATTCCCATCTTGAACGAAGGGTCCGTGACGCCTCAAACGATCCGGCTTCCGGGGATCTCGCTGGAGAAATCGATTGAGATCGAGAAGGAAATGCAGCGGGCGGTGCTGGAGTTTCCCGAAGCCCGCATGGTGGTGTCGAAAATCGGCCGGACCGAGTTGGGCAACGACCCGCAGGAGCCAAATGCCAGCGATCCGGTGGTGTCGCTGGCCCCCATGGCTCAATGGACAACCGCCTCGACCAAATCCCAGCTCGATGACGCCATCCGCCGCCGGCTGCAACAGATTCCCGGCGCCAACTTCCTCATCAGCCAGCCGATTCAACAGCGCGTCGATGAACTGGTCTCCGGAGTCCGTTCCGAAGCCACCGTCAAAGTCATCGGCGAAGACCTGGATGTTCTGCGCAGCACAGCGGAAAAAATTCAGAGCATCATGAACGGCATCCAGGGGGTAAAAGACGTCCGGGTCGAGCAGCTCTTCGGACAGTCATACCTGACCATCGATATCGATCGCGCGAAGATCGCCCGCCATGGCATCAACGTCGCCCATGTCCGCGAAATCATCACGACGGCCATCGGCGCCGACGCCGCAACTCGCGTCTACGAAGGTCAGCGCCGTTTCGATCTGATTCTGCGGTATCCGGAGCCCTATCGCGACAGCGTGGACACCATCGGCAATATCCTCCTGACCACCGCGACCGGCGCCTTAATCCCATTGGGGGACATCGCCAAGGTGGAACTGCGGGAAGGCCCGGCGCTCATCAGCCGCGAGGGGCTGCAGCGTCGCATCTATGTCGGGTTCAATACGTTCGGCCGCGACATCGAAAGCATTGTGCACGAGGCCCAGACCAAGATCGACCGGCAGATCTCGCTGCCCACCGGGTACCGGCTCCTCTGGGGCGGCTCATTTGAAAACATGCAGCGAGCCATGGCGCGCCTGAAAATCATCGTCCCCATCACGATCGGCGTGATCTTTTTGATTCTGTTCTCTTCCTTCAACTCCCTGCGCCATGCAGCGTTAATTATCTTGAACCTGCCCTTTGCGCTGATCGGCGGAATCGCAGCCCTGTGGCTGACCGGCGAATACCTGAGCGTGCCGGCCTCCGTCGGATTCATCAATCTTTTTGGCGTGGCCGTCCTGAACGGCATCGTGCTGGTGTCATACATCAACAAGCTCCGCGCTGAAGGGATGGCAGGTGACGACGCCGTGCTCACCGGGTGCTCCTTGCGGTTACGCCCGGTCTTGATGACGGCGGTGGTGGCCCTCCTCGGGTTGCTCCCCTTGGCACTTTCCCACGGTATCGGCTCGGAGGTCCAACGCCCACTGGCCATCGTCGTCATCGGGGGGCTTGTCAGTTCAACACTGCTGACCCTGATCGTCTTACCGGTCCTGTATCAATGGTTCGACCGCCCGGATGCCATCGATACGCCCGGGAGCGAGGGAACCGCATCACAGTAACCGATCCCCGGACGGCTACGTATAGATGCTCGCCGCTCGCTCCGGGTGCACACCCCACCTAGTGAAATGCCGAGGTTATTTCACGCTCATGATCTTGTATGATGCGTACTCTGGAATAGCTGTTTCATTCACCTGGTTCACACATTCTGAGTCACCCACACGAAGGACGATGAGCAACTCCCTATGGCATGGACGTTCCTGGTTGTCGCCGGACTGTTCGAGATTTGCTGGGCAATCGGACTCAAATACACGGAGGGATTCTCTCGATTCTGGCCCACCGCCGGGACGCTCCTCGCCATGACGGCCAGTTTTGGCTGTCTCGCCCAGGCTCTCAAGAGCATCCCGGTCGGCACAGGCTATGCGGTCTGGACAGGCATCGGGGCTGCAGGGACCGCGGTGCTGGGCATCGTGCTCTTCGCCGAAACCGTCTCGGTCATCAAAGTCTTTTCTCTCCTCTGCATCGTACTCGGTATCATCGGGCTCAAAGGCAGCGCCTGAACCACAGTCGGCGCAGAGATACACCCACAGGTCACTGTCGCTATGTTGTCCTTGGTTACATCGACTCCGCAGGATTCGTCCCTCCTGCGCTTCCCGAAACGCACCACCCCGCCGCATCGCAGCCGGACGCTTGGCGAATGGTGGTTAGTCATTCCGGCCGGGACCGCGGCGCTCTTCTTTCTCCACGGCCATGAGTGGTTGAGCGATCTCTCGAATCCCGTTCGCCTGGGCGCCATGCTTAGCTGGCTCCTCCTGGTCATTATTCTGTCAGCCTTCGCCGTGCTTCGCCACGCGGAGCACCTGGCGGCCCGGCTCGGCGAACCACTGGGCACCGTCATTCTGACGCTGTCGGTTACCGGCATCGAAGTGATGATGATTGCGGCATTTATGTATACGGGAAACGGCAACGCGTCGCTGGCACGCGATGCGATGTTTGCCGTGGTGATGATTGTGCTCAACGGCATGGTGGGACTCTCGCTGCTGCTCGGCGGCTTGCGGTATCACGAACAAACGTACAATCTGCAAGGCGCCAACGCGTTTTTGGCCGTCATCGTGCCGTTGGCTGTCCTGGGGCTCGTCATGCCGAGTCATACGATGTCGTCGCCCGGCCCGACCTTTTCGCCGCTTCAATCAATTTTTCTCATCATCATGTCCCTGGGCCTCTATGGCGTCTTTCTCGCGATCCAGAATCTTCGCCATCGTGATTACTTTGTGGCACCCCGCAGCCCGAGGAAACGCAACGCGACGCTCTTGCATCAGCACCAACCTTCCCCAGGAGGCTCGGTGTGGTTTCATACGGCACTCCTCCTAGCCTATCTGCTGCCGTTGGTCATTCTGTCGGAACATGTCGCCATCCCGATTGATCACACGCTTCGGCTCTGGCATGCGCCTCCAGCTCTGGGCGGAGTGCTGGTTGCGGGACTGGTGCTCGCGCCCGAATCACTCGGTGCGGTTCGCGCCGCCCTGGCCAATCAATTGCAGCGCTCAGTGAATATTCTCCTGGGGTCAGTGCTCGCCAGCATCAGCCTGACTATTCCGGCCGTCCTCGCCATCGGATTTTTTACCGGCTCCACGATCATGCTTGGTATCGATGCGGTCGATACCATTCTCCTGATCCTGACCTTCGTGGTAAGCATGTTGACCTTTGCGGTCAGGCGCACGAATGTCCTGCTCGGAGCGGTGCACCTCCTCTTGTTTCTCGCGTATCTCATGCTGATTTTCGAGAAGTGATCCGGCGGCATCCGGTGCACATTCCCCCCAAGCCTCGCCAAGAAAATCCCTCACCCCGATCGATCGAATCTGCACACCCTGCACCGTGCGTGACAGACACACGCCATGCGCATACGTGTGCTCGAACTCACAAGTAGGGAGACCGCTGCCTCAATTTATCAACCTGATCCGCGCCCCCTACAATGAGCCAAGTTCCGTTCAAGGCACTCGAGACATGGAACGGAATATGCGTCACCATTCAGGGCATTCGACCGTGGCCTATCGACACCGACGACACACCGGTCGATGCACCAGTCCTTTCCATCGGAAGGGTGGCGACGCATGCGCACGTTCTCCACGCCGTGGCTTCACACACTGCTGGTGCTCTCGGCAGTCTTGGACCCTCTGTCTGCAATCGGAACACTCACAGGTTCCTTGCACTGTGATGCGTCGATGATCAGCGAGTCATCCCAACCGCACTTGCGACGGGCCAGGACTTCGAGCGGTCGACCCGCTGCGCTCACTAGGCAGATCCCATCAACATCTGCGGCCCCTCGCCAGCGAATCAACACGGCACTCGCGAGTCGTATCACCCATCAACCACGCCCCACTCGCGTACGGCCACTGACGTTGGCACTTGAGGAACATTGGGAACTCAGACCACCACCATTCATCGGCCCCAGACCGCTATCCTCAACCATAGCGCTTCCCCAGGGCACCGCATTCATCAGCACACCGCTTTCCACGTCGCTATTCCCGCTGTCAGGCCACCGGACGGTGAACCGCACGAGTGCGCGACCGTATCAAGGCGATGAGTATGAGCGGATGAATGACGCATCACATGTCATCCTGCATGGAGGCAATTGACCCCTGTACGGATAACCGGATAGGCCACCCCCCCTCGCGTGCCCGCCAGTGGCCTCCGAGTCCCTGGACTTCCCGCTTGTCCCCTCTCCTGCGCAGGTCGAATCCGGCAATGGGCTCCCAAACGAGTGCCCCTGCTCTTTGGCAAGACTCGGCGGAGGAGCCACCTCGCGCCAACGGTTCCCTCAGCGGCCAGCGGCTCACAGGCACATGCCTTACCCGCCAGACAATCAAGTGTAAGCAGTTGATTTATTTCAGTCTCGCCTCCTAAGATAGCAACAGATGCGGCAGGAGCCTGTCGGCCTCCGGCCTCCTGTTTTACACACCCATTGCCCGCTCGCGACCTGGATACGGAATGGGGGCCGTGCTGGAATAGACAGCGAGGGCAATCAGAAACACTACGTATGGCGACCACCAAACAAAAACCCTTCACGATCCTGCTGGTCGAAGACGACGCGGGCGACGTGGATCTGTTCCTGCGCACGGTTGAGCAAGAGTTACCTCGTCATGAGGACGACGAGATCACGTTGCTGGTCAACGCGACGGCCGAGGGCGCAATCGAGCGCCTGCAGCAACACCCCGTTGATCTGATCATCGCCGATGTGCGCCTGCCGGGGATCAGCGGCATTGAGCTACTGCGGCGTGTTCAGGACCTGAATCGGCGTATTCCGGTCATTATCCTGAGCCAGGTGGATGCCACTGAGACAGTGATTGACGCCATGCGCCACGGGGCATTCGATTACGTCGTGAAACCGTACGACGCGATGGATCTGGCGGCCCGCATCCATCGCGCCATGCGTATGTCGGAAATTCTCCTGCAAGCCACTCCCGATGAACCGGCCGCCCCTCGAATCCCGTTCAAAAATCTCGTCGGCGTCAGCGCGCCGATCCGCAACGTGATGGCCATGATTGAAGCGATTGCCCGCGTCCCTTCAACCACGCTGATTATCGGGGAAACCGGTACCGGCAAAGAGCTGATCGCCAAGGCGATCCACGAGCGGAGCCTCGATAGCGACGGCCCCTTTCAAGTCGTCGATTGCACCACCTTTTCTGAAGGCACAGTGGAGAGCGAACTCTTCGGCCATGTCCGCGGCGCATTTACCGGCGCGGTGTCCGACAGAACCGGCCTGATCGAATCCGGCAGTCACGGCACCGTTTTTCTGGACGAAATCGGCGACTTGCCAGCAAATCTGCAAGCCAAGCTGCTGCGCGTGTTGGAAGCGGGTGAGGTCCGGGCAGTCGGCAGCACACAGCAACGGAAGGTCAACGTTCGCTTCGTCGCCGCAACGAATCAAGACCTGGCCGAAAAGGTGAAACGCAACGAATTCAGAAAAGATCTCTTCTTTCGACTGAATGTCATGGTCATCCGCGTGCCGCCCTTGCGGGAACGGACGGAAGACATCCCCGTCCTCGCCCGACATTTTATCGCCCGCTATGCCAAAGAGTTTTCAAAACACGTGGAGGATCTCCACCCCACAGCGGTCACAGAACTGGTGGCCTATCCCTGGCCCGGTAACGTCCGGGAGCTCCGCAATGTGATGGAGCGGGCCGTCATGCTTGCCAAGGGCGATCGTATCGGCATTGCCGATGTGGCGGGGATGCTGGCGGTTCCAGACCAGCGGCAGCGAGACCTTCCCGACGAGGATTACCTTCACCTGCCCTATGCCAAGGCCAAGGAACAGGTCTTGGAGGCGTTCAACCGGCGCTATATTTCGACGAAACTGACCATCCACCAGGGCAACGTCACCCATGCCGCCCAGGATTCCGGCCTTCCCCGTTCCTACTTCCATGAGATCATGCGTCGGTACACAAAAGAAGAGAAATAGGGGTGTCAGTAAATATTGACACCTTGCAGAGGGAAGCGATTACAAGTCATTGTTTTAATTGACACTTATCAGGAAAAACCTGTGCGTCTGCGATTCCAGACACAAACTAACGCTTATATATCAATCACTTGATCATCACCTCTCCCCTAGCAGTCAGAACTTCCTGACCCCCTGCTTCCAGACAGCAATTCCAGCTCGAATCTCCCACCACCAACACAATTCAAACTATTGATTAATTTGCAAAAATAAACCATTCCCCGAATGTAACGTCGAGGCCATTTTGAGCGCCGACGGCATGCGATTTGTAATATCTCTGTACCGCGAGCGAATGTCCGCTCGACTTTTTCGAATTGTGAGGGACGAATGTTTCCAATTCGACACGCGGAAAGGAGGTCCACTAGACGAACTTGCATTCGTGTGAGTGTAGTGAAGTCGTACGAACAGGTGCATGAGGGACTCATGCGCCTCACAAGGAGGTAGCTATTATGCAGGTTTCCGTTTCACGGAGACAGTTTCTCAAAATCTCGGCGGGAACCGTCGCGGCCGTGGC
>WBZQ01000091.1_pt2 | contig 43020 bp, 38 predicted proteins | sample 5204251 | NCBI WGS metagenome assembly WBZQ01 (sample SAMN12412402, study PRJNA552823) | activated sludge metagenome | isolation source: activated sludge from nitrification reactor of wastewater treatment plant... | place: USA: Virginia | collected 2017-09 | reverse complement strand
AGTTCCCTCGGCCGTGCGGCTGTCGGTCGGGACCGAGACCTCGGGCAGCGAAAGGGCAAGGCCGAAGCGCCAACCCGCGCGATGCGCGTGAGCCGCGAGCGTTCGGGCGGCCGAGACCATGGAGGCGGCCGGATCGTTCGCCGACAACGCGGTTTCGGGAACCTCAAGGAGAAGCCCGGGCGCGTTCTCGGAGAGCGTGTTTTTGGCCGCGGAGGGCGACCCAGGCCAAGCCTCGAAGGCCTGAGAGGGGGCGGCCGAGAGCGCGGCGAGACGAGCGTCCTCGGGGGATATCCGAACCCAAGTCGAAAGATACGGCCGGGAGGCTTCGCGGATGTCCTTCGGACCGGCCGCGGTCAGCCGGAATGAGAGGGAGAGCGAAGCGAGCAACATCGCGACAGAAACAGGCAAACGGCTTCTACGGTCTTGCAAACGGCACATCGTCGCGATTGTACGGACGCCACGTGTCGCGCGTTCGGTCCGGCTCGATGCCTTCCGGTGTCGGCGCGCGACAACGCGCACCGGGGCGGCGTCATCCTGTGCGGTGCCTTGACCAGTCACGCGTAAGATACTATCTTACCCGCCATGAGGACCGCGGTTTCCACCAAGGGGCAGATCGTTCTTCCGGCCGAGATCCGGCGACAGGACGACATCGAGCCGGGGCAGGAGTTCCAGATCGAACGCATCGAGCGGGGCGAGTATCGGCTACTGCGCCTCGAAAAGCCGAAGAACCAAGGTCTGGTCGCTTGGCTGCTCGCCTGCCCGGACAAGGGGTTCTTCGTACCCATCGAGTCGGAGTCGACCGACACGTTATGAAGTTCCTGGTCGACGCCAACGTCCTCTCCGAGCCCACACGGCCTCAGCCGGATTCAAAGGTCGTTGAGTGGTTGGTCCGACATGAGCGCGAAATCGCCGTAAACCCCATCATCCTGGGTGAGATCCGCTTCGGCATCCTGCTGTTACCCAAGAGCAAACGGCGCGAGCGCCTGGAACGTTGGTTTCTTGAAGGTGTCGAACTTATGCACTGTCTGCCCCTGGAAGCTGCCACGGGCCTGACCTGGGCAATACTCCTCGCCAAGCTTCGCGCCCAGGGCAAGGCCATGCCGATCAAGGACAGTCTGATCGCCGCCACCGCTCTCACCCACTCGCTCGTCGTGGTCACCCGCAACCGGCAGGACTTCGAAAAGGCGGGCGTTGAGGTTCTGAACCCGTTTTCCTGAGCCGCGCCCCGTTCCCACCTACGCCGCCACCCCGGCGCGTGCTAGCCTGGTGAAAGTACCCAAGCCAGAAGACCCAAGGCCCGAAGGAGAAAGGCGAATGAAGATTCACGTCCTCCCTGCCCTCGGGATCTTTCTTCTTTGGCCGGGCAGGCTCTCCGGGGCAGACGATGGCCTGGTAACCGGCACCGTGACGACCAAGGAGGACGGTCGACCGTTCGCCGGCGCCACGGACAGCATCCGGCCGGCCACGATCCGAAGTTTGGGTCCGGACCAGCGAGCCTCTCACCCAATCAGATCAGGTTCTACGCGGGCGCGGTCGCATTTGGTCACTTCGTTGCCAACCTGGATGTTCGCGCGAGCTGGACATCGGGCTGGCGGGGCCGCTCAACCTCGCGTTTGGGGCCGAGTTCCGAAGCGGGAGTTTCAAGAAGATCGCGGGGAAGCCCAACTCCTACCGCGACGGAGGCTCCCGCGACCAGGTGTTTCAGGGCTTCCGCCCCGAGAACGCGATCGACGTCTAGCGCGAAAACGTCGCGGTCTATCTCGACCTGGAGGGCAACCTGGCGCCATCCCTTAGGCTGGGAGTCGCAGCCGCTATGAGCACTACACCGATTTTTGGGACACCAAAGACGTCAAGGTCACGGCCCGGGTCGGCAGCCCGATCGCCTTGGCTCTGGGCGCCAAGCCCCTGAGGCCCAAGGACGCGGTCAAGTTCAGCTTCGGGACCGTGCTTTCCCGTCCCCCGCGTTCACCTTACGGCGGACTGCTTCAACATCGCGATCCGCTGCACGAACGACCTCCCGGGCCTTGGAATCCTCCGAGTGCAGGCCTCGTTGGCGTACTCGGAGACGACCGTGACCAAGACCGCGGAGACCCCGCCTCAGCTGGCCGCGTTCCAGACCACTCTCTTTGACCGGTTGGAACGGAGGCGCCTGGAGTGCGGCCAGCCCGAGCATTCACGCGGTTGAGCCTGGATTTCTAAAGCGATGCGGGCCGCTCATTCGGCCCGAAGCGCGATCTGCGGGTCCACCCTCGTCGCGCGGAGGCCGGGCAGGTAGGCGGCAAGGACGCCGACGAGGCCGAGCGTGAGCGAAACAGCCCCCAGCGTGAGCGGATCGCCCGGCTTCACGTCGTGCAGGAGACTTCCCAACAACCTTGTTGCCAAGAGCGCGGTCGCGAGGCCCAGGACGAGCCCGGCCAAGGTCAGGCGCAGGCTCCGGCCGGTCACCATGGTCAGGATGTCCCGCGACCTCGCCCCGATCGCGATGCGGATGCCGATCTCCCGGGTTTGCCTCGCGACCGCATAGGACATCACGCTGTACAGGCCGAGCGCGGCGAGCCCGAGGGCGAGGATCGCGAAGCCTGAGAGAAGCCGCGAAGTGAAAAGCGAGAGGGCGAGCGCGCCCTGGACGTATTGGGTCATGGGTTGGACATTGGTCAAAGGCGTCGCCGCATCAAGGGCCTTGAGAATCGAGCGGAGCTCCGGCACGAAGGCGGAAGGATCGCCCTTGGTCTTCACCACGAGGCTCATGTTCGGGTTGGCCTGCTGGAAATAGGGCATGTAGAAGTGGGGCCTCTCCAGGTGCCCGAGGCTCTCCCGCCGCACCGCCCCGACGACTCCGATCACACGAAGCCGGCGCGGTCTCTGCCGGCCGATGGTGAAGGTCTTGCCGATCGCATCCTCGCCCGGCCAATAGCGCCTGGCCATCACGTCGTTGACGATCGTGACCGGCTCGGAGTCGGCCGTGTCGGCGGCGCTGAAGTCCCGGCTCAGGGGCTCGACAAACGGAATCTCCATCGTGTGAAAGTAGCCGGGAAGCGCGCTGTCGAAGCCTGCGACGGGGCGTTGGTCCGGCGGCGGCTCCGGCTTCCCATCCAACCGGAACGCCAGGTCGTTGTAGTTGTTGCCAAGCGGCAGCGCCGAGACCATCGAGACGCTCGCGACGTTTCCGGACGCGGCGACGCGCGACGTGAGTTCCTTGGCAAACGCCAGGCGGTGGGCGCGCTCCGGGTACCTCTTGTCCGTCAGGCTGATGTCGGCCGCGAGGACCCCCTCGGGCTGAAAGCCGGGAGCTTCCCGTTGCAAGAGCAAGAGGCTGCGCAACATCAGGCCTGCGCCCGCAAGGACCACGACCGCGAGCGCGACCTCGAAAACCACGAGCGCGGCCTGGGAACTCCCGGCGCGTCCTCCCAAGGCTCCCGAGCCCGAGGCCTTGAGGCCCGCGACGACCGAGGTTCGCGCGGCGTGGAAAGCGGGAACCGAACCGAACGCGAGGCCCGTGAAGAGCGAGATGGCCAGGTTGTACAGGAGAATCGCGCCATCGATCCGGAAGGTCGCCCACACGGGCAGCGAAGGCGCGATGGCGGTCAGAAGGTCGATTCCGAAGCGGGCGAAAAGAAGCCCCAGAAACCCTCCCGCGAGCGCGACCACGGCGCTTTCGACCAAGACCTGCCGGAGGATCCGAAGACGGCCGGCGCCCAGCGCCACTCGAATCGAGATCTCGCGGGTGCGCGCGACGGCCCGCGACAACAGGAGGTTGGCGACGTTGGCCGAGGCCGCGAGGAGAACGAGGCCGACGGCCGACAGCATCACGAGGAGAGTCGGGCGGTAGTCCCGGGCCAGGTCTTCGTGGAAGGGCACCGCGGTCGCGCTCCAGCCGGTATTGGTCGCGGGGTATTGCTTTTCGAGCCTTGCCGCGACCGTCGCGACTTGCTTCCGCGCCTGCTCCAGTGTCACGCCGTCCTTGAGGCGACCGATCACCGGGAGAAACAGGGCGCCGCGTTGCTCGCGGACGTCGGGCGTGATCACGGCCGGGAGGTAGAGCGCCGCGCCCTGGGGGAAGCGAAGCGAGGCTCGGGCGACCCCGACGACGGTTCGGGCGCGGTCGTTGAGCATCAGCGTGCGCCCCAGAATGCCGGGATCGCCCCCAAAACGCCTCTTCCAGATTGCATGGCTAAGAACCGCGACCGGGGGCGCGGCCTCGCCGTCGTCGCCCCTCTTGAAAAACCTGCCGACCAGGGGCGAGACGCCCAGGACCTCGAAGAATTCGGGCGAGACCATTGCGGCGGAGAGCGCCTCGGGCTCGCCGTCCGAACTGCTCAGGTTCACAACTCGGGCGTCGACGCCCGACATGGCGGAGAAGTTTGTTGCCTGCTCGCGCCAGTCGAGGAAGTTGGGAACCGACGTCACGTCGCGCTCGACGCCCCGGCTTGGGCTCGTGCCGTAGAGAAACACCAGGCGATCGGGCCTGTGAAATGGCAGATCGCGCAGGAGCACGGCATGCACCGCGCTGAAGATCGCGGTGTTGACGCCGATTCCGAGCGCCAGGGTTGAAACGAGCATCGCCGAGAAGGCCGGGCTCTTTCGGAAGACCCGGAAGGCGAAGCGACAGTCGTTAAGGAACGAGAAAGAGAACGGCATGAAGTCCTCCGGGCGGCTGCCTCAAACAGCGATTCCGGGGCTTAGCAAGCGTCGAGCCCGCGTGGGGCCGGGCGCCGTGCGGAGTGACACGCGTTTTCCAAGCGGCCGAGGTCAGCGCAAGCCCGCCCGGAGGGCGTTCGCGTTCGGACGCCGCAATCCCAGTCCCGAACAGCTGGGAGCGACTGGCGATTTGCCTACCGTTCGGCCGTCACGAAGTGGCCCCGACGATTCAAGGCGCGCGCCTGGTCGGTCGTGCCCGGCACGATCGGACGCTCCTTCCCGTAGGAAACGGTCTTGACACGCGAGGCTTCGATGCCCAGTGCCGTGAGGAAGTCCCGGACCGCGTTGGCGCGCTTCTCGCCCAAAGCCATGTTGTATTGGGCGGTTCCACGGTCGTCGCAGTGGCCTTCGACGATCACGACCGCTCCCGGGCGCCGGGTGAGGAGGCGGGCGTTTTCTTCGAGGGCCGCCCGCTGATCCTCGCGGATCTCAAACTGGTCGAAGTCGAAGAACACATCCTTGAAGACGCCGCGATCGGCGGGTGGCCGTTCGGCGGACCCCGTGCCGAGCCCGGAGGTCGCCACTCGACTCTCGCCGTCGGCCTCGACGCGCGTGGTGCTGGCGCCGGTCCCCGGGTCCCGGTCGCGCGGACGCGTGGCAAAGGGCGTGGGCCTTGCGTCGTTGGGCGCGTACGGCAACGGCTTTGGATTGCACCCCGCGATCAGGGCCACGCAGGCAGAGATCCAGAAGACAGGCAAGATCTTCGACTTCAAGGCGGGCCTCCCGGGCTCACCGAGACGACTTCGTTTCGATGAGCCACCGACGATTTCGTGGACGCAGGTCGTACGGAGCCGCGCGAAGGCGCGTCTAGCCTCGCGACCTTGGGAGCTAATCCGATCAGCCGTGGATGTTGTGGCCGTGCACCGCCTCGGCCGCCTCGTGGAGCGCCTCCGACAGCGTTGGGTGGGCGTGGATCGTGCGGATCATCTCCTCGGTCGTGGCCTCGCAGCGCAGGAGCGCGCCGGCCTCGGCGATCAGCTCGGTGGCGTGCGGGCCGATGATGTGGACGCCCAGAATCTCGTCGTACTTCTTCGAGGAGACGATCTTCACAAACCCTTCGTTGGTCGATTCCATGGCGGACTTGGCAAGCACCGAGAAATTGAACTTGCCCACGCGGACCTCGCCGTGCCGCTCGCGGGCCCGGGCCTCGGTGAGGCCGATCGACGCGACCTCGGGGTCGCAGTAGGTGCAGCCGGGAATCTGGTCGGGATTGATGGGAACCGTGGGATGCCCCGCGATGGTCTCCATCGCGATGATGCCCTCGGCCGAGGCCACGTGCGCAAGCCAGGGCGTGGGCACGACGTCACCGATCGCGAACACGCCAGGCACGTTGGTGCGCAGGCGCTCATCGACCTTGATGTAGCCCTTCGCGTCGAGCTCGACTCCCACGGTCTCGAGGCCTATGCCCTCGGTGATCGGCTTTCGGCCCACCGCAAGGAGCACCTTTTCGACCGTCCAATTGCGAACCTGTGAGGAGGCGTCCTTGGCCTCGACCGCGAGGAGCCCGTCTGAGGTCTCGCGGACACTCGTCACGGACGTTCCGGTCCGGCATTCGATGCCGCGCTTGCGAAACGAACGTTCGATCTCCTTGGAGATGTCCTCATCCTCGATCGGCAGGAGGCGCGGCAGAACCTCCAGCAACACGGTTTCGGTTCCGTAGCGGGAAAAGCAGGAGGCAAACTCCGATCCGACCGCGCCCGAGCCGATCACGATCATCGACTTGGGAACTTCGGTGACCTTCAGAATGGAGTCCGAGTTCAGGATCTTCGCGCCGTCGGCCTTGAGCATCGGGAGGTCGCGGGGAACCGAGCCTGTCGCGATCACGACGTTCCTGGTGTCGAGAACCGTCTCGATGCCGTCGTTCGTCACGCTCACGCGGCCGGCCCCGGCCAGCCGTCCGAAGCCCGCATGCACATCCACCTTGTTTTTCTTCATCAGGTATTCGACGCCTCGTGCGCCCTTCAGAACGACCTTGTCGCGGAACCTCAGGACACCCGGAAAGTCGAGCTCGACGGAGGAGGCCTTGACCCCAAACTCTGAGGCGTGCCGGGCCTCATCGAGAAGCGTGGCCGACTTCAGCATGGCCTTGGTTGGGATGCATCCGCGGTGGAGGCAGGTCCCGCCGAGTCCGACGCCGGGAACCTTGGCGTCCTTCTCCACGATGGCCGTTCGAAGGCCGAGCTGGGCGGCGCGGACCGCGGCGACGTATCCGCCGGGACCGGATCCGATGACGACCACGTCGTACGCTGAACTCGAGCTCACGAAAGGCACCTCCGAAGCACACGCGTTTCCGCGCCGCTCTCTTTTCCCTTTTCCGCTGCTCCGTCCGCTCCGCCGGAGCGGCGTCGAAGCGCGGCGCGGATTATAGTGAGGTATTTCGCCCCAAGCCGTCACCCAACGTGGACTTCACGTGGTACGTGGCGTGCTAGGTCGCGCCCCAGGCCCGTGGGTCACACGAGGCCCCAGGAGAAAAGCCATGAGATTGTCCCGCCAGCCGCTGTTTCGAGATGGTCGCCTAAGGGAGCGCTCTCGGCGGGTCCTTTCGGCCCTCGCGCTCCTCGCGCTCACCGCCCCAGTTGTCAACGCGAGAGCGACCGACGCGCCGCGCGATCCCGTGAGGCGGCTCGGCAAGACCGTCATGGAGTTTCGAAATGACGCGATCCAGGTGGTGATTGGTTACAAGTACGCAAGCGCGAACCTGAAGTCGAAGTGGATCTTCCTCGACACGTACGTCTCGGTGCCCTCGGGAAAACCGGTCAGCGTCTATCGCGAGGACATCTCGCTCGTCACGCCGAGCGGCCCCGTCTGGCTTCCCAGCCAGAAGAAGATGGCCGAGGGAATACCGGACCTGAGGCGCCTCCTCACGATCGCCTCGGTGTCCCGGGACCCTTTGCTTGGGTACTTTCCGTCGGCGACGAGGCAGCAGCGACTTGGCTTTTTCACGATTCCGGGCGAGGACATCGTCTTCGATCGGTTCGTGGCAAGCCACGACACCGTGACGATCGGCGACCTCTTCTTCCAAGCCGAGAAGGACACCTTTGAGCCGGGCGACTACGCGTTGATCTTCACGAGCAAGGAAGTCAACATGCGGCTTCCGTTCCGGCTCCCGGCCGACGACGTTCCCAAGAAGAAGAAGACCGACCCGGACAGCAAGACGGTCCCCTGGTAGCACGTGCTCCGAGCGGGCGTCCCGCCCGGCCGCGCTGGTAGGATCCGCGGCGTGAGGAATGTTCGGTCCTGGCCCCACCACAACCGGGTTGTGATTCTGGTCCTGGTTGCGCTCGCGGCGGCGGCCGCCACGTCGCTCTTCGCGCCTCGGGTCTTTGTCGAGCACCACGATTTCGCCGACAAACGCCGCCTGCTTGGGGTACCCAATTTTCTCGACGTGTTCTCAAACTCCGCATTCTTGGCTGTCGGGCTCTTGGGTCTTTGGTTTCTTCTGAAAGAGGCGGGAGGGCGGACGGGCTCGACATTTTGGGAGCGCTGGGAGCGATGGCTCTACGCGGTCTTCTTCCTGGGAACGTTCGCGGTCGGACTGGGGTCGGCGTATTACCACCTCGCCCCCGACGACGGACGGCTCTTCTGGGACCGGCTTCCGATGACGGTGGTGTTTACCGCGCTTGTGGGCATCGTGTTTGTCGAGCGCGTCGGCCCGCTCGCAGGTGCGAGGCTCTTTGCCCCACTGGTGCTGTTGGGCGTTGGAAGCGCCTTCTATTGGCGTTTCCTGGGAGACCTCAGGCCCTACATATTCGTTCAGTACGCGGCGGGCCCGTTGGCGCTCCTGATGCTTGCGCTCTTTCCGGCACGCTACACGCACGGCCACCTGTTCGCGGGGATCGTCGGCTACTACGCCCTTGCCAAGCTCTGCGAGCTCTGGGATGTCCCGATCTTCGCGTTGGGCGAGCTCGTCAGCGGCCACACGCTCAAGCACCTGGCCGCGGCCATGGGCCTCCACGAGGTCTTGCGCATGTTGAGCCTGCGTCGGGCGGTTGAAGGGCGATGAGGGACAATCGCGGCGGTCCCGTGAGAATGAACGAACACCGTGACGCTAACCTTCGGCAATCGGTGGAGGCCTTGCGAATGGAGGCATCTGCTCGCCTGGAGCCTCGCCAGCGCGCCCTGCTGGGCCAGTATCTGACGCCGGAGCCGATCGCTGTCTTGATGGCGGGCCTGCTTCAAGGGCAGGGGCCGGTTGTTCGAATCCTTGATCCGGGCGCCGGCACCGGCTGCCTTTCTGCGGCTGCGGTGTTCGCCATATGTGGTCGAGCGAGACGTCCGGCGGCCATCGAAGTCACGGCTTACGAGGTCGATCCTCTCCTGGTGACATATCTGCGCCAGACACTGGAGGTCTGCCGTGCGGCATGCGACCAAGCGAGAGTTCGTTTTCGGGGTCGTATCGTGATGGCCGATTTTCTGGAAGCCGGCGCGACGGCGCTCGCGGGTGATCTCCTCGGCTCGGGAGAAGTCGAGCGATTCGATTGTGCGATCTTGAACCCGCCGTATCGGAAGATCAGCGCCAACTCTACCGAACGAGAGCTTCTTCGTTCCATCGGTCTCGAGACAACAAACCTCTATGCGGGCTTTCTGGCGGTGGCGTCCCGGCTCCTTGAACCCGGCGGTGAGATGGTGGCCATTACTCCAAGGAGCTTTTGTAACGGCCCGTACTTCGAGCCGTTTCGCCACTTCTTCTTTAGGGAGATGCGGTTCCATCGGCTACACGTCTTTGATCTGCGTGACAACGCCTTCGCCGAGGCCAGAGTGCTTCAGGAGAACATCGTTTTTCGTGCGGAACGGGCTGGCGATCGCAATCCGGATGTTGTTGTTTCCGCCAGCGCGGATGCTGCCCAGGTCGGCAGGCGCATGCGACGCATCAAGCATACGGAGCTGATTCGCGATGGCGATCGCCACGCGTTCGTCCATATCGCCCCGGACGACGATGTTGGGGCGATTCGGGAGCGAATTGCGGGCCTCAAGGCTGACCTAGCCGAGCTGGGGCTGGCCGTCTCAACCGGGCGCGTAGTGGATTTTCGGGCGAGAGAGATGCTGCGGGCCGAACCTGGGCGAGACACAATTCCGCTGATCTACCCGTGTCACCTACGCGCTGGGTATGTCGAGTGGCCCAGGTTCGGGGCGCGCAAGCCCAATGCTCTCGCGATGCGACCCGAGGCCCGAGATCTGCTCGTTCCGGAGGGTTATTACGTCCTGACCAAGAGGTTCTCGTCCAAGGAGGAGTCGCGGCGAATCGTCGCCGCGGTCTACGACCCCACGCGCGTAGGGTCTGCCCCGGTCGCGTTTGAGAACCACTTGAACTACTACCACTCGCAGGGCGCTGGCCTCCCGCCGACCATAGCCAAGGGTCTCGCGGCTTTCCTGAATTCGACTCTGGTCGATACCTACTTCCGGCAGTTCAGCGGCCATACTCAGGTTAATGCAGCCGATCTCCGGTCACTCAGATATCCAGAGCGGGACCTCCTGGCTGCGCTTGGTCGAAAGATCGGAAGTAGCTTCCCGGCGCAAGACGAGTTAGATCGCCAAGTCGACGCGATCGTCTCTCGTGGTTGAGCCTTCGATGCTCATGAGGCGAACCGCTAGCGATCGGAGGATCAACGAGGCGATCGACTTTCTGACGGCTTTGGAGGTTCCTAGGGAGCAACGAAATGAACGTTCTGCCCTGACGCTCTTGGCGTTGCTCGGCATGACAGCGGGTCGAAGATGGAGGGAGGCCTCCGCCCCGATGCTTGGGATCACCGAGATGATGCGCGCCTTCCACCTTCGCTTCGGCCGGACCTATGCTCCGAACACGCGAGAGACGGTCCGACGGCACACGGTTCATCAGTTCATTCAGCTCGGCCTTGTTGTGGCGAATCCCGATGATCCGAGCCGGCCGGTGAACAGTCCCGCAAATCGCTATCAAGCTGTCCCGACTCTTGTGGCGCTGGCTCGTACCTACGGCACGAGAGCGTGGAAGGCTAGACTGGCCGCCTTCGTCCAGGGCACAAAGACGCTAAGCCGACTTCGATCCAAAGAGCGCGCGATGCGCCTCGTTCCTGTCAATCTCCCTCACGGCGGAACGCTGATGCTGACGCCCGGTGGGCAGAACCAGCTGCTGAAGAAAGTAGTCGAAGAGTTCTGCCCCCGCTTCACGCCGGGGGGCGTCTTGGTCTACCTCGGCGATGCCGGCAGGGAAGGACGGCACCTGACGCCTGGCTACCTTGAGCGCCTTGGAGTCACGCGAGACGCGCACGGCAAGATGCCGGACATAGTGGTGCACTTCACGGCGAAGAATTGGCTCGTCTTGATCGAAGCCGTGGCCAGCCACGGCCCCATTGGCTTGAAACGGCACAACGAGCTCAAGGCCATCTTTGGTGCCGCCGATGCCGGACTGGTCTTCGTCACGGCCTTCCTTTCAAGGGGAGCCCTGATGAAGCACGTCCGCGAAATTGCCTGGGAGACCGAGGTCTGGATAGCCGATTCACCGTCCCATGTCATTCATTTCGACGGGGAGAGATTCCTTGGGCCTTATGGATCGGGTGAGCGCGCGTCGAAAGGCGCCGCATGCTGAGGGGTACTGCTTCTGAAAGAGCCAGGAATAGGTATGTTCCCCGGGGCTTGGCTACAGCCCCGCGAGCGTCACCACGTCGACCTCGGCGGCGGCCGAGTCCTTGGCTCCCGCCCTCATCCGCTCGAAGAACGGAACGAGCTCCGCCTCGCTGAGCGTCTCCTTCTGCAGCAGCAGCCCCGCACTCTCCTCGAGGACCGCCCGATTGCGTGAAAGAAGCTCGGTCGCGCGTCGAAACGCCACCTCGACGATCTCCCGCACCGCGCAGTCGATCTCTCGGGCGGTGTCCTCGCTGTAGAGGCGCCTCGGCGCGAAGCCGTCCTGGCCGAGGAAGCCGGGAGACTCCACCTCGTACGCCACGTGCCCAAGGCTTGGAACCATCCCGTAGCGCGTCACCATGCTCCTTGCAATGTTGGTCGCGCGGGCGATGTCGTCCGAGGCGCCGGTCGACAGATGCTGGAAGACCAGGTGCTCGGACGCGCGGCCTCCCAGCAGCACCGCGAGCTTGGCCTCGAGCTCGCCGCGCGTCATCAGATAGCGGTCCTCGGTGGGGCGCTGGATCGTGTACCCAAGCGCGCCGATTCCCCTTGGAATGATCGAGACCTTGTGGACCGTGTCGCTGCCCGGAAGCGCCGCGGCGGTGAGCGCGTGGCCCATCTCGTGAAATGCCACGACGCGTCTTTCGTGCGGGTTGAGAAGGCGGTTCTTCTTCTCCAGGCCGGCCACGATTCTCTCGATGGCCATCGTGAAGTCGGCGAGGTTCACCGATTGGCCACCCCGGCGCGTCGCGACCAGCGTCGCCTCGTTGACGAGGTTGGCAAGGTCGGCCCCGGTGAAGCCGGGCGTCAAGGCCGCGATCTCGTCCGGCCGCATATCGGTTGCGAGCTTCACCTTGGCAAGATGGACTCGCAGGATGGCCTCGCGTCCGACCTTGTCCGGGCGATCCACGAGAACCTGTCGATCGAAGCGGCCCGCCCGCAGGAGCGCCGGGTCCAGGATCTCGGGCCGGTTCGTGGCGGCGAGGAGCACGATTCCGCTTGTGGGGTCGAAGCCGTCCAGCTCGACGAGCAGCTGGTTGAGGGTCTGTTCCTTCTCGTCGTGCCCGCCCATCATCGGCGCCGCGGCCCGCGCGCGTCCCATCGCGTCGAGCTCGTCGATGAAGATGATGCAAGGGGCCTTCTGGCGGGCCTGCTCGAAGAGGTCTCGGACCCTCGCGGCACCGACGCCGACGAACATCTCGACGAAGTCCGAGCCGCTGATCGAGAAGAACGGCACGGCCGCCTCGCCCGCGACGGCGCGCGCGAGGAGGGTCTTGCCGGTTCCCGGAGGACCCACCAGAAGCACGCCCTTTGGCATCCGCGCTCCCAGGCGCCCGTACTCCTTGGGCTCCTTCAGAAAGTTGACGATCTCCTGAAGCTCCTCTTTGGCCTCGTCCACGCCCGCGACGTCCTGGAACGTGACCTTGGTGTCGTCCTCGACGAAGATCTTTGCCTTGCTCTTGCCAATCGACATCAGGCCCCCGCCCGGGCCCAGCTTGGAGCCGAGGCGGCGCATCAGGAGAAGCCAGACCCCAAAGAAGATCAGGACCGGGACCACCCACGAGAGGAGCATCGCGAACACGCCACCCTCTTGGCGGCCCGTGTACGTGACGCCGTGTTTGTCGAGCTCCGCGACGAGGTCCTGGTCCACGCGCGTCGCCACGAAGCGCTTCTTGCCTTCCCGGGGCGTCTTGAAGCTCCCGGAGACGTCGCGCGAGGAAACGACGACGTCGGTCACGTTGCCGGCCCGGACCTGCTTTTGAAACTCGCTGTAGGGAATCGCCGCCACGTTGCGAAGGCCGACCCAAAGGTCGTGGACGAGGAGCACGCCCATGACCGCGATGACGAGGTAAAACGCGTTAAAACGGGATTTCTTGTCCATATCGGACCCAATTCCGCGGCGTCTGTTGTCCTGGATTTCCATGGCCCTCTCGGGCCGGAAGTCTAGTCCCCTTCGTTCAGGACGGCGCCTGACGGCCCATCAGCGCGTCGAAAGCCGAGGTCTTCCCGTCCAGAAGCTCGGAGAGCATTCCGTCGATGAGTCGGGTTTCCTGAGGCAGCACCCGGCGCGTTCCGGACAGCCAATTCGCGATCTCGCGCTCAATGTTCTCGGCGCCGGCCAGCGCGCGGCGCGCCTCGTGGTCGAGGCTCTCCATGGTCCGCTTGTAGACCCAACCCACGACATAGGCGTCGTCGAGATAACCCCGAAGGCCAAGGGTCTCGTCGGGCACGAAGTCGTATGGGTGATAGAGGTACGTTAGGAGAAACCCCTGCAAGCCCTTCACCGGCGACGGCACCGCGGGCTCGTTTGTCCATGCGCGGACCTGCGCGATCATCTCCGGCATTGTCAGGATGAAGTTCCGAAGTGAATCGGCCAACGCGGCGGCCCCGTCGCCTTGAACCCGCTCGCTGACGAAGGCCAGAAAGCGGGCGCGGTCTTGGTTCGCGCTCTCGGTAAGCTGGTTCTTAAGGGCTCTCAGCATGTTGCCTCCCGGGTCGGAAACGACCCGCGAAACGCTAGGTCATGACGTCTCGCCACGTCAAATAGAAAAATCGCCCGCGCGGATAGGAATTCCCGATCGAAGGGCAAATAGGACTTGACAATTCCTCCGGGCGCGGGCTAGCCTGACGCCCTTCCAATCTCCGGCCCAGGAGGTCCTTCATGTCCAGACCGAACGTCACTCGCTCCGAGTTTTTGCGCGGTCTCGCGGCCACACTTGTCACGGCGTCGTTCGCGCCGATGGTGTCCTTCGGGACGGAAGCGCACGCCGAAGAGGGCGGCCCGGAAGTTCTCGCGACCCGACGACCGCTCGATCTTGCGACGTTCCGGGCGCTTAAGGAGACGGTCTTTCGGCTGAGGCGGGGCGGGGATGCCCTTGGCAACGAGCTCATCCTGAAGAACGTGGTCGAGCTTCAGTTTGGGAAGGGCACTGTCAAGAGTCCTCAAATCATCCAAACCGAGCAATTCTCACTGGAGTTCCAGTCGCCCGATGGGATTGTTCTTCCTGCCGGCACCTACACGTTCGAACATGCCAAGCTGGGAACCGTGTTGCTCTACATTTCACCAAGCCGCACCGAGGCCAAGGGCCGGTTGACCTACTACCGCGCGGACCTCAATCTCCTGAAGTAGGAAGCCGGGCCGGGGCGGTCCGAACCTCAGTCTTCAGCAGAGGTTGAAGATGGCCTCGTAGCGCATTCCGACCCGGTCGGGGCCGATCGGCACCAGGAAAATGTCCCGTTTGCCCATTGCGTCGTTCTCGACCGCGTAGATCCCCTGCTTGGGTTGACGTTCGGCTCCTCCCCGAAAGACCAGCGAGAACGCCCGGCGGGTCTCGGACTCCTCGTCGGGTGGTATCAGGGAGCGGACCTCAATGAGCTCGACCTCCGAGGCCGGCGCGCCAGGGAGCGCGATCCGAAAGCTCTGATGGAGGTGCCTCGCGAAATCGGCTTGCTGAGGCGATGGCTGGGCTTCGGGCATCTTCTACCTCTCTCGTTGCGATTCGCACGGTGCGACCGGCGGCTGGTATAAGGCTCGGCCATGAAGTACGTCAAGCTTGGCAACACCGGCCTCACGGTGTCCCGGGTCGGTCTCGGCTGCATGAGCTATGGCGACCCAGCCTGGCGCCCGTGGGTCCTCAATGAGGCCGCCGCCCGTCCGTTCTTTCAGAAGGCCTTGGAGAGCGGCATCAACTTCTTCGACACCGCGGACATGTACTCGCTCGGGCGGAGCGAGGAGATCACAGGCCGGGCGCTCAGGGAGCTCGGGCGGCTCGAGGAGATCGTCCTCGCCACCAAGGTCCATTTTCCGATGGGCGAAGGTCCAAATCGCGCGGGGCTCTCCCGAAAGCACATTGTTCAAGGCTGCGAGGCCAGCCTCAGGCGGCTCGGAGTCGCGACGATCGACCTTTACCAAATCCACCGTTTCGACGAGACGACCCCGATCGAGGAGACCCTCGGAGCACTGGACCTCCTCGTCCAGCAAGGCAAGGTGCGCTACATCGGAGCGTCCTCCGGGGCCGCGTGGCGCTTCGCGAACGCGCTCGCGACCTCGGATCGACTGGGCCTCTCGCGGTTCGTGTCCATGCAGAACCACTACAACCTTCTCTATCGCGAGGAGGAGCGCGAGATGCTTCCCCTCTGCGAGGACCAGGGCATCGGCGTGCTGCCGTGGTCGCCGCTCGCCCGGGGGCTCCTGGCCGGCTCTGGGCCGCGGATCCCGGGCGTCGGGAAGGCCGTAGCCGACGGAATGGGCGTCACGACCCGGGCCGGGAGCGACGAATACACGAGGCAGCTCTACGACACGCCCTCGGATGCCGAGGTCGTCGAAGCCCTCCGCGGCGTCGCGCAAAGGCGAGGGTCCGCTCCCGCGGAGGTCGCGCTCGGGTGGCTCCTGTCGCGCCCCGCGGTCACCGCACCCATCGTGGGTGCGACCAAGCTGAACCACCTCGAAGCCGCGGTGCGCGCGGTGGATCTCACGCTCAGCGCCGAAGAGTGTCGCGAGCTTGAGGCGCCGTACCGGCCGCACGCGGTCAAGGGCTTTCGCTGATCCTCCTGACCCGCTCGTTCACCGCCACGAGGCGCTGCCCGGTCGGGAGCGCGTCGAGCTCGAGGAGCACGCGGTTCTTCGAGCCCGAGGTCGCCTGACTTTCTTCGACGGTGATCCTCCAATCGCGTGGACCGGAGTCCTGGAACGGGTTCCGGAGCGGTTCGAGCGCACGGTCAGGCTCGATCTGGAACGCGATGAGGTGCCAAGTGGCCCAGTCGGCGTGCAGGGCGGTCAGGTCGATCTTGACCCGGCCGGGGCCGATCTGGTTGGCGAATCGTCCCGCGGCGGCTGCCCAATCCCCAAACGGGGGTCTGTCAAGGACCGGAAACGCCCAATCGGCAAACCGACCAATTTCCAACCCGGCGATCAGCGCGCAGACGGCCGGAAACCCAGCGGCGCGAAGTAGCGGTCGCGGTCGGCAGGAAGCCGCCAGGCTGGCCAGGCCAAGACCTGCCGGAGCGAGGATCAGAACCCCCGCGAAACCGGTACGAAAGCCGTTAGGCGTGCCAGGAACTCGAGCGCTCAAGATTCCTCCGAGGAGAGTGGCGGCGAGCAAAAGCCATAGGCCAGTCGCCTGTTTCCAGCGGCGGGCGAACGCGACGCCAAGGCCCGTCACGACGAGCGCGATCACCGGCGCGCTGAAATGGGGTACGAGCGGGAGGCCATGCCGTGAATAGGGGTCGCCCATAAAGAAGAGCATCGCCGAGTAATCGAACGTGTTCCAGAGAACGTCGCTCAAGACCTTGCCAATCCCGCCGCGTGGGCCGGCCTCGAGGAGGCGACCGCCGAGAAACTCGGGGTGCGAGAGGTAAAAGAGCCCGATGGGTAAGACTCCCACCAGGATCCCCGCGCCGGCAAAGATCGCCGGTCGAGGATCGCGACGCCCGAGCGAGATCGCGGCGAGCCACGCGAAAAGAACCAGCGCGGCGAGGTAGGCCGCGATGTAGGTGTGGCAGGCGAGTCCGGCGATAAGACCGCCGGCAAGAAACGCGCCCGAGCCTTTCCCCGAGAGCCCCGCGAGCATTCTCTCAAGAGCCAAAACCAGCAAGAGCGACATGGCCTGCTGAATCCAACCCCAGCGCCCAAGGATGAGCGCCCACGTGGACACCGCGACCAGAAAGGCCGCGCCGAACGCCGCTCGTTCCCCAAACAGCCTCCGGGCCAACGCGAAGACCGCCGGCACGAGCAGGATCGAGGGCAGCGCGCTCATCAGAAACAGCGCGAGCCTTCTGTCTTTTGCCAATGCCAGGAGGACCCTGACGGAGTCCAGGTACAGTCCCCGCAGCACGACCCGGGAGGCCGAAACCTCTGGTGGGATCAGGGGCAGAGCCTCGTGGGGAAGAAGAAAGCGCCCGGCTTCCGTCGCGGCATGGACCGCGAAGACCCCGTCGATCCACGGTGCCGCAGGAACCCGCTCAAAGTAGGCAAGCCTGAGGAAGGCCCCCATGACCGTGAGCCCAAAGACCAAGGCCCATGTTCGCCACCGCGGAGGCCCCGCTTGGGTCGCCGCATTCGCCTCAGCGCCGCCGTTGACGGAAGCCACGAAAAGCGCCGGCAGGACGAGCCCCGCCGCGATCAGCCCCGCCCCGCCGACGAGCCCGGCCCACGTGGCAAGCTGCACGGTCCAGATCTCGGGGTCGGGAGGAAACAGATAACCCGCCGGGTATTCGCGCAGCCGGGCCACGAGCCAGGTCAGGGCCGCGAAAAGCGAAAGCCCGCCCGACGTTCTGCCGAGCGGGCTCCTGAGGGTCTCGTGGAGCGTTTCGAGGAGTTCTCTTGCCACTCCCACTTGAAGGCCCTTACTCGGGGCTCCACCTCGGAACGCGGCCCGGGGTCCACGGCGCAAAAGCCGCCTCGGCGCGGTCTTCCAGGCTCTTGAGGTCGGTTTCCAAAAGCCGTTGCAGCTTCTTCAGCGTCTCGGAGAAGGCCTCGGCCGCGATTGCGTATTCCTGTCTCTGGGTCGCGGTCGGCGCGGAAGTGCTTTGCCAATGTGCCGAGATGATGCCTTGCACGCGCTCGACGATGCTGGGGGGCGTGGGTTCGTTGATCCGGCGGATCGCCGTGTCCCCGTTCAACGCGAGCTCAACCTCGCGGAGGCCCTCCTCGATCTTGACAAGGTCGGTCCTCAAGGCCGGATCGGCCGCCTTGGCCGGATCGACCCTGCCTCCCGACGTGTCGTCGAGCGCCTTCTTGAGGTGCTTGAGCCGCTTGTCGGTTTCCTTGGCAGCCTCGCGCGCGCCGAGCACGGCGCGGGAGAGCCTCGCGGTCTTCCTCTGGAATGCCATGTGCTCGGCGCGGTCCTTCTCCGGGAGCTGGAGAGCGCTCAAGGGCTCCGCGACGACCGTCTGCGGCTCGCCCAGCGTGGTCGTGAGGCCGTCCACGCGTTTGGCCATTGTGACCTTGTAGGCTCCCGGCATCGCGAGCGGTCCCGGCGGCGGTTCGTTGTAGGGGTCGTAATCCTCGGACGGCGTTAGGTCGGTCGGCCGTGTCGGTGGATAGCGAAGGTCCCAAGCCACCCGGTGGAAACCCGCCTTGACCGGGCCCGTGAGGCGGCGGACCACTTCGCCGTCCTCGTCCGTGACGGTCAGGACGATCGCCGGGTCCTCCTCCTGCGCCTCCGCGCGGAGCTCGGCCCAGGTTGGGTAGGTGACCTCGCCGCCCTTTTCGACCAGCTTCTTCTCGGCGTCCTGACGCCTTCCCTTCCGGCCCTTGATCTCTTCCTTGAGGTGATAGGTGAACACGGCCCCGAAGGGCGGGTTCGGGGCCGAAAAGTACGAGTCGCCCATGTTGGCCTTCCCCTTGAGTCCCAAGGGCTCGGACGGAATGAAGGTCTGCGCCTTCTTGACAGGGAACAGCGTCGCCTCGCGCTCCAGCGTCTCGGGGGTGGCGAGCCGGAGCGGCGTGTAGTCGTCGAGGATGTAAAAGCCCCGGCCGAACGTCGCCAGGACGAGGTCATTCTCGCGCTCCTGAATCGCGAGGTCCCGCACTTGTATGGTTGGGAGGCCGCCCTTGAGAGGCCACCACTTCTTTCCGCCGTCCCGTGTGACGAACACGCCGAATTCCGTTCCCGCAAAGAGCAGCTCGGGCATCGCGGGATCCTCGGCAATTGCATACACGGTTCCGCGCTGCGGGAGGTCTCCGGTTATGGACGTCCATGTGCGACCGCGGTCCGGGCTCCGGCACAGGTACGGCTTGAAGTCGCCGTTCTTGTGATTGTCGAAGGCGCCGTAGACGACGCCGGCGTCGTGTCGCGAGGCGAGAAGCGCCGACACGTAGGTTCCCGCGGGAACTCCCGCGACGCGTTCGACCTTTCGCCAGTTGGCGCCGCCGTCCTCGGTCACCTGGATCAGGCCGTCGTCGGCGCCGACGTAAAGCAAGCCCTCCAGCTTGGGCGACTCGGTCAAGGAGACCAGGTTTCCAAAAAACGAGGTCGACGCGTTCTTGGCAACCGCGTCGACGCCCCACACCCGGCCCATGACCTTGAGCTTGTTGCGGTCGATCTGCTGGGTGAGGTCGGGGCTGATCGCGCGCCAGGAGTCGCCGCGGTCGTCGCTTCGGAACAGGCGTTGGGCGGCGAAATACAACCTCTTGTGCGAATGAGGGCTGATGATGAACGGCGAATCCCAATTGTACCGAAGCGGCGGGTCGCCTTTTGCGGCCTGGGGCTGGATCTCGACGTTCTCGCCGGTCCTGCGGCTAAAGCGCGCGAGGTTGCCGTGCTGCGACTGGGTGTACGCGATGTTGGGGTCCGTGGGGTCGACCCGCGGCTGAAAGCCGTCGCCGCCCAGCGTGATGAACCAATCCGAGTTGGCGATGCCATGCGCGGTCGTGGTGCGCGATGGCCCGCCCAGGCTGTTGTTGTCCTGGGTTCCGCCGTACACGTTGTAGATCGGGGAGGCGTTGTCGAGCGCGACGCGGTAGAGCTGGACAATGGGCAGATTGGACTTGAAGTGCCAGGTGGCGCCCCGGTCCCAGCTCTCGTAGATCCCGCCGTCGCAGCCCGCGAGAAGGTAGTTGGTGTTCTCGGGATCGATGTAGAGCGCGTGGTTGTCCACGTGCTTGGTCCTCTCGCCCACCTTGTGGAATGTCTTGCCGCCGTCTTCGGTGACCATCATCCAGGTGTCCATGGAGTACACGCGATCGACCTTCTTGGGGTCGGGAACCAGCTCCTGGTAATACTGCGGGCCCGTCGACAGATAGCCGCTCATCCGCTCCCAGTTTCCGCCCGCGTCCGTGGAGCGATAAAAGCCGCGGTCCTTGGCCGCCGAGGCCTCCACGATCGCGTAGACGACGTCGGGATTGGGCGGCGAGACGGCCAGCCCGATGCGCCCAAGGTCGGCCTTGGGAAGCCCGTTGGCAAGCTTCTTCCACGTGGTGCCCGCGTCGGTCGACTTGTAAATCGCCGACTCGGGTCCCCCGTTGATCAGCGTGAACACGTGCCGGCGTCTTTGATAGGACGTGGCGTACAGAACGTCGGGCGAACGTGGATCCATCCAAAGGTCCGAAACGCCGGTGTTTTCGCTGATCGTGAGAATCGGCTTCCAGCTCTTCCCGCCGTCGGTGGTCTTGTAGAGTCCGCGATCCCCTCCCGGTGCCCAAAGCGGGCCCTGCGCGGCCACGTAGACCGTGTCGGAGGCACGTGGATCCACCAGGATCTTGCCGATGTGCTCCGAGGCCTTGAGGCCCACATTCTCCCAGCTCTTGCCGCCGTCGACCGACTTGTACACGCCGTCGCCGTACGCCACGCTTCGCTGGCTGTTGTTCTCGCCCGAGCCAACCCAGATCGTCAGCGGGTTTCGCGGATCGATCGTGACGCACCCGATCGAATAGGAGGCTTGGCTGTCGAAGATCGGCGTGAACGTGGTGCCCGAGTTGATCGTCTTGAAGACGCCTCCCGAAGCCACCGCGACGTAGTAGGTTCCGTTCTTGGCCGGGTGGACCGCGAGGTCGCTGACCCGGCCCGATGTCAGGGCGGGGCCGATGCCCCGGAACTCGAGGCCGGAGAACGGATCCTTGGTGTCTTTGGTATCTTTGGTCCCCTTGCTTTCTTTGGTATCTTTGCTCTCCTTTGGGTCTTTGGCGTCCTTGCCGCCCTTCGCATCGGCCGCTTGGGCCGTTCCCATGAAGACGGCCGCGGACGTCAACAGCGCAAGCACGAGCGGCGTGAGGCGGGATCCTCGGGGCTCAACCGGGGCGGGTTGCTTCATGAGATGACTCCTGCTTTGTACTTTCCCGACTTTCTGGGAATCGCGGGCACGGCCGCGCATCCTATCACCGTCCTTGGGTGGAAAGGCAAGTGTGAATAGAAACGCACAGACCATCCCCAAAATCAGGAGGTTGATCACAAGGAAGCGTTGGTCGTCCCAGGAGAAGAGGCTCGCGGCGAGCCCCGAAAGCGCGGAGAGCGAGACCAGGACGACCCCGAAGACCGGACGTCTCAGGGAGAGAAAGGCCAGCGCGAGAAGGACGCAAGCGTAGTAGCAGGCGAGCTCGAAACAGACCGGAACAAGGGCCACGCCCAAAACGGCCGCGACCCAGGGCTCTTCGCGCTGCGAGGCCCGGAGCGCGAGCGCGGTGAGCGCCGCCGCGAGGAGAAAGAAGGCCGGCCGGGTCGCGGCGGTGGCGCGGCGTCGGGCGGCCTTCCAGGCGTCGAACGGGTCCATCGCGACGGCGTCCACAAGCTTGGCCGCCGTCGTGTCGCCCTCGTAGGCCAGGAGCGGGCGCAACCCCATCGCGTTGGTGAAGGGAGTCTCCATGTGCTTGCGGCTGTTTTGCGCAAAGCGAATCCAGACATTTCGTTCGCCCGCCGGATCCGGAGACGACACGAACAGGGACGCCGGCAGGACGAGAATCGCCGCAAGCGCCGCGCCCGCGACGAACCGGGGAAGAACCGTGGACCCTTCCCAACGGGACCTCCATCCCCTGAGAACACCATGCAAGAGAACGGCGAGGAGGACCGCGCCGGGGAATATCCGAAGGAGCGTCGCGAGGCCCAAGGCGAATCCTCCCAAGCCCGGGCGATTCTTTTTGAGGCACGAGATCCCCGCGACGAGAAAGAAGAGCCAATCCATCCTCAGGAAGGCGCCCCCGTTCCAGTAGAACCGCGCGGGGTAGTTGGTGGCCCAAAGCAGGATGGCCACGGCGGCCACCCGGGCGCCGAATGCCCAAAACACGAGCCCCCACATTCCCAACAGGAGGATCGGATCGAGAAGCGACAGCACGAAGACCCGGTCCGTAGAGATCGGCGCTTGGCCTGTGAGAAGGCGCCCCAGTACAAGCCACGCGGGCGTGCCGTTGAAGCCGTTGTCCTGCAGCATGCCCAACCGGCCCTGCGGGGAGGCGCGCTCGCGAAACCACGCGATGTCCCGCTGGAAGAGGCTCCAGCGTTCGGGCGAAAAGCGCGCTCTCACCTCGAAAGAGCGCGCGAGGGCCTGGTCGGTGGGTTCGAGACGGTTCGTGGTGAGGTTGCGAACCTTCAGGACGCCCGCGTTTCCTAAGGCGCTCTCTTCCTGTGCCAGGACGACCGCGTCATAGAGCCTCGTGTAGCCAAGCTCCGGGAAATACTTGGCGCCGATGTGGTAGTGGAACGTGTCCCAGACGTGGAGAAAGCCCGCGAACGGGCCCGCTCCGTGGAACCGCCCAAAGTTCCAGAAAGACAGCGCCGCAAGGGCCGTCACCGCTGTCAAGATGAAGCCGGCGACGCGAGCGCGAAAGCCCTCGGACGGGCGACTTGCCAAGAAGACGGCCGCGGCGCCGATGAGAGCCAGGAGGGCTCGGACGAGGATCAGCGTGTCGTCGTCCAGGCGCGTCCACCACGATCCCGCTGCGGCCGCGGGTTCCAAAGGCTCGAGCACGGGAGGCCACGGGCTTGGGAGCTGTGCGAAGGCCTGGAACTCGGAGACGTGAAAGAGGCCGTCGCCTCCCTCGGCGTGGACCGCGAGAAACCGCACGGCGGACGGCTCGGGGAGCTCGGCATGCCGGGTTCGAAGTCCGACGCCCGGAAGGCCGGGCTTGATTACGACGAGGCGAGCCCATCTCTGAGCGTCGAGAGAGCCCTCGATCAGCACCAGCTCGTCCGTGTCGGCTTGGAGGACCAGACCGCGAACGGGAACGGTCGCGCCGAGGTTCACGATGAACGCGCCGGCCGTGCCCTTCAGAACGAGCGTGTTGGTGGAGTCCGGCGAAGTCCCCTCGGCGAGGAGGAGACCATCGACGACGCGTTCGGGCGGGCCATCGGCTTGGCGGCTCAGCGGGGTCTTGCCAAGCGCTAGGTTGCCCGGCGTGGCGGGGTCTTTGGGCTCTACGCCGTGGGAGGCCCTTCCCAGCAGCGAGAGGCAAGAGATGACCAAGGCGGTCGCGCGCCGGAGCACGGACTTGCGCATCCCGTCAGCCGGCGTCGCGCTCCGAGAGCTCCACCTCGCAATCGACCTCCAGCGCGAAGCGACCGCGGCGCACCGGGACGATCCGCACGTCCGGGCACTTCTCCAACAGCCTCTTTCTCAGGAGGATCAACCGGGTCTCGAGGTTGTCTTTGTACGCCGGGAGCCCGAGCGAGGCGTCCAGGCGGAGCTCGCGGTTGGTGAACTCACGGCGCCCCTCCTGCCGATGGGCCGTCAAGAGCCTCCACAGGATCCTGCCGGGGACGTTTCGGATCAGATACTCGCCGTCCACGAACACGCAATCGTCGGCGCGGTAGTAGAGAAACTTGCGCGACGTCTGCGGTTGCGGCGCCGCGCGCGACGGGCCTTCGACTTTCCGCGCCGACGCCTCGACCTCCTCGTCCTTGGGCTCCAGCAGGCGCTCCACGCCCATGGCGACCTGGTTGGCAAGGACCTGCAGGAAGGCCTCGTGCCAGTCGGCGAACGCGAGCGGGTCGCGGCTCTCGATCGCGAGAACCCCGAGAAGCCGGTCCTCGAGAAGGAGCGGCAGCGCGAGTTGGGCTTGCGCGTCGGGCAGGCCGGGGAGCGGAATCTCGGAAGAGAGCCCCGAAGAGCCATGCTCCCTTTGGAAGCTCTTGCGGATCGCCCTCGAATAGCGCAGCTGCGTCTCGACGCCCAAGAGCCGAAGCGGGACGCGCCTCTCGGCAACGGTTCCAATGAGACCCTCACCCAGCCGGACCTCGGCACCTACGCCTTCGGCGCCGTAGCCATGGCTTGCCAATGTTACGAGCACGCCACACGGCTCCTCGTAGGCGAGCACCATCGAATGGCGGAGGCGGAACAGCTCGTCGAACGCGGAGAGAACGTCTTTCAACAGACCGTCGAGATCCCGGGCTTTGTTGATGCGTGCCGAGACCAGGCTCAGGGCACGCAGCTCGGTCATGGGACCCTCGGCGCTGTCGGGGCCCTCGTCCTCGGTTTCGGGCGGGGCGTCGTGAAAGCCCTCGACCTTAAGAGTTGAGATAACCTCGCAAATGTCGGCGGAGCGCAGCTTGAAGATCCCGGCCATCCCGGTTTGCGAGGCGATCGCGTCGATGCGGTTCGACATCACGTCGAAGATCGGGCCGTCCGTCTCCGAGCGCAGATATCGCAGACTAAGGCGATAGGCCTCGAACGTGACCGGGTCCCACATCTCGACGGTGGCCTGTGGGTTCTCGCGGAGGTTCCGGTGGGTCTTGTTGAAGAATTGGCAAGAAACCGCCACATGGCGAGGGTCGACGTAGAAGACCTGGCTGATGATGGTGGCGTTCGGGGTTCCGTCGGCCGAGCACGTCACGAGGCCGCTGGGCACGATGCCTTGGAACAGGCGGCCAAGGCCTTCGAGCGGGATGCTCAGGCGACGCCTCCCGCCACGAGCGGCAGGCCCGCGCGGGGCCCCGGGGTTTGGTCGAAGATCTCCGTCACCTCGATCGTGATCGCCCGGCACGGCCAGCGGTTCTGGCGCCGGATCCGCGCCGGCGCACCGACGAACGCCACGTCCCGGAAGAAGCCCTCATGGCTTCGGTCGACGATCTCGCGCTCGGGTTCTGTGGCCGGACGCATCGACTGACACCGACCCTTCACCTGGACGGTGCGATGGGTTGGAACGTGCTCCATGACGACCGCGACGAGGCCGTTCGTTGAGATGTTCTCGAACGTCTCCCGGCCGGTCGCTTCGGGAACATAGACCGTCAAGCTGCCGGATTTGTCGGCGACCACTCCCACGCCCATCGCGCAGGCGGGCGCGAGCGACGCGTTCCGGGTCCCGACGACGATCGCGGTCAGGCCCACCAGAATCTCAGGAAGATCCCGCCGGATGCGCTCCACGGCGCGGAGGGTACCAGGCGTCCATTCGCTTAGGAAGTCTTTAGGAAACGGCGACCCGCTTTAGGAACTTCTTAGGGGGCCGTTAAGCAATTCTTAGGTGGCACTTCTCTCCATCGAGCTCAATCTTTCCGGTCGTGAAGGAGAACGATATGAGAAACACACCCAAGAACCTGCCGGTCCTTTCCATTTGTGCATTCGCGCTCGGAGCCGCCCTGGTTCTCGGCTCGAGCCTTCTGGCCTCGGGCAAGGCGCGCGAGCCCCGCGCGGCCGGACCGGACCGGATCGCCCGCGGCAAGTACCTCGTCTCGATCATGGGGTGCAACGACTGTCACACGCCGCTCAAGATGGGCGCGAGCGGTCCGGAGCCAGACATGACCCGAATGCTCTCCGGCCATCCGGAGCAGTTCAGAATGCCGGCGGCACGGTCGACGAACGGGCCGTGGCTCTGGCAGGGGGCCGCGACGAACACGGCCTTCGCCGGCCCCTGGCGCGTGACCTATGCCGCCAACCTGACGCCCGACACCAACACGGGCCTTGGAATCTGGACCGAGGACATCTTCATCAAGGCCATCCGCACCGGAAAGCACTTTGGGGTCTCGCGCGAGATCCAGCCCCCGATGCCGTGGCCCGCGTACCGGAACGCGACCGACGAGGACCTCAAATCGGTCTACGCCTATCTGAGGAGCGTCCCGCCGGTGAAGAACCTGGTTCCGGACTATGAGCCGCCCAAGGCGACCCAGGTCGCGCAGGCCCGTTGAACCAGTAGGCAAGACCTCGCGAAATCGTCAAATCAGGGCGATGGCGGCTTCGGTCGCCATCGCCTTTGCGTTTTCGCGAGGCTACCGGGAAGCCAGCGCTGGCGCACCTATACTCGCGGAACTTGGCAGCCTCCGAGCCTACCGCGAGCCTGGAGCCCCACACGGGACTCCGCCGCGCGCTGACAGGCTTCGACGCCACGCTCCTCGTCATCGGATCCATCCTGGGCGGTGGCATCTTCCTGACGCCCGCCTCGATCGCGCGCGAGCTGCCGTCGCCTTTGGCCATACTGTTGGCGTGGCTCGCCGGCGGCCTTCTCACGATCGGAGGCGGATTTGTCTATGCCGAGTTGGGAGCTCTGTTTCCGGAGGCGGGCGGGATGTACGTGTATTTGCGCGAAGCCTATGGCCGCCTGCCGGGATTTCTCTTCGCGTGGATCTACTACCTGATCGTGATGGCGGGCGGCGTCGCGGCGATTGCCACGTCGTTTGCCGAGTACCTTGGAGCCCTGTTCCCAAGCCTGTCGACTGGGCTTGTGGTGTTCTCCGCCGGAGGGCTTCGGATCTCCGCGGGGCAGCTGGTGGCGGCCGGCGCGATTCTGGTCCTCTCGGCGACCCACTATGTCGGGGTCGAGGTCGGAGCGCGCGTGCAAGGCCTCTTCACGCTGCTGATCGCGCTCACGGTCGCGGGGCTCGCGGCGGGCGGGCTCCTGGGCGGCGGGGCGTGGTCCGTCGCCTGGGGCGCCGGAAGCGCTCGGGCGGTCACGACCGCCGCGTTTGGCGCCGCGATGGTCTCGGTCCTGTGGACGTATGACGGCTGGAACAACATCTCGGCGGTGGCCGGTGAAGTCCGCGAGCCGACGCGTAATATCCCTAGGGCTCTGCTTTTGGGAACCGGCCTCGTCATGCTCCTCTACCTCGGCGTCAACCTCGTGTACATGCGGGCGATCCCGGTGGGAGAGATGCCCTCGGTTCCACACGTCGCTCGCGTCACCGCGGAGCGGCTCTTTGGAAGTGGGGCTGGAGTCGCCGTCGCGGTGGCGATTGTGGCCGCCGCCTTCGGCTGCACATCGGCAAATCTCGTCGCGGGACCGCGCGTGGTCTGGGCCCTCTCCCGGGATGGGCTGTTTCTAAGGCCCTTTGGCAAGGTCCACCCCAGGTTCAAAACGCCGTCGGTGGCGATAGTGGTGCAGGCCGTGTGGGCGGCTCTGCTATGCCTTTCCGGACGCTATGAGGCCTTGTACACATACACCATGTTCGCCGCGATTCTGGCCTACGCCGCGACCGGCGTGTCGCTCTTTGTCTTCCGGCGCCGCTTTCCAGATCGCCCGCGTCCGTTCCGGGTATGGGGCTATCCGGTGATCCCCGCGCTCTATGTCCTAGGGACCTTCTTCTTCCTCGCTTCGATCGCTGTCACGAGCCCGACGGAGTCGCTGGCTGGGCTTGCCATCCTGTTGCTGGGAATCCCGGCGTACGCCGTGGCGAGAGGAGCCGGGCGCGTGGCGAAGCCCTCCTTGTAGACCTCGCGTCAGACCTCGGCCGTGTCGAAGATGAGGAGCTCGACACCCGCTTGGGCGAAGTTCGCAAAGTCGGCCGCGGCCGCGATTCCCTCTGGGGATGCCACGGCACTTCGAAGCGCGTCCATGGAGTCAAACGTCAGGGTCGCCACCAGGTGATACGGCGAGGAGCCCTGCAAGGTGGCCACGGGGCCGGAACTGACCTCGTAACGGCGAAGGCTGGGGATTGCCTTAGCCAATGGAATGTGGGTCGAAGAGTAGTAGGCGTCGAACGCGGCGGCGTCGACAGGCGTGCGATAAAGAGCGATCAGTTTGGCCATGATCGGCGTACTCCTTTCGGTCAAGCGGCCGTCTTTTCCGAGGATGGGTTCGAGGGAACTTCCGCAGGTAGCTGAGTACGAAACGGTTCCGGGAGAGGCGTGCCAAAGAGGTTGTCGAGCGCCGCCGCCGGATTATCCGGAAACTGCGCTGCTTGCGCGTCACGCTGTTGGTGAAGCTCATCAATGATGGGGTCTGAGATTATTGGGCGCCTCCTAGCGCGTCCGGCGGGGCCACCGGGAGGTCATGTCCGAGGAGAATCTCATCATCGAGTGGCATCAAGGGTATCATCTCCGCCATGACGGAACAGGCGGAAACGGTTCTGCGGAAGGTCCTGGAGCTCGCGACTCACGAACGCGAAGAGCTGGCGGCGGAGGTGCTGGCCAGCCTTGACGCTGATGCCTATGAAGAGGCCCAGACGGCGTGGGCCGCGGAAATCGAACGGCGAGCCCGAAGCGTCCTGGCGGGTGAATCGCATGGCCAGCCATGGTCCGAGGTCCGCGAGAGGATCCGGCGTGAAGTCCTTGGACGCTGATGCTTCCGTTGATTGCGGAGAACGCGGCCGAGAAGGAGGTCGAGAACGCAGTCCGCTGGTATAAGCGCCGTAGGGAGGGGCTGGGCGAGCGCTTCTTGGCTGAACTGAATGATGCGATGAGGAGGATTGAAGAGAGGCCGCATTCTTGGAGCCTGGCGCCCTGCGTGCCGCCGGAGTTGGGCGTGCGGCGGGTGACGTTGGAACGATTCCCATACTTCGTCGCTTACCTGGTACGGTCCGACGCAATTCATGTCATTGCGGTGGGGCATGAGCACCGACGCCCCGGCTACGACCTGCGTCGCGTTCGTGGCCTGCTTTGATTTGAATCCACAAGAAAGCCGGCGTGGCCACACCACACCGGCCTTGCGGACTGCTTCCAGTCTCCGGCTCAGCCCTTCTTGCGGGGCGCGACCACGTTGAAGGTCACGGCGACATCGTCCTGTATGAGGTTGTCGGCCGCGCCGGGGTAGTTCATGCCGAAGTCCTTGCGGTTGATCTTGAAGGTGGCGGTCGCGGTTACGCCGCTGGCATCCGCTTTGATCGTGGCGGGGAAGACGATGGTCTTCTTGATCCCGTGGATCTCCAGCTCGCCTCCGACTTGGTGAGTGTTGCCGTCGGCCGCTTGGGCGGTGATCGTCTTGGACGTGAACGTGGCCTTTGGGAACTTGGCGGCGTCGAAGAAATCCGGCGACTTGAGATGGCCGGTGAGCCGGTCGCTGTCCGTGAAGATCGAGTTCACGTCGATCTCCACGGTGACCTTGCTGGCCAGGGAGTCGTTCTCGACCAGTTCGATCGTGCCACCGAACTTCTTGAACCCTCCGTCGTGGCTGCCGACCACCTTCTTCCCGACGAAGCTGATCTTGGAGCCTTCGGCGGAGATCGCGAGGGTTTCGGCCTTCTTGGCGGGCGCCTGCGCCGGCGCGGCGGGCGCGATCAGGCAGGCAAGGGCAATCAGGGCGGCGGTGAGGGTCTTTCTCATTTGATTCTCCGTTTCTTGTGATGGGGCCCACGCGGGCCGCGCGGATTGTAGACGAGTTAAGCGCGATCGGGGCGCGGCTCAGTCGGCGAACGGCACTTGATAGACGGTGCGGTCCTCGAGGCGCACGGCCGTCAGCCAGCGGCCCCAAACGCAGCCGGTGTCGAGCGCGACCACGCGTTTGGTATTCCGAAGGCCCAGCGCCGCCCAGTGGCCGAACACGATGGTCTCGGCGTGGCTTCTCCTCTTGGGAACGTCGAACCACGGCACGGCGCCGGCCGGAGCCTTCTCCGGAGGCCCGCTGAAGCCCTCGATCGGAAGGCCGACGGAGTCGCAGGCGCGAATCCTCGTCATCACGCGCGCCCCTTCGACGACCTCGGGCGAGGGCGCACGTCGAGGGTTATCGGCTCGCTTGCCGCGATAGGCCCTCACGAAATCCTCGAAGCCGGATCCGGAAAGGGCCTCCTCGGCGGCGCGCGCGATCTCCTCGGCGTACGCGCTTGTCCACAGCGGCAGGAGGCCGGCATGCACCAGAACCTGGTCGGCCTGTCTCCTCAAAAAGGGCCGAGTTCTGAGCCATTCAATCAGATCGCGCCGGTCGGGCGCGCTCAGAACGGGACCCAAGGTGTCGTCCTCGCGCGCCGCCACGATGCCGAGATACCGCGAGAGGAGATGCAGGTCGTGGTTGCCGAGGACGACCGTCGCGCGATCGCCCAAGGACTTGGCCCAGCGAAGAACCTCGAGGGACCGCGGCCCGCGATTGACAAGATCCCCGACGAGCCAAAGCCGGTCCGAGGAGGCGATGGGGACGAGGTCGAGGAGGTTTTCGAGCGTCCGGTGGCAGCCTTGGATATCGCCGATCGCGTACGTCGCCATGTCGACATCATGCCATCAGGGCGAAGGAGCCCGGAGCCTCTCCAGCTCTCTTCTCAGCGCGCCGAGGATGCCGAGCGGGCCCCTCTTGTACGACTCGCGGATCGCCCACGTCGGCAGCTTGCCTCCGAGGACCGCGACATCGGAGTACGCAAGGCGGCTGGAGTTGGGAGAGCGGCCGTTCTGGATCACGAAACCTCCGCGGATCACGCGGACCCGAAGGACACCCTTGGCCGGAGGCGGCAGGCGCTCCGAGGCCGACTCCCAATGGAAGATCGGGTTCCCAAACGCGTCGCGAAAGAGCGCGGGCGCGATCGCGTAGTCGCGGTTTGCGAAGGGCCATGGCGCGTCGAAAAGAAGATGGAAGGCGGGAGGTTGGCCGGGCAGGAGCTCTGAGACGTCGAGCCTCTTGATCCAGGCGCTCCAACGCGAGACGTCGCCCAGGAAGCGCAGGACCACGTCCGGCGGAGCCTCGAGCTCGATCGTCGAACGCACGACCGTCGTGTCGTCGCCGAGCTCGAGGGTTCGAATCGCGATGCCGTCCCTCTCGTGAAATGGCCGGAAGGGTTCGTCGGCAAGCAGGCAAGGATGATCGCTTGCCGGTGGCCGGCGCGGGAGATCCGGGAGATCCGGAAAAAGAGCGACGGAATCCGTTTGGTCATTCGGGCTCGCCCGTCTCGCGATCGCGAGACAGAGAACAACCGCGACGACACTCGCGGCTGACCTCAGGCGTTTCCCTCCTCAAAGGCGCGCGAGCCGCTTGGGAGATCGATCGCTGGGCGCGGGGGGAAGGCCGGCAGGGAGCTTCTCGCGCCCGCCGTTCCCGTGCGTGGATCCCACACCGCTCCCGGCGCCGAGGGAAGCGCAAGGGGCCTGAGGATGTAGTCGTCGCGCCGGGCGTTGTGCACGCACATTGAGACCGGGCCGTCGTCGGTCATCACCATGAAGGAGCAATTGCGCAGCCTCTCCTCAATGAGTCCATCGGCGTCCATGAAGTTCTGCACGAAGAACGTGATCTTTCCGGTCCGGCCCCGGGCCCGGAGGAACGCGCCCCGCACCGACCAGAGCTTCCCAAGCACGAACGCGCCGCCGCGCACGAGAAAGAAGGGATTGCGAGCCGCCATCGACAGGACCTTGAGCGCGGTCTTCCGCACGTCTCGCCGATCGAAGGAGATGTCCTTGAACTCGTCAAGGAAACGCTCGTAGAGCCGCTGGTGGGACAGTACGTCCACGGCCGTCCTGCCCACGGTCGCGAGCATCGTCGCGGAATGGCAATCGGGATGCCCGAGGAGCGCCGCGTCCCAGGCCAAGGGGCCAATTCCAACGGCCGCCGTGACGCGCTCCCGGATGGCTGGCATCGTGACGTGCGCCTCCTTCCTCTGCCACTCCCCCCGGCCGGTCGCGGCCTGCACTTGGAAGGAGGCCATCCCGACGACATCCGAGTTCGCAAGGAAAAAGCGCGCCAGCATCGGGATCTCGTCCAGGTTTCCGGCGTGGACCGAGGTGTTGAAGATCACCGCGAGCTTGAGCCCACGGGCCCTCTCGATGTATTCGCGGCGCACCGCGTTAAGCGCCTCCTCGGTCGGGTACCGCCTTCGCCGTTGTGTGGTGTCGACGTGGAAGGCGACATCGAAGAGGCCAACCGACGTCAACTCCTGCAGAAGATCGCGGGTCGCCTTGAGCCCGTTGGTAAAGAGGGACGGCCTCAGGCCGCTCTCGGAGACGCGCCGCACGATCGCGACAAGCTCGTCTCGCGGGCGCAGGGTGGGATCGCCGCCCGTGACCTGGACGCTGACGCCGGGACCGTACGCTTTCCGAATGCGATCGATGCGCTCGAAGACCACGTCCAAGGGCACGTCTTTCACCGATTCCGAGCTCTCCGAAAGGTAGCAAAGCGTGCAGTCGAGGTTGCAGCGCTGGGTGATCTCGAGGGCGACGCAGCCGATCGCCGAGCGCCTGCCGAGAACCTGGTTGGGAAGACGGAATCGCGGATCGAGGCGCTCCCAGGTCTCGCGGAGGGCGCGTTGGCGTTCCGGGGCGTCGAGGACCGGGAGTGACGTTGGCATTCGAGCTCCTTGCCGATGGCGGCGGATGTTAAGCGGCGCCTGCGGCGAGGGCCCGGAACCGCGCGCTCTGACGCACGGCCTCGCGAGACCGGTCGCGCGGTTTGCTTTCCTGTCCACCGGGAAAAAGCGGCGGAAACGCCGTCCTCCCGGTCACGCGCTCCACGGTTCCATCGGCGTGCACGCGGAGCCCTGCCCAACGTAGCCGATGGAAGTCGCGGCGGCGCGCGGCCTCGTTCAGACACACAAGAAGGTCGTGTTCCAGGCGCTCCGCGAACACCTCGCGCTCATTCACGACGAGCGTGACGGGCTTCTTCCAATCCACCATTCCCCCGCCGATCCAGACGGTCATCTCGTCGACATGGCGGGTCTTGACGCGGATGGTCTGGCCCTCGATCGAGCCTTCCAAGTGTCCCAGAAGGTCCACAACCGCACGGCCGAGGGCCCGGTCGCGGCTCTCGCCGGGGTTGGGCGTCGGCTCAGGCAGCGCCGCGTCCCATCGCGCGCCGCTCCACGTGTGCGCCTCCAGCCAATAGGCGCGCCCCTGATGGAGATGTCGAAAATTGTGTTCGACCCTGAGAGGGCCCTCCGTTCGCCGCTTCGAGAGCGTCTCGAAGAATGGCTCGGAGGGCAAGCGAACATCCCCATGCCCGGCTCCTGGAATCTCAACGTTTTGCAAGAGCGGCGCGAGGCCGCGGACCCAGGACGCGAAGGGGCGGTTGAGCGAGGCAATGCCGCCGAGGACGCGCCCATCGATTCCATAGACCGTGAGATTGTCGAGTGCCCCCCAGACGTTGAGGATGGGAAGGGCCTGGATGTTGGGAACCATGGCCCGCCAGACGCCGTCGTCGGTCGGCGGAATGCTGAAGGCGGAGGCGATCGGAACGGCCCCCGCGAGCTCGTCCGAATGAAGACACGCGATCGCCCAAGTGGCATAGCCTCCCAAGGAGTAGCCAACGGCGTATTGCCGGCCGGCGTCCACGGGAACGCGCTGCCTGAGCGCCAGCAGAATGGCCGGATGATCGACGGTGAAGGGCGGCGGCGCGTCGAGGCCGGTCTGGCGATATCCTGTGGGCGCGGCGATGACGAAGTCGTCAACGCGCGGGCCCAAGAGCGCCTCCATGTAGTTGAGGAAAGAAGGTCCGTCCCCACCGCTTGGGTGAAGCGCGTAGATCAACGGCCAACGCCTCTCGGACGTGTAGCCGCGCGGCAGGCGCAGCGTGACGGTGCGAACCTGTGAGAAACCAACCGGAACCGCGAACGTGGAGCGCGCCGGCGGGAGGCTTGGGTAATTCCTCATCTTCTGAAGTTGCGAGGACAGGGCCTCGCGGCGGCAGGCCGGGTCGGCGGCGATGCGCGCGGCAAGCCGTTCGCGCTCGGCGGGAGAGTCGGTTGTGAAGAAGGCTTCAAGGTCGCGAACGATGTCGAACTCGCCCGCGAGGAGGGGAGCGGTTGCCAATAGGCAAAGGCAGAACCCAAGAGGCGCGAATGGGTGCGCGTGCTTCATGCAAGCGATGGTAATCGGCGTTATCAAACCCCTCAAAAAGACGGCTTCTGTCCGGGCCTGACGGGGTCTCGTCCTGTCAAAGCGCCGACGCCGCGGTGATCCCGACGGCACCGAGCGCCTCACGGTTCTCCTCGCGAACCCTCCAGATCCACGCGTCGAGGAGGTAGTGCGTGGCTTGAGGGAGTGCGAGGAGGGGGACGAGAAGGCTCAACGCAAGAGGCTCCAGCGAAAACGCCGGGCCCGGAAAGAGCCCCCGGTTCTCGTGCCACACGAAACGGTCCCAGCCCCACTCTTCGAACCAGGCGACGAGGAGAAGAGGGAGCATGAAGAGCACGGCGTTTCGCGAAAGGCGATCGGAGAGGGTCGGGGTGGCGTCGCCACGGGTTGCGCGCTCCACAGCGCGTCGCCGGCTTGCCACATAGACCAGGCCGAAGTACGGCACGCCGTGCACCAGCACGTTGGTCACCGTGAACGCGTAGTCGGAGTCGAAGACTACGATGCCCAGGGTCCAGGTCGCGGCCGTGGTGAGAACGACCAGGTTCTTACCCCACGAGATGGGAAGTCCCTGGCGGTGGCGGCTGAGCTCCTTGATCCCGTAGGCGAGGAGGATCGCGCCGAAGGCGGCCATCGCGAGGTTGCCAAACGCGCTTGGCAGACCGGGCACGAAGTCTCCGGCCAAGAACCAATGAAAATGGCGCGGGGTATTGGCGTGCCAATGGATCAGCGGGGCGACCGTGGCCCCATAGATCGCCGCAGAGTCGAGAAGGCGCCAGGTTCCCTCGCGGTTCTTGTGGCGATACAGCGCGACCCAACCGTATTGCTGCCTTACGAAGTGGAACACCGCGACATAGGCCAGCGCGCGCCAGAAGAGGAGAGGAGATTGGGAATAGGCGAGGACACCGATTGAGTATGCGATGGCGGGGATCATCAGGTAGAGCGCCGCGCGCCTGTTGAAATCGGCTGCATCGAGATAGACGCGATATCCGGTCGCCCAAACATGGGCGACGTCGACGAACACCACCGCGCCGAGAAACAGCCACGGAGGCGTGTCGCCATGGACGAGCCCCGTGACGGCTCCAAGCGCGAGGAGAAGAAGCGCAGCCGCCGCGGAGCCGCCGAAGAGGGCGAGGTCGGTGGCCTTGCCGAGCAGCCACGGGCCTTGGGCGTTGTTGGGGCGTTCGGCTAGCTCTAACTCCCCCAACCCCCTCTTTGCAAAAGAGGGGGCTTCGGAGGAGTTAGAGCTAGCCTTGTCGCGGGTCAGGTCTCGTTCCACGGCGTTGGGAATGCGGCTGGTGCCTTGCCAACATCGCGCAACACGACCTCGGCCGCGCGCACGCCGCTGTCGAGGGCTTCCTCGAAGAGCGGCAGCCCCGCGAGATCCGTGTGGGCGAACAGAATGCGACCGAGGGGTTGACATGCCTGCTCGCGGTCCCTTCCCCATACGAAACCCGGGCGGGGCCTCACCATCGCATGTCCCCAACGATAGATGTCCAACCGCCGAACATGTGCGGGGAGATCGGGATGCGCGGTCGCGAGGTCGGCCATTGTCGCGTCGGCCAGCTCCCGGTACGTCGCGCCCAGCAGCGTCGCTCGGGCGGCCTTTGGGTCGGTGTCGGTCAGCGGAAGGTAGTAGGTCAAGACGGTCGGCCCGTGGTCCATGCCCTTTTGGTGTGTCGCGACCACGTAGCCCAGCGAGCGCGAGTCGTAGAGCACGTTGTCCCACGCCATGGGAAATCCGCGTTCCTTCGGACGGGAATCGAGGGTCAGGTTCGCGACCATCCAGGGCACGTACACGAAGGCACTCAGAAAGCCAGGCGGCGAGGCCCGCCACGGGGCGATGAGGTGGGCGGTTGTGAACTTGGGAAGCGCGTAGATCGCGTGGCGCGCGAGGACCGCAACGACCTCGTTCGCCTGGGGGTCGAAGTAGCGAACCTCGATGTCGCCGTCGTCCGTTGCCGGCGGCCGGACGTCAAAGACCAGGGCCGAGGTCTTAAGCCGCCCCGCGCACGACTTGGCAAGTTGCGAGATCAATCGTCCGTTGCCCTCGGGCCACGTGAGAAACGGGGCGGGCTCGTCCCACGAGGGCACGTGGGAGGAGCCCCGCGCCGCGAAAGAGCCTGTCCTGCGAGACCGTGTTGCCGGAAGCCGCGCCGCGAAGTAATGCAGCCCCGCCCAGGCCGAGGTGGTCTCCAACGTTCCGCCGAAGTCGTCACGACAGCCGTATTCCACAAACCACCGCAAGCGGCTGGACCGAAAGCCACCGCGGTCCATCCAATCGCGCATGGAAAGCCGATCGAGCCCGGTCGTGTCCGGGTCGGTCGACGAGAGCCGGCGGGGCAGCGCGAACGCCTTCCGGCCCTGCCCGTCCCGGGTTGCCGCGAGCCTCCGGATCTCTTCGTCGAACCGGTTCCGCTCGGCCGCGTCCGCGCGGTCCGCGCCGGCCGAAGGGTACAGCCCCTCGTACCACGCGCCGCGAAAAAACAGGCGTTCTTCCGGCTCGCGGCACAGCATGTCTTCGGCCCACTCCGGACGGCCATCGTGGTCGCGACCGGTGAGGGCTCCGACCTCTTCGAGAAGGCTCTCCAGGGGCGGATTGGGTGAAACCGGAACCGGGACATAGTGCGCGCCCCAGGGATGGCGCGATACCGCGTTCTCCCCGGACAGGGCGGTGCCGCCGATCCGGTCCTCCAGCTCGTAGACGCGAAAGTCCTCTTCGCCGCTCCGTCGAAGTGCCCAACCCGCGGCCAGACCGGAGGCCCCGGCGCCCAGGATCGCGGTTCCAACCCGTTCGCGCCGCACGACGGGCCTTGTCAGCAAGTCCCCCCCGCGAAGGAGATGCCCAAGCCCGGCGTTTCCGCCCACGATGCCGCCGTCAAAACGCGCCACCTTACCGTTGCCCGCCTTCGCGCAGCCCTGGAGAGCCGCGGAGAACGCGGCCAGGGCCGGCAGGCCGACGAGCGCGGCGATGGCCTCCCGTCGCGAAGGGCTCAGGGTCTCCGCGGACACGCGCAAGCACCCAACGCCATCAATCGAAGCGCTTCCATTCGCGTTCGTAGGTCCTCACAAGGGTCTGGTTGTTGAGGCGGTTGATGTCCTTGTCCTCGCCCTCTTGCATGTCCGGGCCGAACGCAAAGAGCGAGGCCATGCTGTCGTTCGACAGATATCGCAGGCCGGCCGGGACGGACTTTGGAACCTCGAAGGGCGCTCGCGAGGCCAGGATGAAGCCCCATTCCCCGAAGGACGGCACGTTGGCATGGTAGGGCCTCGTGAAGAACCCGGCGGCGCGCAGGGTGCGGTCCACAATCCAGAAACTCTTCCTTGCGAAGAGGGGCGATGTCGCCTGGACGACGACCGCCCCTCCCGGCGCCAGCCAGCGCTTCAGGAGCGTGTAGAAGCGGACCGTGTAGAGCTTGCCCAACGAAAAGCTGTTGGGATCGGGGAAGTCGACCACGACCACATCGAAGAGCTCCGCGGGCGTCTCGCGGTCCAACCACGTCATCGCGTCGGCATTGACAACCTTGACCTTGGACGACAAAAACGAGCCCCCGTTGAGCCGCGAAAACAGCGGATGCTCTCTCGCGAGGCGCGTCATCTCGGGATCGAGATCGACGAGCGTGACCGAGGCCACGCTCTCGTGGCGGAGGATCTCGCGCACCGCGAGCCCGTCGCCGCCGCCCAGGACCGCGACGCGAGCGGGCCGCGGCACCACCGCGAACGCGGGGTGCACCAGCGCCTCGTGATACCGGTACTCGTCGACCGAAGAAAACTGAAGATGCCCGTTGAGGAACAGCTGAAAGCCTGCCCGGTTTCTCGTCAGCACGATTCTCTGGTACGGGGAGGTCCTCGCGAGGATGACCTCGTCGGCGTATTGGGTCTCCTCGGAGAGGCTTGTCAATCGGTCGGCGGCCGCAAAGCCGGTCAGGAGGAGCGCGGCCGCGACCGAGGCCTTGCCAATGAGAAGACCGGACGCCCCGATCTCGCGCCGGAACAGGTGGATCGAAAAGAACGCGACGGCCACGTTGAGGAGCCCGCAGAGAATCGACGTGCGGATCAGGCCGAGGCGCGGGATCAGAACCAAGGGAAAAAGCACCGCCGCAAAGAGCGAGCCGAGATAGTCGAACGTGAGGACCTGCGCGACCAGCTCCTTGAACACGACCCGGCGGCGGAGGAGCCTCATCAGGAGCGGGATCTCCAAGCCCACGAGGGTCCCGATCAGGATCACAACCCCGAAGAAGATCGGCGGAAACGCGCGGCCCGCCGAGAACGAGACGAACAGGATCGGAGCCGAAAAACCTCCCGCGAAGGCCACCGCGATCTCCGCCTCCACGAATCGCCGGGCGACGCCGCGTTCGACGAACCGGGAAAGCCACGCGCCGAGGCCGAGAGAGGTCAGATAGACGCCGATGACCAGCGAGAATTGGGTGACGGTGTCGCCCAGGAGATAGCTCGCCACCGTCGCCGCGACCAGCTCGTAAATGAGCCCGCAGGACGCGATGACGAGGACGGTCAGGTAGACGGGGCCGGGACGCGCCCGCAGTCCGTCGGGCTCCTCCGGGAGGCTGCTCAGAACTTCCGGCTGCGCCGGGAGTCTCCCACCGCCCGAAACCCCATCAGGCACCGACCGCCGCCGCGATGATGATGGCGATCCCGATCACGATCGAGCCGATCACGATGCCCAAGGCCACGTTCTGGTCCTCCTCGATCTCCTTCTTCAGCGAGAACGGGAGAAGCCTCGGGAGGACCAGGAAGAAGAGGCCGAACGCGGCGATTCCGATCGCCGAGAAGACCAGGCTCGAGATCACCTGGTGTCCGTGCTGTTGCCACCAACTCATCATTTGCCTCCGTTCCAAAGGTGATAGCTGCGGAACCCGCCGGAGTTGCGCGCCGAGGCTGGGACGACGCCCCGCGCCTCGCCCGCCGAAAGCTCCCAACCCGTCCATTCGGCGTAGATGTAGAACGCCAGGATCGCGGCCCCGAAAACCTGATAAACGCGTTTCATGCCAATCCCCTACCGGTCAATCATCCGAGTCCCCCGAGTCCCCTGAGCTTGTGAAGATCGGGTGATCGCTTTCGGCCCACCTTTGGCTCTCGAAGCGAAGCCGCGAGATCAGATACGCGATTGGGCCGAGCGAGAGCAGGAACCAAATCAGGAAGAGCCGGGACGTGCGCGGAACCCCGCTCACGAGCTTGATCGTGAAATAAGGCGGCGCCTTGCCCTTGTCGAAGTCGGACTCCAGACGCAGAACGTACCGGCCGGCGGGGACCTGGGACAGAAACACGCGCCGCGACTGGCTCCCCTCGCTCCAGCGCTCTCCGCCATCGACGCCGCTAAAGGCATCCGACAGAAGCGAGAACGTACGCGCCTCGCCCGTCTTTTCCTCGATCAGCGTGCCGCCCACGAGGACCCAATTGTTGCTGGTGGGAGCCTGCATTTCGGCCATGACGTTTCCGGATCTTCCTATGTCGAAGGGCGCCGTGAGAATGACCGGATCCTCCGCGGCCTCGCCGGTCGATGAGGTCGTCGAGGACGTCGAAGCCGCCTGTTCGATCACCTCGTGACGCCCCTCGTAGACCACCTGGCGCGAGGCCCGAACGCTGAAGAACACAAAGAGAAGAAACGTGGCCGCCGCGAGCGCCAGGGCGGTCCGGTAGACAAGCGGCGCCTCGTTCGCGCGCGGCCAGGGCTGGTTGTTCGCGATGCCCTCCGGTTCGGGGAGCGGCTTTGGCAACGCGAAGCCGCGCTCGATCTCCTCCTTGGGCACGTAGGCTCCACGCGACGCGGAGACCTCCTGGGCGGCCCGCTCCAGGGACAGGACCTCGGGCGGCGCGACGTAATCGTTCACCTCCACGGCCTCGCCTTGGGCAACTTCCCAATAGAACTCGCCCAGCACGGCCTTGACCACCGCGCGCGTGCCCTGGAAGTGCTTGAAGCGTCTGCCCTGCACAATCGCGATCTTGTCGGTGATCTCGACGCCTCCGAGCGCGATCGGCATCACCAGCGAAAAGTGGCCGTTCGATTCCACCAGCCAGTGATAGGACTCCGTCGTGGTCTCTTTGAGCAGGTACTCCTTCCAGAAGTACTCGGTGCCCTCGACGACACAGCTCTTGAGCATGGCCCCGAGAACGATGTATGGATGGCCGGACAGGGAGCCGCGGGACCCGAGCGGCAGGGAAGGGCGGAACGGCGGCTTCTTCAGCCGTTCCAGGATCTCGAACTTGCCTGGTTTGCCCGACTCCTCGCCGAGGAGCGATCCGCAATAGACGCAGGCGATTCGCACCGTGGCCGAGGGGTCGGAAAGCTGAAGCGGTCCACCGCAGCTTGGGCAGTTGAGAGACGAGGCCTTGGCGGCGGTCTTGCGCTCGCCCCATGCGGTCAGGCCCTCGATTCCGAGGTCCTGGAGCGAGACCTCGACGCCCACGAAAAACGCGTCGAGCTCGGGGTCGTCCCCGTAGTCGAGCGTTGCGAAGCTGCCGTCGGGGCCCGAGAGGTCCGCGTACATGAAGACGGCTCCGGGCGGTGCGGCGAACGGCAGCTCGCCCTCGGCCGAGGCGTACAAGGCCTGACGCCGGTCCGAGACCGTGAAGCGGCCGTACGGGCTGAAGTCCAGCGCCATCCCGGGCTGGATCGCGGTGTAGCTGGGCGCCTTCGGGTTGGGCATCGGCTTCATCACGTAGAACGCGCCCTGCGCCTCCGCGATCCAGCCGTAGCGCCCGTCGTCAAACGCGATGTACCACTCGTCCCAGGTCCCGGTTCCGGTCGAGAGCTGAATCCGGCCCGCGATGCGGAAGGGGCGGAAACCCTTGCGCGGACGGCCCGTCATGCCCACCCGGAATGGCGAGGAGGTTGGAAGAAGCTCCGCGACCTTGCCCAAGGACTCCAGGTTGACGCCCTTGCGGGACACGGCCGCGCGGCAATGCGTACAAACCGCGACCTGTGACGAGCCGGCCTGAAAGAGGATTTCCCCGCCACACGACGGACACGAGGCGGCTCGGGAGCTCACAGCGGCGGATCTTAGCAGCGGCTCCGGGCTCGAATCGCCCCGGCCCTCTTGAAGACGTCGAGCCCGAGGCGCGAAAAAGAAAAGGGCCGGCCGCCCTCGCGAGCGACCGGCCGGTTCATCCGATGGAACGGTAGGGTCAGGCCTTGGCGCGCGCCTTGGCCGTCTGGGATTCGCCCGACTTCTTCGCGGGTCGCGCCGCGGAGGTCTCGCATCCGGGCTCGCAGTCCGGGCGCTTCACGCAGGTCTTCGAGGTCGTCTCGGCGTCGGCTCCCTTCGAGCCGGCCTTCTTGCAACAGGACGCCGGGGCGTCGTAACCGGGGTTGCCAGGCGCATCGGCTCCGAACCCGTGGGAAGCCGACGCAAACGCCAGCGCGAGGGCCGCGGCGTAGGTGACGGCGAGAATGGACTTGCGGATCATGGTGTTCTCCTTCTTGAGTCGTGTTTGTGTGTCACGTTTGGCTGCTGATCGCGAAGGCGTGGGCGGCGGTCCGCCCGGCGAGCGCGTCTCAGTTCCTAAGCGTGGAGAGGAGGAGAAACGTGGGCGGCGACGCCGCGAGCGCCGCAGCCTCTGTCGAGGCAATCTGCCGGCGCGAGATCGCCATGAGGTGGGAGAAGTCGGAGAACCGTTTGGCCCAAGTGTGGAGGTTGGTTGCGGGCGACTCTTTCTCGCGGCGCAGACGCTCGGCCCAATCGGCCGGGGTGGCCGAGACCCGGGACGGACAGCTCCGGCACGGACCGCTGTCCGAGCAGGGTGTCGGGGACGACGGGCACGGGACGCAGCCGGAAGGCGCCGCGGAATTGGAGCCTCCGGCAACCGCACCGGAGGGAGAGGGAACACAGGCCGGGCGCGAGCGGGACGTGCAGACAGAGGGGTTGGGGGCCGATTCGGAGCCTCGCGACACGCGCACCGGGAGCGGGCAGAGAACCAAGCCGAGGATGAGAAGGAGGCCAAGCGTTTTCGGTCGCGTCTGGGGCGAACGGGCAGTCGGCTTCCCCCGCCAACGCGGCAGCGGTCGGTTCATTGGGAGCGGGCGAATGAAAGAACCGGGCCAGGGCAAGCGTCGCGCCTCCGCCGCCATGCGTCCTACGGAAGGAGCGACCGGATGCTCAGCGAAAGCGCCTCAAACGGCGGAATCGAGACCGGGCCGGCCCCTTCGAAAACTCCGGCGGCGACCATCTCGGCGCGGACGTTCGTGAACGCCTCGATCCGGAGCTGGTCGACGTCCACGATCCAGAGCCAGCCGACTCCCATTTGACCATACGCGGTGCGCTTTCTTTCGCGATCGTCGGCCTCCGTCGTGGGGGAAAGGACCTCGCCGACCCACTCCGGCATCCGGGTGATTGGCGTCTCGTCGAGGTCCGGCCAGCCGGTCGTGGAGCGGCGCCAGGCGGCGAGGTCGGGGACGAGGCGACTGAAGCTTCTTGGATGCCGGAGCTCGGGCTCGATGATGAAGAGCCAGTCGGGTGAGGGCCGTCCGGAGCGGCTCCCGACCACCGCGTCGAGAGCAGCGAAGAGGCGGCCCTGAGCGGCGCCGTGGCGGCCCCGCGGACGCGGGGACATGCACAAGACGCCGAGGACGATTTCGCCCGTCGTCCCTTCCGGCTGCGCTTCCACAAGCCTCTCCATCGCTCCGAAGGCGGCCGTCAGGTCGGGGCGTGCGGACATAGTGGTGAGTCTACGGGGCGAGGCCTGAGTCTGCTTGAACTCCTTCGGCGAGCTCGCAGGCGGACCTCACCCCAACCCTCCCCCGACAGCGCGGAAGAGGGTTGGGCGAGGCCTGGGCTTGTCAGACGGGACGCCCATTCCTTTTACGGGCAGGTCTCGAACGTGAACGTGTCCTGAACCGGTTCGGCCGCGAGGCCGGTGGGGTTCGTGTACTGCTTCACCACCCCCGTGGCGGTGTCGGTGACGGTCATTGTGAAGTTGACGTTGGTCGTCGCGGCCAGGAAGAGCCAATAGCGTTGATAGAGAGCACACGCGTTGACCATCTTGATCAGCATCTCGATGTTGTCGGGTGCGAAGAACCAGACGTTCGTGGACGTTCCGGAGATGGGCACGATGGTGCCGTTCCCGGTGGTTCCGTCGGTCAGGCGGAAAACCACCTGGACCTTGAAGCGGTTGCCGGAGAGGCACGCGGTCGTCGCGTTGGGAACGCAGGCTCCGACCGGGGCGTCGTTGTCGAGGATCGTGAGCGTCGCGGACGCGCGCTTGGTGTCGAGCGTCGCACCCGTTGGGGAGCTCAGCGTGAGCCGAACCGTCTCGTTTCCTTCGGCCGCCGTGTCGTTCACGATCGGAACCTGGAATGTCTTGTTGGCGCCGTCGCCATTTGCCCAATTCAAAGTTCCCGTGACCGCGGTGAAGTCCTCGCCGGCGATCGCGCTGCCGCTC
>WBZQ01000292.1_pt1 | contig 43024 bp, 34 predicted proteins | sample 5204251 | NCBI WGS metagenome assembly WBZQ01 (sample SAMN12412402, study PRJNA552823) | activated sludge metagenome | isolation source: activated sludge from nitrification reactor of wastewater treatment plant... | place: USA: Virginia | collected 2017-09 | reverse complement strand
AGGAGTTCCGAGCATGCTTGAGATGGCAGTTCTCGGCCTTCTACTCGAATCGCCCATGCACGGTTACGAGCTCCGCAAGCGGCTCACCGGACTGCTCGGTGCGTTCCGCGCCTTCTCCTACGGCTCGCTGTACCCGGCGCTGCGCCGGATGCAGGCCGACGGGCTGATCGTCGAGGACGCCGCCCCGCTGGGCACCGTCAAGGTGCGCCGGGCGCGCCGGGTCTACCAGCTCACCGACGCCGGCCGGGCCCGATTCACCGAGCTGGTCGCCGACACCGGACCGCAGAACTACACCGACGACGGCTTCGGCGTGCACCTGGCGTTCTTCAACCGCACCCCGGCCGACGCCCGGATGCGCATCCTGGAGGGCCGTCGCCGTCAGGTCGAGGAACGCCGCGAGGGCCTACGCGAGGCCGTGGCCGGAGCGGCCGGATCCCGCGACCGCTACACCCGCCAGCTGCACCAGCTCGGCCTGGAGTCCAGCGAGCGCGAGGTCGTCTGGCTCAACGAACTGATCGCCGCCGAACGCGGCAACCAGGTAACCCCGGAGCCGATGTGAGCACGGCCCGCCCCAAAGACCACACCCCAGCAATATCCACCAAAGGAGAATCCATGAGTGAGAACACCGTGACCACGTCGACGGATGTGCGGGTCGCCATTGTCGGCGTCGGGAACTGCGCGTCCTCGCTTGTGCAGGGCGTGCAGTACTACGCCGGCGCCGACGAGAACTCGAACGTGCCCGGCCTGATGCACGTCAAGTTCGGCCCGTACCACGTGCGCGACGTGAAGTTCGTCGCCGCGTTCGACGTCGACGCCAAGAAGGTCGGCTTCGACCTGTCCGAGGCGATCTTCGCCTCCGAGAACAACACCATCAAGATCGCCGACGTGCCGCCGACCGACATCGTCGTGCAGCGCGGCCCCACCCTGGACGGCATCGGCAAGTACTACGCCGACACCATCGAGGTGTCCGATGCGGAGCCGGTCGACGTGGTCAAGGTCCTGCGCGACAACAAGGTCGACGTGCTGGTGTCCTACCTGCCGGTCGGCTCGGAAGAGGCGGACAAGTTCTACGCCCAGTGCGCCATCGACGCCGGGGTGGCGTTCGTCAACGCGCTGCCGGTGTTCATCGCCTCCGACCCGGTGTGGGCCAAGAAGTTCACCGACGCCGGCGTGCCGATCGTCGGCGACGACATCAAGAGCCAGGTCGGTGCCACCATCACCCACCGCGTGATGGCCAAGCTGTTCGAGGACCGCGGCGTCACCCTGGACCGCACCTACCAGCTGAACGTCGGCGGCAACATGGACTTCAAGAACATGCTCGAGCGTGAGCGCCTGGAGTCCAAGAAGGTGTCCAAGACCCAGGCCGTGACCTCCAACCTGACCGGCTCGCTGGCCGGCAAGATCGAGGACAAGAACGTGCACATCGGCCCGTCGGACCACGTCGCGTGGCTCGACGACCGCAAGTGGGCCTACGTCCGCCTCGAAGGCCGCGCCTTCGGTGACGTGCCGCTGAACCTGGAGTACAAGCTCGAGGTGTGGGACTCGCCGAACTCCGCCGGCATCATCATCGACGCGGTGCGCGCCGCCAAGATCGCCAAGGACCGCGGTATCGGCGGCCCGATCATCCCGGCGTCGGCGTACCTGATGAAGAGCCCGCCCAAGCAGCTCGCCGACGACGTCGCGCGCGCCGAGCTGGAGACGTTCATCGAAGGCTAGCCGCTACAACCCCGGGTAAATCCCGTCGAGCATGCGGTGCGGTCGCCCACTCGGGCGGCCGCACCGTTTTCGTTTGCGGCCCGGCGTATAAAGAGGCGTGCTCTCCGATGACGAACTGCTGGCCCTCGACGAGTTCGCGCTGCTGCCCGAGAACGCCGCCCAGGCCGGACACGACGGGCCGCTGCCGCCGGTCCAGCGGCTCGAACACGGCGACATCAGCGCGCTGGCCTGGGGCGCCGATCCCGCGCAGATCGTGTTCCTGCACGGCGGCGGGCAGAACGCGCACACCTGGGACACCGTCATCGTCGGCCTCGGGCTGCCCGCCCTGGCCGTCGACCTGCCCGGACACGGCCACTCCGCGTGGCGGGAGGACGGCGACTACGGGCCCCGGCTGAACGCGCAGACCGTCGCCCCAGTGCTGCGCGAACTGGCGCCGCGGCCCCGCCTGGTGGTGGGCATGTCGCTGGGCGGGCTGACCGCGCTGCGCATCGCGGCCACCGAGTCGGCCCTGGTGCCCGCACTGGTGCTGGTCGACGTCACCCCGTCGGCACCGGCCCGGCACGAGGAGATGACCAAGGCGCAATTGGGTGCGGTCGCCCTGGTGCAGGGTCAGCGCACGTTCGCCAGCTTCACCGAGATGCTCGATGAGACCGTTGCCGCCGCTCCGCACCGCAGTCGTGAGTCCCTGCGCCGCGGTGTTTTCCACAACGCCCGCCGACTCGACGACGGCAGCTGGACCTGGCGTTACGACTCGTTCCGCACCGGTGCGGGTTTCGAGGGCCTGTGGGACGACGTTCCCGCCATCACCATGCCGACGACGTTGGTGCGCGGCGCACATTCGCATTTCGTCAACGACGACGACGCCTCCCAATTCGCCGCGACTGCACCCGGGTTCCGGGCAACGATCGTGGTGGACGGGGCCGGGCATTCCGTGCAGGGTGACCAGCCCCTGGAGTTGATCCGCATTCTGCGCGGCCTGCTGGCCGCCGGGTGAGCGGAACCGGGCCGAGATGCCTGACCTCCGAACCCGCGCAGCACCGGCCAGTTAGACTCCCAAACTATGGCTGAGAGCGAAGCCGTCACGGCCGTCGAACCGGATCTGGCGGATATTGCCGAGGGTTTGCAGCGAACGCTGACCAAACTGTTCTCGGTGCTGCGCCGCCGCGACGCCAATCGCGCGGTGACCGCCGCTGCCGGCGAACTAACGCTGGCTCAGCTATCCATCCTGGTCACCCTGCTGGAGACCGGCCCGATCCGGATGACCGAACTGGCCGCCCGGGAGCGGGTGCGGACCCCCACCACCACCGTCGCCATCCGCCGCCTGGAGAAACTCGGCCTGGTCAAGCGCAGCCGTGACCCGTCGGATCTGCGGGCAGTCCTGGTCGACATCACCCCCAAGGGGCACGCCGAGCACCGGGAGTCCCTCGACGCTCGCCACGCCGCACTGGTCACCATGCTGCACGCGCTGGATTCCGAGGACATCACCGCGATCCGCAACGCCATCGGCCCGCTGGAACGCCTGGCGCTGGGACCCGCCGGCCGGGAGTCCTGACCTTCTCCTCAGCCCAGCCAGTCGAGTACGGCGGCCGCCGTCCAGGACTGCTGCATGCTGCCCAACGGCTCACCGGTGAACGGCTCGTAGTACTCCGCGAAGCTGCCATCGCTCACCTGGCGTAACGCCTCGCGCTGCAACACATGTGAGCGTTCCGCCCAGCCGCGGCGGGCGAAGGCCCAGGAGAACAGCCAATTCATCACCGGCCAGACCGGTCCGCGCCAGTACTCCCGGGGGCGGAACTCGCGGGACACCGGGGACGCGGACGGGATCAGCGCGTACCGCAGATCCGGATGCCCGACGAACCGCGGCCCCTCCAGCCGTTTCAGCAACACCCGTTCACCCTCGTGCCCGAGCGCACCGCACAGCAGCGGCGCGAACTGCGCGAGCGTCTCCGTCGCGATCCACCGCTGCGCACGCACGTCGTAATCGCGTGCCGCACCGGTTCTTTCGTCGCTCATCCCGGCCACCCCGGTCCGGAAGCGCTCGGCCCAGGCGTAGAGATCGCGGATGTCGGCCAGCGGCCGGTTGTGGTCCTCGCCGATCTCGGCCAGCACCGTGCAGGCGACCGAGAAAATCGCCGAGACGAACACGTCCTGCACCGCGAAACTCATCGTCGCCGCCAGCCGCTCGTCGTCGTAGCGGGCGGCCTTCATCTCCTCGATGAGCCACATGTACCGGTCGTATTCGGCGTCGGTGGGCCGCTGCTGCGGATCGGTGATGATGTGGTTGTCCGCGCGTTCGTAGGCCGGCACCTGCCCGGGAATGACGTTGGCGTACGCCCCGTCCCAGCGCGGCGAGTTGTCCATGCCGGACTCCCAGCCGTGATAGATGGTGATGCGGCCCTGCTGCTCGGGGTCACGGGCGGTGGCCAGCCACCGGTGCCAGCGCACCAGATCGGCCCACCGCCGATCGAGAAACGCCTCTGCCACCGCGCGGGCGGTGCGCCCGCGAGACCGCGCGCGCTCCAGGATCCGTTGCACCGCAATGGCATGCACCGGCGGCTGGGTGATACCCGAGGTCGCGCGGGCCGTGGGGGCGTTGTCGGTCAACTCCGCGCACGCCCACCGGTCGGGCCCGGGAAAGTAGCCGTCGACGCCGTTGGCGAAGACGATGTGCGGGATCATCCCGTTGCGCCACTGCGCCGAGAGCAACGTGTCCAGCTCGACGACCGCGCGTTCCACCGACAGCGGGGCCAGACCGACGGCGACGAAGGCGGCGTCCCAACTCCACATGTGCGGATAGAGCAGGGGCGCGGCCGTCGTCATCTCGCCCAGGTCGTTACCGCGCAGCAGGTACGCCGCGCGGGCCGCCAGCTGGGTCGGGGTGAAACTCGGGTCCGTGGCCACGCTCCTATTCTGCGGCCCCGGCGGCTCCCGCGCCCGCCGACCGGCGGGTTCACTCCGGCGAACTACGCTGCGATACATGCCTACCGCGATGATCACCGGAGCAGCCGGCGGCCTCGGCGCCGCCCTCGCCGAAGCCCTGGCCCCCACCCACAGCCTGCTGCTGGCCGGTCGGCCGTCGGCGCGCCTGGACGCGGTGGCCGAGCGGCTCGGTGCACCGACCTGGCCGCTGGATCTCACCGATTCGGAGGCCGTCGAGTCGGCGACCGAGGTGCTCGCCGAGCTCGACGTGCTGGTGCACAACGCCGGGGTGGCCTACCCGGGCCGGGTCGGCGACACCTCGATCGAGGAGTGGCGGGCGTCGATGGAGGTGAACTTCCTTGGCGCGGTGGGACTTACCCTCGCCCTGCTGCCGGCGCTGCGGGCGGCCTCGGGCCATGTCGTGTTCATCAACTCCGGCGCCGGGCGCGCCCCGTCGCCGGGGCTGGCGTCGTACGCGGCGACCAAGTTCGCATTGCGGGCGTTCGCCGATTCGCTGCGCGCCGACGAACCGGGGTTGCGGGTGACGACGGTCTACCCCGGCCGCATCGACACCGACATGCAGTACAACCTGGTCGCCTACGAGGGCCGCGAGTATCACCCCGAGCAGTTCCTGCGCCCGGAGACGGTGGCCGCCGTCGTCGCCCAGGCCATCAACACCCCGCCGGACGGTGTGGTGCACGAGGTGATCGTGCGCCCCCGCTGAACCCGCCGGGTCAGACCACCAGGTTGACCAGCTTGCCCGGCACCACGATGACCTTCTTCGGGGTGGCGCCGGCGAGGAAGTCGACGACCTTCTCGTCGGCCAGCGCCGCCTCGGACAGGGCCTCGCGGGCGGCGTCGGCGGGAACCGTGATGCGGCCGCGGACCTTGCCGTTGACCTGCACCGGGTATTCGACGGTGTCCTCGGACAGGTAGGCCTCCTCGGCCACCGGCCACGGGCCGTGCGCCAGCGACGCGTCGTGCCCGAGTCGGCGCCACAGTTCCTCGGCCAGGTGCGGTGCCAGCGGCGCGGCCATCAGCACCAGCGGTTCGACGGCCGCCGCGGGCGCCCCGTCCGGATAGGCCTTGGTCAGATGGTTGGTGTACTCGATCAGCTTGGCCGCCGCGGTGTTGTTGCGCAGCCCGGCGTAGTCCTCGGACACCCCGGCGATGGTCCGATGCAGCGCCTTGAGCGTGTCGTCGCCGAGATCACCGGCACCGCACCGCAATTCCCCGGTTTCCTCGTCGACGACGAGCCGCCACAGCCGTTGCAGGAACCGCTGGGCGCCGACCACGTCCTTGGTCGACCACGGCCGGGACGCCTCCAGCGGGCCCATCGACATCTCGTAGACGCGCAGGGTGTCGGCGCCGTAGTCGTCGCAGATCTCGTCCGGGGAGATGGAGTTCTTCAGGCTCTTGCCGATCTTGCCGAACTCCTGATTGACCTCGATCTCCCCGTCGGGGCCGGCGTAGAAGAACCGGCCGTCACGCTCGGTGACCTCGGCGGCCGGGACGTAGGCGCCCCGGTCGTCGGTGTAGGCGAACGCCTGGATGTAGCCCTGGTTGACCAGGCGCCGGTACGGCTCGCGGGAGCTGACGTGGCCGAGGTCGTAGAGCACCTTGTGCCAGAACCGCGAATACAGCAGGTGCAGCACGGCGTGTTCGACGCCGCCGACGTAGAGATCCACCCCGCCCGGGTCACCGGCGCCGTGCTCGGCCGGCCGCGGTCCCATCCAGTAGGCCTCATTCCGGCTGTCGCAGAACGTATCCGGGTTGTGCGGGTCGGCGTAGCGCAGTTCGTACCAGGAGCTGCCGGCCCACTGCGGCATGACGTTGGTGTCGCGGGTGTAGGTCTGCGGCCCGTCGCCGAGGTCGAGTTCGACCTCCAGCCATTCGGTGGCGCGGCCCAGCGGCGGGGACGGTTCGCTGTCGGCGTCGTCGGGGTCGAACATGGTCGGCGAGTAGTCGGCGATGTCGGGCAGCTCCACCGGCAGCAGGTCGTCGGGCAGCGGGTGGGCGCGGCCGTCGGCGTCGTAGACGATGGGGAACGGTTCGCCCCAGTACCGCTGCCGGGCGAAAAGCCAGTCGCGGAGCTTGTATTCGGTGCGGGCCCGCCCGCGGCCGTCGTCGACCAGCCGCTGCGTCATCGCAGCCTTGGCGTCGGCGACCGTCATGCCGTCGAGGAACCCGGAGTTCACCAGCGGGCCGTCGCCGGTGTAGGCGGCCTCGGTCACGTCGCCGCCGGCGACCACCTCGACGATCGGCAGGCCGAACTCGGTGGCGAAGTCCCAGTCGCGCTGATCGCCGCCGGGCACCGCCATGATCGCGCCGGTGCCGTAGCCGACCAGCACGTAGTCGGCGATGAAGATCGGAACCTGTTGTCCGTTGGCCGGATTGGTGGCGTGGGCACCGAGGAACACGCCGGTCTTGGTCTTGTTCTCCTGGCGTTCCAGATCCGACTTGGCCGCAATCGAACTGCGGTAGGCGGCCACCGCCTGCGCGGGGGTCTGTGCGCCGTAGGTCCAGCGGGCGTCCACACCGTCGGGCCAGGCATCCGCGACGAGTTCGTCGACCAGCTCGTGTTCGGGCGCCAGCACCAGGTAGCTCGCCCCGAACAGGGTGTCGGGCCGGGTGGTGAAGACCTCGATGTCCCCGGCGACGGAGCCGAAAAGTACCGACGCGCCGGTAGATTTGCCGATCCAGTTGCGCTGCATGGCCTTGACCTTGTCCGGCCAGTCCAGCACGTCCAGGTCTTCGAGCAGCCGGTCGGAGTAGGCGGTGATCCGCATCATCCACTGCCGCAACCGCTTCCGGAAAACCGGGAAGTTGCCGCGCTCACTGCGGCCGTCGGCGGTGACCTCTTCGTTGGCCAGCACGGTGCCCAGGCCCGGACACCAGTTGACCATCGAATCGCTGTGGTAGACCAGCCGGTGGTCGTCGATCACGTCGTGGCGTTCCCCGGCCGTCAGCGCCGACCAGGACCGGCCGTCGTCCAGCGTCCGGGAACCGGACTCGAATTCGGCGATCAGCTCGGCGATCGACCGGGCCCGGTTGACCGCGGGGTCGAACCATGCGTTGTAGATCTGCAGGAAGATCCACTGGGTCCACTTGTAGTACTGCGGATCGGTGGTGGCGAAGCTGCGCCGCGAGTCGTGGCCCAGCCCCAGCCGGCCGAGCTGGCGGCGGAAGTTGACGATGTTGGCCTCGGTGCGGATCCGCGGGTGCGTCCCGGTCTGGATGGCGTACTGCTCGGCGGGCAGGCCGAACGCGTCGAAGCCCAGCGCGTGCAGCACGTTGCGGCCGGTCATCCGGAAGTAGCGGGCGTAGACGTCGGTGGCGATGTAGCCCAGCGGGTGCCCGACGTGCAGTCCGTCGCCGGAGGGGTAGGGGAACATGTCCTGGACAAACATCTTGTCCGTCGGCAGGGCCGCCGGGTCGGCCGGTGCCAGCGGCCCGACCGGGTTGGGGACGTCGAAGGTGCCTTCGTCGGCCCACCGCACCTGCCAGTCCGACTCGATGGCACCGGCCAGCGCGGCGGTGTACCGGAAGGCCGGCACATCGGAGCCCGGTGCGGAAGCAGAAACGGAATCGGTCACCCCATCAGGGTATAAGGACCGTTACCTTCCATTCACCACCGCATCTGCCCAGCATCCGGCGGTTCTAACGCAGCGGTATCGGTTGGATCGCGCACCGGTCAGCAGTTGGTTCCATCTCGGTCCCAGCACCCGGCTGAACTGGTCGAGCACCCGCGACACCAACTACAGTCGAAACCGAGCATGACGGTCCGGTCATCGATCGTGCGGATTTTTCGGAGGGTAACTGTGCGAATTCTCAATGCCCGTAGGTGGCAGTTCATCGCCGGTGGTGCCGCAGCGGTCACCGCGGGCGTCGTCGGTCTCGCCGGTGTCACCACGCCCGCTCCGGTGTGGGCCGATCCGGTGGCACCGGGTCCCGCGCCGGCCACGGTCACCGAGACCGTCACCGTCAACGCGGCCCCGAGCCGGAACGCGACTCCTGGCCAGAACGCGACTCCGGTCGCCGCCACCCCGACCCAGGCGGCCATCGCGCCGGCCGCTTCCGGCACGCTGGAGGACTACTTCCACGAGCACAACGTGAAGATGGAGCCGCAGCACGCGGCGGACTTCACCGCGCTGTCCATCACCCTGCCGATGCCGGCCGGCTGGAGCCAGGTGCCCGACCCGAACGTGCCGGACGCGTTCGCGGTGATCGCCGACCGCGCCGGCGGCGACGGCCTGTACACCTCCAACGCACAGCTGGTGGTCTACAAGCTGGTCGGCAGCTTCGACCCGCGCGAGGCCATCAGCCACGGCTTCGTCGACGCCCAGAAGCTGAAGAACTGGCAGTCCACCGACGCGTCGTTCGCCGAGTTCAACGGCTTCCCGTCGTCGCTGCTGGAGGGTACCTACAAGGAAAACGACAGCATGATCAACACCTCGCGGCGGCATGTGATCGCCACCGCGGGCTCCGACCGGTACCTGGTGTCGCTGTCGGTGAACACCGCCGTCGGGCAGGTGGTGGCCAGCGCGGACGCCACCAACGCGATCATCAACGGCTTCCGGGTCGCCGACCCGACCGCGGCTCCGGCCGCCGTACCGGCCGTCCCCGGCGCCACACCCGGCGTGCCGGCGGCATCCCCCTCGGTGCCCGCGGCGCAGCCCGGTGCGCCGGCGGCCGTTCAGGCGATTCCGCCTGCTCTGGCGGCGACCCCCGCCGCAGTCCCGGCCGCGGTCCCGGCCCGCTGATTCGGACCCCGCGCCGCCGATTGGCCCGCGGTGGGGGCTGCCTCGTAAGCTGAGGTCATGCTGATCGCGGGTGTGTTGTGCCTGATCGCCGCCGTGGTGGCCCTGGTGATCGGCCTGCGGCACCTGCTGGCCCCGTCCGGTGACGCCGCCGCCGTGCAGCGCGCGCTGGCCCCGACTGAACTGGCCGCCGCCGTCATGCTGCTGGCCGGCGGTATCGCCGCCGTCACCCGCGCGCCGTCGGCGGGCCTGGTGCTGGGGATCTGCGTCGTCGGTGCATTCGCCACCGTCGCGGCCGGCGCCTGGCGAGTGGTGCGGGTGGCCGCCGCCGAGCAGGCGATCGCCGATCGTGCCTCGACCACCAAGGAGGACTCGTGCGCCGGGTCCTGCGCGGGGTGCGACAAGCTCTGCGGGTAGTCGCCCACAACCGATAGGACGCTAGTTCCGGCTGACGTCGATGGGATGGGTGGCCAGCAGCGCCAACGGCATGGGCTGGCGGCGTAGCACCCGCGACCACAGGTCAACCCGCGGTTCGACCAGGACATCGGTGGGCAGCGCCGACTGCACGATCCAGTCGTCGCGCTCGATCTCGCCCTCCAGCTGACCGATGGTCCAGCCGGAGTAGCCGGCGAAGATCCGAGCGGCCTCGACATAGGGTGCGACGGCCTCGGGATCGGCATCCAGATCGACCATGGCGATGCGCCCCTGCACGGGCCGCAGTCCCGCTACCCCGTTGGCGTCGGCCCCGGGTCGCAGCGTGGCCAGGCACAGCGCCGAGTCGCGCTTGACCGGGCCGCCGATGAACATGGTCTTCGGTTTGGCGACCAGCCCGGCCCACTGCGGCAACACGTTGTAGACGGCGGTCTCGCTGGACCGGTTCAACACCACGCCGAGGGTGCCGCCGTCGTTGTGCTCGACGACGTAGATCACGCTGCGCCGGAAGGTCGGCTCCATCAGGTCGGTGTTCGCCAGCAGCAGCGTCCCGGCGCGCACCCGCTGCGCCGCGGGCGCGACGAAGTCCTCGGGGTCTTCCGGCTGGGCCATCTGTCCATAATGGCACCCGGGCCCGCGGCTCGCGGCGGTCCGCGCACCCGGAATTAATTTGTAAGGTGAACCCCGCGGCCCGGACCGCCCGTTGGCAACCCCGCCCAACCGGACTCCCGGCAAGGAAGTGGTGCTGTGGTCGACGCCCGAGCGGTTATCCGGCTCTGGCGTTCGGTGCGGGTCCTGCCCGACTTCCGCCGACTGCTCGGCCTGCGCATCGCCAGCCAGTTCGGCGAGGGTCTGTTCCAGGCCGGGCTGGCCGGCGCCCTGTTGTTCAACCCCGAGCGGGCGGCGTCGCCGTGGGCGATCGCCGGCGCGTTCGCGGTGCTGTATCTGCCCTACTCGCTGCTGGGGCCGTTCGCCGGGGCGCTGCTGGACCGGTGGGACCGGCGCCTGGTGCTGGTCGCGGCCAACACCGGGCGCCTGGTCATGCTGGTCGGGGTCGGTGTGCTGCTGGCCACCCGGTCCAGCGACCTCGTCGTGCTCTGCGGGGCCCTGCTGATCAACGGCCTGGGCCGGTTCGTCGCCTCCGGTCTGTCCGCGGCCATCCCGCACGTCGTCGCGCGTGAGCAGGTGGTGTCGATGAACTCGGTGGCGACGGCCGCCGGCGCTGTGGCGACCTTCCTGGGCGCCATCGCCATGCTGATTCCGCGGCACCTCTTCGGTGCCGACGACACCGGGGCGTCGACGGTCATCTTCTCCACCACCGTGCCGATCGGCATCGCGCTGCTGCTGGCGCTGCGCTTCGCACCCCGGGCGCTGGGCCCCGACGACTCCGCCCGGACCGTGCACGGCTCGGTGTTCTACACCGTGGCCAGCGGCCTCTGGTACGGCGTGCGGACCGCCGCGGCCATCCCCAGCGTGCGGGCCACGCTGACCGGGCTGGCCGCGCACCGGATGGCCTTTGGCATCAATACGCTGCTGGTGCTGATGCTGGTTCGGCACGCGGGTGATTCGACGGTCGCCGTCGCCGGTTTCGGCGCCGCGGTACTGTTCGTCGCCGTCACCGGCACCGGTTCCTTCCTCGCCACCGTGGCGACCCCGACGCTCATCCGGCGCTGGGGCCGCTACCGCACCGCCAACACCGCGCTCACCGTCGCCGTCGTCGTCGAACTGGCGGGGTTCGGGCTGGCACCGGCGGTGCTGATGGCGTGCGGCTTCTTCCTGGGCGCGGCCGGTCAGGTGGTCAAGCTCAGCGCCGACATCGCCATGCAGCTCGACGTCGACGACGCCCTGCGCGGACACGTCTTCGCCGTGCAGGACTCGCTGTTCTGGACGGCGTTCGTCGTCGCGGTGACCGCGTCGGCGGCGTTCATGCCGGCCGACGGGCACGCGCCCGGACTGATCGTCGCCGCCGCGGCGATCTATCTGGCCGGGCTGGCCGGACACGCCCTGTCCGCGCCACGCACCCGCTGACGCGGGTCGCTGCGGGCCGCGGAATATGCTCGGCGGATGTCAGACATCGCGGGCATCGTCGCCGACCTGAGCGCCGAGAGCGACGACCTCGACGCACTGGTCGCTCCCCTGTCATCGCAGCGCTGGGCCGAGCCGACGCCGGCCCCCGGGTGGACGATCGCGCATCAGATCGCGCACCTGCTGTGGACCGATCGCGTCGCCCTGGTCGCCGCCACCGATCCCGACGGCTTCGCCGCCATCGTGGCGCAGGCGTGGCAGAACCCGACGGGTTTCGTCGACGCGGGCGCCGAGGAACTGGCTGCGCTGCCGCCGGAGGAGATCCTGGCGGAATGGCGGAGCGCGCGCGGGGCTCTGCACGAGGCGCTGGTGCAGGTCCCCGATGGGCAGAAGATTCCGTGGTTCGGGCCGCCAATGAGTGCGGCGTCGATGGCGACGGCGCGGCTGATGGAGACCTGGGCGCACGGGCTGGACGTCGCCGATGCTCTCGGGGTGCAGCGGGCGGCGACGCCGCGGCTTCGCTCGGTCGCACATCTGGGGGTGCGCACCCGCGACTACGCCTATGCGGTCAACAACCGGACTCCGCCGTCAGAACCGTTCTACGTCGAGCTGGCCGGTCCGGGCGACGCGGTGTGGGCCTGGGGCGACCCTGCCGCCGCACAACGGGTGACGGGCTCGGCGGCGGATTTCTGTGCGCTGGTGACCCAGCGCCGGCCGCTGGCGGAATTGGATCTGCAGGCCGTGGGGCCCGACGCGCAGCAGTGGCTGGGTATCGCCCAGGCCTTCGCGGGGCCACCCGGCGAGGGGCGGTGAGCGCGAAGCGCGAGGCGCCTCCGAGCCGTGGCAACCTGGGCGAGGGGCGGTGAGCGCGAAGCGCGAGGCGCCTCCGAGCCGTGGCAACCTGAGCGAGGATTTGACTGCGTTCCGCGCTGTGCTTGAGAACTCCGACACCGTCGATGGGATGTGCGGTGCCACGCTGGCCCAGCCGGAGTTCGTACCGCATGTCACCGGATCGTCCAAACAAGTTGATGAAGTTCGGGCGGCTCTCCACGAGAGTTATCTCGCCCGCATCGAGCCGCGCCTTCACCGTTTGGCCGACCGGACCCACTTCCGCTTGTACCCATTCCCGCGACGCGATGTCTGGAAACACGGCCTCGGCCGGGTGCTTGGTTCCGAGCCTGTCAACGAGATCCGGTGCGTGGCGTTCCCAGCCGTGATCGATGGCGGCCTGCAACTCGTCGTCACTCGGCCGCCCCGACGAGGGGCGACCACCGCCGGGCGCCATCCGACCACCGCGGCCCTCAGCTCACCGGGCCGGCGAAGTCGGCCGTCCCGTCACCGTCGACGTCGACCAACTTGAGATCCCAGCGCCCGTCGCCGTCGGTGTCGAGGAAGCCGAACTCGGAGCCGTCCTCAGCGGACGCGAGAACCCGATCGGCCAGCCCGTCGCCGTCGTCGTCGAACAGCCGCTCCCCCGCGCGTCCGTCGCCGTCGACGTCGACCGGCCCGACGTCCTCGTGGCTGGAACCGTCGAGCCCGGCCCAGCGCAACGGCGAACCGCGCACGACGGGTTCGGCGGCCAGCGCCCAGGTGCCGGACCCGTCGTCGGTGCACCATCGCGGCGCCGGCCCGTCCATGTCGTAGCCGGCGTGGTCGGCCAGCCCGTCACCGTCGAGATCGAGCAGCACATCGTCGCGCAGTCCGTCGCCGTCCAGATCGAGTCCGACGGCGTCGAGGATCCCGTCGCCGTTGGTGTCGATGTCCGGCGAAGCGTCGAAGATCGCGGCCATGCCGTCCTCAGATCCCAAGCAGTAGTCCATACCAGGTTCAGACGCAGCGGAACCCCGTGCGGTTCCGTATGTTTCACGGGAAACAACGAACGGGTCACGAGAGCAACGGTCAGGTCACGATTCGGTGCTGTTCCACCAGGCCAGCAGTTCGGCCCGGGCCTCGTCGGGATCCAGGGGTCCGCGTTCCATCCGCAGTTCCTTCAGGTAGCGCCAGGCGCGGCCCACCTCGGGGCCGGCCTCGATGCCCAGCAGCGCCATGATCTCGTTGCCGTCGAGGTCCGGGCGCACCCGGTCCAGGTCCTCGCGGGCGGCCAGCTCGGCGATCCGGTGTTCCAGCTCGTCGTAGGTGGCCTGCAGGCGCGCGGCCCGGCGCTTGTTGCGCGTCGTGCAGTCCGCGCGGACCAGCTTGTGCAGTCGGGCCAGCAGCGGTCCGGCGTCGGTGACGTAGCGGCGCACCGCGGAGTCGGTCCACCGGCCGTCGCCGTAGCCGTGGAAGCGCAGGTGCAGATACACCAGCTGCGACACATCGTCGACGACCTGTTTGGGGTACTTCAGCGCGCGCATCCGCTTGCGGGTCAGCTTGGCACCCACCACCTCGTGGTGGTGGAAGCTGACGCCGCCGCCGGGCTCGTGCCGGCGGGTGACCGGCTTGCCGATGTCGTGCAGCAGCGCCGCCCAGCGCAGCACCAGATCCGGGCCGTCGGGCCCCTCCAGATCGATGGCCTGGCGCAGCACGGTCAGCGAATGCTGGTAGACGTCCTTGTGCTGGTGATGCTCGTCGATGGCCATCCGCATGGCACCCACTTCGGGCAGGATTTGCTCGCCCAGCCCGGTGCTGACCATCACCTCGATGCCGGCCACCGGGTCGGCACCCAGCAGCAGCTTGTCGAGTTCCGCGCAGATCCGCTCGGCGGTGATCCGGGACATCTCCGGCGCCATCTCCTCGATCGCCGTGCGCACCCTGGGCGACGCGGTGAACCCGAGCTGCGAGACGAAGCGTGCCGCCCGCAGCATCCGCAGCGGATCGTCGCCGAAGGACACCTCCGGCGAGGCCGGGGTGTCCAGCACCCGGGTGCGCAGTGCGCCCAGCCCGTCGAGCGGGTCGACGAACTCGCCCGGCCCGGCGCCGGTGATCCGCACGGCCATGGCGTTGACGGTGAAGTCCCGCCGGACCAGGTCCCCGGCCAGGGTGTCACCGAAGGACACCTGGGGGTTGCGGGTCACCCGGTCGTAGCTGTCGGCGCGGTAGGTGGTGATCTCGATCTGCTGGCCGCCGCGGGCGGCACCGACGGTGCCGAAGGCGATGCCGGTGTCCCACTGCGCCTCGGCCCAGCCGCGCAGCAGCTGCTGGACGGTCTCCGGGCGGGCGTCGGTGGTGAAGTCCAGGTCGGTGCCCAGCCGGCCCATCAGCGCGTCGCGCACACTGCCGCCGACCAGATACAGCTGGTGCCCGGCCGCGTCGAAGCGCCCGCCGAGTTCCGCCAGCAATTCGCGGTGGGTGTTCAGCGCGACCAGCGCGCGCGCCAGCAGCGCCGCGTCGGCTTCTGCGGGTGCGCTGTTCTCGGCGTCGGACACGGTCGATCAGCCTAGTTCGCCGGGCCCGGCGCCCCCACTTCCGGCGGTGAATTCTCCGTTATCCTCGATCGTGCCGGCGGTTCGACGAGGGGAGGCGCTGTGGAAAAAGTGTTGTTCGCACTGGTGCTGGCGATCATCGCCGGCATCGTCGTCGTCCGGCGCCGCCGCCGCGATCCCAACGACCCGAACGCCGACCTGCCCCCGTGCTGCCGGTCCTGATATCGGGTTGACGGCAAGCCGGTAACGGCTCCCGCACAAGGCCACTGCCGCCGATAACCCACATCGCTGACCGCTAATATCGCTTGGGTGTCCGACGGCGAGCAGGCCAAACCGCGGCGACGCCGCGGCCGTCGCCGTGGCCGCCGTCCCGCTGGGTCCCCGGCCCCGGCCGCCGAACAGACCCCGGCGGCGCCCGCACCCTCGGCCGAGCCCGCCACCCCCAACGCGCCCGTGACCCCGGGCGCCGGTCCCGCCGGCCGCCGCCGGCCGCGCTCCCGACGCCGCAGCCCCGACCGGATGCGGACCGTCCACGAAACCTCCGCCGGCGGCCTGGTCATCGACGGTCTGGACGGCCCGCCGGAAGGCCAGCTGGCCGCGCTGATCGGCCGGGTGGACCGTCGCGGCCGGATGCTGTGGTCTCTGCCCAAGGGACATATCGAGCAGGGTGAGACCGCCGAGCAGACGGCCATTCGCGAGGTCGCCGAGGAAACCGGCATCGAGGGCAAGGTGCTGGCCTCCCTGGGCAGCATCGACTACTGGTTCGTCGCCGAGGACCGCCGGGTGCACAAGACCGTGCACCACTACCTGATGCAGTTCGCCGGCGGTGAGTTGTCCGACAGCGACCGGGAGGTCGCGCAGGTGGCCTGGGTGCCGTTGACCGAACTCGGGTCCCGGCTCGCCTACGCCGACGAACGCCGGCTGGCCAAGGTGGCCGACGAACTGATCACCCTGCTGCAATCCGACGGCCCGGCGGCCCTGCCTCCGCTGCCGCGCAGCACCCCGCGGCGCCGGCCGCAAACGCATTCCCGCAGCCGTAACCACCGGCCCGACGACTCCACCCGGGGCCGGACCAACGGTTACGGACCTCCGCAGTGAACCCCGCCCGCCGAACCCGCGTGCTGCGGATCCTGCTCACCCTCGCGCTGGTGCTGTTGCCGGCGGTGGTCGTCGGCCCCGCCGAAGCGCACAACGACGAGTCCTCCTTTCTCACCATCGAGCTGGACCGGGTCACCCCCGACATCGTGACGGTCACCGGTGACGCCGACGTCGTGGTGGACGCCACCATCACCAACGTCGGTGACCGGCCGGTGCGCGACGTGGTGGCCCGCCTGGAGCGCGCGGCCCCGATCAGTGCGTCCGCGGAACTGCGCACCACCTTCGGCGACGCGGCGACCTCCGCGTACTCGGCGGTCGGGCCGTTCGTCGACGTCGCCGCCGAGATGCAGCCGGGTCAGCGCACCGCGGTGACGTTCCGCTACCCGCTGCGCGCCGCTCCCCCGTCCCTCGACGTGGAGAACCCGGGCGTGTATCCGCTGCTGGTCAACGTCAACGGCACCCCCGACTACGGCGCCCCCGCCCGACTGACCGACGCCCGCTTTCTGCTCCCGGTGATCGGCGTGCCGTCGCCCGCCCCGGCAGCACCCGACGCCGAAGCCGCCGCACCCGTGCCACCGATCCCACCGGACACCTCCGCACCGGTGCCGCTGACCATGCTGTGGCCGCTGGCCGACCGGCCGCGGCTGGCCCCGGGTACCCCCGGTGGCACCACCCCCCGGCTCATCGACGACGACCTGGCCACCGAGCTGGCCCCCGGCGGGCGGCTGGACGTCCTGGTGTCGGCGGCCGAGGCCGCCACCGCCCCACCCGCGGACCCCGACGGCCAACTGGGCCGCTCGCTGTGCCTGGCGATCGACCCGGACCTGCTCATCACGGTGAACGCCATGACCGGGGACTACGTCGTCACCGATTCCCCCGACGGCCGGGGCGCGAGCCGACCGGGCACCGGGCAGGCCGCGGCGGCCGGCTGGCTGGAACGGTTGCGCGCCCTGGCGTCGCACCTGTGCGTGGTCGCCCTGCCGTTCGGCCAGGCCGATCTGGCGGCCGTCCAGCGGGTCGGCGAACAGCGGTTGGCGACCCAGGTCACCACCGGATCGGCCGATCTCGTCGACCGGCTGCTGGGCGTCAGCTCGCTGCGTGAGGCAACCATCTTCGGCGACTCCCCGCTGAACCCCGATGCGGTCGCGCTGCTCGGAAACGGGCCGGCGACGGTCGCGATCGCCCCGGCCGAGGCGGGGGCGGTGGACGCCGCCACCGGCGGCCCGGCCACCGCCGACGTCCGCCCGGCCCGAGTCGCACCGCGGGTGACCCTGGCCCGATTCGACCCCGCCGTCGCCGCCACGCTGGGTGCAGTCGGGACTCCGGTCAGCCCCAGCTATCTCGACCCCAGCCTGGCGCTGCCGGCAACCGGGTCGGCGACGGGCCGGCGCCTGGACGCGATGGGCGCGCTGCTGTGGCGCAGCCTGGACCGTAACGTCACGCCGCGCACCGAGATCGTGGTGCCGCCACCCACCTGGGGGGTGGGCCCCGACGACGCCCCCGCGCTGCTGCGGGCGCTGGCCGCCGCCCTGTCCTCGGGCATCGCGGTGCCCCGGCCGCTGTCCAGCGTGGTCGCCGAGACGGCCGGCCTGCCGCCGCAGCCGGAGGCCGAGGTCGAACCGGGTACCCCGGCAGGCCGGTTCGACGACGACGTCACCGCCACCATCGCCGACCAGGACGCCCGGTTGTGGAATCTGACGTCGGCGCTGGGCACCGATCCGCAGTCCGGCCTCACCGGCCTGTCCTACACCGCACCGCTGCGGGAGGACTGGCCGCGCGCACTGAGTCAGTCCCGTCCCGACGCCGAGCGCAACGACGCCGCCCGCGCATCGCTGGGGGTGGTCGGCGCCACCATCGACGACCTGCAGCACGGGGTGACCATCGTCAATCCCGGCGAGTCCTACACCCTGGCCACCGAACGCAGCCCGCTACCGCTGGTGCTGCGCAACGATCTTGCGGTGCCGGTCCGCGTGCGGCTGCTCGTCGAGGGCCCACCCGGGATGAAGGTCACCGACCTGGGTGAACTCGAGGTCCCCCCGGGCGGTTTCCGGCCGATCCAGGTGCCCATCGAGGTGCACTTCACCCAGCGGTTCGCGGTGGACGTCTCCCTGCAGACCCCCGGCGGGCTGCCGCTGGGCGAACCGGTCCGGTTGTCGTTGCACTCCAACGCCTACGGCAAGGTGCTGTTCTTCATCACGCTGATCGCCGGTGTCACCCTGGCCATCCTGACCGGCCGCCGGCTCTGGCACCGTTTCCACGGACAGCCCGACCGCGCGGATCTGGTTCCGCCGGAACCCCATCTGCCCGACCGCGACGGGCCCGACCCCGACGGCGACCCGCCGCTGCCCCCGCACACCGATCCCGCCCGCGGCCCGGTCCGGCGCAGCCGGCGACGGCGCCCGAACCACGCCGCCGCTCCCGAGGACTACGCATGACGCCGCAACCACGAACCCCCGACTCCGGGCCCATCACGCAGCGGCGCGAACTGTCCGACGCCGCGGTGGTATCCCGCTCGTGGGGCATGGCTTTCGCCACCCTGATCAGCCGCATCACCGGGTTCATCCGGATCGTGCTGCTGGCCGCCATCCTCGGCGCCGCCCTCTCCAGTGCCTTCACCGTCGCCAACCAGTTGCCGAATCTGGTTGCCGCCCTGGTCCTGGAGGCCACCTTCACCGCGATCTTCGTGCCGGTGCTGGCCCGCGCCGAACGCGACGATCCCGACGGCGGCGCCGCCTTCATCCGCCGCCTAGTGACCATCGCCACGACGCTGCTCGCAGTGGCGACCATCGCGTCGGTGGCCGCCGCACCGCTGCTGGTCGAGATGATGCTGGGCCGCGACCCGCAGGTGAACGAGCCGCTCACCACCGCGTTCGCGTATCTGCTTCTGCCGCAGGTGATCTTCTACGGGTTGTCGTCGGTGTACATGGCAATCCTGAACAACCGCAACATCTTCGGTCCGCCCGCCTGGGCGCCGGTGGTCAACAATATCGTCGCGATCCTCACCCTGATGCTGTATCTGGTGGTCCCGGGCGAACTTTCCGTCGACCCGGTCCGGATGGGCAACGCCAAACTGCTGGTCCTCGGCATCGGCACCACCCTCGGTGTGGTCGCCCAGACCGCGGTGCTGCTGGTGGCGATCCGCCGGCAACGGATCAGCCTGCGTCCGCTGTGGGGCATCGACGACCGCCTGAAGAAATTCGGGGCGATGGCCGCCGCGATGGTGCTCTACGTGCTGATCAGCCAGTTCGGCCTGGTCATCGGGAACCAGATCGCCAGTACCGCAGCCGCTTCCGGCCCGGCCATCTACAACTACACCTGGCTGGTCCTGATGTTGCCGTTCGGCATGATCGGCGTCACCGTGCTGACCGTCGTGATGCCGCGGTTGAGCCGCAACGCCGCCTCCGACAACGCCGACGGCGTGCTGGCCGACCTGTCGCTGGCCACCCGGCTGCAGATGATCACCCTGATCCCGATCGTCACGTTCATGACGGTCGCCGGACCGGCGATCGGCTCGGCGCTGTTCGCCTACGGCAAGTTCGGCGGTGTCGACGCGAACTACCTCGGGGTCGCGATCACACTGTCCGCGTTCACCCTGATCCCGTATTCGATGGTGCTGCTGCAGTTGCGGGTGTTCTACGCCCGCGAACAGCCGTGGATCCCGATCCTGATCATCGTCGTCATCACCGCCGTCAAGATCGTCGGGTCGCTGCTGGCTCCGCTGGCCACCGACAACCCGGACCTGGTCGCCGGGTTCCTCGGCGCGGCCAACGGACTGGGGTTCGTGGCCGGGGCGATTCTCGGGCACCTGCTGCTGCGCCGCGCGCTGCGCCCGGCGCACGGCCGGCTCTACGGCCGGCAGGTGATTCGAACCGTGTGGGTCACCGTCGGTGCCTCGGTGCTGGCCGGTCTGGTCGGCTACGCGGTGGATCGGGTGACCGGGCTGTCCGCGCTGACCGAACACGGCGGCGGCATGGGCTCGTTGCTGAGGCTGACGGTGCTGGGCGTGGTGATGCTCCCGGTGGTGATCGCGGTCCTGGTGTTCGCCGGGGTTCCCGAGGCACAGGCGGCCCGCGCGCTACTGGCCCGCCGCCTCGGGCGCGGGGCCGCAGCGACCGCGCCCGAACCCGTCGTCGCCTCGCTGAGCGACGCCGAGTCCGCGTCCTCCCGCGACACACTGTCGTATTCTGACCGCAACCATCCACCCGGACCCGAACAGCCGTCTGCACCGACGGCCGCCGCGGAACCTGGGGCGGCGAAAGGAACCGTGGTGACCGACACACCTTCGGTTGGTTCTGGGTCTGCTGACCCACAGGCGTCCGACCGGGCGTCCGCCGGTCCGCAGCCGCCGGTGCCCGAGGAGACCCACCAGCTGGCCGGCACCACCGTCGGAAACGGCCGGTACCGGCTGTTGACCTTCCACGGCGGCCCGGCGCCGCTGCAGTTCTGGCAGGCCGTCGACACAGCGCTGGAACGCCCCGTGGCACTGACCCTGATCGACCCCGAACACACCCTGGCCGCCGGTGAGCTGCAAGACATCCTGGCGCGCACCCAACGACTGGGCCGGATCACCGGGCCCGGCATCGCCCGGATCCTCGACGTCACCGAGACCGACGAGGGCGGACTGGTGGTGTCGGAATGGATCCGCGGCGGCTCGCTGGCCGAGGTCGCCGCCACCGCACCGTCACCGTTCGGCGGGGCGCGCGCCATCCAGGCCCTTGCCGCCGCCGCCGACTCCGCGCACAAGGCCGGCGTCGCGCTGTCCATCGATCACCCCGCCCGACTCCGGGTCAGCATCGAAGGCGATGTGGCGCTGGCCTTTCCGGCGACCCTGCCCGGCGCCACCCCGGAGGACGACATCCGCGGGACCGGTGCCGCCCTGTATGCCCTGCTGATCGACCGTTGGCCGCTACCGGAAACCGGCGCCCCCAGCGGACTGCTGCCCGCCGACACCGATGCCGCGGGTGAGCCGATCGAACCGCGGTTGGTCAACCGGTCCATCCCGTTCCAGATCTCGGCCGCGGCGGTACGCGCCGCCCAGCAGTCCGGCGGTATCCGGACCGCGCCGACGATGCTGAACCTGCTGCAGCAGGCGACCGCCATCGCCGACCGCACCCAGGTGCTCAACTCGGTCGCCCCGGCCGCCGACGAACCGCCGCGGCCCTCGGCGCCCGCGGCCGCCCCCGAGGCCGGCCCGGCGGTGCCCGAGGAGGTGCGGCAGCGGCGGCGGCAGATCGTACTGATCGGTGGGGCCGTCGGCGTCACCGTGCTGCTGGTGGCGCTGCTGTCGCTGTTCTTCTGGCTCCGGTCCATCCTGGGTGACGTCTACGGCGGCACCGGCAACGACGCCCTGTTCACCAACGCCCCCTCGCTGTCGCAGTCGGCGAAGCCGACCGCACCCACCGGCGCGGTGGTCAAACCCGTTAGGGCAACTGTGTTTTCGCCCGAGGGCGAAGCGGATATGCCCGGCGACGCCGACAAGGCGATCGACGGCAACCCCAACTCCGCGTGGTCGACGGACACCTACACCGATTCGCCGCCGTTCCCGAACTTCAAGAACGGTGTCGGCCTGCTGCTGCAACTGCCGTCGCCGACGCGGGTGGGCACGGTGACGGTGACGGTCCCGAGCACCGGGACCGCGGTGCAGGTCCGGTCCGCGCCGAACTCCCATCCGGGCACCCTGGACGACACCACCGCGCTGACGCAGCCGGTGACTCTCAAGCCGGGTAAGAACGTGATTCAGGTCGATGCCTCCGCGCCCACCTCGGATCTGCTGCTGTGGATTTCGACGATGGGCACCACCGCCGGGAAGAACCGGACCGAGTTCTCCGAGATCGTGGTGAACGCGGCCGGCTGAGCTTCATCCACAGGGCGGCCCGCAGTGAAGTGCCCGGTGCGCCGGGCGGCGATAATCTGCCGCCGTGGACCCGATGCCCGGTGAGCGCAGTGACGCCGACCTGCTGGCCGCCCATGCGGCCGGTGACCGGGATGCGTTCGCGCAGCTGTACTTCCGGCACCGCCGGCGGCTGCGCCGGTTGGCGGTGAACCTGGTGCGCGACCCGGAGGACGCCGCGGATGCGCTGCAGGAGGCCATGCTGTCGGCGCACCGGGGTGCGGCCACTTTCCGGCAGCAGGCCGCCGTGGGCAGCTGGCTGCATCGCATCGTGCTCAATGCGTGTCTGGACCGGTTGCGGCACAACAGGACTCACAGCACCGAGGTGCTCGAGGAGCGAATGTGCGCAGTCCCGGACCGCACCGGCCGCTCGGACACCCGGATCTCGGTGCACCGTGCGTTGATGACGCTGCCCGCCGAGCAGCGCAGCGCGGTGGAGGCCGTCGACATCCAGGGCCTGTCGGTGGCCGGCGCCGCCCGACTGCTCGGCATCGCCGAGGGCACCGTGAAGAGCCGGCGGGCCCGGGGACGACGCCGGCTGGCCGACGTGCTGCGCGACACCGCAGCGCACCCCCACTGAACACCGGTCCCGGCCATGGCCGAGACTGCCAGCGTGGCCGAATCCACCGGCGATACCCCATCCGATGACGCCGCCGACCCCGACGGCGGCGCGGATCCCCGCGATGTCGCCGCCCCGCACGCCGGGCCGGCGCACGCCGCCCGCGGTACCGGCGCACCCCGGCGCCGGGCGGCCGCCTGGGTGGGGTCGGCCGCCGTCGTCGCCGCGGCCGCCGTCGGGATTCCGATGGCGCTGCGCACAACCGGCGCGTCGATGCACAGCGCCCCCGCCTCCCTGCAACACATCACCGTCGACCCGACCCGGGTACCGCTGTCGATACCGGAGCTGCAGGCTCTGCTGGATCACCCGGCGGATCTGGGCCCGTTGAGCGACGGCCGGCGGCGCGCGGCCTGCCTGAGCGGACTCGGCTACCCGAGCGGCACCCCGGTCCTGGGCGGAAGCCCGATCCGGGTCGCCGGGCGCAACGCAATCCTGCTGGTGCTCGCCGGCGACCGGCCGGAGAGCTTCGACGCCGTCGCGGTAGCGCCGACCTGCAGTGCTGCCGACACCGGCCGGCTCGCGGCCACCGTTTTCCCCCGCCGGCCGTAGCCGCAGCCGGCAGCACCGCCCGGCCAACCGGGAACATCACGCCCTACCCTGGTGTTTGACATCATGACCACAGCGATATAGACCGTGCCGACGTGGCGCACGCTAGAGATGTGGCTCCCGCTAGAAAGGTCCCCATGAGCTCCCCCGCCCAGGATCAGATTCACAATGTCATCATCATCGGTTCCGGCCCGGCCGGCTACACCGCCGCCGTGTACACCGCCCGCGCCCAGCTGGCACCGCTGGTGTTCGAGGGCACCTCTTTTGGCGGCGCCCTGATGACCACCACCGAGGTGGAGAACTACCCGGGCTTCAAGGACGGCATCATGGGCCCCGAACTGATGGACCAGATGCGCGAACAGGCCCTGCGCTTCGGCGCCGACCTGCAGATGGAGGACGTCGAGGCCGTCGACCTGACCGGTCCGGTCAAAACCGTCACCACCGGTGCCGGCGACACATTCCGGGCGCGGTCGGTGATCCTGGCGATGGGTGCCGCCGCACGCTACCTCGGCGTCCCCGGCGAGCAGGAGCTCCTCGGCCGCGGCGTCAGCGCCTGCGCCACCTGCGACGGCTTCTTCTTCAAGGATCAGGACATCGCCGTGATCGGCGGCGGCGACTCCGCCATGGAGGAGGCCACCTTCCTGACCCGGTTCGCCCGCAGCGTCACCCTGGTGCACCGCCGCGAGGAGTTCCGCGCGTCGCGCATCATGCTCGAACGCGCCCAGGCCAACGAGAAGATCCGGTTCCTCACCAACACCACCGTGCTGGGCGTCGAGGGCACCGAGACGGTCACCGGGCTGCTTGTGCACAACACCGTGACCGGCGAGGACTCCACCCTCGACGTCACCGGCGTGTTCGTCGCCATCGGGCATGACCCCCGCTCCGAACTCGTCGCCGACGTGGTCGACCACGACCCCGACGGCTACGTGCTGACCCGCCCGGGCAGCACCGAGACGTCCATCGGGGGCGTCTTCGCGGCGGGCGACCTGGTGGACCGCACCTATCGCCAGGCCATCACCGCCGCCGGCAGCGGCTGTGCCGCCGCGATCGACGCCGAACGCTGGCTGGCCGAACACGCCGAACCCGCCGGGACCGATACCGATCTGATTGGAGCCGAGAAATGACCGTGACCGTAACCGACAGCACCTTCCGCACCGAAGTGCTGGAGAGCAGCACCCCGGTACTCGTCGACTTCTGGGCCACCTGGTGCGGCCCGTGCAAGATGGTCGCCCCGGTGCTCGAGGAGATCGCCGCCGACAAGGCCGGGGAGCTGACCGTCGCGAAGCTCGACGTGGATGCCAACCCGGACAGCGCCCAGGCGTTCCAGGTCGTCTCGATCCCGACGATGATCCTGTTCCGCGACGGCAAGCCGGTGAAGCGGATCGTCGGCGCGAAGGGCAAGGCCGCCCTGCTGCGGGAGTTGGCCGACGCCCTCTAACGTCGCCGCACCGCCGCCCGACGGAGCGCTATTCGATGCGATGTCGTCACCGGTAGTTTCGGAATTTCGCCGCCCGTCTGCGACAATTGCGGCTGACCGGCCTGCGCCAACGACAGGCCAACCGGCCGTCCAGCACCCGTGACCGAAGGGCGTGAAATGCCGAGTCCCTCCCGCGGAGACTCCGAGGATCAGTTGCGCCTCGGTGACCGCGGTGCGGCCGTCATCGGCATCCGCGAGGCTCTGCTGTCCCTGGGTCTGCTGGACAATCCGGACGCCGAGATGGTCACCGGCCGGCACCTCGCACTGGACGTGTTCGACACCGAGCTCGACCATGCCGTCCGGGCCTTCCAGCAGCGCCGCGGCCTGCTGGTCGACGGCATCGTGGGCAGCGCGACGTTCCGGGCGCTCAAGGAGGCCTCGTACCGCCTGGGGGCGCGGGTGCTGGCGCACCAGTTCGGCGCCCCGATGTACGGCGACGACGTCGCCACGCTGCAGCACCGGCTGCAGGATCTCGGCTTCTACACCGCGCTCGTCGACGGCTACTTCGGGCTGCAGAGCCACAACGCGCTGATGTCGTACCAGCGCGAGTACGGCCTGGCCGCCGACGGCATCTGCGGGCCGGAAACCCTGCGCTCGCTGTACTTCCTGTCCTCCCGGGTGTCCGGCGGCTCGCTGCACGCGATCAACTCCGAGGAGATGGTGCGCCAGTCCGGCCCGAAGCTGTCCGGCAAGCGGATCATCATCGACCCGGGCCGCGGCGGCAGCGATCACGGCCTGATCATGCAGGGACCCGGCGGACCGATCAGCGAGGCCGACATCCTGTGGGATCTGGCCAGTCGGCTCGAGGGCCGGATGACCGCCATCGGCATGGAGATCTTCGTGTCCCGCCCGGCCAACCACAGCCCGTCCAATGCCGAGCGCGCCGCCGTCGCCAACGACGTCGGAGCCGACCTGATGATCGCCCTGCGCTGCGCCACCCACCCGACGCCGACCGCCAACGGGGTCGCCTCGTTCTACTTCGGGACCGCCCAGGGATCGGTGTCCACACTGGGCCGCAATCTGGCCGATTTCATCCAGCGGGAGGTCGCGGCCCGCACCGGGCTGCGGGACTGCCGGACGCACGGGCGTACCTGGGATCTGTTGCGGCGCACCAGGATGCCCAGCGTCCAGGTCGACGTCGGCTATCTCACCAACCCGCGGGACCGGGCCCTGCTGGTCACCCCGCAGACCCGGGACGCCATCGCCGAGGGCATCCTGGCGGCGGTCAAACGGCTCTACCTGCTGGGCAAGAACGACCGGCCCACCGGGACGTTCACCTTCGCCGAGCTACTCGCCCACGAGATGTCGGTCGAACAGGCCGGGCGCGCCAGCGGCAGCTGACCCCGCCCCCACCGGCTGCTCCAGCCAGGTGCTGTCCAGCAGGCGTTCCAGCGCCGCCTCCACCTCGGCCTTCCAGCCCAGGCCCTTGTCGAGTTCCAGGCGCAGCCGCGGGAAGAACCGGTGCGGAGCCACCACGGTAAAACCCATGTCCCGCAGGAAATCTGCGTCGATCATGCACCGCTCGAAAGAGCAATCACCGAGCGCCGCAACGGCATCCGCCGGCAGGATCCCGGCGCCCGGACCCTGGTCCCCCGCCGAGACCGCATCGGCCGTGCGCCCGAACGCTTCCAGCGCGCGGACACCGCGACGCATCAGCTCGGAAACCACCGCCGCGATGAGGTCCTGCTGCATGCCGATGTCATCGGGCCCGGCCTCGACGCCCATCGAAGTCAGCAGCACCGCGTCGGCGCTGACCGGGCCGGTCGGAAATCGTTGCGCCCGCGGCACCGCGTGCGGCGGTGCGTAGAAGACGTATCCCAGGCACGGTTCCGTTGCGTCGCTGTCGACGGTCAGATCCTGCGACGCACGCCCTCGTACAGCGACCTGGCCGCAGGATCCCCACTCCAGCATGACCATCGACAGCCATGCCTCCTTCTCGAACTCCGGATCGGCGAGCTGCTCGTCTTTTCCGACGATGTCCGGATCGACCTCCCAGAACACGCAACGTCGGGCATGCTTCGGCAACTGCTCGAAGGCCTCAAGACGCAGGGGCAGGATACGGGCCGACACCACAGGTAATACCTTTCTGCGGCACGCGGTGCGGCGCGCCCCGATCGACAGCGGCCCTTCCAGGATAGGAGAGCTGCCCGGATTACGGCCACCGGAACCCCGATCCGGTCCCGAGTTTGGTCACGGGCGATCCCGGCTTCACTCCGGCTTCGCCGGCACTGGCTTCGCTCGCGCCAACGCCGCCTCATCGATGGTCGGTTCCGACCCTCGCCGACCCGCCCGATTTGCCGACCGTCACAGTGACGCAACGCGCCGGTATGCCCGGATGTGCTTCCGCAGGCCACTTTTCGGCCGTTTTCGGTGCATCCGCTTGGCCGGCCGAAGTTTGTCACGCTCACCCCGCCCTCGCCAAACTACGGCTCGGGTCGTCGTTCGCGGCCGGCTAGCGGCCCGCGGCGTCCATCATTTCAACGATGCGCTGGAGGTCGTCCACCGAGCCGAACTCAACGACGATCTTGCCCTTGCGCTTGCCGAGGCTCACCGTGACCCGGGTGTCGAAGGTGCCCGAGAGCCGCTCGGCGATGTCCTGCAGGCCGGGCATCTGGATCGGGTTGCGCCGCTTGGGCGGCGTCACCGGACCGGCGCGGTTGGCCAGCGTGACGGCCTCCTCCGTTGCGCGCACCGACAGTCCCTCGGCGACGATGCGGGCCGCGAGTTCTTCCTGCGCTTCCGGGCCGGCTTCCAGCGCCAGCAGCGCCCGGGCGTGACCGGCCGACAGCACGCCCGCCGCGACCCGGCGCTGCACCGGGATCGGCAGCTTCAGCAGCCGGATCATGTTGGTGATCAACGGCCGGGACCGGCCGATCCGGGTGGCCAGTTCCTCGTGGGTGACCCCGAACTCGTCCAGCAATTGCTGATACGCCGCCGCCTCTTCCAGCGGGTTGAGCTGGACGCGGTGGATGTTCTCCAGCAGCGCGTCGCGAAGCATGTTGTCGTCGGCGGTCTCGCGGACGATCGCGGGGATGGTCTCCAGGCCGGCCGCTTGGGACGCCCGCCAGCGCCGCTCCCCCATGACGAGCTCGTACCGGACGTCACCGGTGACCTCGGCCGCGGGCAGTTCCCGGACCACGATCGGCTGCATGAGCCCGAACTCGCGGATCGAATGCACGAGTTCGGCGAGCGCCTCGTCGTCGAACACCTGGCGGGGCTGCCGGGGATTCGGCCGGATTGTCAGTGGCGGTAACTCGCGGTAGACCGCGACCAGCTCCGCGTCGGCGTCCGCTGCTGCGGCATCGGCCGCGGCCGCGTCGGCCCGGCGGGCGGCCTCCGCGACGGGGCCACCGATGACGACGTCGGCAGCGGCAGCGCCCAACTTTGGTCCGTTGGTCGCGGCACCGCCGTCGGCCGGACCGGTGGGGATCAGCGACGCCAGACCGCGGCCCAGCCCTCCCTTACGGCGTGATGGGGTGCTCATGCCCGTCCCTTCTCTGTCGCGCCGCGTTCGGCGAGTTCACGTCCGGCGTCCAGATAACTCATCGCGCCCCGAGAACCCGGATCGTAATCGATGATCGTCATGCTGTAGCCCGGAGCCTCGGACACTTTGACGCTGCGCGGGATGACGGTCCGTAGCACCTTGTCGCCGAAGTACCGGCGGACCTCGTCGGCCACCTGGTCGGCGAGCTTGGTCCGCCCGTCGTACATGGTGAGTACGACGGTGGTGACGTCCAGGTTCGGGTTGAGGTGCGCCTTGACCAGGTTGATGTTGTTCATCAGCTGGGAGACGCCCTCCAGCGCGTAGTACTCGCACTGGATGGGGATCAGGACTTCGCGCGCGGCGACGAGGGCGTTGATGGTCAGCAGGCCCAGCGACGGCGGGCAGTCGATGAACACGTAGTCGAAGTCGGTGCCGGCCAGCTCCGCCAGCGCGTTGCGCAACCGGTTCTCCCGGGCGACCATGCTGACGAGTTCGATCTCCGCGCCGGCCAGGTCGATGGTGGCGGGAATACAGAACAGCCGCGGGTTGTGCGGGCTCTGCTGGATCGCCTCGTGCAGCCGCACCTCCCCTATCAGCACCTCGTACGACGAGGGAGTGCCCGACTGGCGTCGCTCGATGCCCAGCGCGGTGCTGGCGTTGCCCTGCGGGTCGAGGTCGATCACCAACGTCTTGAGCCCGTGCAGGGCCAGCGCCGCAGCCAGGTTGACCGCCGTCGTGGTCTTGCCGACACCGCCCTTCTGATTCGCGACCGTGAACACCCGCAGATGTGGCGGCCTCGGCAGGCGACGGTTCTTGTGCAGCACCTGCGTGGCCCGGGCGGCCGCGGCGGCGATCGGGGTGTCGAACTCGGATTCCGGCCTCCATGTTTCACGTGAAACAGGGCGCCCTTCCGCGTCGGCTCGCTGGTCGTCGGGGCCGCTCATCGTTCTCTCCTCGCTGTGCGGGTGGGTCTGGGTTTGTCGGCCTGGGTCCGGCGGTGCCGTTCAGCTCGCTTGCCAGCCGCGGAGCCGCGGGTGCGGCTGTCGCCGGCGCGGGCGACCACAACGGTCACCGGTGGATCCAGGTAGTCCGCGCCGCAATGCTCTACGACTGCATCGAGGGCGCCCGCCTTCTGCAGTGCTTTGCGATGTTCCTCAAGTTCGAGTGCGGCCCGCTCCCCCTTGATGGCGAGCATCCGCCCGCCGGGCCGCACCAGTGGCATACACCAGGCCGTCAGCCTATCCAGTGCGGCTACGGCGCGCGAAGTCACCGCATCGAACGGCTCGACCGTCGCCGCCACCTCCTGCGCCCGGCCCCGCAGCACCTGGACATCAAGCCCGAGCTCCTCGACCACCTCCTCCAGGAAGGTCGTCCGTCGCGCCAGGGGTTCGATCAGGGTCACCGAGAGATCCGGCCGGGCGATGGCCAACGGAATCCCGGGTAGTCCCGCGCCGCTCCCGACGTCCGCAACCCGGCAGTCGGCGTCGATCAGCTCGGCGACCGCAGCGCTATTCAGGACGTGGCGGTCCCACAACCGGTCGGATTCCCGGGGGCCGATCAATCCCCGCTCCACACCCGCCGTGGCGAGCAGCTCGACGTAGCGCTCCGCCAACGCAAGCCGCGGGCCGAACACCGTCGCCGCCGCTTCGGCTGCGTCATGTTTCACGTGAAACATCCTTCCGGTGTTCGGACCCGCGGTCTACGAACTACAGCTATGTAATTTTGAATCAGTCGGCGAGGATGACGACGCGGCGAGCCGGCTCGGCTCCCTCGCTCTCACTGTGCACGCCGTCGATCCCGGCGACTGCGTCGTGCACGATCTTCCGCTCGAACGGAGTCATCGGCGCCAGGCGCTCGCGCTCCCCCGACTCCAGCACCCGCTGGGCGAGCTTCTCCCCCAGCGCGGCCAGCTCCTCGCGCCGGTGCCGGCGCCACCCGGCGATATCCAGCATCAGCCGGCTGCGTTCACCGGTCTTCTGGTGCACGGCCAACCGGGTCAGTTCCTGAAGGGCGTCGAGCACCTCACCCTTGCGTCCCACCAGCTTGCCCAGATCTTCACCGCCGTCGATGCTGACAACCGCGCGGCTGCCCTCGACGTCGAGATCGATGTCGCCGTCGAAGTCCAGCAGATCGAGCAGCTCCTCCAGATAGTCGCCGGCGATCTCGCCCTCGGCGACCAAGCGATCCTCGGTATCCTCAGATCCCGTCGGCTCGGCCGCCGCGGTGTCCTCTTCCGTGGCGTCCTCCGGCTTGGCCACGCCCTCCGGCGCCTGCACCTCGTCGGCGATTTCGGCTTCAGTCATATTCATCCCATCCTTGATCACGTACTCGCGGCCTGGCCGACGTCATCTCCACACCGGCCCCGCCGCATCGCTACCCGGTTCGGGTCAACGTTTCTTTTTGCGCTGCGGCCGCGCACCCGGTCGTGGGCTGGCACCCGGACGCGGCTTGTCACCGCCGGGACTGCCCCCGCTCGAGACATCGTCCACGGATCCGCCATCGGCCTCCGAGCCTTCCGTCGCGGATTCCTCGCTGCCCGCCGACTCGGTGATCTCCCCGGCCACCGCCGCCGCACCGCCTTTTCGCGGCTTCGTGGGCTTGGCGCCCGGGGCCGGGGCGTTCGCCGCCCGGCGCGCGAGTTGCTCTTCCTTCTTCTTCTCGTCCTCCTGGGCGATCTTGCCGAAGACGTAGTGCTGCTGGCCGAAGGTCCAGATGTTGTTGGAGAACCAGTAGACGATGATGGCCAGCGGCAGGAACGGGCCGCCGACGACGACGCCGAGCGGGAAGACGTACAGCGCCAGCTTGTTCATCAACGCGGTCTGCGGGTTGGCCGCGGCCTCGGGGCTCTGCCGGCTGATCGACGCCCGGCTGTTGAAGTAGGTGGCGATACCCGCGGCGATCATCAGCGGAACGCCGACGGCGATCACCGCCGGCCGGCTGAAGATCAGCTCCCCGGCGGGGTCCAGGCCGAAGGCCTTCAGGCCGTCGTGCTGGATCATGGTGGCGCCCAGCGGCGCACCGTGGAAGTTTGCCGCCAGGAAGTTCTGGACGTCGAGCGCGCTGAAGAAGTAGTTCGGCAGCTCTTTGTTCACTTCGACGTCCAGGCCGAGCTGACCGACGCCGTGCTGCGTCCGGTTGAAGGACCGCAGCACGTGGAACAGACCGATGAACACCGGCACCTGCGCCAGCATCGGGAGACACCCGAGCACCGGGTTGAAGTTGTGTTCACGCTGCAGCTTCTGCATCTCCAGAGCCATCCGCTGCCGGTCCTTGGCGTACTTCTTCTGCAGCGCCTTGATCTGCGGCTGCAGCTCCTGCATGGTGCGGGTGGTACGGATCTGCTTGACGAACGGCTTGTACAGAATCGCGCGCAGCGTGAAGACCAGGAACATCACCGACAGTCCCCAGGTGAAGAAGCTGGTCGGGCCCAACCCCGGAATCTCGGAGAAGAGCTTGTACCAGAGCCACATGATCCCGGAGACCGGGTAGTAAACGTAGTCCAGGCTGAACCAGTTGAAATTAGACATGGGACTCGTTCCCGTCATCGCAACAGCGATGACCCTCGCCGGACGGCACCGTGCGCTCGGGAACCGGATCCCAACCGCCACGGTGCCATGGACCGCACTTGAGCAAGCGAACCGTCGTCAACCAGGTGCCGCGGAATAATCCGTGCGTGGTCAACGCCTCCACCCCGTACTGGCTACAGGTGGGAATGAACCGACAAGTCGGTGGCCGCAGCGGCGACACCATGTGTCGGTAAAGCTGAATCAGATAGACCACCGCGCCGACGACCCGGCCGACCGGCCGCGCGGACACAGCAGTCGGGACCGGAGACGTCGAGCCGGGAGAGGAACTCACGCCGGATTCCTCCGAGCGGACAGTCGGCGCAGTCCGGACCGCAGTTCCTCGCTCAGTCGCGCGGACGCGGCGTCACTGCTGCCGGGCAGCGCGCGGATCACCAGGCGGTCATCGGGGTGAAGTTCGGTGAGCAGTCCGGCGACACAATGCCGCAGCCGCCGGGACACCCGATGCCGCTGCACGGCGTTTCCGACGGATTTGCTCACAATCAAACCCACCCGCGGGCCCGGTTCTTCACCGGCCGTCGGGTGGGCGCGATTGATGTGGAGCACCAGATCCGGTTGGCCCACTCGAGTACCCCGTTTGACGGTGTGCCCGAATTCTGCCGACCTGGTCATCCGGTACTGAGCTGGGAGCACGGTCCCCGCCTGCCCGGTAGCGATCAGGCGGTCAGCGAGCGGCGGCCCTTGCTCCGCCGGCCGGACACGATGGCGCGTCCCGCACGAGTACGCATCCGAAGCCGGAAGCCGTGCACACGGGCACGACGACGGTTGTTCGGCTGAAAGGTCCGCTTGCCCTTGGCCACGGCTGTATCTCCTCGTTACCTCTGGCAGCCAACCACCTACGCCGGAGACGACCGCTCAGACCCAGGTGACGCGGCTGCCGTTTCCAAGCTGTGCGCTTCTGCATCACTAACCGGCGCAGTCCCCGGGAAATCCCCGGGTCGCAGCCGTATCACCCATGTGTGGGCGACTGCTCGAGGGTACTGACCGGCGTTGCCCGGGTCAAACTCGATACCCGGGACCTCACGAGTCCTGTGTACCCTCACAAAACCGGCGCGGCGACCCGGTCCAGCGCGTATCTTCCGACCCGGCGTCACCGCAGAAGTTACCCGTTGGTTGGCACCTCGAGATAAACCTGTTAGCTTCTGCCAGAGCGCTTAACGCGAACCCGTCCGAGACAACCTGAAAACCTTGCCAGAATCCTCTTCGATATCACCGGAACCGCAGGTCAGACGGCATGTCGCGGAGGTTTATCGGCATCCGCCCCGGGTGATCGGCAACCGGCCGGGTATCCACATATCGGGCACCCCTCTCTCCACAGCTGTGGATAACGTTGTGGACGAACGTGCCGGTACGGCTACTGTTGAGCACGCAAAACGACCTGGCACTAGGGGGATCTCTCGTGACCAATGATCCCAACGTCAACTTCGCGGCCCTGTGGACCGATGTCGTTGCGGAGCTCAACGGCGACACCGAACCCCACGGTTCGGTCAACGGTGACTCGCCCACCAAACCCCTCACCCCCCAGCAGCGCGCCTGGCTCAAACTCGTCCGGCCGCTGAACTTTGTCGAGGGATTCGCGCTGTTGTCGGTCCCCAGCAGCTTCGTGCAGAACGAGATCGAACGGCATCTGCGTACCCAAATCGTCGAGGCGCTGAGCCGTCGACTCGGGGAACCCGTCGAACTCGGTGTCCGCATCGCCCCGCCGGATGAGTCCGAGACCGACCGCCCCGATGCGTCGGTCCCGCTCGAGAACGCCGACGACGACGACGGTGACGACACCCTGCTCGACGGCGCCGAGGAGGACTGGCCGAATCATTTCGCGGCCGATCACCGGGCCAACTCCGCCGAGCCCGACATCAACAACCTCAACCGCCGGTATACCTTCGAGACGTTCGTCATCGGGGCCTCCAACCGGTTCGCCCATGCCGCCACCCTGGCCATCGCGGAGAACCCGGCGCGCGCGTACAACCCGCTGTTCATCTGGGGCGAGTCCGGCCTGGGCAAGACCCACCTGCTGCACGCGGCCGGCAACTACGCCCAGCGGCTGTTTCCCGGTATGCGGGTCAAGTACGTCAGCACCGAAGAGTTCACCAACGACTTCATCAACTCCCTGCGCGACGACCGGAAGGTCGCGTTCAAACGCAGCTACCGCGATATCGACATCCTGCTGGTCGACGACATCCAGTTCATCGAGGGCAAGGAAGGTATCCAGGAAGAGTTCTTCCACACCTTCAACACCCTGCACAATGCGAACAAGCAGATCGTCATCTCCAGCGATCGCCCGCCGAAACAGCTGGCCACCCTGGAAGACCGGCTGCGGACCCGCTTCGAGTGGGGTCTGATCACCGACGTTCAACCGCCCGACATCGAGACCCGAATCGCCATCCTGCGCAAGAAGGCCCAGATGGAGCGGCTCGACGTCCCCGATGACGTGCTCGAACTCATCGCCAGCAGCATCGAGCGCAACATCCGCGAGCTCGAGGGCGCTCTCATCCGGGTCACCGCGTTCGCGTCACTGAACAAGGCCCCGATCGATACCGCCCTGGCCGAGATCGTGCTGCGTGATCTGCTCGCCGACGCCGGCACCATCCAGATCAGCGTCGCCACGATCATGGCGGCCACCGCCGAGTACTTCGACACCACCGTCGAGGAGCTGCGCGGACCCGGAAAAACCCGATCTCTGGCGCAGTCCCGGCAGATCGCGATGTATCTGTGCCGTGAGCTGACCGATCTGTCGTTGCCCCGCATCGGTCAAGCCTTCGGCCGCGACCACACCACGGTGATGTACGCCCAGCGCAAGATCCTCAAGGAAATCGCCTACCGCCGTGAGGTCTTCGATCACGTGAAGGAACTCACCACCCGGATCCGCCAGCGCTCCAAGCGCTGACAAATCCGGTCACCGATCACGTTGCCGCGGACGACACGCGGCACGACACGCCCGACATCGGGGTTCCTGCACGCCTCGGCGCACAAAAACTTTCGTCACACGGCCAACATCCGTCACGTCGATTGATGTGTACGCGAATGTGGATAACCCTCGAAGCAACCGCCGGATGAACTGTGAACAAAACTGCACAACTGCTGCCTGTCCACAGCCGGCTGCCCTCCCAGGTCCCGTCATCCCCCGCCGATCCCCATCCCGAAATCTCCGTCTAGCTGGGTAAATGACCGGTTATCCACAGACTCCACAACCCCTAATACTGTTACCGAAATATCTCTCTAAGTTCTTCTCAGAAGTAGGGCCTTGGGGAGAACCATCACGTTGCCGATCCGGGTCGGCTCGCCGGCCCGCCCATGGATTGACCGGAGCCGCTTTCAACTTGCCCGGGAAAGCCTTAGGTTGTTCTTCGATGACCGACGGCCCCGGGCTCGTCGGTGCGGTCTCGCCATGGGGGAATCCCAGCAAGGCGTGCGTTTCGAGGAAAGGGTTCGACCTGACATGCTGGCTGCGTACCTGGTGATCGCGTCGTGACGTCGAGTGTTGGTCTGACCGATCTTCGGTTTCGTCTGGTCCGGGAAGATTTCGCCGACGCGGTCGCCTGGGTTGCCCGTAGCCTCCCGTCCCGACCGACCGCTCCGGTCCTGGCCGGTGTGCTGCTGGCCGGGACCGACAATGGCCTGACGATCTCCGGGTTCGATTACGAGGTCTCCGCCGAGGTGCAGATCGCCGCCGAAATCGCCTCTCCGGGAAGCGTTTTGGTATCCGGCCGATTGCTGTCGGATATCACCCGGGCACTTCCGGCCAAGCCGATCGACGTCCACGTCGAGGGAACCCGGGTTCACCTGAACTGCGGTAGCGCCAAGTTCTCCCTGCCGACTATGGCGGTCGAGGACTACCCGGCGCTGCCCAGCCTGCCGGAGGAAACCGGCGTGCTGTCCGCCGAGGTCTTCTCCGAGGCGATCGGCCAGGTCGCCGTCGCCGCCGGAAAGGACGACACCCTGCCGATGCTTACCGGAATCCGGGTGGAGATCGACGGGGACAAGGTCGTCCTGGCCGCCACCGACCGTTTCCGGCTCGCCGTGCGCGAACTCACCTGGTCCACCACCAGCGCAGGCCTGGAGGCCGCGGTGCTGGTTCCGGCCAAGACCTTGGCCGAGGCCGCGAAGGCCGGGACCGCGGGCACCGAGGTGCACCTGGCTCTCGGTGCCGGTCCCAGCGTCGGCAAGGAAGGATTGCTGGGAATCCGCAGCGACGGGAAGCGCAGCACGACCCGGCTGCTCGACGCCGAGTTCCCGAAGTTCCGTCAGTTGCTGCCGGCCGAGCACACCGCGATCGCTACGGTGGCCGTCGCGGAACTCTCCGAAGCCATCAAACGTGTCGCGCTGGTCGCCGACCGCGGCGCCCAGATCCGGATGGAATTCGGCGACGGCGCGCTGGTGCTGTCGGCGGGGACCGAGGACACCGGTCGGGCCGAGGAAGAGCTTGCCGTCGACTTCGCCGGCGAACCGTTGACCATCGCGTTCAACCCGACCTACCTCACCGATGGCCTCGGTGCGCTGCATTCGGACCGGGTGTCCTTCGGATTCACCACCGCCAACAAGCCGGCGGTGCTGCGCCCGGTGGGCGATGACACCGTGGTGTCGGGCAGCGGCCCGTTCCCCGCCCAGGATTCGGAATACGTCTATCTGCTGATGCCGGTCCGGTTGCCCGGATAGCCGACGGGTACAGATTTTGTATCTGCGGCACTTGGCGTTGCGGGACTTCCGCTCGTGGCCGACCGTCGAGCTCGAACTCGGCCCCGGGCGTACGGTTCTGATTGGACCCAACGGCTACGGTAAGACGAATATCGTTGAGGCCCTGTGGTATTGCGCGACATTGAACTCCCATCGGGTGGCTGGTGACGCTCCGCTGATCAGGACCGGTGCGGACCGCGCGGTGGTGTCGATGATCGTCGTCAACGACGGCCGGGAACTCGCGCTCGATCTGGAGATCGCGGCCGGCCGCGCCAACAAGGCCCGGCTCAACCGCTCACCGGTGCGACGGACCCGCGACGTCATCGGAGCGCTGCGGGCGGTGTTGTTCGCCCCGGAGGATCTCGCGCTGGTGCGCGGTGAACCCAGCGAACGCCGTCGCTATCTCGACGATCTGGCCACTGCGCTGCGCCCGCGGATCGCGGCGGTGCGTGCGGACTACGACAAGATCCTCAAACAGCGGTCTGCGCTGCTGAAATCTGCCACCGGCGGCCGATGGCACCGGGACCCGTCGGTGATCTCGACGCTCGATGTATGGGACGGACAACTCGCGGCACACGGGGCGGAACTGCTGGCCGCGCGGTTGGCGCTGGTCACCCAACTCGGCCCTCAGCTGGAAACCGCCTACCACGGACTGGCACCGTCGTCGCGGCCGGCGGCGGTCGGTTACCGATCGTCGGTGCCGTCGGTCACCGCGGAGATGACGGTCTCGGACCTGCAGGCCGCGTTGTTGGAAGAGTTGGAGCGCAGGCGCTCGGCCGAGCTGGAGCGGGGGCTGTGTCTGGTGGGCCCGCACCGCGACGATCTGGAGCTGCATCTCGGCGACCAACCGGCCAAGGGATTCGCCAGCCATGGTGAATCCTGGTCCATGGCACTGTCGTTGCGGTTGTCGTCGTATCAACTACTACGCGCGGACGGGGCCGAACCCGTGCTTCTTCTCGACGACGTCTTCGCCGAACTCGACAATTCCCGGCGCCGGGCGCTGGCGGCGGTCGCCGAAGAGGCAGAGCAGGTCCTGGTGACGGCCGCGGTCCCCGACGACATCCCGGACAACTGGGATGCGCGGCGCATCGGAGTGCAGATGCGCGACAATGACGGAGAGAGGATTTCGGTGATGACCGATGACTGATCCGCAGGAACCCGACGCCGGTCCGCCCGCGCATCTTGCCGGGCTGTCCGGAATGGATCTGGTCCGGCGCACTCTCGAGGAAGCCCGAGGTGCGGCCCGTTCGCAGGGCAAGGACGTCGGCCGCGGCCGTACCGGGGCGGTGCCGTCTCGTCGTACCCGGGGTAACAACCTGCGAAGGCGCTGGTCCGGGCCGGGACCGGATGCCCGTGACCCGCAGACCTTTGCTGCGGCCACCCGGGACCTGTCGGCCACCCGGGGCTGGGATTCGCGGGTTGCGCAGGGTTCGGTGATCGGCCAGTGGTCGACCGTGGTCGGCGAACAGATCGCCGACCACGCCAACCCGGTTGGACTGCGCGACGGGGTGCTGACCATCGCCGCGGAATCCACCGCGTGGGCGACGCAGTTGAGGATGATGCAGGCGCAGCTGCTCGCCAAGATCGCGGCGGGCGTCGGCGACGGAGTGGTCAAAACGCTGAAGATCAGCGGCCCGGCCGCCCCGTCGTGGCGCAAGGGGAATCGGTCGATGCCCGGCGGCCGTGGCCCGCGCGACACCTACGGCTGACGGGCCCACCAAGGTGGCGACGGGCCGCTTCAAGCGGCAGGACGCACCCGATGCCGAGATATTCGACTCACGGCGCAATTAGCACGGTGGAAACGCGCCCTGAGAAACGGTGCTGCCGGTGCCTCGCTGTAGACTATCGACAACATTTGGCCCGCACCGGCGACCCGCCCGTGGGCGTTGCGTACCCCTAAGGAGAGCATTCTCATCGTGGCTGCCCAGAAAAAGAATGCCCCGCAGGCATACGGCGCAGAGTCGATCAAAGTTCTCGAAGGCCTCGAAGCCGTCCGCAAACGCCCGGGCATGTACATCGGGTCCACCGGAGAGCGCGGTCTGCACCACCTGATCTGGGAAGTCGTCGACAACGCGGTCGACGAGGCGATGGCCGGCTTCGCCGATAAGGTCATCGTCCGGATTCTGGAAGACGGTGGTGTTGAGGTCACCGACAACGGCCGCGGCATCCCGGTCGGGATGCATGCCACCGGCATCCCCACTGTCGACGTCGTGATGACCGTGCTGCACGCCGGCGGCAAGTTCGAGGAAGGCGCCTATAGCGTCTCCGGCGGTCTGCACGGCGTCGGCGTCTCGGTAGTCAACGCGCTGTCCACCCGGTTGGAAGCCGATATCCGGACCGACGGCTTCGAGTGGTTCCAAACCTACGACAACTCCGTCCCCGGAACCCTGCGTCAGGGCGACAAGACCAAGGCGACCGGCACCACCATCCGGTTCTGGGCCGATCCCGACGTCTTCGAGACCACCACCTATGACTTCGAGACCGTCGCCCGCCGGCTGCAGGAGATGGCGTTCCTCAACAAGGGCCTGACCATCGAGCTGACCGACGAGCGGGTCACCCGCAATGAGGTCACCGACGAGGTGGTCAGCGACACCGCCGAGGCGCCAAAGACCGCCGAGGAGCAGGAGGCGGAGAAGGCGGTGCATAAGGTCAAGCACCGGGTGTTCCACTACCCCGGCGGCCTGGTCGACTACGTCAAGCACATCAACCGTACGAAAAGCCCCATCCAGCAGAGCATCATCGACTTCGACGGCAAGGGCCCCGGCCACGAAGTCGAGATCGCCATGCAGTGGAACTCCGGCTACTCCGAATCCGTGCACACCTTCGCCAACACCATCAACACCCACGAGGGCGGCACCCACGAGGAAGGCTTCCGCGCGGCGTTGACTTCGGTGGTCAACAAGTACGCCAAGGACAAGAAGCTGCTCAAGGAGAAGGATCCCAATCTTTCCGGTGACGACATCCGCGAGGGACTGGCCGCCGTCATCTCGGTGAAGGTCAGCGATCCGCAGTTCGAGGGCCAGACCAAGACCAAGCTGGGCAACACCGAGGTCAAGTCCTTCGTTCAGAAGACCTGCAACGAGCAGCTCACCCACTGGTTCGAGGCTAATCCCGCCGAGGCGAAAATTGTTGTCAACAAAGCAGTTTCGTCCGCGCAGGCCCGTCTCGCCGCGCGCAAGGCCCGGGAGTTGGTGCGCCGCAAGAGTGCCACCGACCTCGGTGGCCTGCCGGGCAAGCTGGCCGACTGCCGCTCCAGCGACCCGAGTAAATCCGAGCTGTACGTGGTGGAGGGCGACTCCGCCGGCGGCTCGGCCAAGAGCGGCCGCGATTCGATGTTCCAGGCGATCCTGCCGCTGCGCGGAAAGATCATCAACGTCGAAAAGGCCCGTATCGACCGGGTTTTGAAGAACACCGAAGTCCAGGCCATCATCACCGCGCTGGGCACCGGCATCCACGACGAGTTCGACATCTCCAAGCTGCGCTACTACAAGATCGTCCTGATGGCCGACGCCGACGTTGACGGCCAGCACATCTCCACGCTGCTGCTGACCCTGCTGTTCCGGTTCATGCGGCCGCTGATCGAGAATGGGCACGTATTCCTGGCGCAGCCGCCGCTGTACAAGCTGAAATGGCAACGCAGCGAACCAGAATTCGCCTATTCCGACCGGGAGCGCGACGCCCTGCTGAAGGCGGGTGCGGAAGCCGGCAAGAAGATCAACAAGGACGACGGCATCCAGCGCTACAAGGGCCTCGGCGAGATGGACGCCAAGGAACTGTGGGAGACCACCATGGACCCGTCGGTCCGGGTGCTGCGCCAGATCACCCTCGACGACGCGGCGTCCGCCGACGAACTCTTCTCGATCCTGATGGGAGAAGACGTGGAGGCCCGCCGCAGCTTCATCACCCGCAACGCCAAAGACGTGAGATTCCTGGACGTTTAACCGGGTAACCGCTGAATCCGACCATCGTCGAACCGAGGAATAGATGACAGACACCACGCTGCCCCCGGGTGAGGGGCCGGCCGACCGGATCGAACCGGTCGACATCCAGCAGGAAATGCAGAACAGCTACATCGATTACGCGATGAGCGTGATCGTCGGCCGAGCACTGCCCGAGGTCCGCGACGGCCTCAAGCCGGTGCACCGACGCGTGCTGTATGCCATGTACGACAGCGGATTCCGGCCGGACCGCAGCCACGCCAAGTCCGCCCGCTCGGTCGCCGAGACCATGGGCAACTACCACCCGCACGGAGACGCCTCGATCTACGACACCCTGGTCCGGATGGCCCAGCCGTGGTCGTTGCGCTACCCCCTGGTCGACGGTCAGGGCAACTTCGGCTCGCCGGGCAACGATCCGCCAGCTGCCATGCGTTACACCGAGGCGCGGCTGACTCCGCTGGCCATGGATATGCTGCGTGAAATCGACGAGGAGACAGTCGATTTCATCCCGAACTACGACGGTCGGGTGCAGGAACCGACGGTGCTGCCGAGCCGGTTCCCGAACCTGCTCGCCAACGGCTCCGGCGGTATCGCCGTCGGCATGGCCACCAATATCCCGCCGCACAATCTGCGGGAGTTGGCCGAGGCGGTCTACTGGTGCCTGGAGCACCACGAGGCCGACGAGGAAACCACGCTGGAAGCCGTGATGGAACGGGTCAAGGGACCCGACTTCCCCACCCACGGCCTGATCGTCGGGTCCCAGGGCATCTCCGATGCCTACCGGACCGGCCGCGGCTCCGTCCGGATGCGCGGCGTCGTCGAGATCGAGGAAGTCGCCAAGGGCCGCACCGGCCTGGTGATCACCGAGTTGCCGTACCAGGTCAACCACGACAACTTCATCACCTCGATCGCCGAACAGGTCCGCGACGGGAGACTCGCCGGCATCTCCAACATCGAGGACCAGTCCAGCGACCGGGTGGGTCTGCGCATCGTCATCGAGCTCAAGCGCGATGCGGTCGCCAAGGTGGTGCTCAACAATCTCTACAAGCACACCCAGCTGCAGACCAGCTTCGGCGCGAACATGCTGTCCATCGTCGACGGGGTGCCGCGCACACTGCGCCTCGATCAGCTGATCCGGCTCTACGTCGCCCATCAGCTCGACGTCATCATCCGGCGCACCACCTACCGGCTGCGCAAGGCCAACGAGCGGGCCCACATCCTGCGCGGCCTGGTCAAGGCGCTGGACGCCCTCGACGAGGTCATCGCACTGATCCGGGCGTCGGCCAACGCCGACGTCGCGCGCACCGGTCTGATGGAGCTGCTCGACGTCGACGAGATCCAGGCCCAGGCGATCCTGGACATGCAGCTGCGCCGGCTGGCCGCCCTGGAACGGCAGCGGATCATCGATGATCTGGCCAAGATCGAAGCCGAGATCGCCGACCTCGAGGACATCCTGGCCAAGCCGGAACGCCAGCGGGCCATCGTCCGTGACGAGCTGGCCGAGATCGTCGAGAAGCACGGCGACGACCGTCGGACCCGGATCATCCCGGCCGACGGCGAGGTCAGCGACGAGGATCTGATCGCGCGCGAGGACGTCGTCGTCACCATCACCGAAACCGGGTACGCCAAGCGCACCAAGACCGACCTGTACCGCAGCCAGAAGCGCGGCGGCAAGGGCGTTCAGGGTGCGGGCCTGAAGGCCGACGACATCGTCGCGCACTTCTTCGTGTGCTCAACCCACGACTGGATCCTGTTCTTCACCACCCAGGGCCGGGTGTACCGGGCCAAGGCCTACGAACTGCCCGAGGCGTCGCGCACGGCACGAGGCCAGCACGTGGCGAACCTGCTGGCCTTCCAGCCGGAGGAGCGCATCGCCCAGGTCATCCAGATCAAGAGCTACGAGGACGCGCCGTACCTGGTGCTCGCGACCCGCAAGGGCCTGGTGAAGAAGTCGAAGCTGACCGACTTCGACTCCAACCGCTCCGGCGGCATCGTCGCGATCAACCTGCGAGACGGCGACGAGCTGGTGGGCGCGGCGCTGTGCACGTCCGACGACGATCTGCTGCTGGTGTCCGGCAACGGCCAGTCGATCCGGTTCTCGGCCACCGACGAAGCGCTGCGGCCGATGGGCCGGGCCACCTCGGGTGTGCAGGGCATGCGGTTCAACGAGGACGACTGGCTGCTGTCGCTGAACGTGGTCCGCGAGGACACCTACCTGTTGGTGGCGACCGCGGGTGGCTATGCCAAGCGCACCGCGATCGACGAGTACACCGTGCAGGGCCGCGGTGGCAAGGGCATCCTGACGATCCAGTACGACCGTCGCCGGGGCAGCCTGGTCGGGGCGCTGATCGTCGACGACACCAGTGAGCTCTACGCGATCACCTCCGGGGGCGGGGTCATCCGCACCACGGCGCGCCAGGTCCGCAAGGCGGGACGGCAGACCAAGGGTGTTCGGTTGATGAACCTGGGCGAGGGCGACACACTGATAGCGATCGCACGC
>WBZQ01000189.1_pt1 | contig 43221 bp, 33 predicted proteins | sample 5204251 | NCBI WGS metagenome assembly WBZQ01 (sample SAMN12412402, study PRJNA552823) | activated sludge metagenome | isolation source: activated sludge from nitrification reactor of wastewater treatment plant... | place: USA: Virginia | collected 2017-09 | reverse complement strand
GCAACCGCAGCACCAGCGACCGCGACAGCAGCGGCGCCACCACCGAGAACGACGGATTCTCCGTGGTCGCGGCCACCAGCAGCACGATCCGGTTCTCCACGGCGTCGAGCAGTGCGTCCTGCTGGGTCTTGGAGAACCGGTGCACCTCATCGATGAACAGCACCGTCTGCTGACCGTCGATGAGGCGCCTGCGGGCCACGTCGATCACCGCGCGGACCTCTTTGACGCCCGCCGACAACGCCGACAACGCCTCGAACCTGCCACCGGTGGCGCGGGAGATAAGCGAGGCCATCGTGGTCTTGCCGGTGCCGGGCGGCCCGTACAGGAGCACGGAGGCCGCACCCGACCCGCTGATCAGCCGCCGCAGCGGCGACGCCTTGCCGAGCAGATGCTGCTGGCCGATGATCTCGTCGAGCGTCTGCGGACGCATCCGCACGGCGAGCGGCGCGGTGGGACGACCGTCGGCACCGGGAACCTCACCCGACGGCGGTGGGGGCGCCGGGTCGAACAGTGAATCCATGGAACGCTCAGGTGAGCCAATCTCGGGTGAGGGCGGCGCCGAGCCGAACCGCCGTCGCCGACAGCACGGCATCGTCGGCGCGGCTCGCGGCGCTCGCCAGGTCGGCCCACCGGGTGACCAGCACCCGCGGGTCGGAGGTGTACAGCGCCAGATCGTGCAGGTGGCCGTTGGCGCGGCTCGATGACGCGCCGGCGACGGTGAGTTCACTTGTCTCGGCGAACCCCGCCTCGACGATGTCGGCGACGGTGGGTTGCAGGCCGTCGAGCGGCAGCATCCACACGGTCGACAGCCATACCCACAGCAGCCGGGCGGCCAGCAGCCTGCGCGCCAGTACCCGCCTGTTGGACAGCGCCGGCCAGATGAGCGAGACCTCGGCGCGCCACGCGTCGACCATCGCCTCTTCCAGCCGCTCGCGGACGGCCGGATCGATGGTTGACAACGCCGAACTGCAGGTGACCTGGGAGTACGCAACGTCGAGGATGGCGTCGCGGAAACCGCCCCACTCGTAGTCCATGAACTGCACGCCGCCACCGTTGATGAGGATGTTCTCGGGCCCGATGTCGGAGGTGCTGAAGGCGCGGTGCTCGCCCTCGGTGAACAGGTCACACGCGTTGGCGAGCATGCCCGTCACCCGCGGCGGCACCGGCACATCGAGCGCCCGCAGCGCCCCGTCGAACAGGGAGAAGGCACGCACCGCCTGTTCCCGCAGGACGTTGACCTCCTCCGCCCGGTTCGAGCCGCGCCGGAGCAGCGCCCGGAAATCACTCTCGCCGCCGAACGTGGCGGCGTGCATCCGTCCCAGGGCCTGCCCCCACGCACTCACCGCGTGGACGGCCTCGGTGACGTCGCGCCCGGTCAGCAGCTCCGACATCGACCGGCCATGGCCGAGGTCGCTGAGGACCAGGACACGTGCGTCGGCATCGGAGGCGATGATCTGGGGGCCCGGCCGCGATTGCGTCGGCAGGGTGGTCGCGTACTTGTAGGCCGCGATCTCGCGATGGAAGGCGTGCGGCTCCTCGTCGACCGGCAACGCCTTGATGACCAACGTCCGCGCCTGGGAGAACGGGTTCTGGGCGACGCGCACCCGGACAACCGTGGTGCGGCCGCGGCCCCCGAGATCCTCGGGATCATCGAGCACAACCGACGAACCTGCGCGCTGAGACAACACGGCCTCGGCTGCGCGCACCACGCTGACAATGCGACCCTCTGTAAGTACCGTCATGGCACTGACCAACCTACCCAATAACGGTGACACACGTCATCGTTGTTCATTCAAATGAACGCCAGTTGTGCTGTGGCACATTGCAGCTGGCGGATTACGGACGATTTATCACACCGGATTCACTGGACTGACGTCGACAGACACCGAAATCTCACTGCGCGTGGAATCGGTGTAGATCACACCCCGCAGCGGCGGCACATCGTCGTAGTCGCGGCCCCAGGCGACCGTGACGTGCCGTTCGTCCACCCATTTGTCGTTGGTCGGATCGAAGGCCAGCCAGTAGCCGGGTTCGGACGGATTGTCGGGATCGGGAGCGGTCCCCTGCACCCACACCGCCGCCCACGCATGGCTGGCGTCGGCGCCATAGATCCGTTCCCGGCCCGGCGGTGGATCGGTCGCGAGATACCCGGATTCGTAGCGGCCGGCCAGCCCGACCGACCGCAGGCATGCCAGCGCGACCCGCGCGAAGTCCTGGCATACGCCCTTGCGGCGTTCGAGCACGGTGTCGACCTTGGTGCTGATGGCCGTCGACCCCGATTCGTAGGTGAAGTCGTGGAAGATCCGGGTGGTCAGATCCCGTACCGCCTCCACGAGCGGACGGCCGGGGAAGAACACCTCGGCCGCGTACGCCCGCACCGCGGGGGTGATCTCCGGCGGGTACAGGTCCATCGAGAACTCACGCAGCACCGCCGACCCCGACAGTCCGGGACGGGCCTGCTCCCACGGCCCCACTGCCCCGGGTGTTTCGAACAGCGCCGGATCGACCGGATCGACCTCCACCAGCGATTCCGACACCACCACCAGCTCACGATGCGCCGAATGCACATGGAAGTAGGCGTCGCTGTTGCCGTAGACGTCCACCCCCGTCGACCGGTCGTCGGGTGCGGGGTCGATGGTCACCGACGCGTTGAGCACCCGCTGATGGACCAGGTCACGGGGCCGCAGATAGCAGCGGCCGTACGACGAGGAGACCACGTCGTTGTAGGTGTAGGACGTCCTGTGCATCACCTGGTACCGCCGGGTGCCCGGTACCTGCTGCGCACCACCGGCCTCGGCGGTGGGCGCGAACGGTGCCGCGGTGTTCTCGTAGGCCGTCATCACCCGCCGCTCCCGCCGGTGAGATCGATATCCGCACCCTGGCCCGCCCAGAGCGGCCGCAGCGCGCGTGGTTGCGCGAACCGGGTCCGGGCCAGCAGATCGGACACCTCCCGGATGCCACCACGCAGCGTCGTCATCAACTCCCCCAGGTCAGCGCGGCGTCCCTCCGCGTCGGCGGCGGTCAGATCGGCCGGGTCGGCACGGCGCAGTTCGGCTGTCAGGTCCTCGACGATGCGCTCGGCGCCCGCCGACCGGACCGAATCGGGCAGCGCCGTCAGATCCCGCATCATCGTGGTGAGCTGGTACACCATCGATCGCGGGTTCGATTCGTCGAACAGCATCAGTTCGAGCACAGCGCCGAGCCTGATCAGGCCGCGGTTGCGCCGCCGGTACGTGACCGACGACTCGTTGGCCACCAGAAACGACTCCAGGAGCGGCTGTTCCAGGTCGGGTTCGCGGACATCGGTGAACAGCGCCGCGGTCAGGTCGGCGAGCGCGATGGCCCGTTCCGCGCGACGGCCCACGTCCAGCAGGTACCAGCCGGGGTCCTGCACCATCGACTCGGCCTGCAGGCCGGACAGGGCCAGCACCGCGAACAGGATGTCGTCGTGCACCGATGCGAGTTCCGGTCCCAGTTCCAGTTGCGGGGTATCCGGGTCCACGTCGGTGTTCAGCATCCGGGTCAGCCGGGAGATGGCCCGCTCGGCCGGCGCCAGCACCATCCAGGTGCTGGTGGTCATCTGGTCGCGGACCGCACGCACCGCCCCCACCAGCCGCATCCGCGAGTAGGCGATGGTGCCGGGCACGTGCCGATCGGCGGTCAGTTTGGCGATGAGGGTCAGAATGTCGGCCGGTTCGTCGCCCGATTCGGTCTCGAGCAGCGCGGCGGTGCCGAGATACCCGGCGGTCCCGGTCATCCAGCCGGTGGCGTGCAGCAGCACCGGCACCACCTTGGGCAGTCCCGCCCACGAACGCCGCTGCAGCTCCTCATACCGGGACTGGCACACCTTGGCCAGCCGGGTCGTGCCGTCGACGCGCTCGAGATAGCGGCCCACCCAGAACAGGTCGGACAGCACACGCGGGCTGGCCACCAGCGAGACCCCGACATGATCGCGCGATGCTGTGGCACCCGATCGCACGGGTGCCGCCGCTGCATCGACGATCTCCGCCGGTTCGGTCCGCGACTGTGTCTTGCGCGAGACATGTCCACCTGATCCGGCGCTGGTCAGCCACACGTCCTTCGCGCCGATCGTGGCCATCGCCCGGCCGGCCGCACCGTCGACGAGCACCGACCCGAGCGCACCCGGCATCACCGCGTACGACTGCCCGCGTGCCAGGCTGAATGCCCGCAACGACACCGGCGCACCCCGGACCTCCCGCGACGACGGCTGGTCGGCTGCGCCGGGCAGCATCGTCGGCGCCGTGGAGTACTGCACCAACGACCGCCCGACCCACTGCCAGTTCTGGGCCTCGATCCGTGCGCGCAACCCGGACAGGGCCGCCGAGCCGCTGAGCGCACCCACGATCTCCTCGCCGGTGCGCACGTTGGTGAGCACCATCGACTCGGCCTCGGCGAGGATCTTCGACAGTCCGCCCGGATCACCGGCCCAGAATGTGGGCACGGATTCGAGCAGGAGCGGCTCGCCGAGGAGTTCGCGCGCCACCGCGTCGAGAACGGTGTGCAGCGCCGGGTTTTCCAGGACGCCGCTGCCGAGGGTGTTGACGACGGTGACATTGCCGCGGGAGATCGCCTCCACCAGCCCGGCCACCCCGAGCTGGGAATCGGTGCGCAGGTCCAGCGGATCGACGAATTCGGCGTCAACCCGGCGCAGCAGCACGTCGACGCGACGGTACTTGCCCAGCGACCGCATGTAGACGGCGCCGTCGCGCACCGTGAGATCTGGCCCCTCGACGAGCGGAATACCCAATGCGGACGCCAGATACGCCTGGTCGAACGCGGTCTCGGACATGCTGCCCGGGCTGAGGACGGCGACTGTCGGATCCTCGACACCGGGCGGTGCGTAGTCGAGCAGCGCCAGCCGCAAAGTCTGCACGAACGTCGAGATCGGCCGGGGTGCGCAGTCCTGGAAGAGCTGGGCGAACGTGCGCGAGAGGATCCGCCGATCGGCCAGCGCGTACCCGATGCCCGAGGGTGCCTGCGTGCGGTCGGCGTACACCACGTGGGTGCCGTCGGCGCGCCGGCCCAGATCCACCGCGTGCAGGAACAGCGCATGCGGGGCCGCGACGTCGAGGTGTGCGGCCTTGCGCAGGTAGCCGGGATGTCCGTAGATCATCTCCGGCGGCACGATGCCAGCGGAGATGAGTTTCTGGTCGTGATAGATGTCGCGCAGCAGCAGGTCGAGCAGCGTCGAACGCTGCGCGATCGCCTTCTCCAGCGACGCCCATTCGGTGCCGTCCACCATCAGCGGCGCGGCGTCGACCACCCAGTCGCGGGTGATGGTGGCATCACCGTCGTACTCGTTGTAGACGATGCCCTCGTCGCGGACCGCACCGGCCAGCCGGTGCGCGGCCTCGCCGAGCCGCCGCGGCCCACGTATCCCGTATCCGGCCACCAGTTCCGACCAGCCGGCCCGGGCTTCGCCCGCGCCGTCCAGCATCTCGTCGTACGACCCGGAACCGGCATCGGCACGGTAACGGTCGAACACCGCGGGCACGGTGTTGCCCGCGACGTCGATGCCAGGTGAAACGGTCACCGAAGAACTGTACGTGCGCGCCTCAGGTCGAGGATGCCGGGGACCCCCGAGTCGATCGCGCTCCGTGCCATACGTTCGCGCAGCACCCCGATGTCGACGTGACCGGCCGTGTGACCGGAGGCCTCGAACCTGCCGTTTCGCCGGGATTCCGCTTCCACGGCGTTCACCGGCGGGCGGTCGTAGGCCCGGCCGCCCGGATGCACGACATGGTAGGTGGCGCCACCGACGGACCGGCCGGCCACCTGATCCACCAGGTCGAAGGTCAGCGGGGTGTCGACGGTGATCGTCGGGTGCAGCGAACTCGGCGGCTGCCAGGCCCGGAACCGGATGCCCGCGACCCGCTCCCCCGGGATACCGGTGGAGCGCAGCGGGATGGGATGGCCATTGCAGGTGAGGATGAACCGGTCGTCCTCACCGCCGGAGACCCGCACCTGTACCCGTTCGACGGACGAGTCGACATAGCGGGCGGTACCCATGCCGGTCGACTCCTCGCCGAGGGTGTTCCACGGTTCGATCGCACCGCGCAGCTCCACCTCGTGGTCGCGGATCTGTACGGTGCCCAGCCGCGGGAAGCGGAACTCGGTGAACGGGGCCAGCCAGGCGGTGTCGAACTCGTAACCGGCCTCCCGCAGGTCCTCGGCCACGGCACCGATGTCGCGGATCAGGTAGTACGGCAGCAGATACTTGCCGTGCAGGTCGCCGCCGTGCCGAATCAGGCGATGACGGTACGGCTTCTCCCAGAACCACGACACCAGCGAGCGCACCAGCAGCGACTGCACCATCGCCATCCGGTGATGCGGCGGCATCTCGAACGCCCGCAGCTCCAGCAACCCGAGCCGCCCGCGCGGAGAGTCCGGGCTGTACAGCTTGTCGATGCAGAACTCGGCACGGTGGGTGTTGCCGGTGATGTCGGTGAGCAGGTGCCGCAGCGCCCGGTCGGTGACCCACGGGTTGGGCGGCGCGTCCCAGCCGGTGCCGGGTTCGCCCTTACTGGCGAGGCGGTCGATCTCGGCGAACGCGATCTCCAGCTCGTACAGCGCCGATTCGCGGCCTTCGTCGGCGCGCGGCGCCTGCGAGGTGGTGCCGATGAACCGTCCGGAGAACAGGTACGACAGGGCCGGATGCCGCTGCCAGTACGTCAGCATCGACACGAGTAGGTCGGGCCGGCGCAGCATCGGCGAGTCGGCGGGCGTGGGACCGCCGAGGGTGATGTGGTTGCCGCCGCCGGTGCCGCCGTGGCTGCCGTCGAGGTCGAAGCTCTCGGTGCCCAGCTTGACGTGCCGGGCATGCTCGTACAGCGATTCGAGCAGATCGGACTGGTGCGCGAAGCTGGTGGTCGGCTGGATGTTGACCTCGATGACGCCGGGGTCGGGGGTGACGGTCAGCGTCGTCAGGCGGGCGTCGCCGGGCGGGCCGTAGCCCTCGATCACCACCGGGAGGTCCGTGGCCGCCGCGGCGTCCTCGATCATCCCGATCACCGCCAGGTATTCCTCCAGGTACGACGTCGGCGGCAGGAACACGTGCAGGACGTCGTTACGCACCTGCGCCACCAGGGCGGTGCGCGGCAGGAACTGGCTCGGGTCGGTCTGCTTCACGATGTGGCCGACGGCGCCGGTCACGTCGTCGGGCAGATCGGGACGGCGTTCGGTGGGGTCGGACTCGAAGATGGTGGGCGCCGGACCCCACGACAGCGAGTTCAGCGGCAGGCGCAGACCGGCCGGCGAGGTGCCCGGGGTGAGCACGATACGGCCGCGGCGCATGGTCCATTTCGCCGACTGCCAGGCCGCGTCGTCGCCAGACCTGTTGAGCGGCAACACATATGCCGTGGGCACCGTGACGGCCTCGTCGAGCTTGGCCAGCAGCGACTGCCGCGCCTTCACCGAGTCGGCGGTGGGATCGAGGTCGTCTGCCTCATCCTCGGGTTCCTCGATGTCGACGGCGGCCTCGGCCAGGGCGAGGTTGTGCTGGGTGATCAGCGTGGGGTCGCCGGCCGGGTCACCGGGCGGCAGCGCCGCCAGCTCACGCATCCGCACGAGCGGATCCTCGAACGCCGGCATCACCTGGGTCGTGGGCAGGCCCAGCGCATCGGCGAAGGCGACCAGCAGGGCCCGGGCCCGCACGTGACCACTGCTCTCCCCCGCCCGCGGCCCCGATGTCTCGGTGTCGATGGTGGCCCGCGTGGCATCCATGCTGGTCCACGGGTCGGCGAGCAGTTCGGGCTTACGCCAGATGGGTTTTCCGTCGGCGCGCCACATCAGTGCGATCTGCCAGCGCGGCAGCGGTTCCCCGGGGTACCACTTGCCCTGGCTGCGCTGGACGAGGCCGTTCGGCGCGTAGTCGGCCATCAGCCGTTCGGTCAGTTTGGACGCCAGCAACCGCTTGTGCGGGCCGTCGGCGGCGGTGGTCCACTCCGGGTCGGTCTGGTTCTCGATCGAGACGAACGTGGGTTCGCCGCCCATCGTCAGCCGAACATCGTTGTCCTGCATCCGTGTGTCGAGCTTGCCCCCCAGGTCGAGGACCTTGTTCCACTGTTCGGGGGTGTACGGCAGGGTGACGCGCGGGTCCTCGTGGAAGCGGGTGACCGTGTTGGAGAAGTCGAGCGTGGCGTGGCACGGGCCGGTCGCACCGGTGATCGGTGCCGCACCCCCGGGGTGCGGCGTGGCCGCGAGCGGGATGTGGCCCTCACCGGCGAACAGGCCGGAGGTCGGGTCCATGCCGACCCAGCCCGCACCGGGCAGATACACCTCGGCCCAGGCGTGCAGGTCGGTGAAGTCCGCGTCGGGGCCGGACGGGCCGTCGATGGCCTTGATGTCGGAGGTGAGCTGCACCAGGTAGCCGGAGACGAACCGGGCGGCCAGGCCGAGGTGTCGCAGCAACGCCACCAGCAGCCAAGCCGAGTCGCGGCACGAGCCGATCGCGCTGGACAACGTGTACTCGGGTGTCTGCACGCCGGCTTCGAGGCGAACGGTGTAGTTGACCGCCGAGCAGACGGCCTGATTGACCGCGACCAGGAAGTCGATGACCCGGGTCTTACCGACGGGCCGGTACTTCTCGGCGAAGACGGCCACCTCGGGGTGGACCGGGGCACCGGAGAACTCGCCCTCGGTGACCCCCACCGGCCGCAGGTAGATCTCCAGGTCGCGACGCAGATCCTCGGGATACTCGAAACCGTAGTTCTCGGCCCAGTCCTCGACGAAGAAGTCGAACGGGTTGATCGCCGTGAGGTCGGCGACCAGACTGACCGTGATCGACAGATTCGTCGATGGTTTCGGAAACACCAGGCGCGCTTGATAATTCGCGAACGCATCCTGTTGCCAGTTGAGAAAGTGATCCTCGGGTTCGATCTTGAGCGAATACGCCTCGATCGGCGTGCGCGAATGCGGGGCCGGCCGCAGGCGCACCACGTGCGGGTAGATCTTGGCGGGCCGGTCGAATGCGTAGCTTGTCCTATGTTCCAGCGAGACCTTGATTGTCATCCGAGCACCTCCACAGTCATGGTGAAAATCTCATCACACAAAGTGTGGGCGCGCTTGGCATGCGGTTAACACCGATCAGGGATCACAGTCCCCGCACACAAACGGGAGGCACCCGCATCTCGGGTGCCTCCCGTTTCATGTCACCACCGGCGGCCGTCTACTCCGCGGTCGCAGGCTGGGCTTCCGCCCGCACAACGGGTTTCGCGTCGATGCCGGACTCCTTGCGCTGCTGCGGGGTGATCGCCGCCGGGGCATCGGTGAGCGGGTCGACACCACCGCCGGACTTGGGGAAGGCGATGACCTCACGGATGGAGTTCTCCCCCGCCAGCAGCGCGGTGATGCGGTCCCAGCCGAAGGCGATGCCGCCGTGCGGGGGTGCGCCGTAGGCGAAGGCGTCGAGCAGGAAGCCGAACTTCTCCTGCGCCTCGTCGTGGCTGATTCCCATGATGGCGAACACCTTCTCCTGCACATCGCGCCGGTGGATACGGATCGATCCGCCGCCGATCTCGTTGCCGTTGCAGACGATGTCGTAGGCGTACGCCAGCGCCGCACCAGGGTCGGTGTCGAGCAGTTCCATCGACTCCGGCTTGGGTGAGGTGAACGCGTGATGCACGGCGGTCCAGGCGCCCGATCCGACAGCCACGTCGCCGGAGGCGGTGGCCTCGTCGGCGGGCTCGAACAGCGGGGCGTCGACGACCCAGGTGAACGCCCAGTCGCCGTCCTTGATCAGCCCCAGCCGTGAAGCGATCTCGCCGCGCGCGGCACCGAGCAGCGCCCGCTGCGCCTTGACCGGCCCGGCGGCGAAGAAGATGCAGTCCCCCGGCTTGGCGTCCACATGCTCGACGATGCCGGCGCGTTCGGCGTCGGAGAGGTTCTTGGCGACGGGACCACCGAGGCTGCCGTCCTCCTGCACCAGGATGTACGCCAGGCCCTTGGCGCCACGCTGCTTGGCCCATTCCTGCCATGCGTCGAGCTGACGGCGCGGCTGCGATGCACCGCCGGACATGACCACCGCACCCACGTACGGGGCCTTGAACACCCGGAACGGGGTGTCGGCGAAGAACTCGGTGCATTCGACCAGTTCGATGCCGAAGCGCAGGTCGGGCTTGTCGGAGCCGTAGCGGCGCATCGCCTCGGCGTAGGTCATCCGCGGGATGGGCGTGGAGATCTCCACCCCGATCAGCTTCCACAGCGCGACGAGGATCTGCTCGGACAGCGCGATCACATCGTCCTGGTCGATGAAGCTCATCTCGATGTCGAGCTGGGTGAACTCGGGCTGCCGGTCGGCGCGGAAGTCCTCGTCGCGGTAGCAACGCGCGATCTGGTAGTAGCGCTCCATCCCGGCGACCATCAGCAACTGCTTGAACAGCTGCGGCGACTGCGGCAGCGCGTAGAACGTGCCGGGCTGCAGGCGTGCGGGCACCAGGAAGTCGCGGGCGCCCTCAGGGGTCGACCGGGTGAGGGTGGGGGTTTCGATCTCCACGAAGTCGTGGTCGGCCAGCACGCCACGCGCGGCGGCGCTCACCTGGGAGCGCAGCCGGATCGCCTTGGCCGGGCCCTCACGGCGCAGATCGAGGTAGCGGTGCCGCAGGCGTGCCTCCTCGCCCGGCGACTCGTCGAGCTGGAACGGCAGCGGAGCCGACTCGTTGAGCACCTCAAGCGATACCGCGTTGATCTCGATCTCACCCGAGGCCAGGTTCGGGTTCTCACTGCCCTCCGGACGTGCTTCGACGACGCCGGTCACGGCGATGCAGTATTCGGCGCGCAGCCGGTGCGCGGCCGCCGCGACGTCCTCGTTGCGGAACACCACCTGCACCAGTCCCGAGCTGTCACGCAGGTCGATGAAGACCACGCCTCCGTGGTCGCGGCGGTGCGCGACCCAACCGGCGACGGTGACGGTCTGCGAGGCATCGCTGCGGCGCAACGATCCGGCGAGGTGTGTGCGGAGCACTGGGGGTCCTTCCGAGAGGTCGGTACTTCGTGACGCCCGCGAACGGTGGTTCGCCGGGGTCGCAACAGGCCCTTCCATGGTGCCGCATCCGCCGCTCAGGGCCACAATCGCCTCCGGATACACCCCGATACCCCGCCGCCGCGCGACGCGTTGCGTGTCATCCTTGGTTTCCTGTGCGTCGGCGGGCACTTGTCATGCCATGATGATTCCCGTGACTTTCAGGGGCAGTGGATCCATCGAAACCGGCAATGTCTCCGGCGGCGGCGGTGGCGGTGGCGGCCGTGGGCGAATCGCACTAGGCGGCGGCGCCGGCCTGCTGGTGACCATCGTGGCGCTGCTGTTCGGCGTCAATCCCGGCGACATCATGGGCGGGGGCGATAGCGGCGGCGGCGGTCAGGACACCGCAGTCGTGTCGGAGATCGACAAGCAGCTCCAGGCGTGCACCTTCGAGAAGGCCAACACCGACACCCTGTGCCGTATCAAGGCCACCACGGTGAGCGTGGACAAGGTGTGGACCAAGCTCCTCGACGGCTACACCGAACCCAAGACCACGATCTTCTCCGATTCGGTCAACACCGGGTGCGGCGCCGCGTCGTCGTCGACGGGCCCGTTCTACTGCCCGGCCGACAAGACCGCCTACTTCGATCCGACGTTCTTCAACATGCTGGTGAAGATGGGCGGCAGCGACGGCCCGCTGTCACAGATGTACGTGGTGGCCCACGAATACGGACACCACGTACAGAACCTCACGGGCGCTTTGCAGAAGGGCAACCAGATGGGTTCGCACGGCGCCACGTCCGGTTCCGTGCGCACCGAGCTGCAGGCCGATTGCTACGCGGGTGTGTGGGCGTTCCACTCTGACAAGGGTGACGACGCGCTGCTCGAACCGCTGACCTCTGATCAGATCGCGACGGCCATCCAGACCGCGCGGGCGATCGGCGACGACACCATCCAGGGTTCCAGTTCCAACCCGGAGAGCTGGACCCACGGTTCTGCCAAGCAGCGGGTGAAGTGGTTCAGCACCGGCTACAAGAGCGGTGACCCCAACTCCTGCGACACGTTCTCCGCCGGCAATCTCGGCTGAGCCGCGCGCCGGGTCAGCGCGGTGGGTCACCGGAATGGCGCAATCTACACAGTTGTAACTTAGGGTTGACTAAGCTACTGCTCCTTTATACGGTTCACGCAATCATCCAGTGATTCATCATGTGAACAAGGGAGTGTGTGATGCGGCATGTTTTGCGCGCGGTGACTGTCGGATTGTTCGCGGTGCTCATGTCCGCCGGGCTGGTGTCACCCGCCTCGGCCGACGTGTCCATCCGCAACGGCAAGGTTCCGGACCTGTATGTCCGGTCGGCCACTCCGAGCGTCGCACAGGTCGAGCGGCAGTACGCGGCGATGTGGAACCCCAACCTGCCGATCGGCCCCAAGTACGAGGTGAGCCTCAACGGCGGCAACCCCACCGTGCAGAAGAACCTGCGCCAGGCCATGTCGATGAGCCGCACCTACGACTACTTCTCCATCCAGGGACGCGTCCTCGGCAAGCCCACGATCAACGGTAACCGGATGACCATTCGTGGCACGGGCGTCATGGCCGGCTTCCCCGCCCAGTCGTTCACGTACTACTACGTCCGGCAGAACGGGCTGTGGAAGTTCGACTGGAAGGCCAACTGCAAAGCCAGCGGCTGCCAGGGCGTCACGAACTGGGGCTACTGAACGCCACAGCGGGCGCGCCGGTGACCCCCACGCGGGGGATCTCCGTGTCGGGAGTGTCCAAGCGTTTCGGCGACAACCAGGTCGTCGACGATGTCACCCTCGGTGCCGGTGCCGGTTCGCTCACCTACCTGCTCGGACCGAACGGCGCCGGTAAGACGACGGTGCTGCGCATGATCGCCGGCCTGACCACACCGGATGCCGGCATCATCACCGTCGACGGCTGCCGGTTGCGTGATTTCGCGCAGGTCAAACGCGCCGTCGGGTTCGGGCTCAATCCGTTCGCACACAACCCGAAACACTCCGCGCGCCAACATCTGCGCTGGCAGGCCAGGCTTGGCGGTATTCCTCTCACCGACGCCGACCGGGTACTGGATCTGGTGGGCCTGGGTTCGGTGTCGGGACGGCTGACCGGACGGTTCTCCTACGGCATGCTGCAGCGTCTCGGCATCGCCACCGCACTGCTCGGCGATCCCCGGTGCGTCGTCCTGGACGAGCCGGCCAACGGTCTCGACGTCGAGGGCACGCTGTGGCTGCGCGAACTGTTCGGGACGCTGACCACGCGGGGCAAGAGCCTGCTGGTGGCCTCCCACAGCCTGTCGGAGGTCGAGATCACCGCGGACCGGATCATCATCATGGGCAAGGGCCGCATCCTGACCGATGCGGACCGCGATGAGGTGCTCGCCCTCGGTACCGGGCCGCGCCGGCTGGAGTCGGCGTACGTGGAGATCACCCGCACCAGCGTCGACTACGTGGGCGGCGGTTCGTCGCGATGACGCACCGCAGACCGGACGGCACCCTCACGCCGGCCCTGCCCGACATGGCACCCGGGTCGGCGATCGTGGTGACGCACCTGCTGCGGGCGCTGCGCGCCGAACTCGGCAAGCTCAGCAGCCGCAGCCCCTTGTGGTACGCGGTGATCCCCCTGGCGGTGCTGATCCCGGCGGGGCTCAATTTCGGTATCGCCAAGGCCGCGCAGCTCAACAAGATCGACGGCAGCGGCGGCATGGACACCAACAACGCCGCGTACTGGATCATCGTGTTCTCCACGTTCATCCTGATGACGGGTGCGGTGACCTCGTTCTGCGGTGAGTTCCGGGACGGCACAGCGGAACTCGAGTTCGCCGTCCAGCCGCGCCGGTGGCTGCTCCCGGTGGCCAAGCTCATCGTCTTCGGCGGCATCTCCGGCGTGGTCGCGCTGGTCACCACGTTCGGCATCATGTGGGGCTATCACGCACTGTTCCCCGATGTGTGGGGTCGCGTGGACGTGCTCTCCTACGACGGCGTGCGGCTGTGGCTCGGCACACCACTGCTCACGGTGCTGGTGGTCGCGCTGGGCCTCGGTCTGTCCGCGCTGCTCCCCCGCCCCGGTCTCGTGGTGATGCTCATCCTGCTGTGGAAGTTCGGGGTGGAGAAGTTTGTCGAGTTCCTCCAGGGCGACTTCGGGATCCTGCTGCAACGCTGGTCTCCGTTCCGCAACGCCGAGATCGGCGCGGGCCAGATGGTGACGTTCGACAGCCCGTTCGGTGGTGCACTCGGGTCGATGCTGTACTTCGCGGCAATCGCCGTGGGGTTCTTCGTGATCGGGACCGTACGCCTGTCGCGGGGCGATCTTCGCGGCAGCGACTGAGCCCGTACGGCGTTTACCGTTCTGATTACAGTAACCAAGTCGGCGGCTAGGCTGGCGCCATGTCACTGGCGATCACCGACGACCACCGGACCCTCGCGGAGACCTCTCGCGCGTTTCTCGTGTCGGCGCACGTGCGCGCCGAGGCCCGCGGGCTCCTCGACGCACCAGCCGAGTCCCTCCCGTCGTTCTGGCCTCGGATCGCCGAATTGGGCTGGACCGGAATCCATCTCGATGAACGGTATGGCGGTGCGGGCCTGGGCCTGAGCGAGCTCGCGGTCATCATCAACGAGGCCGGGTACGAGTGCGCGCCCGGTCCGCTGCTGCCCACGGTCATCGCGTCGGCGATCGTCTCTGTCGCCGGGGACGACGCCCAGCGTGACGCGCTGCTTCCGGGATTCGCCGATGGCACCGCCATCGGCGGGGTCGGCCTGCACGGCTCGCTCGACCGGTCGGGTGAATCCTTGTCCGGTGACGCCGGCGTGGTCCTGAGCGCGTCCCTGGCCACCCATCTGCTGGTGGTCTCCGGCGCCGACGTGCTCATCGTGGATGCATCGGCAGACGGTATCGCCATCGCCACCGCACCGAGTTTTGACCCGACTCGTCGTTCGGCCCGGGTCACATTCACCGACGTCCCGCTCTCGAGAGTCTCGGTCCTGGCCGGTGCGGCGGCGACGGCGGTGGCGATCGCCCGCACCCTCACCGCGGCGGAGGCCGCGGGCGGTGCCGCCCGGTGCACCGACGACGCCGTCGCCTACGCCAAGATCCGCAGCCAGTTCGGCCGGGTCATCGGCACGTTCGGACCGGTGAAGCATCACTGTGCCAACATGCTCAACGCCGCCGAACTGGCCGCCGCTGCGGTCTGGGATGCGGCTCGCGCCGCCGACGACGATCCCGGCCAATTCGTGATCGCGGCAGCATCGGCCGCGGCACTGGCTCAACAGGCGTTCATCGACAACGCCCAGCGCACCATCCAGCTCCACGGCGGCATCGGTTTCACCTGGGAACACGACGGGCATGTGCTGCTGCGCCGTGCTTCCGCGCTCAGTGCCTTCGCCGCGCCGGCCGTCGCGGCCGAACACGTCACCGCGCTGGCCGAGGCGGGTGTGGTGCGGCAGGGGCGGCTGGACCTGCCCGCCGAGGCTGAGTCGATCCGCACCGAGATCGCCGGCCTTATCGCCCCGATCGCGGCCGCCCCGGTCGATGAGCGGCGTCGGCTGCTGGTCGATGCGGGTCTGGCGATGCCGCACTGGCCCACGCCGTGGGGCCGGGCCGCGGGCGCCGTAGAACAACTCGTGATCGACGAGGGGATGGCGCGCGCGGGAGTCCGCAAGGTGCAACTTTCGATCACCGGATGGGTTGTGCTGTCGGTGATCTCGCACGGTACGCCCGAGCAGATCGAGCGGTGGGTGCGGCCCGCGCTGTACGGCGAGACAATCTGGTGCCAGTTGTTCAGCGAACCCGAGGCCGGGTCGGACGCCGCCTCGGTGCGCACCCGGGCCGTCCGCTCGGACGGCGGCTGGATCGTCAACGGACAGAAGATCTGGACGAGCGACGCACACAAGGCCGCGTTCGGTCTGGCGACGATCCGCACCGATCCCGACGTCCCGAAGCATGCCGGGATCACCACGATGGTCATCGACCTCAAGGCACCCGGGGTCACGATCGTGCCGCTGCGCGATGCCGGCGGTACGACACTCTTCAACGAGGTCTACTTCGACGACGTGTTCGTCCCCGACACCGATGTCGTCGGTCCGGTCAACGAGGGCTGGCGGGTGGCCCGCTCCACCCTCGGCAACGAGCGGGTCACCATCGGCGGCGACGGTCTGACCGCCACCATCGATCCGCTGCAGGCCTGGCGCGACCGCACCGTCGAGGTCGACGGCGCCCGGCGGCGCACCGGTGAGCTGGTCGCACAGAAGCAGGCACTACGGGCGATGAACCTGCGGCGCGCGCAGCGCGCGGTGATCGGCGGCGAACCCGGTCCGGAGGGCAATGTCACCAAGTTGCTCACCGCCGAACACGGCCAGCGCGCACTGGATCTCGCGATGGAGCTACAGGGGCCGGAGGCCGCGCTGGCCGACGGACCGGCCGCGATGACGTCGATGCTGTACGTGTATGCCCGGCAGAACACCATCGCCGGCGGCACCTCGGAGATCTCCCGCAATCAGATCGGCGAACGCATCCTGGGCTTGCCCCGCGACCCGCTGCTGCATCAGTGATGCCGCGAGCTGTATCCATGGGATCCTGATGCCTCTCGACGGAGGTCGCGGCGCGGTTTGAGTCGTTTACGCCGATAAGCGACCCACATTGCACGGACCTATCGTGTCGACGGGGCGGTCCGCACAAATCTGAACACAACGGTGTTGAGGCCGCATGGCAGCGGTTCGATTGCCGCGACCCGCAGCACGTTGCGGGTGGTGTCGTAGTCGACGCCTTCGGATTCCCAGTCGCCGGCGCAGGCGCTGCGGCCGCGTAACGGCAGCGTGAGTTCGGGCGACAGCCGTGCCGGGGTGACCGCACCGCCGAGTGGCGTGGTCAGGTTGACCGCGTGCAGGGTTTTCACCGCGCGGTCATCATCGATGCACAACAGCTTGCGTTCGGTGACGAAGTCGCAGGACTGAATGTCGCCAACAGTCCGGTCGAAGCGGATCTCGCCGATGTACCGGATCGTCGAACCATCAGGCTGCCCAACGGGATTGGCGAACACCAGTAGCCTCCGCTGCTGCTCGAACTCGCCGGACACCAGGTACTTGCCCGACGGCGAGACGGTGGCGAAAGAGTTGTTGGCCTTCTCCCCCGGCCGTACGCGGTGAAAGTAGGAACGTGCGCGTCCGGCGGCATCGGTCACCACGTACAGCTTCTTGCCAGACGTCAGGTTCTCGTAGGCGTCATAGGTGCGTCCGCCGTGGATGTCGTGGTCCCCGATGTGCGACCACCCGGCGAGCGCGAGGTCGGGCCGGATCGAGGTGTATCCGCGGACGGTGAGGCGCCCCGACGACGTGGTGGCCAGGCCCTGATTGGCGTCGACGCTGGGATGGTTCGAGGCTCCGGCGAGCCGCCATCCTGGCGCCGCGTGTGCCGCGGGTGCGGCACTGAGGGCGACCGCCGCCAGCGCGGCGGTGACCAGTCCGGTGAATCCTGCCCGAATCGTCGATCGACGTCGCAGTGCCATGCCCATGAACTGTAGTGGCCCATGTCACTGCCATCAGAGGTACCCTGGGTGCCATGCGCAAGCGACGATGACCTTCGGCCCGAACCTCGGCCCACGGCAGGGCTCCACCGGAAGAACCGATGTGAGTCCTGTTTCTTCGAGCCCGAAGGTTCATCGTGTTCACTGTTGTTCTCCGCGCGGATGATTCGCGCATAGCTCGTCTCACCGTCCCCCTGTACGCGCATGTCGCGGCCAAGGAGTTCGTGCTCCTGTATCCCGTCTACGCGTTGCTGTTCGACGAGCACGGCCTGTCGGTGACGCAGATCGGCTCGCTGTTCGCGCTGTGGTCGGGCATCGGTCTGGTGACCGGTGTCCCGGCGGGTGCGCTGGCCGACGTCGTGTCGCGCCGATACGTGCTCGCCGCGGCCCCGATGCTCACCGCCGCGGGATTCACGCTGTGGCTTCTCGCACCCGGATATACCTCGTTCGCCGCGGGCTTCGTGTTGTGGGGCATCTCCGGATCACTCACCTCCGGCGCCCTGGAGGCGTTCGTCCACGACGAGCTGTCGCACCGCGGCGCGGTAGCCCGGTACGCGCGGGTGATGGGCGTGACGCGGGCGATCGAGATCGGCGCGGCCGGTGCGGCCACCCTGGTGGCCGTTCCCGTGCTGAACTGGGCGGGCCGGGGCGGCACAGACGGCGATTTCGCCGCGGTCGGGGCGGCCAGCGTCGCCACCTGTGTGCTGTGCGCGATCGCCGCGATGGCACTGCCCGAGAACCGGGGCCTGATCCCCGCAACCCCAGACCGTAAGTCCGCGGACGAGGACCCAAGCGCCGGGGAATCATCATTGGGTTACCTCGCCACGCTGCGCGCGGGCATCGTCGAGGCCCGTGACAACCGGCGGGTGCGCGTGGCGATCGTCCTCCTGGTGGTGCTCACGTCGTTCTGGGGCGTGCTCGACGAGTACGCACCGCTGCTGGTCGCCGACCACGGCGTGGCCACCGAGACGATCCCCCTGGTGCTGGCCGTGATCTGGGCGGGTGCCACCGCCGGAGGACTGTGCGGCGGTGCACTCGCCAGGTGGCCCGACAGCGGCTTCGCCGGGTTGATCGCAGTGGGAGGGGTGTGCCTCGCGGCCGGTGCGGTCCTCGGCGGCATCGGCGGCTGGATGCTGCTCGCAGTCGCGTTCGGGATCTGTCAGGCCGCCGATGTGGTGGCCGATACCCGCCTGCAGGACACGATCACGGGCCAGAGCCGGGCAACGGTCACCTCACTGGGCGCCTTCGGCGCAGACGCGGCCGCCACCGCCGTGTATCCGGCGGTGGCGGCCGTGGTGTCGGCGACCTCGTACAGCGCGGCGTTCACCATGTTCGCCGCACCATATCTCGTTGTCGCGTGCGTGCTTTCGGCGACGTCGGCGCGCCGGCGACGCTACTTGGCGTAGTCGTAGAAGCCGCGGCCGCTCTTGCGGCCGAGGTAGCCGGCGTCGACCATGCGGCGCAGCAGCGGCGGCGGCGCGTAGTGCGACTCACGGAACTCGTCGTACAGCGATTCGGAGACGTCGAGCACGATGTCGAGGCCGACGGTGTCGCACAGGGCGAGCGGGCCCTGCGGGTGGGCGCAGCCGTTCACCATGCCGGTGTCGATGTCTTCCTTGGAGGCGTAGCCGCTCTCGTACATGCGGATGGCACTGACCAGGTACGGGATGAGCAGGGCATTGACGACGAAGCCGCCGCGGTCACCGGCCTGGATCGGCTTCTTGCCGAGGTTGTCGCGGACGTAGTCGGTCACCTTCGCGGCGGCCTCGGGCGCGGTGGCGAGGCTGGAGATGATCTCGACGAGCGGCATCACCGGAACCGGGTTGAAGAAGTGCACACCCACCACGCGGGACGGGTCGGCGACCTCCTTCGACACCCGGATGATCGGGATCGACGAGGTGTTGGTGGCCAGGATCGTCTCCTTAGGGGTGACCCTGTCCAGGTCCGCGAAGAACGACACCTTCAGGTTCTCGATCTCCGGGAGCGCCTCGATGACCAGTTCCCGGTCGCTGAAGTCGTCGACGGTGGTGGTCGTGGTCAGCCGGGCCAGCGCGGCGTCGGCGTCTTCCTCGCTCAGCTTGCCCCGCTTGACACCACGGGCCAAGGACGCGGCGATCCGGGCGCGGGCCGCGTCGGCGGTTTCCTGATCACGCTCGAGGATCAGCACCTGGTCGCCGGCCCGGGCCGCGACCTCGGCGATACCGGCGCCCATCGTGCCACCGCCGACCACACCTAGCTGCGTCATATGACTGTTCTCCAATCTCACCAGGATGCGAGCCGGGGCCGGATGCCGTCGACCGCACTGTCATCGGGTCGATGATAGTGAGACCGCCGGCGACGATGCGGGTGAGGCTCAGGCCAGGTCGGTCAGATCACCGTGCGGCCCCGGGTTCACGCGGGTACCGGGCGGATAGCGCAGCATCGTCTCGTCGGCGAAAACACTGATCACATAACCGATTCCGTCGCCGTAGGCCACGCATACCAGGTAGCGCAGCGCATGATCGGGATCGGTGCGCCCCGTGGGCATCATCACCGGCACGCTGATCCCCGACACCCTGACCCGCTCGCCCGGACGGTCGGCCCGCCCGACGATGTCGCCGGGGCGCAGCTCGTCCGGATGCACGGGCTGCCCGGTGGTTGCCTCGACCGACGCGACTTCTGCCATGGTGCGACCCTAACAACAGCATCGGCACACCGACAGGGCCGACAGCCCCGCTACCGGGCTGTCGGTACCGCCCGTCCGGCGTCATCGGCGGCGACATCGGGCTCGCAGCCGGTGCTGCCGTCCGTCGCGCCGGGGTCGCCGACGGCGCCGATGTCGCCAAGTGTCGGCACGGGCACGGTCACCGCGGTCGGCTCGACACCGAGATCGGCCCATTCGTCGAACCACGCCCGCATGTTCGGGTTGACCGGCCACGATCGCGCAGGACCATCCATCCGCTCGACGGCGGGTTCGGCGACGAACACCCCCGACGCCCGGCCGTCCAGTACGGGTCTGTCGGCCTCGTCTTCCGGTCCGGCGGGATCGACGGGATCGACCATCGGCGCGAAGTTCCGCCAGCCGCGCCGGTAGCGGGTGAGCAGGTCCGAACCCAGCCGCTGTTTGCCCAGCATCGATCCGCAGCGGCTGAACAGGTTGCCGATCCGGTAGAAGATCGTCAGCGAGTCATGTGCCTGCTCGTCGCGGGTGCAGCGCTGCGGCACGATCCGGTTCATGTCGAACACCAGACCGTTGTTCTTGGCGGCCTCGGTGACCATCCACGCCAGCGACCGGTCGCCGAGCGCACAGTTCTCGTAGCCGCCGCCGACATCGCTGTGCACCCCGTCGAACCACATCTGCACCACATCGCGGGACGCCGGCCCCTGCCCACCCTTGATATCGGGGACGGCCCACAGACACGGCGCGAAGGCGCGCCGGCGTTCGGCGATGGCCAGCGCCTGCCGGGCCACCAGCACCTGGTCACTGAGCCGCACGTCGTGGAACCGGTACCGGCGCCGGGTGGGGCCGGGTGCCCCGAGCGCTCCGACGGTGTCGAACACGCCGAGGAAGGCGATGGGCACGGCGAGATGGCAGAACCGCGTGAACGCCTCGCTGTCCTGTTCCCAACCGGGACTGCCGGCGTAGGCGGGCACGAATCCGATCTTGGGCCGCGGCCGCTCCCGATACAGGGTGAGCGCCTTCGGCAGCTTGCCGGCGGCCACACCGTCCGGGGTGAGCAGCCCGATGCGGCCCATCATGCCGACGAGGCTGCGGGCGGTATAGGCGCCCCGGCTGAACCCGAAGATGTACACCTTGTCTCCCGGCTCGTAGTTGAGTGCCAGGAAGCGGTAGGCGTCGACGATGGCGGTGTCGAGACCGATCCCGAACGCGCCGCCGACGATGCGTTCGATCTTGCCGCCGCCGGTACCCACCCCGGCCCGGTAGTAGACGATCTGCGGCCCGTCGTGCCCGGTCGGCGCCACCGCACGGGCGATCTTCTCGATATTGGACACATCGACGTCGTCGGCCCGTTTCCATGTGCCGTCACAACACACCACCAGCGTTTTCATCGCGCCTCCCTGTCCATGATCCGAAGGTACGGAGTTCCCGGGTGCTTGTCGTGAGTAGTCGACTACTCGATCTACAGGCCAGGGACGCGGTGTGCGCGGGTACCGGGTCAGGCGCTGTCGGTCAGCAGGGCCGCGAGTGCGGCGCGGTCACCGACGTCGAGTTTCGTACAGGCCCGGTAGATATGTCCCTCGACGGTGCGGACCGACACCACCAGCCGGTCGGCGATCTCGCGGTTGCTCAGTCCCGCGGCCACCAGGTTGGCGATCTCCCGTTCCCGCGACGTCAACGGCAGCGGGTTGGCCGACTCCACCATCGCCGGCGTGTGCAGGCCACCGCACTGTGCCGCCAGACGTGCGGCGTTCGCGGCCGAGATGGCCAGCACCGTCCGGTCACCGGCCCTGTCGTGGATGCTCGCCGCCGCGGCCGCCGAGTCCGCCGCCGACAGCAACGCGCCGATCCGTTCGAACTCCGCGGCGCAGTCGTCCAGCGCCGCCGCGTCGGAGTCGACGACCGCGCGTGCGTGCCGGGCGTACAACCCGACCAGTTGCCCGTTGATCCGCGTGGCCAGTTCGGCGAGGCGGTCGGGCACCTGCTCATCGGAGGTGCCGAACCGGGCCGCCGCGTGCAGTGCCTCGGCCTCGATGGCGAACTGGCCGCTCTCCGCCGCGGCACCGGCCGTCTTCTGTGCGTGGGTGATGGCGGTGGACACCATGCCCGCCGCCGCGAATTGCCAGGCCTGCGCGATCTCCAGCATGTGCCGGAACACCTCGACGGCCGGGCCGGCGCATTGTCTGGCCGCGACGAGAACGCCGGCCGACGCGCCGGCATCACCGAGAGCGGCATAGGCCTGTGCCAGCAGGACCCGACCCGGGAAGACCCACGACAGCGCGTCCTGGTCGGCCAGCGCCGCCATCGTCTGCTCGATCCGTTCGGCCGCGGCGGGGAACCGCCCCCGCGCCACCTCCACGGCCGCCAGGTGCGTACCCGACAGGGCCCACGCCAAATATTGCCCGGCAGAGGAGAATTCGACATACTGATCGGCCGCCGACTGCGCCGCCTGCAGTTGCCCGGTCAGCGTCAGCGCCAGGATCTCACCGAAACCGGCCGGGAATCTCAGCACGCCGTCGGTGCGTTTCTCCGCGCTGCGGCCACGGCGCGCGATCGCGGCGACCTCGTCGCCGCGGCCGGCCAGTGCCCGCGCCAGACCGCCGCCGAACACCGCCCACTCGGTGGCCCACGGCAACGGATCGGCGGCATCGAGCACCTTGTCCGACAGTTCTATCGCCGTCGCGATGTCGCCGGTGAAAAGCGCGCACGCCGAGGCGATTCCGTCGACGATCTGACTCAGGACCGGATCGGTGACGCGGTCGCGGACCAGGGTGAGCACCTCGTCCGCGGCGCCCACCTCGCCCAGCCCCCAGAACAGATTGCCGATCCGCTGCAACCCCCACAGCAGCAACTCGCCGTCGTCCAGCGTCGCCGGATCGTAGTCGGCGAGCACGGCGTCGGACTCGTCGCCGAGCCCTTTCCACATGAGTGCCCGCGCGAGCAGGCTCGCCGCCGCCACACCCGCCCCTTCGTCGACGGCGGCGCGGGCGAACTGTTCCCCCATCGACACGTCGGCGAGCATCAGCGAATCCCGTGCGGCGGTGGCGAACAGTTCCGGCTCGGCGGCGGCGTCACTGTCAAGTGCCAGCCCGGCGAGCCGGATACGATCCGACGCCGCGCGAAGCGGCCGGGTGCGCAAGGCGGTGACGAGCTTTCCCCGCAGCCGGCGCGACGACGCGAAGCCCAGCCGCTTGCGGATCACCTCGCCGAACAGCGGGTGTGCGTAGCGCACGGTCAGCGCCCGGCCATCCCGGGCGATCCGGATCAGACCCTCGTCCTCAGCCCTTTCCACCGGCTGCTCGCCCGCGAGTTCCATGAGGACGTCGAGGTCGATCGGCTCACACAGCGTGAGCAGTTGCAGCACGTGCGCCACGTCGTCGTCGAGCTGGTCGATGCGGCTTTCGAGCAGGGAGGCCAGCTCGGAGGTGATGGTTGCGCGGCCGCGGAGCTGCCACACGTTGTTGACCTCGCGCAGGCTGCCCGACTCGACGGCGCCCTGCACCAGGTGCCGCAGGAACAGCGCGTTGCCTCCCGAGGCGTCCCACATCAGGTCGGCCGAGAGTCCTTCGAGCCGGCCGCCGAGGACCCGCTCGACCAGTTCGACGCTCTGCTCCTTGCTGAACGGCGCCAGCGACACCCGGACGACGTGGTCGTCCTTCCACAGCGACGTGATGGCGTCGGGAACCGATTCGCCGCTGCGGACGGTGGCGATGATGTGAACGGCCCGGTCGATGGCGAGCTGATGCAGCAGGGTCGCGGACAGTTCGTCGAGCAGATGGGCGTCATCGACGCCGATGACGGGATGCCCGTCGGCGAGCAGCGACTCTCGGGCGGCGGCTAGGTAGGTGACCGGGTCGCTGGAGGTGGCCGGTCCCACCAGATGCGCGAACACCCCGAGCGGGATGCTGCGCGCCGACACCGTGCCTGCGACCCAGCGAACCCGTAATTTCATCCCGTCGACGGCATAGCGCGCCAGCGTCGTCTTACCGACCCCCGCGTCACCGGTCAGCACCACACCGCAGTGACCCGACCGGTCCCCCAACGCGGACCGGATCCGAGCGAACTCCAGTTCACGCTCGATCATCGGCCAGTTGTTCCCCATGGGGTAAATGTAGTCCTCATCACCTTGCCTCTCCACAGCAATGACACAGACACGGCTGGGCGAAAGCCTTGCGGCCGAAACATTATTAGTAACGCTAGGGAATATCGCCGAAGCACCGCGGCCCGGACCGATCCGTGCGACAGCGGGGAGGACGAATCCGCCGCCGAGACGCGGCAATCCGGCCCCAGACAGCGCGATGGCTGATCCGAGCCTGATCCGACTGTGACGCCCAACACAGGGTGACCTAATTTTTTGGATTGATTCCAGAAACTGATGACAAACCGGTGCGGGGCGCTTACCGTGGGTGAGGTGAGCGACGAATCCACCTTCACGGACCGCATCCGTGGCAGCGGACTTCGGGTGACGCGGCCTCGGGTCGCGGTTCTCGAAGCGGTGCACTCACATCCGCACGCCGATACCGACACCATCGTCGGTGCGGTGCGCTCCACACTGCCGGATGTCTCGACCCAGGCCGTCTACGACGTACTGCGGGCTCTGACCACCTCGCGGCTGATCCGCAGGATCCAGCCGTCCGGTCATGTCGCGCGCTACGAGGCCCGGATCAACGACAACCATCACCACGTGGTGTGCCGACAGTGCGGGACCATCGGCGACGTCGATTGCGCGATCGGTGAAGCCCCTTGTCTCACACCGTCAAACGACCAAGGCTTCGTCGTCGACGAGGCCGAGGTGATCTATTGGGGCCTGTGCCCCGACTGCTCGGTAATCCAGTCCGAACCCGCATGAACCCATCCTGACCCCGATCCCCACAAGGACCCGAAACACCCAGCCCGCGATCCCGCTAGACCAACGATTAATACTGCGGCACAGCCATTTCCGCAGCCTATCCGTCGATCGAACCCCAATCAGCGCGCCGGAGACCCCACGTCCGGCGGGCATTTGACGTACCCATTTTTCTCGGTCGATCACCGAAAGGAACCCCGCTCATGAGCGAGACAACCGACACCCCGCAAACCGGTGGATGCCCGGTGGCCCACGGCACCATCCGTCCCCCCACAGAGGGCGGCGGCAACCGTGACTGGTGGCCGAATCAGCTCAATCTGAAACTGCTGGCCCACAATCCCGATGTCGGGAACCCGCTCGGTGGCGACTTCGACTATGACAAAGCGCTGGAAAGCCTTGACGTCGAGGCACTGACATCCGACCTCAAGACCCTCATGAAGGATTCGCAGGACTGGTGGCCCGCCGACTTCGGTAACTACGGCCCCTTTTTCATCCGCATGTCCTGGCACGCCGCGGGAACCTACCGGGTCACCGACGGCCGCGGCGGCGCCGGCGCGGGTATGCAGCGGTTCGCCCCGCTCGGTAGCTGGCCCGACAACGTCCTGCTCGACCGGGCCCGCCGTCTGCTCTGGCCCATCAAGAAGAAGTACGGCAATTCCCTGTCCTGGGCCGACCTGCTGGTGCTGGCCGGCAACGTCGCACTGGACTCGATGGGCTTGAAGACCTTCGGTTTCGCATTCGGCCGCAAGGACGAGTGGGAGCCCGAAGAGGTCTACTGGGGCCCGGAGGCGGATTGGCTCGGCGACAACCGCTACACCGGTGAACGCGACCTGGCCAACCCGCTCGCCGCGGTGCAGATGGGCCTGATCTACGTCAATCCCGAAGGCCCCAACGGAAACCCGGATCCGCTGGCCTCGGCCGTCGACATCCGCGAGACCTTCGCCCGGATGGCGATGAACGACGAGGAGACCGCGGCGCTGATCGTCGGCGGGCATACCTTCGGCAAAACCCACGGCAACGGTGACGGCGACCAGGTGGGTCCCGAACCCGAGGCCGCCCCGATCGAGCAGCAGGGCATCGGCTGGACCAGTTCGGTGGGCACCGGCAAGGGTCTGGACGCGATGGGCAGCGGTCTGGAGGTCATCTGGACCCACACCCCCACCAAGTGGGACAACAGCTTCCTGGAGATCCTCTACAGCAACGAGTGGGAGATGTTCCACAGCCCGGCGGGCGCTCAGCAGTGGCGGCCTAAGGACAACGGCTGGGCCAACTCGGTGCCCGAACCGTTCGGCACCGGCAAGACCCATCCGTCGATGCTGACCTCGGACCTGGCGCTGCGGTACGACCCCGTCTACGGAAAGATCACCCGTCGCTGGCTCGACCATCCCGAGGAACTGGCCGACGCCTTTGCCCGCGCGTGGTTCAAGCTGATCCACCGCGACATGGGGCCGACCACCCTGTACCGCGGACCGCTCGTGCCCTCGGAAGAGCTCCTGTGGCAGGACCCGATCCCGGCCGAAACCGCCTCCACCATCACCGCCGCCGACGTCGAGACCCTCAAGGGTCAGCTCGCCGACTCCGGTCTGACGGTGGCACAGCTCGTGTCCACGGCGTGGGCGGCCTCGTCGACGTTCCGCGGCAGTGACAAGCGCGGCGGTGCCAACGGCGGCCGCATCCGGCTGCAGCCGCAGGCCGGCTGGGAGAGCAACGAGCCCGACGCGCTGGCCCAGGTCATCACGAAGCTCGAAGAGATCCAGGAGGCCTTCAACGGTGCCGGTGGCAACACCGTCTCGTTCGCCGATCTGGTGGTCCTCGGAGGTAACGTCGGCGTCGAGAAGGCGGCCACGGCCGCCGGCCACGACGTCACCGTGCCGTTCACCCCGGGCCGTGGCGACACCACCCAGGAGCTGACCGACGTCGAGTCGTTCTCCTACCTGGAACCGCGCGCCGACGGCTTCCGCAACTACCAGGGCAAGGCGTCGTCGGTACCCGCCGAGTACGAGCTCCTCGACAAGGCCAACCTGCTGACCCTGTCGGCGCCGGAGACGACCATCCTTGTCGGCGGCCTGCGCGTGCTGGGCGCCAACTACCAGGACTCGGCGCTAGGCGTGCTCACGGACAAGCCGGAGACACTCACCAACGATTTCTTCGTGAATCTGCTCGACATGGGCACCGAATGGAAGCCTTCGGCCGACGACGACGGTACTTACGTGGGATCCGACCGGGCCACCGGTGAGGCCAAGTGGACCGCCACCCGGGCCGACCTGATCTTCGGCGCCAACTCGCAGCTGCGGGCACTGGCCGAGGTCTACGCCCAGGATGATCACAAGGACGCGTTCGTCAACGACTTCGTCGCGGCCTGGACCAAGGTGTCCAACCTGGACCGCTTCGACGTCTGAGTGACACGCTCCTCCCCCGCTGGTGGAGGTGCCTCGCTGGTTGAGGTGCCCCCTCGGTGAGGTGCCCCCTCGGTTGAGGTGCCCCGCTGGTTGAGGTGCGAGGAGCGCAAGCGACGAGCCTCGAAACCCGGTGAGAAGACCTTGTCCTCTCACCGGGTTTTCTCGCGCCCACCTCAGGCGAACTGCCACGCCGCGGCGGCGGCGACGGCACCGGTGGCGTTGAGCGCCCAATGCAGCGCGATCGGCGCGATCAGGCTGGTGGAGCGGTGCCGCAACCAACTGAGCACCAGCCCGGCGACGGCGGTGGCCACGACGGCGCCGACCACCCCGGCGATCTGCCCGAACGTCCCATTGCCGAGAAAGTCGGTGAGTCCCTTGTTGCCGTCGGTCAGCCCCCACGACGACGCGATGTGCCACAGGCCGAACGCGAACGCACCGAGGAAGACCGCCGACCGCACCCCGAACAAGTGCGTGAGACGACCGTGCAGGACGCTGCGGAACGCGAGTTCCTCCGGGATGACGGTGTGCAGCGGGATCGCGATCCCGGCCGCGAACAGTGCGGGCAGGACGGCGTTGTACTTCTCCGACAGGAAGAGCTGCCGCAGTGCGGGCACCACGATCACCGCACCCACCACCAGAACCACCACGCCGATCGCGGCCGCGGCATAGGGCAACGACGGCCGGATCTGCGACTTCGCGAGCCCCAGATCGGCCCAGCCGAGCCCGGACACGCGGGCCATCACGACAAGCACGACTGCGGCGACGGGGACCACCGCGTAGGTGAGCGCGGTGGGCAGATGACCGGAACCGAAGGCGACCGCGAGATTGGCCCCCACCAGCACCAGGAGCGTCGCCGCGATCCATGCCACCGAACCGAGCCTCGACCGCACCATGACGTCCTCCTAATCACCTGTCGGCCACGGCGCCGACCTAGTGTTCAACCGTCGCCGGCGCCGGAAAGTTCCGTGATCGTGACACCGCCGTGACCGATCGCCCAACGACGGGTGAACAGTGTGTCCGCGATCACGGTTTTCACCGGGCGGTACCGCCTGGCCGTGGCTATGCTGGTGCCTTCCCCCAGGGAAGGAGAAGGTGATATGACCACCGGCCACATCCGGCTCACCTCGCACAGCGGTGGCGCCGATGCCCCCCGGATCCATTGGGGCGCAAAGACAGCCGAAGAACGCGGACCCGTCGTGGGAACGACCCTCACGCGCGGGCACCGTAATGTGATCGGCACGCACAGCGGGTCGTACAGCGTGTACCGCGCGCTGGCGGTGGCGGCGGGAGCACTGTCCCGCGATCACCGCGCCGACCTGACCAACACCTCCCCCACCGACCACATCGGCCCGTACCCGCAGTGGAGCGATCCGCAGGCGATCGTGAGCCTGGACCCGTGGGGAGCGACGGTGTCCGAGGTGTTCTCGGGGTACCTGGAGCGCGGCTTCGACATCCGTCCGACGATCGCGGTGACCAAGGCGCACGTGATCCTGCCCGAGATCACCGAGGCGATCGCCCGCGGCCGGCTGACCCCCGACGGCACGGCGCTCTTCGACAGCGGCGCCGCCCTGGTGACCAAGGTGGCCGTCGAACCGGTGTGGTATCTGCCCGGTGTGGCAGCCCGATTCGGTTGCGGCGAAGGCGAATTGCGCCGAGTCCTATTCGAGGAGACCGGCGGCATGTACCCGGAACTGGTCACCCGCTCCGACCTCGACGTGTTCCTGCCACCGATCGGCGGCCAGACGGTCTACATCTTCGGCGACGCCCGCGATCTCGCCGATCCCGGGGTCGAGCTGACGGCCCGCGTGCACGACGAATGCAACGGTTCGGACGTGTTCGGTTCCGACATCTGCACGTGCCGGCCCTATCTCACGCACGCCATCGAGGAATGCATCCTCGGCGCCCAGCGCGGCGGTGTGGGCCTGGTGGCGTACTCCCGCAAGGAGGGCCGGGCGCTGGGCGAGGTCACCAAGTTCCTGGTGTACAACGCCCGCAAACGCCAAGAGGGCGGCGACACCGCCGACCAGTATTTCGCACGCACCGAATGTGTTGCGGGCGTGCAGGATATGCGTTTCCAGGAACTGATGCCCGACGTTCTGCACTGGCTGGGTATCCGCAAGATCCACCGCCTGGTGTCGATGAGCAACATGAAGTACGACGCCATCACCGGCTCGGGTATCGAGGTGGGCGAACGGGTCAACATCCCCGACGAGCTGGTGCCGGCCGACGCCCGCGTCGAGATCGACGCCAAGATGGCCGCGGGCTACTTCACGCCCGGCCCGGTCCCCGATGCGACAGCGCTCAAACAGGTCCGCGGCCGGGGGCTGAACTGATGACGGCCGCCGACGTGGCGACCTCCGCCGCCGACGTCGCGGCAGCTCTGCGCACCACCGCCACCATCCGGGAACGCGCCGGCGTGCTGCTCGTGCGGGCCAGGTCCGGGGAGTCGGCGTGGTTCACCGTCGACGACGCCGCCTTCGCGGTCGCCGCGCACGAGGTGGCCGAGCTGACCCGATCACGGTTCCCCGACCTACAGATCCCCTATCACAGCAGGTGGCGGCATTTCGAGGCCGGGGGCATCGACCGCGTCGCGGACCTGACCGCGCGCATCGCCGGCCTCGACGCCGGCGAGCGGGCGCGCACCCTCATCGACGTGACGCTGGTGAGTGTCCTGCTCGACGCCGGCGCCGGCCCGGACTGGTCGTTCCGGGAATCGTCACCCGACGGTGACCGTGTCTACACCCGCTCGGAAGGTCTGGGGGTGGCGAGCTGGCACGCGTTCGGTGCCGGACTCTTCTCCTCGGACGCCGATGTGCCGCTGCGCGTCGACGCGGCGGGCCTGCGCGCACTCACCGCGGAACAACTGGCCGGCGCCTTCCAGGTCACCGGCGACAATCCGCTGGTAGGTCTGGACGGCAGACTCGACGTGCTGCATCGCCTCGGTGGCGTACTGGCCGCGGACCCGGAGGTGTTCGGCGCCGACGGTCGTCCGGGTGGCCTGTTCGACGTGATCACCGCGGGCGGACCCGTGACCGCCGAGGCGATCCTCGGTGCGGTGCTCGATCACCTGTCCCCCATCTGGCCGTCGGACAATACCTACACCGACGAGTCGGGAACCGTTGTGGCGCTGGGTGACTGCTGGTTCCACCCGGCCCTCGGCGACTGTACTCCCGCCCCCGGCCGGATGCCGTTCCACAAGCTGTCGCAGTGGCTCACGTATTCTCTCATCGAACCCCTGGAGCTGAGCGGCTACGCGGTGACCGGCCTCGACGGTCTCACCGGTCTGCCCGAGTATCGCAACGGTGGACTGCTTCTCGACACCGGCGTGCTCACGCCGCTGGATCCTGCTTTCACCGACCGCGCGTGGCAGGTTGACGACGAAGCGGTCGTCGAGTGGCGGGCCCTGACCGTCGCCCTGCTCGACGAGATCGCCGACGCCGTCCGCGCCGAACTGGGTGTCACCGCAACGCGGCTCCCGCTGGCGTGCGTGCTGGAAGGTGGCACCTGGGCCGCCGGCCGGGTCACCGCGGCCCGTCTGCGCGGCGGCCTGCCACCGTTCACCATCGTCAGCGACGGCACCGTCTTCTAGGAGCACACCATGGAACAACTCACCGTGATCGACCATCCGCTGATCGAGCACAAGCTGACGCTGATGCGCCAGAAAGAGACCTCCACCAACGACTTCCGTCGTCTGATGACCGAGATCTCCACGCTGATGGCGTATGAGGTGCTGCGCGACATCCCGATGCACGAGATCACCATCGACACCCCGATGGAAACCACCACCGGCCGGGTGATCGACGGCAAGAAGGTGGTGATCGCGGCGGTGCTGCGTGCCGGTTCGCAGATCGCCGACGGCATGCTCACGGTGGTGCCGGGCGCCCGCATCGGCCACATCGGCCTCTACCGCGACCCCAAAACCCAGGTGGTGGTGGAGTACTACTTCAAGATGCCCGGTGACCTGCACGAACGCGACGTGGTGGTGACCGATCCGCTGCTGGCCACCGGCCATTCGGCGGTCGCCGCCGTCGACCGGCTCAAGGAGTACTCTCCCCGGTCGATCAAGTTCGTCTGTCTGGTCGCCAGTCCCGAGGGCCTCAAGATCCTCACCGAGGCCCACCCCGACGTCACCATCTACACCGCGGCCGTCGACCGCGAACTCAACGCCGACGGCTACATCCTCCCCGGCATCGGCGACGCCGCCGACCGCGTCTTCGGCACCGACTGATCCCGCTGGGAGCCCCATCTCGCCGGACCCTTCGCCACCACCTCCACCCACCGAACAGCGGTACGGAACAATTCCGGCTATGGCACGCAACATCGTCGATGCGATGGACCGGCATCAGGTACCGATCTACATCGTCGCCATCCTGATCGGGGCGCTCGCGGGGTGGCTGCTCCCCGGCGCGACATCACCCCTGTCGACCGCGATGAACCCGGCCCTGGCGGCACTGCTGTACGTGACGTTCCTACAGGTGCCGATCGCCTCCCTGACCGAGGCGGTCCGTGACATCCGGTTCGTCTCCGCGCTGCTGGTGGCGAACTTTGTGGTGGTGCCGCTGCTGGTGGCCGCGCTGCTGCCACTGCTGCCTGACGCCGACGCGGTCCGCATCGGCGTGCTGCTGGTGCTGCTGTGTCCCTGCGTCGACTACGTCGTCGTGTTCACCGGCCTCGCCGGCGGCGACGCAGCCCGGCTGGTGGCGGGCACCCCGCTGCTCCTGCTGGTGCAGATGGCGCTGCTCCCGCTGTATCTGCGGATCTTCATGGGCGAGAACATCGGCGACGTGCTCGACGTGCACCCGTTCATCGAGGCGTTCGTGATCATCATCGTGATCCCGCTGCTGCTGGCCTGGCTGACCCAGTGGGCGGTCGCCGCCGACGAACGCCGCCCCACCCCGCGCGGCCTGCACCGCTGGCCCGGATTCGCCGCGACGACGATGGTGCCGTTGATGGTGCTGGTGCTGCTGGTGGTGACAGCCTCACAGGTCCCCCACATCGACGGCCGCGCCGGCGACGTGGCCCGGGTCGTTCCGGTCTACGTCGTGTTCCTCGCCGCGATGATCCTCCTCGGCGCCGCGGTGGCACGGCTCTGGCGGCTCCCCGCGCCACGCGCCCGCGCTGTGGCCTTCTCGGCCGCCACCCGCAACTCACTCGTCGTGATGCCGCTGGCGATAGCCCTCCCGGACGGCATGGAGATCGCCCCGGCGGTGATCGTCACCCAGACCCTCGTCGAGGTGATCGGCATGGCGATCTGCGTGCGCGCGGTGCCCGCTCTCATCAAGGCCTGACACCACGCGCCGTCACGCCCGGATCAGAGCGGTCCGGTGGGCAACTGCCGGCGCACCAGCTTGCCGGTGGGATTGCGCGGCAGTTCGTCGACGAACACCACATCGCGCGGCACCTTGTACCGGGCCAGGTGCGTCTTGACGTGCGCTTTGATCTCGTCGGGTGTGGGGTCGGTGTCCTCGGCCCGGACGATGAACGCGCGCAGCCGGGTACCGAACTCGTCGTCGGGCACCCCGATCACGGCGACGTCGTCGACGGCGTCGTGTTCGGCGAGCAGGTTCTCCACCTCGAGCGGGTATACGTTCTCACCGCCGGAGACGATCATGTCGTCGTCGCGGCCCTCGATGAACATGAGCCCGTCGTCGTCGAAGCGAGCCATGTCACCTGTCGACATGTAGCCGTCGATGATGTCTTTGTTGCGGCCGTCGGTGTAGCCCTCGAACGGCACCCCGTTCTTCACGAACAACCGGCCCCGCACGTTGGCCGCGGTGATCTGCTTGTTGTCGGCGTCGTAGAGCCGCAATCGGCTGGAAATCGGTGGGCGGCCGACGGTTCCGGGTGCCTTGCGCAGTTCTTGTGGCTGCGCGATGGAGGCGATGGCCACCTCCGTGGAGCCGTACAGGTTGTAGAGCACGTCCCCGAAGGCATCCTGGATCGCCTCCGACAGCGCAGGCGACAGCGCCGACCCGGCGATCACGATCACCTTGAGCGCCGACAGGTCGTACTTGCCGAGCACGTCCGGCCCGAGCGCCACCATGCGGTGCAGCATCGTCGGCACCGCCACCAGCATCTCGACCTTCTCCGCGGCCATGGTGGCGACAGTGTGCTCGGCGTCGAAGCGGCGGCGCAGCACCAGCCTGTTCCCGAGGGCCAGGTTCACTCCGGCGGTGGCGAATCCGGTGGCGTGGAACAGCGGCGAGACGATCATCGAGGTTCCCTTGCGCGGGAACGGGATCCGGTCGAGCAGCAGGACGCTGGCGAACGGTGACATCGCCCCGCGGGTGGCGCCCTTGGGCAGTCCGGTGGTGCCGCTGGTGAGGATCACCATCCCGGCCGCGGCATCGGGTTCCGGCGGCGCGGAGGTGTCGCCGCCGGCCGCGATCTCGTCGAGGGTGGTGATCCCCTGCGGCGCTTGGCCCTCCAGCCAGGTGATGATTCGCGGCATGTCGGCGGGCAGTGCATCGGCGAGCGCGGTGAACTCCTGGTCGTAGAGGATCGCGCTGACATTCTCGCGCTGGGCGACCTCCACGAACTGGGTGGCGCCGAAACCGGTGTTCATCATCACCAGCCGCAGACCGGCCTTTCCGGCCGCGGCCAGCGCGATGAGCAGGCCCCGGTGATCGCGCGCGATCACCGCGATCACCGAGCCGCGAGCGATTCCTTTGGCCAGCAACGCGTTTGCCAGCGCGTTGGATTGCCGGTCGAAGTCGCCGTAGGTGATGGTCCCATGTTCGTCGGTGATGCACGGGTCGCCGGCGAACTTCTCGCCGCCGTTGACGGCGAGCGCGGCGACCGGTCCGAGCCGTTCACCGCGCTTGGCCGACAACGCCGCGTGATGCGGTTTGCTCAGTTCCACGAGACCGTGATCGCGCAGCACCCGCACCAGCCCGATGACGTCGGTCACCGAGTCCTTCAACCCACCGAGTGAAACCATGCCAAACTCCCCATTCATCGCCCTGAGGCGCTCTGTCGTGGGTAGCCTATCGGTGGATCACCGATTTGGAAACATTTCTTCAGATTTGTTTCAATCAGGCGTGCGGCACGTCCGCCGAGAGCCCGCCGTCCATCACGAATTCCGACGCCGTGGCGTACGACGACTCGTCGCTGGCCAGGAACACCACAAAGGTGGACACCTCGCTCGATTCGGCCGACCGGCCCAGCGGAACCTTGACCATCCCCTCCGGAAGTCCTTCCGTCATAGGAGTTTTGATCAGTCCGGGGTGGATGGAGTTCACCCGCACATTGTGCGGCGCCAGCTCGAGGGCCGCCGACTTGGCCAGGCCGCGCACGCCCCACTTGGAGGCCACGTAGCCGTGCGCCCACGGGCTGCCCCGCAGACCCTCCACCGACGACACGTTGATGATGGACCCGCCGCCGGCGTCGATCATCGGCTGCGCGACGGTCCGGATACCGAGGAAGGTGCCGGTGAGGTTGACGTCGATGATCTGCCGCCACTTGTCCACCTTGAAGTTCTGGATCGGCGCACCGTTGACGATGCCCGCGTTGTTCACCAGAACGTTGACGGTGCCGAACTCACCGATCGCGGTGGCGACGGCCGCCTCCCAGTCCTCCAGCGAGGTCACGTCCAGGTGCACGTACCGCGCCGAGGTACCGATTTCCTCGGCCAGCGCCTTGCCCTCGTCGTCGAGGATGTCGCCGATGACCACCTTCGCGCCCTCTGCAACCAGTGCCCGTGCGTGCTCGGCACCCATGCCTCGCGCACCGCCGGTGATGATCGCAACTTTGTTCTCTACTCGTCCCATGGCGAGCAACAGTACCCGCCGAGGGCCGAAATTAGAACAAGTTCTAGCCAACTGCGGCGGCCCGTGATGTACTGATATGGACACCAGTCCGGACAATTGTTCATCTACCTGCGGAAACACGCCGGACCTGCACACATATCAGTGGGAGGCAACACACACCATGGCCATTCGCGTCGCGCTCGTCGGCACCGGAAACGCGGGCAGGCTCGCCCTGCGCCAGCTCATCGACGACCCCCGTTTCGAGTTGGTCGCTGTCGGCGTGTCCACCCCGGAAAAGGCGGGCAAGGACGCCGGCGAACTGGCCGGCCTGGAGGTCGCCACCGGCATCACCGCGGTCATCGGGCTCGACGGCGTGATCGCCGCCCGGCCCGACTGCGTCGTGTACACGGCGATGGGCGACACCCGCCCGATCGAATCGTTCAACGACTGCCGCCGGATCCTCGACGCGGGCATCAATGTGGTCGGCACCGCCCCCGGCGGCCTGCAGTATCCGTGGGGGGTGATGCCCGCCAAGGCGATCGACAAGATCGAGGGTTCGGCCCGCGAGGGCGGTGCCTCACTGTTCATCTCCGGTGTCGATCCGGGCTTCGCCAACGACCTGATCCCGTTCGCCTTCGCCGGCACCTGCCAGAACGTGCGGCAGGTGCGGTGCATGGAGATCGCCGACTACGCCACCTACGACGGCTCCACCGTCATGTTCGACGTGATGGGGTTCGGCCTGCCGATGGACCAGACGCCGATGCTGCTCCTGCCCGGCATCCTCGGCATGGCGTGGGGCACCACCCTGGCTATCCTGGCCGCCGGGTTCGGCGTCACCATCGACGAGGTCCGCGAGCATCACGAAAGCGAGCCCGCCCCTGAGACTTTCGATATCGCGGCGGGCACCATCGAGAAGGGCACGCGGGCCGCGGTGCGGTTCGAGATCACCGGCATGGTCAACGGTGAACCGGCCATCGTCATCGAGCACATCACCCGGCTACGCGACGATCTGCGGCCCGACTGGGCACGTCCGGCGCAGGACGGCGGCTCGTACCGGGTGGAGATCGTCGGCGAACCGTCCTACCGGGTCGACATCTGCCCCACCAGCGCGGTAGGCGACCACAACCACGCGGCGATCGTCGCGGGTGTGGGCCGCGTCGTCAACGCCATCCCGGCGGTCGTCGCCGCCGCGCCCGGCGTGCTCACCACGCTCGACCTGCCGCTGATCACCGGGCCGGGACTCGCGGCGGCGAAACCGGCCGCCGCGAACTGACCGCCGGCGGGGTCAGTCGCCGATGGTCCCGAGGAGCTTCTCCGTCAGCAGACCGCGTGCCCACTTGGGCATGATGAAGACCCCCTCGGCCTCGGCACACACCCCGTCGGATGTCGAAACCTCGGCCTTGGCAAAGGCTTTCACGCCTTCGATCCGGTCGAGCCAGGCCTCGACATGGACCTTGCCGAGCTTGGTGCCCTGCCGGTAGCGGATCGACAGGGTCCCGGTCATCCCCGGTACTTTCGCGTTCTCGCAGGCCCGGCCAAGTGCCTGGTCGAACACCGCCGCGAGCATTCCGCCGTGCACCAGCCCCGCCGGACCCTCGTAGGCACCACCGAGTTCCACGTCGACTGTCACCTTGTCGGGAAGGTGCCGAAACTCCAGCGGCGGGTGCGATCGGATTGCGGATGCCCGTCATCGCGTTGCCCCAGGAGCGACGGGTGCCGTCGGAGTTCACCCGCGTCCCGAAGGACCCGTCGAGGCTCTGCTCCTCGAGGATGCCGGTGGCCTGCCGGATGAGAGCGCGTGCCGCCTCGACGCGTTCGTCGTCGACGTCGGTGAGAACGGTGGCCGAAACGAGCGCACGCACGTCGCCGGCCAGTGCCCGGGCGACGACCGCCTGCTGCGCGATCTGCTCGGTGGGAACGTCCTCCTCGACGTACCCCCTGGGTGGCTTGGCGGCGCTCTCGTCAATGCTCATCGTCTCGTTGTATCAGGACAATCCGCCCACCCCGGGAACCGCACCACCTACTGCGGGGTAATCTCACGATTCATGAGTGAGCATCAATGGAAAGCGTTCACGGTCGCCATCGCCGACGGTATCGCCGAGGTCACCCTGATCGGACCCGGCAAAGGCAACGTGATGGGCCCGGACTTCTGGAACGAGCTGCCGGCCGTGTTCGCCGAACTCGACCGCGACGACGCGGTCCGTGCCGTGGTGCTCGCCGGATCGGGCAAGAACTTCACCTTCGGCCTCGACCTGCCCGGCATGGCCGGTGACCTGGGTCCGGTCCTGGCGCCCGACGCCAAGGCCGCCGTGCGGACCCGCTTCCACGACCTGATCCTGCGCATGCAGTCGGGCGTGAACGCGGTGGCCGACTGCCGCAAGCCCGTGGTGGCCGCCATCTGGGGCTGGTGCATCGGCGGCGGCGTCGACCTGATCACGGCCGCCGACTTCCGCTACGCCTCCGCCGACGCCAAGTTCAGCGTCCGGGAGGTCAAGGTGGCGATGGTCGCCGACATGGGCACCCTCGCCCGGCTGCCCGGGATCATCGGCGACGGCCACTTCCGTGAACTGGCGCTGACCGGCCGCGACATCGACGCCGCCCGCGCCGAGCGCATCGGTCTGGTCAATGACGTCTACGACGACGCCGAGGCGACCCTGGCCGCCGCGCGTGCCGCCGCCGCCGAGATCGCCGCCAACCCGCCGCTGGTGGTGCACGGCATCAAGCAGGTCCTCGACCGGGCGCGCAGCGCCGCCGTCAACGACAGCCTGCGGTTCGTGGCCGCCTGGAACGCCGCGTTCCTGCCGTCCAACGACCTGTCCGAGGCGGTCACAGCCGTCTTCGAGAAGCGGAAACCGAACTTTACCGGCGAATAGAATCCCTCCCACCACCGGCTGACGCGCGAGCCGCCTCCGGCCGGCTGACGCGCGACCCGCCTCCGGCCGGCTGACGCGCGACCCGCCTCCTGCCGGCTGACGCGCGACCCGCCTCCGGCCGGCTGACGCGCGACCCGCCTCCTGCCGGCTGAGGTGCGAGCCGCCTCCTGCCGGCTGAGGTGCGAGCCGCCTCCTGCCGGTTGAGGTGCGAGCCTGCGAGCCTCGAAACCCCGCACGCCGACATTGTCCTCGTGCGGGTTTTCCAGGCTCTTCGCCTAGGCTTCTCAGCGTTCCCGGAGCCGGAACACCGGGATCTGGCGATCGGTGCGCTGCTCGTAGAGGTCGAAGTTCGGCCATACCGCGCGCAGCACCTGCCACGCGTCGTCCCGCTCGGGTCCGGCGAGTTCGGTGGGGACGCATTCCCATTGCCTGCCGCCGTGGAAGACCGCGACCGTGTCGGCGGCGCGCACGTTGTACACCCACTGGGGCATCGCCTCAGTCCCGAAGTAGGATCCAGCGATCAGCCAGTCGTCCCCGTCGGGGGCGCACAGCAGCCGCGTGCGGCGCGCGATGCCCGACTTCCGGCCCGGCACGTCGAGCGTGATGTTGGGCAGGTCGGCGATGTCGAGCAGGCTGTAGCGGTCGCCGGTGACCTTCTGAATGGTGCCGTCGCACTTGACGATCTGCGGCAGGAACCGGGGCATCCAGGCGATCGAACCGATCCCGATGGCCAGCCGTTTGCGAAAACCCATGCCCGACAGTGTGCCATCACGTCCGGTCAACACCGGCATCCACAATGAACCGGCTGTGGATACCGCGATCGTGAAATCGTCCCGCGCCACGCACTATTCGGGCATGACAACCGAAGCACCACACCACCACACACCCCCGCTCACCCGCACCCTGTCGACGGTCACCGATCTCCGTGACGAATGGCAGCGCCGCACAGCCGATCTCACGTTCACCTACACCGCCCTCTGGTTCACCTTCCTCGACTCCGACAACCGCACGATCCCCACCCACAACACCGTCGATCTGGCGATCCGCCCCGACCCGGCGGGCATCAATCTGCTGATGCGGACCATCGCCGAGATTATCGAGGACGACACCTCGGTCGCCTTCTTGCTGGTCAGAGCAGGCGACGACAACGAGGTGTCGGACACCGACAGCGAGTGGGCCCGGCTGCTCGGGCTGGCCGCCCGCGACCACGAGGTGCATATCCGCCCGACACATCGCGCCAACAACAGCTCCGTCGTAGCGGTCGGCGGCTGGTGACCGGCCGGGTACCGTGGGCGGGGTGACCGCTTCACGACTGTTGGTCGACGCAGGACAGACCGGCACCCGATTACGCGTGATCGGCGCCGACGGCCATGTCGTCGACACCGTCGCCGGCCCTGTCGACACCAGCCACGGCGTCGTCGAGCAGGTTGCGGACAGGATCCGAGAGACATTGTCCGACAACAACGATCGTATCGGCGAGGTGGCGGTGGGACTGTCCGGTCTCACCGACGACGCCGCACAACCGGCCGTGCTCAGACACCGGCTGGCCCACTTCGGCGTCGGACGCGTCGTCCTCGCCCACGATTCGGTCACCGCCTACCTGGCCGCCAACGGAACCCGCCACGGGGTTGTGGTGGCCGCGGGCACTGGGGTGGTGACTCTCGGCGTAGGACCCGAAGGTGTCGCCCGCGTGGATGGTTGGGGTCATCTCCTCGGTGACGCCGGCAGTGCGTACTGGATCGGCCGGGCGGGCCTGGATGCGGCGTTGCGCACCTTCGACGGCCGTGCCGAACCGACAGCGCTGATGCGGGCCGCGATCGAGGAGTTCGGGCCGCTCCCCGACCTGTACATGGTGTTGCAGGCCGACCCGGCCCGGGTGAACCGCATCGCCGGTTTCGCCCGAACCGTCGACAAATTGGCCGACGACGCCACCGCCGCCGCCATCCTGGACGCGGCAGGCACCGAACTGGCCGGTTCGGCGATCGCGGCTCTGACCCGGGCAGGTCTGCGCGCAGGACACGACGCACGGGTGAGCTGGACCGGAACCGTCCTCACCCGCAACACCCGCGTGCGTGAATCCTTCCTCACCGCGGTCACCGCACAAGCCCCCGGCGCCGTCACCGGCACTCCCCTGGGCCAACCGATCGACGGAGTGGCCCTACTCCTGGACCTGCCACACGATCACCCCCTGCGCCCGCTCATCTTCCCATCTGCCGGTTGAGGTGCAGAGAACACTGTCATCCCACCAGGTTTCGAGGCTCGCAAGCTCGCACCTCAACCGACGACAAACCAGCTACCCCTGCCGGCTGAGCCTCAATACCCTACCCCGCCGGTTGAGGTGCGAGGAGCGCAAGCGACGAGCCTCGAAACCCGGTGAGACGACAATGTCGCCGCACCGGGTTTCGACGGTCACCTCGACGAACGAAGAACTCTAAGTGGTGATCGCGGCGGTCAGCGTCGCGGCGAGCAGTTTGGCGAACTCGGCCGGGTCGGTGAGGTCGCCGCCCTCGGCGAGCACGGCCATGCCGTAGATCAGCTTGGCTGTCGGCTCCAGCTCCGCCTTGTCGGTGGATGCCGCGAACGCCTCGTTGAGTCCCTTGACCAGCGGATGGTCGGGGTTGATCTCCAGTGCCCGCTTGGACCGGGGCACGTCCTGACCGGATGCCCGGTACAGCTTCTCCAACTGCGGCGACATCGAGAAGGTGTCGCCGACGAGGCAGGCGGCGGACTCGGTGAGCCGGTGCGAGATCCGGGCCTCGGTGATGTCGTCGGTGAGCGCCTCCCCCAGCCAGGTGAGCAGGTCGCCGTATTCGGCTGCGTCCTTGGCCTTCTCGTCCTCGGATTCGGACTTGTCGGCGTCATCGAGCTCGTCGAGATCCACCGCACCCTTGGCGATCGACTGGAAGCTCTTGCCGTCGAACTCGATTCCCGACGCCGACCACATCTCGTCGACCGGGTCGCTGAACAGGAGCACTTCGATTCCCTTGGCGCGGAACGCTTCCAGGTGCGGCGAGTTCTCGATCTGCTTGCGCGATTCGCCGGTCATGTAGTAGATCGACTTCTGCCCCGACACCATGCGTCCCACGTAGTCGGCGAGCGTGGTGAGCCCGTCCTCGGAGTTGGTTGACTCAAACGAGGACGCCTTGAGAATCGCGTCACGGTTGTCGAGGTCGTTGACCAGACCTTCCTTGAACACGCGGCCGAAGTTCTGCCAGAAGGTCTGGTAGTCGTCGGGCCGGGTGGACTGGATGTCGGCGACGGTGGAGATGACCTTCTTGGTGAGCCGGCGCCGGATGGCGCGGATCTGCCGGTCCTGCTGCAGGATTTCGCGGGAGACGTTGAGTGACAGGTCGGCCGCGTCCACCACGCCTTTGACGAAGCGCAGATATTCGGGCATCAGTTCGTCGCAGTCGTCCATTATGAACACACGCTTGACGTACAGCGACACCCCGGTGGTCCGTTCACGCATGAACAGGTCGAACGGTGCCTGAGTCGGAATGAACAGCAGCGCCTGATATTCGAAGGTGCCTTCGGCCTTGAACGGGATCGTTTCGAGCGGGTCGTCCCAGGCGTGCGCGACGTGCCGGTAGAACTCCTTGTACTCGTCCTCGGTCACCTCGTCCTTCGACTTGGCCCACAGCGCTTTGCGCGAGTTGAGAGTTTCGGTCTCGACGGTCGTGGTGGTGACGGGCTCGGCGTCTTCCTCCTCGGCCGGGGTGGTGGTCGTCTTCTCCACGTCCATCCGGATGGGCCAGGAGATGAAGTCGGAGTACTTCTTCACCAGGGCACGCAGCTTGTGCTGATCGGCGTAGTCGTACAGGTGATCTTCGGTGTCCACGGGCTTGAGCGTCAGGATCACCGAGGTGCCCTGCGGGGCGTCGTCGACGTCGGCGATGGTATAGGTGCCGTCACCCGTCGATTCCCAGCGGGTGCCGGTGCTCTCGCCGGCCTTGCGGGTGACGAGGGTGACCTTGTCGGCGACCATGAACGTCGAGTAGAAGCCGATGCCGAACTGGCCGATCAGTTCTTCGGACGCGGCCGAGTCCTTGGCCTCGGCGAGTTTGCGGCGCAGCTCGGCCGTGCCGGAGCGGGCGAGGGTGCCGATGAGGCCGATGACCTCGTCGCGGTTCATGCCGATGCCGTTGTCGACAACGGACAGGACGCGGCCCTCGGTGTCCGGGACGAGCTGGATGTGCAGGTCGCTCGCGTCGACGTCGAGGTCTTTGTTCTGCAGTGATTCCAGGCGCAGCTTGTCCAGCGCATCCGAGGCGTTGGAAATCAGCTCGCGCAGGAAGCTGTCCTTGTTGGAGTAGATCGAATGGACCATCAGGTCGAGTAGCTGGCGTGATTCCGCCTGGAACTCGTGGACCTCTGGTTGCGCACTCACCGACATACCTCCGCTGTTCTTTCTCGATTCGCGCACCCCTCATTCCGGGTGCTGCGACTGCCGTGTTCGCGCCGAAATTCTACTTGGGGGCGCCGACACGATCCCGAAGGCCCTGCCGGGCCCGGCCCTGTGCTTCTATGGTGGCTTGGTGGCCCCCCGACTGCTGTTCGTTCACGCACATCCCGACGACGAGTCGTTGTGGACGGGCGGCACGATCGCGCAGCACACGGCCGCCGGCGGCGACGCCGATCTGATCGTGTGCACGTGGGCGCCCGGCACCCAGCGGCATGCGGAGGTGGTGGAGGCGGCCCGCATCCTCGGCCTGCCGCGGGAGCCGATCGCCCTCGGCTACGCCGACGACCGGATCCCCGCGTCGGCTCCCGGTGCTCCCCGGTTCTGTGAGGCGCGACTGGACACCCAGGTCCGGGAGATGGTCGCGCATATCCGCCGGTTGCGCCCGGATGCGCTGGTCACCTACGACCCGATCGGCGTGTACGGCCATCAGGACCACATTCATGCTCATCGCCTCGCCGACGCCGCCGCCCGCGCCGCCGCCGTGCCCAACATCTATCGGCGCCTGGGCGATCCGTGGCAGATCAAGTCGATCTACGAGGTCACCACATCGGCCTGGATGGTCGACACGCTGTGGGAACACGTCTTCGACGAGAAGGAGGTGGACCGCCTGCAGGCCGTGTCGGACGACGACATCGACCTGCGCGTCGACATCGATTCGGCCGCGCTCCTCGACCGCAAGGAGGCCGCGATCCAGGCCCACCACACCGAACTCGACCGCAGCAT
>WBZQ01000290.1_pt1 | contig 43403 bp, 41 predicted proteins | sample 5204251 | NCBI WGS metagenome assembly WBZQ01 (sample SAMN12412402, study PRJNA552823) | activated sludge metagenome | isolation source: activated sludge from nitrification reactor of wastewater treatment plant... | place: USA: Virginia | collected 2017-09 | reverse complement strand
TGCTTGGCCTTGCGTCCATGTACTGAAGAGGAAAGGACCAAGTTAGCCATCGCGGCTTGCTTTCACGATATCGGTCTTTGGTCCGACCAGACGCTCGACTACATTCCGCCTTCAGTCGCCCACGCAGCCCGATACCTGTCCGAGACGGGGCGGCAGGCGTGGGTTGAAGAAATTGCCCTCATGATCGACAGGCATCACAAGGTGCGTGCTTATACAGATGCCCGCTATCCTCTCGTCGAGTTGTTCCGAAAAGGCGACTTGGTTGATTTCTCGCTCGGCCTGTTCAGTTTTGGCATTCCCCGAGACCATATCAGCCGTGTGAAGGCCCTCATTCCCAACCATGGCTTTCACACATTTCTCATAAAAACGGGCGGATCGTGGTTTCTCAAACATCCCTTCAACCCGGTACCCTTCATGCGGTGGTAACGCCGTCTGCGTGGCTCAGGCGACCATCAGGCACAACTCACTTGACGATTCTCGCTGGCTATGAAAACTGATCAGATCATATGACCGTTCCTTCTCGGTCAGTTTTGCTGCAACCAAACACACTTCTCCTCTTGAAAATCTGACAGCCGCTCCGTTACAGTGCGCCGTTTGCCTTGACCCACACCCTTAGCTGGCGGTGCACTGTGGCGAAGAGTTGCGCACAGGTTCCGAAGGAGTACGATGGCCGACTCGACCACACAATCCGTCTGCTGGGGCACCGTGGCCCTGTTCTCTGCACTCACGCTGCTGACCTTTGTCGGCGTCCCGCTTTTCGCCTACTTCTATGACTACACCGTACTCGATTGGGTCCTGCTGGCCGTCCTCTATATCGTGACCGGCATGGGAATCACGGTGGGGTATCACCGCATGATCACCCATCGCAGCTTCGAGAGCCATCCCTGGGTCAAAGCCTGCCTGCTGGTGATGGGAGGATGGGCCGTGCAAAACTCGGCTCTACTCTGGTGCGCCGATCACATCCGTCACCATGCGCACACGGACGAAGAAGCCGATCCTTACAATGCCTCAAAGGGATTCTGGCACAGCCACGTCGGCTGGTTGTTTTTCGATACCCCGTATCGTGAAGACCGGTTCGCCGCGAAATTACGCACCGATCCGATGATCATGTGGCAACACCGGTATTACTGGGTCATCGTCGCATCGGGATTATTGCTGCCGTTTGCGCTCGGGTACCTGAACGGCGGCTTCACCAGCGGGCTGGGATGCTTCCTGCTTGCCGGGGTGCTCCGCACCGTGCTGGTGTTGAACTCCACGTTTACAATCAACTCTCTCTGCCATATGGTCGGCACCCAACCGCACGGCACGCAGGACAGCAGCCGCGACAGCTGGTTGATCTCGTTCATCAGCTTCGGCGAGGGCTATCACAACTATCACCATACCTACTCACACGATTACCGGAATGGATCAAAGTGGTACAACTTCGACCCGTCCAAATGGTTGATCTATTCGCTCTCGCTGTTGGGGTTGACCTATAACCTCCATCGCGAACGCACGTAAAAAGATGGTGAAACAGCCCATTGGCCTTGTTCTCGCATCGCCATCCTGCTCCCCGCACCACTGCGGGTACACCTCGTTTCCTGCCTCGCTACGGCCTCAATGAACGGAATTTGTGACCGTTCACGCCTCTGTGTACCGTCATCACGCTGACCTCTTCTGCCCAGCCGCACGCTGCGTCTACTGGCCCATTTCTTTTCGCCGCGGCGATAGCTTAATATGCAATGAAACCCGCGCATTCCACTCGGACTGCGGGGCGGAGGAGGCATACTATGGCAGACGAACATGGCGGCGCACCCCACCAGGAAGAGGCAGCCGCTCGACCCAATATCATTCCCGGAGTCAAACACGTCGTCGCAATCAGCAGCGGCAAAGGCGGCGTTGGTAAATCCACTGTCTCGGTGAATCTGGCAGTGGCCCTCGCCCTCACCGGCGCCAAAGTGGGGTTGCTGGATGCCGACATTTATGGTCCCAACATCCCCATGATGATGGGAGTCGAGAAAACCCCCGAACAAAAGGACGGCAAGATCGCCCCGGCGGAAAGCCACGGCGTCAAGCTGATCTCGATGGGGTTTTTCGTGCCGGAAGACACCGCCGTCGTGTGGCGTGGTCCGATGGTCCACACGGCGATTCAGCAACTCTTCCGTGATGTGTTGTGGGGCGAGTTGGATTATCTGTTGATCGACTTGCCGCCCGGAACGGGCGACGCGCAGCTCACCCTGACGCAGCTGGTCGCCCTGTCAGGCGCCGTCACTGTGACGACACCGCAGGAAGTCGCCTTGCACGATGTGCGCAAAGGCATGATGATGTTCCAGAAGGTGAACGTGCCCCTGCTCGGCATCGTGGAGAACATGAGCTTTTTCGTCTGCGGCCATTGCGGAGAACGCACCGAGATTTTCTCGCACGGCGGCGGAGAGCGGGCCGCGGAAAAACTCGGGATTCCTTTCCTCGGACGGGTTCCTATTGATCCCGTCATTCGCGCCGGGGGAGATACTGGAAACCCGATCGTGGTCGCCAAACCCGACTCGCCGCAGGCCCAGGCCTTTCGCGAGATCGCGGCAAAACTGGCAGCAGCATTGCAAACAGGCGGAGCAGCGGCGACCAAGAGCCGGATCGAAAGTCTATTGGATAAAATCAAACGGCCGGCCGCCGATCGGAAGCCGGACTAAGGAAGACTGACGCACTCAGGGAGGATGTATGGGCGAGTTGATTAGAATCGCGGGAACCGCCGACGTGAAGCCGGGCGCCGGCATGGTCGCGGAAGTGAACGGCAAGGCCATCGCCGTGTTTAACGTGGACGGTGCCTTTTATGCCATCGATAACACCTGTGTCCATCGCGGCGGGCCGCTGGGCGAAGGGGATGTGGTCGGCGATGTCGTGTCCTGTCCCTGGCATAACTGGGAGTTCAACGTGAAGACCGGCACCTGCATCAATAATCCCTCGGCAAAAGTGACCGCCTACGAAGTCACGGTCGAAGGCACCGATATCAAAGTGCGGCTGTGACGCAGGGCCGGCCGCACGCGCCGCAACCACGAAACGATCATTCCGACACCCAGTGAATGGAGGCTCCAATGGCGGACAACCAGCTGACCCCGAAACACATTGAGATCGCCGAAACCTTCGTGCGGCTCTATGTCTTTCTGACCCAATATATCGACCGCTGCGAGGATGAAGCCGCGCGCAAGGACTACCCGGAAGCCGAACTCCAGAAACACCTGGCCGAGACCCGCGCCAAGATGATGGATATCCTCAAAGTGAATCCCGTCGTGAAGGGTAAGGTCGAAAAGGAATGTGAACGGGTCCTCGCGCTGGGCAGCAAATGCCTCATGGGCGGAACGGAGAAGGTCGCGGCGTTGGATGTGCTGGGAGCCGAGCGGGTCATTCTCAAGAACAAGACCATCGCGCTCAGTGACCTACTGGCCGTGTATCGCGCCCTGTAGTCGTGCGATGTCCACCCCGGCTGGAGAGAAATACCAACTCGCCGGTTTCGATGCCAGGGAGCGAGGCTTCAATCGCCCCGTGGAATTCCTGCACACCGCGGGCGGCTACCAGGCGGTGTTGCGATACGAATCCACGCACCTCGTCACCCAGGAAGCGCCCAGCACGACCGACGCGCTGCAGCAGCTGATCCGGTTGCTGCAGGAACAGGGGTATACGCAATTGCAAAGCCAGCAGAGCTACCGCGATGGCCTGTACCTGGGATCGCAGGAGCTGTGGGTGGAATATCCGGACCGTCAGCCTGAGCCGGAGGTCGGGCTCCTGGGCCTGTTCAAGAAATGGCTGGGGCGACCACCCGGCTGACGTTCCACCGCGTGACGTTCCCGGCTGATTGACAGTCCACCGCCCCGGGCCTATAGTCGAGCAGGCTCACGGGGAGCAGCTTCGTGAGCGCCCCGTCATCTCCTCATTGGTCCCACGCCGGGAAATTGACGATGATCTGGGTTCACTTCCTCGCATGCGCCCTCATCGTATTGCTTCTGCCGAACCAGGCACAGGCCAAAATTTACAGTTGCACAGGCCCTGATGGCCGCACCGTTCTGACGGACCAGCCAAAAGGAAAACAGGGCTGCACGCTCGTCGAGACTCCCTCGCCCTCACCACCGGGTGGATTTACGCCTCCGGTTGAAGCGGCACCGGCACCTGCGCCGGACTTGCCGCCGAACGTATTTGCCCCGTCTCTTCCCGCCTCGCCGATGAGTCCACGCCAACCGGGCCTCGGAGAACCGCCCTTGCCGCACACCGGCTCGCAGGCGGCAGGCGAGAAGGCGGCACCGGAAGCACAGCGCTGCTCGCCGCGCGTCAATCCGCTCAATCCATTCGCCGGAATGAATTGTCCGCCGGCGTCCGGCAACACACCCGAGGACAATAAAAAACCCTGACCGCAGACACCGCATCTCGCGCCGAGCATCGATTGACTCTCCCTCAGCCCCTTCATATAATGCCGAACGAAGCGTTTAAGCTGATCTGACAAGCACTTATGTCTGTCTTCTCATCCGCATTTTTGTCCCGTCGCACTCGCGATCTTCGAGCCGGTCTCCGGCATGCGTTTGCCGTACGTCCTGCGCAGCAGCACTTTACGGTGGACGACCACGCCCTCCTGGAGCGCGTGGCCGATGCCATCGTAGCGCGCGGCATGGCGGCACCGGCCACGTTGTTCCTCGAATCGATGGGGCCCATGAACTTTCTCGGGAGTCAGGCGCTGCATTTTCTGGCTCCCATCGTCGAATGCGTGCTGTCGCAGACTGAACTCGCACAGATCGCCCGCCTGCTCGAGCAGCGCGATTCCCTGCACCGCCTCGCCGCGCTCATCGAAGCCAAAGCCGCCACCGTCCAGGGAGCGCCGGGTCGATGACGGCAGAGCAGCAGTCGCCCGCCATCATGAAGCCCGCGCATCCGTTGAACGTCATCGTCGCGACCGACTGCGGCAGTACGACCACCAAAGCCATTTTGATCGAGAAGGTCGGGAACGAGTATCGTCAGACCTACCGTGGCGAGGCCCCGACGACCGTTGAGGCGCCCTTCGAAGACGTCACCCGCGGCGTGCTCAACGCCATTGCCGAAATCGAAGAACTGTCCGGCCGGACCATCCTCGACGGCGACCGCATCATCACGCCCAACCAGGCGGCGCAAGGCGACCCGAAACGGGGTGTCGATATTTACGTGTCCACCAGCAGCGCCGGCGGCGGATTACAGATGATGGTCACGGGCGTGGTGCAGAACATGACGGGAGAAAGCGCCCAGCGTGCGGCCCTCGGAGCCGGCGCCATCGTCATCGACGTACTGGCCTCGAACGACGGGCGGTTGCCCTACGAAAAAATCGAACGGATTCGCACCATGCGGCCCGACATGATTCTGATGTCAGGCGGCACCGACGGCGGCGCCGTGACCCACGTGGTGGAGATGGCTGAATATATCGCTGCCGCCGAACCACGTCCGCGCTTCGGCAGCACCTACCGATTGCCGCTGGTGTATGCGGGCAACAAGGACGCGCAGCCGCAGGTCAAAACTATTCTGGGTGAAAAAACCGCGCTCGAATTCGCCGACAATATCCGCCCTGTCCTCGAGCGGGAGAACCTCGCCCCGGCCCGCAACAAGATCCATGACCTGTTCCTCGAACACGTCATGCAGCAAGCGCCGGGCTATAAGAAACTCATCGAAATGGCCGGTGCGCCCATCATGCCGACTCCTGCCGCAGTCGGCGTCATCATGGAAACCATCGCTAAGCGTGAGGGGATCAATCTGATCGGCGTCGATATCGGCGGCGCGACGACCGACGTGTTCTCAGTGTTCAACGGCCTGTTCAACCGCACGGTCAGCGCCAACCTCGGGATGTCGTACAGCATCTCGAACGTGTTGGCCGAAGCGGGCCTGGACAACATCATGCGATGGGTGCCGTTCACCATCGATGAACAAACGCTGCGCAATCGCATCAAGAACAAGATGGTGCGCCCCACGACGATTCCGCAGTCGCTCGATGAGCTACAGATCGAACATGCCATCGCACGCGAGGCCTTGCGGCTGGCGTTGATCCATCATAAGTCGCTCGCGACGGGACTCAAAGGCATTCAGCAGGAACGCACCATTTCCGATGTGTTTGAACAACGCACCTCCGGCAAGACCCTGATCGATTTATTGAAGCTGGATTTGATTGTCGGCAGCGGCGGCATCCTGTCCCATGCGCCGCGCCGCATCCAGTCCATGTTGATGATGGTCGATGCCTACGAACCACTCGGTGTCACGACCCTTTCGGTCGACAGCATTTTCATGATGCCCCATCTTGGCGTGCTCTCCACCGTCAACGAACAGGCCGCGACCGACGTGTTCGTGCGCGATTGCATGGTGTACCTCGGCACCTGTATCGCCCCGATCGGACAGGGCAAGGACGGGGAGCGTTGCGCAGACTACGAAGTCGCACTGCCGGATGGACGCATCGATAAGGGTACACTGGCATTTGGTGATTTGAAACTATTCGCCCTGACCCGCGACCAGCAGGCCACGGTCACGCTACAACCGGCCAAACATGTGGATCTTGGAGAAGGACCAGGACAATCCTTCACGCGAACCGTGAAAGGGGGCGTCGTCGGCTTGATGCTCGACGGGCGCGGCCGCCCCTTGCAGTTGCCCACGGAGCAGGCAGCTTGCGTCGCTATGCTGACACGGTGGTATCACGCGGTTGGATTATACCCGGCGATGTAAGTTGGAGTTGCCGGCATGTGTACGGCGAGGAGCATGAGCAACTGAGAACGACGCTGCAAGGCGTTTTCAGCAACCGATTATGGCACATTCGTATACACCAGGCCTGACCGTCACCGAACGAACCACCGTTCGCCGCAGGCGTATTCTGCCGTTGCCTGGAACCGTTCTGGTCAAGGTCGGCGATGTCGTGCATGCCGATACGGCGGTGGCGCGCGCCGAATTGCCCGGCAAAGTCGTGCCGCTCAACCTCGCCAACCAGCTCGGCATCGCGCCGGATGAGATCAACGACTACCTGGTGAAAAAGGAAAAGGATTCCGTCCAGAAAGACGATGTGCTGGCGGAGAATAAACCCTTCATCAAATGGTTTAAGACGGAAATCCGCTCGCCGATCACGGGCAAGGTTGAATCCGTGTCCACCATCACGGGACAGATCCTGTTGCGTGAACCGCCGCGAGTGCTGGAGTTGCGCGGCTATATCGATGGCGCGATTGCCGAGGTACATCCGGACCAGGGTGTGACGGTGGAGAGCACCTGTAGTCTGGTACAAGGCATCTTCGGCATCGGCGGAGAAACCAGCGGGGAGTTGGTCATCGGCGTGAAGGCGCCGGATCAACCGCTGCTGCCGGAACAGTTGAACGCCTCCATGAAGGGCAAGATCGTCGTCGGAGGCGCGTTCCTCTCTGCCGCCACCATGGCTCGTGCAAAAGAACTCGGCATCGTCGGGTTGGTCGTCGGCGGCATTCACGATAAGGATTTGCGCGCACTGCTCGGCTACGACCTGGGCGTCGCGATCACCGGCACTGAGCAAGTCGGCTTCACATTGATTCTGACCGAAGGATTCGGCACGATCCCGATGGCGCCCAAGACGTTCGCGTTGTTGTCAGCCCATGCGGGACAGAAAGCCTCAATTTCAGGAGCCACCCAGATTCGTGCGGGAGTGATCCGTCCGGAAATTATCATTCCCCACAGCGGCGCGTCCGCCGCAGCCAAGGTCACCAGGGTCGAACGTGAGGGCATTCAGCTGGGCGATCCGGTGCGGGTCATCCGCGATCCGCTGTTCGGAAAGATCGGCGCGGTCTCGGGACTGCCTTCCGAACTCCGGGCCATTCCAACGGAGAGCGAAGTCCGCGTCTTGGAAGTGCGGTTTCCCGATGGCACGACCACCGTGGTGCCGCGCGCCAACATCGAAGTGATCGAAGGAGCTTGAGCCGCGTGCTGCACCGTCTTCTCATTCTCGCGCTCGTGACCTGCCTGCCGACGCTAGGGCCGCAACCAGCCACGGCGCAAACGATGCCGCAACAACTCCGCGTGATCGACACGCCCAGCGACGGGGGAGGCAGTCTCACGGTGCTCTGGGCTCCCTCGCCCAACGACAGTGCGACCGCCAAGTATCAAATCCTGCTGCACGAGGGTGGGCTGCCCCAGGATCCGGCAGCCTGGAAGGTCATCGCAGAATTTCCGTCGAATACCCGCTATGTCCGCGGGGGCAAGTCGGCCTGGTGGACAAGATCCGGTGATCCCGGCGATCACATTTTTCTGATCAAGAATGGGAAAGGTATCGAGCTGAAAAGCAGTCAGCCTTACGCCGTCACGGTGGCCTCTCTCAACGGCCAGGAACGGCTGATCGCGCCGCCGGTCGTCGCCTCGGCAGAGCCGAACTGGATGAACTGGAACCAGCTGAATAACCTCGTGCTGGCGTTGATGTTCGGCGCCATCGTCTTTTACGCCATCGGCCTGGCGAAACGGAAAGAAATCTTTCTGCGGCGCATCCCTGGGCTCGACGCGGTGGATGAAGCCATCGGGCGGGCCACGGAGTTAGGCAAGCCGGTGCTCTACATGACCGGCGCACATGACATGAACGACCCTGCGACGATCGCCGCCGCGATTATTTTAGGACGCGTGGCGAAGAAAGCCGCCTCGTACGAAACGGAATTGCTGGTTCCGCACCGCGAGCCGATCACCATGGCCGTCTGTCAGGAAATCACCAAGCAGGCCTACATGGAAGCGGGTAAGCCGGATCTCTTCAAAGAGGACGCGAACTTTTTTATCACCAGCGACCAGTTTAGTTATACCGCGGCAGTGGACGGCATCATGCTCCGCCGCAAACCGGCCGCCAACTTCTTCATGGGCTCGTACTTTGCGGAATCACTGTTGCTGACGGAAACTGGCGCCAGCACGGGCGCCATTCAAATCGCCGGAACCGATTCGGATCACCAGCTGCCGTTCTTCGTGACCACCTGCGACTACACCCTGATCGGCGAAGAGCTCTATGCCGCCAGCGCCTACCTGTCGAAGGAACCGATCCAGATCGGTACGCTGCGCGGGCAGGACCTCGGTAAGGCCTTCATCCTGAGCGTGATCGGGATCGGCACGCTGCTGGCCACGATCGCCGTCATTACCGGCAACAGCTGGGCGCAACCGCTCCTCGATCTGTTTAAGGATCTCAAATGATTTTTCTTCGCCGACAACTGCCGCTGCTCATCACGATGATCACCGGGCTAGTCATGGCCGCTCAGTATTACGTGCCGCACCCGGCCTCCGAACAGCTGCTCACAACGGTGACCAAGTGGCTGCAGATCATCGGCGGCTTCGCCCTCGTGCTCGGGATCACCAGCCTGTTCCACGTCCATGCGGCGAAGATCCGCAGGAAAGAAGCCGGCTGGGCCTACAGCCTCGTACTCTATGTGGGCATGCTCGGGACGATCGCCGTGGGGTTGTGGAATAACGGGAAGGAAAGCATCGACGGCGCGCTGACGTCGTTCGGCTGGGTCTATTCCTATACGCTGGTGCCGCTCCAGGGCACCATGTTTGCAATCCTGGCCTTCTTCATCGCTTCCGCCGCGTACCGGTCGTTTCGTGCGCGCAGCCGTGAAGCCGCGGTGCTGCTGGTCGCGGCCGTCATCGTCATGATGGGGCGGGTTCCGCTCGGCGAGTACATTCTGCCGCTCAGCGGTGACCTGTCGAGCTGGATATTGAACGTGCTGAACGCCTCGGTACGGCGGGCCATCCTGATCGGTGTCAGCCTCGGCGCGGTCGCCCTCTCGTTCAAGATCATCTTCGGCGTGGAACGCTCCTATCTCGGCGGAGGCAAGGAATGAGTCTCGCCGACCGCATGTTGCGTATCGACCGGCGGATCATCTTTCTGGTGATCGGCCTCTGCACACTGCTGCCGCTGCTGTTCCCGGTGGGCCTGCCGATCAAGATTTCTTCAGAAGTGCGCGGCGTCTACGATTACATCGAGGGCCTGCCCGAAGGATCGGTGTTTCTCTTGTCGCTGGATTTTGATCCCGCCTCCAAACCGGAGCTCTATCCGCAGGCCATCGCCATTCTGCGCCACGCCTTCAAAAAGAATCTGCGGGTCGTGGGCATGACGCTCTGGGTGTCCGGCACCGGCCTGGCCGATCAAATCCTCTCGCAAACAGCTAAGGAAGCGGGCAAGGAAAACGGGAAGGACTACGTGTTCCTCGGCTGGAGCCCGGGCGGCAGTGCTGTCATCCTGAACATGGGGCAGGATCTCTACAACGCCTTCCCGGCGGACTACGGCGGCAAGGCGACCAAAGGCCTGCCGGTTCTGGCCGGCGTGCAGAACCTGCGCGACGTGACCTATGCCGTCAGCCTGGGCGCGGGCAACCCCGGCGTCGAGGCCTGGTACGTCTTCGGCAAAGACAAATACAAGTTCGAACTCGGCGGCGGCTGCACAGGCGTGATCGCGCCAGGCCTCTATCCGCTATTGCGCAGCGGCCAGATCAACGGCTTGATCGGCGGCCTGCGCGGGGCGGCAGAATATGAGACCCTGATCGGCCAAAAAGGAAAAGCGGTCGCCGGCATGGATGCCCAATCGGCCACCCACCTGGCCATCATCGTGCTCGTCGCCATCTGTAACATCTTTTACTTCTCCCTGCGGCGGCAGCAGCGCCGGCAGGACGGGTTAGGATCGTAGCCACGATGGATCTCTCATTTACCGTCATACTCGGCGCCTGGATTGCCACGGGGTTGACCCTCTTCATCCTGTCATTCCTCTACGAGGACAACCCGCTGTTCAAACTCGCCGAACATCTCTACGTCGGCGTGTCGCTCGGGTATACCATTGTCAAAACCTATGACACGGTGGTGATGACACTCATCGTGCGCCCCATCCTCGAGAAGGGGGAATGGTCGCTGCTGATTCCCGTGGGCATCGGCATGCTCATGCTGACGCGCTATGTGCCGAAAGCCGCCTGGCTGTCGCGGTATGCCTTTGCATTCATCGTCGGCGTCGGGGCGGGGCTGGCCATTCCGCGCACCATTTCGTCATTTATCCTGAAACAGATGGAAGACACGGTTCGGCCGCTCCTGGGCGTCGCTCCCGGCGGCGGAGTTACGTTCGACTATTCGCTGCTGAATCCTGCCAGCCATCTGAACGGCATCATCATCCTGATCGGCGTGGTCTCGGTCTTGTTTTATTTCTTCTTCTCGGTGGAACATTCCGGGCCGGGCAAGGCCGTCGCGCGCGCCGGCATCTTGTTCCTGATGATCTCCTTCGGCGCCGCCTTCGGTTATACCGTCATGGCTCGTATGTCGCTCCTGATCGGGCGATTGACCGACCTGATCGAATTCTCCGACGCCTCCTACGGTCGCCCCACGCTCTGGCTCTTCCTGCTCACCGTCGCCACACTGATTGCCCTGAGCCGTCGCGGCAGCACGCACCCGCCGAACCAATAACTCGACACTCTCTACTGGCACGGACATCTTCTGTCGCAGAGTTTTCGGGATCTTCAAAAAGCCCGTCCGGCAAGGCCACAGCGAATGGGCGCTGAAGCGAACCCTCCGCGGTAGGTTGCGGTATTGAATGACGCCAATACACGGCCGGCAGTCTTTTTCCGCGACCTGTTAAGGCTGTTGCGCCCGAGAAGTTTGCTCCGTTAGAATGCGCCTCATTATGGAATCAACACCGACCATGACCGCCAAAGATCCCAAGCAATATCCGCTGCTCCGCAACCTCCAGTTCTCGCCGATCAAGGAAGGGGAGGAGCAGTTCATCGTGCTCTGGGATCCCACGGGCCTGAGCAAGGAACGGTTGGTTCTGCCGCTGAATTATTTCTTCATCGTGCAGCACCTCGACGGGGAACATAGCGTCCAGGACATCGGCGCCATCTACCTGAAGCGCTTCGGCGAGTTCCTCATGCCGAACAAGGTCGAGCAATTGCTGGCGGATCTGGACACGAAATTGTTCCTGGAAGGGGAGCGCACCGAGCAGGCCAAGCAACAGGCGTTGACCGCGTACCGGCAGGCGCCTTCCCGGCTGTCGCAGTTTGCCGGCCGCAGCTATGAAGCCGACCCCGCCAAACTTCGCGCACAGATCAATGGCTTCTTCGTCTCGAAGGAAGGGCCGGAGGTCAAGGCCTCCGAACACAAGGGCAAACTCATCAAGGGACTCGTCGCGCCCACCTACGAACTGAAACATGCCGGACCGATTTATGCCTGGGCCTATAAGGAACTCCAGGAGGCTCAGAAGCCGGACCTGTACGTACTCATCGGCACGGCCTACTCAGGGTTAGAACAACCGATAGCCGTGACGGACAAAGATTTCGAAACACCATTGGGGCTCGTCAAGGTCGAACGCAGCGTCACCGATCGCCTGCGCGAGCAGATTCCTTCCGCCTTCACCGACGAATTGGCACATCACAATGAACATGCATTGGAATTTCAGCTGCCGTTCCTGCAGGAGAGTCTCGGCCAGGACCGGGCGTATACGATTGTTCCGATCCTCACGTCGTTTTCGGCGGACAGTGTGCGCGATCCGCAGATCCGGCAGCAGGTCGAGACGTTTCTTCAGGCCTTGAAGGACGCTCTCCTCGCCACCGGAAAGACCTACTGCGTGGTGGTAGGCGCCGAACTGGCCCACATAGGCATGCGCTACGGCGACTCGGCGCCGCCGACGGATTTCTCGTTCCACCGCTGCATGCAGACCGATCTCGAGATGCTCAAGCATGTCGAGAACCGCGACCCGGAAGAATTCGCCAAGTTCATTCAGAAGGAAAACGATCAGCGCCGTATTTCCGGCTTCTCGCCGATCTACTCGCTGCTGCGTTTGATTCAGGCGGAAACGGGGCAGGTGTTGCGGTACGACCGTGGGATTACGGATCAGTATAATTCGACGGTGACCTATGCCAGCATGGCCTTCTTCTAGGGCAGGCTGCTGAAAAAGCCCGCCACCTGCGTTCTCAGCTCGACAAAATCCTCAACGTAGCCAGAGGCTACGCCTCCGGTTTTCTCTCCGCCTGCGGCCTCGGCAGACGGCTTTTTGAGCAACCTGCCTCGCACCACCACAAAGACCTTGGATTCAGAAGGCCATGCTAAACTTAAGGCATGGTTGATCGAATCACAGGCGAAACCCCATATTTCCTTTCCCGATGACGCTTGAGGAAAAAGACAAACGAGCCACTCGTGGATTCCTAAGATCTATCGCGATCTTCATTGCCCTGTTCATCCTTTTCACCGCCATACCGTGGATAGTCTTCTATCTTCGTCCACCCCTACTTTTCTCGAACATTTTATTTCTAGGATTGGCTTGGCAGTCCAGCGCCTTACTTCTATTAGGTTTACCTTTCACGACTGCATGCTTCTGGTGCAGCATTGCCTTTGTGTTTGGCTACTACACCAAAGGACTTCATTGGCTATTCGTCTCTGCACTCGTTCTACCCACTGTTTTAGCTCTCGAATTCCTCATAGTCCTCACCCGCGACCTGCTAGGGATCCCCTTCTATCTGGATCTCCCATAAAAATACTTCCGCATGAGTGGGAACGGATTTTTGCGTACCTCCTAGAAGCAGAACAGAGTATTCAGGCGTGAAAACTCGGGGAATACGCTTTACAGAAGAGACTACAGGCTGTTCAGAAAGGTCGTCCAGCAAGGCCGCAGGGAGCACGGCGACTGAGGAGGTACAAACCAAACTTCGTTTGACCCGTTCGCTGCGTGAAATATTCCTGGCGAACGGATAAACCCCACCAGTAGACCCATTTTCATACTTGTACGTCGCAGGGAGCACGGCGACTGAGAACGCCGCTGGGCGGACTTTGTGAGAGCAGCTTGCTAGTAGACGGGGGCTCCGCCGGCCGGATCAGTATATCTAGTCGGTGTCGTATAGCGATCCCAGGTGGTAACGGCGCCCTGTTCGAAATACACGCGAAAAGCGCTGGTGACACAGGCATTGCGTCCGATCGGCGGGTAGAGCCAGACCGTCACCACACGCCCCTCATCCGTCACGTCCTTCTTACACACGGGGGAACCCATCGCGAGGTACACTTGATCCTCCGTCATGCCGCGAAGGATGTTGCCTTTATCGATCGCCCAACGCACCCCCTCCGGATAAGAAGGATATTGCTCTGTCATGAGGCGTTGCCGATGACCGTCGCAGGCCGACATGACGCTGGCGAGCAGAAGCAGGCCGAGACAAAAGCTGTGTACTAGCAACCGACCGGGCAAAGGGAGGGGTAACGTCACAATGGATCAAACCCGTTTGGAGATTTGTTGACGCGGGGTTTCACTCGCGGGCCCACGAACGGCTATTCCTTGACCGTCACCTTCATGCGGATCGGTTCCAGCGGATTGTCGCGTTCGTCGCGGGGCATCTTTGCGATCATGTCGATGACTTCGATGCCGCGGATAATCTCGCCGAAGATCGAATAGCGTCGATCCAGCCCGCCGTTGTCCTGCAGCGAGATAAAAAATTGCGAGCCGTTGTCGTTGAAGTCGCGGGTGCTGTTGCCGTCGCGCGGCATCTTCGCCATGGAGATGGCGCCGCGTTTATGGGGCCGGTCGTTCGTTTCGGGATTGAGGAAATAGCCGGGACCACCCGTGCCGTGCGACATGCGATCGGGCGTTTTGCTCAGCGGGTCGCCGCCTTGAATGATAAAGCCCGGTACCACACGATGAAAGGTGGTGTCGTCGTAAAAGCCCATCTTCGCCAGGTTGATGAAATTCTCCACATGGCGCGGCGCATCGTCCGGGTAGAAGCGAATCCGGATTTCGCCGAACGGAGTGGAGATCGTGGCACGCGGATCTTTTTTCTGAAATTGCATGGTCATGGCACAAATGTAACAGGCCGGCGATTCCATCGGCAAGAGGGCGGCGCGCGTGATTTCTTTAGAAGAACGGCGTATTCTGTGCCGGAATCGGTGGACCACGGACGACTGAGCTCGTCGGATTGTGACGATTAAGGGAATAGACGGCCGTCCAGCCCTGAAAGGGAAATGCGATGACTGATCAAGCCGTGCTCAATGTCGATCTGGCGGATGTCTGGGAAGAGCGGGGCCGGAAGAAATTTATCCGGACCATCGCCTGGGGCGACGAAGTTACCATCCTAAAACAACTCAGCACCCACCTCGAAGTCGGCATCACCGTCTTTCGACAGAAACCAGACGGCAGCATCCTCCCGGAATCCATCACCGGATATATCGAACCAACCAAATCCTCCGGTATCAAAGTCGCCGATCTGGTCAGACCCCTCGCGGACAATCGGGTCTTGAAGGTCAACTTCGTCGACGTGCAGCAAGGCGACGGCTCGGTGATCGAGACGCCGGATGGAAAAGTCATCCTGATCGACGGGGGCGACAACCAGATGTTCGCGCGGTATCTGGCCGGGCGGTTTCGCGACACCAGCGCCCAGAACCCCAAAGACATCGAGTGCATCGTCGTCACGCACGGGGATGCAGATCATTTCGCCGGCCTCAGCGACATTCTCAAATCGGAAACCAACCAGGTCAAACGCAAGCGGCTCTTCATGCGGCCCAAACGCGTCTATCACAACGGCATCGTGAAACGTCCGACCAGCATGAACAACAAGGACGTGCCCGAGATCAAGCAACTGGGGGCCACCAAAACCGTCAACGGACAACTCTTCATTACCGGGCTGGAAGAGGATCTGCTCACCGTCGCGGACAGCGAAATGAACGAGCCGTTTCAGGAGTGGAAACAAACGCTCACCACCTACAACAGCCGGAACGCCCTGACCTTCCGGCGCCTGCAATTGGGTGACGACCAGGCCTTTGGGTTTTTCAACACCGGCGACTTGCGCATGGACGTGCTCGGTCCCATGACCACAGACGTAGGTGGAAAACCCGCGCTACGGTTCCTGGGTGAGCCGCCCAAGGGACCACGCATCGGACATGACTCGTTGAACGACAGCGACGAAGGCTTCACCGGCCATTCCGCCTCCCACACCATCAACGGCCACTCGATCGTCCTTCGACTGAGCTACGGCGGATTCAGCTTTCTGTTCTCCGGCGATCTCAACGACGAAGCCAGCCGCTTCCTCGCGCGCGAACACAACAAGGGTACTCTCAACCTGCGATCGGAAGTGTTCAAGGTCCCGCATCACGGATCGGCCGATTTCTCCGGCGCATTCATTCAGACCGTGTCGCCGATCGTGAGCGTGGTGTCGAGCGGGGACGAAAATGCGCGCAAAGAGTATATCCATCCGCGCGCCACCCTCATGGGCGCGCTCGGTAAATGGTCGCGCGTGCCGGAGCCGCTCATCTTCGTTACCGAACTCGTGGCCTTTTTCCAAACCGAAGGCCCCTCCCGCCTGCAAGACGACAAAGCCGCCAAGAAGCGGGGGCCGTTCTTCGGCTTCAGTCGCACCGCCTATGGCCTCGTGAAAACCCGCACCGACGGCCACCGTCTCTTCGTGTACACCGACAGCGGCAACGTGCAGATGAAGGAGGCCTACGCCTACCAACTGGATTCGTCCGGCGTCCCCCAGCCAGCCGAGGTCAACCGCGCCTGACCGCTTCTCAAAAAACCTCTGCTGTGTGCCCCCGGATGTCACAGTCAGCGGCTACAGTAGGCGGTGACCGACTGAAGGGGAGGGAATGGCGATGCGAGCCTCAAGGCTTCCGACGATATTGATACTTCTGGCGTCGGCCTCAGCAGCCTGGGCAGAACAGGGGTTCGACGAGAAGTATCCACGCGACTTCAAAATTTTCAATCCCATCAACCAGTATCAACCTGCCAACCCGTTGAATCCCGCCAATGCCTACAGTCCGGACAATCCGTTCAATCCTGTGAACCAGTAGGACCCCAACAACCCCGCCAATCCCATCAGCCGATTCAACCCGATCAATAGATACAATCCCAATACGCCCTTTGCGCCGTTGGATAGAAGATAGGATGTAGGCGGTGAAGTTCCTTAGGCACTGACCAGCCGTTCTAGCCGGTAAAAACGCGGGTGATTATAAGACGGGGAACGGGTATTCTGCGGCGGCGATCGGGTACATATTAAATTCCAACAGGAGAAGAAATAGTGAAACCGGAATAATCCTTCTCAAGCACATTTCGGTCGTACTTGAAAACTGCCGGCTTTTCTCAAAGCCGCTCGCGAGTGAACTCTGCTATGAGGCTCTCGCACCAAACCGAATACTTCCCCCAAAACCTCAAGGGGACATTGTCTATGTCCGGGGATTACACAAAACTCGCGCGACACCGTAACGCCGGTATCCTACTGGCTTTCACGATGTGGATGCTGGGCGGAATCGGGCTTCTGTCGGAAGCATACGGCCGTACGGATACAGTCACTGCCATGCCGGAACATTCCGCGTCGGTGTTTCACGAATTGGCACGACGCGACATTGCGGATGGAGCGTTGATGAACGCTTTCGACGAACAGCTTGATGTCGCCAAGCTCGGCCAGATGCTTCAAACAAAAGTGGGCCTCGCGAATACGTTGACCGCGTTCGAGTTCGAAAGCATCAAGCGATCCATGCTGCAGGCGTTGAAACATATGCTAATCGATCTGGCGCCGCCAGGATTCTTGGAGACCCGCTTGGCCGAACACTATGAAGCTTGCTTCAGTAAGAGTGAAGCGCAGCAGATCATCGACAGCCAAGATGAGGCAAAGGATCCACCAGAAAGAGCGAGATGGCACGCCGCTCGTTTGACATTCTGGGAGGATGCGGGTCAAGACCTCACAACCGAGGCCCGATCTTGGTCGCAAAGCTTTCAAATCCCAAGCGGAGCCATGCTCCCCACTCTGGTGCCGGGCGATCATATCCTTGTCAACAAGCGGGCTTACTGGGATACCACGCCGCAACGTGGTGACGTTGTCGTGTTCAGATTTCCTGAGAACGAAGCAAAACTTTTCGTGAAACGAATCATCGGAATTCCTGGTGATGTCGTGGAAGTGCGTGATCAATCGATTTATTTGAATGGTGCACCTTTTCCCGAGACGTGCATTCAGCATACCGACAAAAACATACTGGCGGACAACCCGCGAGACAATGTGCGAGCCACGACCGTTCCGCCCAACTCATACTTTGTGCTCGGTGACAATCGTGAAAGCAGTCTGGATAGCAGATTCTGGGGCTATGTCGCTAAAGACAAGATCCTCGGTAAAGCCGAATCCATATACTTCTCTATAGATCGACCATCACTGACCATCCGTTGGCAGCGATTGGGTTTGCCGGTCCGATAAAGCCCACGCTTCGCATTCGTCAACAAAGAACCAATTGTGCCCTCTTTCTTCTTCATCAGTCGGTTTCAACCCCTCACTCCCTCCGCGTTTCCTCCGGATCAACCTTCATCCACATGAGCCCACCAAAGAGCGCGATGCCGGCGGCGAACAGGAGCGACGCAGTCCAACCCCAGTGCTCGGCGAGCCAGGGCGTGAGGCTCGGCGAGATCACGCCGCCGATGTTCGCGCCGGTGTTCATCACGCCCGACAAGGTGCCCGCATGGGTCTTGGAGAGATCGGTCGTCACGCTCCAATAGGCGCAAATGGCAATCGCAACTGTTCTGGAGTCTATTCTGAAACTAACCGAGATCCATCACTTCTTTGATGGCCTGAGTTATGGCTCTGAGCTGGATCGCGGTGAGGCGGGTTAACGGTCCGTCGATCAATCGTTGGTTGTCGATCGCGCGAAGTTGATCCAACAACAAATCGGAATCCTTCCGAAGTTTGCCCTGGGCAGTAATTCTGAGACGGAGGGGTTCCGCGTCGTCGATGAGCTGGGTGGTGAGAGGAATGACCAGGGTGGAGGGATGTCCGGCATCAAGTAACGCTTGGGCCTGAATAATAAGCACCGGCCTGGTCTTTCCCGGCTCCGTCCCACGGCGAGGATTCAGGTCGGCGAGCCAAATCTCACCGCGCTTACGCATGAACATCTGTCTCAATGGCATCAAACTCCGCGTTGATGCGCATACTTTCTCCTCGCACCTTGTGTGAGGCCTGAGTGAGTCGATCGGCACGAAGCTGTCGCTCGGTTTCGCGGTTCATGCGTTCCAATGACTGTCGTATATACGCCGCCCTCGATACATGGAGTGATTCGGCGTAACGCGTACAGCGTTTAAGTAATTCGTCCGGCAATGTCACGGTAATGGTACTCATTGATACCTTTCTTTACTATTATATTATGATATCGATTTATACTATACCAGAGGATTAACGACGAGGCAAACCGAAGCGTATCTGCACACTACTCATGGCTCAGAGTGCTCCTACTCACAGTCCCTCAGCGTTTCCTCCGGATCCACCTTCATCCACATGAGCCCGCCAAAGAGCGCGATGCCGGCGGCGAACAGGAGCGAGGCAGTCCAGCCCCAGTGGTCGGCGAGCCAGGGCGTGAGGCTCGGCGAAATCACGCCGCCGATGTTCGCGCCGGTGTTCATCACGCCCGACAGGGTGCCCGCGTGGGTCTTGGAGAGATCGGTGGTCACGCTCCAATAGGCGCCGACAGTGAAATAGAGCCAGCCGGCACCGAGCGAGAGACACACGATCGCTAAAGTCTGCGACTCGACCCAAGCACCAACGGCAATAAGTCCACCGGCCAGCCCCATGCCAATCATGCCGATCGAGAGCCGCGCTGTTTTCAAGCCGAGCGTCGGCACCAGCCGATCCGTGATCCAGCCTCCCAACGGACAGAACACTAGAATCGCCAGGAACGGTCCGGCTGCCAACCAACCTCCACGCAGCAGGTCGATTCCACGCACGTTTACGAGGTAGAGGTAAAACCAGGACATATAAATGTAGGCCACGTATCCGAGGCAGGCATAACTCGCGACCAACCACCAGAGCGACCTAGAATGGAGGATCTGCCCCCACGGGATCGGCGGCGAGATTATTTCTGCTTTAGTCCCCCCGCCGCTCCGCCGATTGTGCGAGCACAGGAGCCACAACAACGCCACAACAAGACCCACCAGCGCCGAGAGATAAAATACCGATTGCCAGTGATAGTTCACCATGACCCAGGAGGCGAGGGGAGGGGTGATCGCCGCGCCGACACCGATGCCGCCGATGGCAATGCCGATGCCGAGGCCTCGTTGGCCAGGCGGCATCCAATCGGCCACGGCTCGATTGAAATTCGGTAGCGCGACCGCTTCACCCACGCCGAGAAAAAACCGCACGATCACCAGCGCACCCACAACGCCGACCAGGGTGGCCAGCGGTAAGGTCGCGACGAGCGCGGTCAGAGCCGTAAACAGCGACCACCAGACCAGGGCACAGGCCAACACGAGACGCGCGCCCCAGCGATCACCGAGCCTGCCGCCGGGAATCTGGCAGAGTGCATAGCCGAACACGAACGCGGAAAAGATGTAGCCCATGTCCTGATCGGTCAGGCCGTAGGCCGGCATCATCTGCCGCGCCGTGACGGAGATGTTGACGCGGTCCATGTATGTGACTGCGCTAATCGCGAACAGCAGGGCGAGAATACCCCAGCGCGGTTGTGTCGTTGATGTGTCAGGCTCCACTCGTGATTCTCCCAGTGTCCCGCCAACCGGCGGGCGGCGCATTATAGACTGAAATCATCGCAACAACGACGTCTCGAGTCGCTCGTGAACCGCATTTCCGTCTCCCCGCGGATTCGCATGAGCCGTCACGAAATGCGCATGCGAAACAACGCAGTGTATGGATTTCCCTCGCATGCATCCAGTACACTGCGTTGTTGCTCTACTTAGAGGAGGATCAGTGAGGGTTCGTCCCCGCACCGTGGTGTTGTCACTGCTCGGCCTCGTGGTCGTGGGTGTGCTGCTTCTCCTCTATTCGCGCGAGTTGTTCGGCGTCGATATCCTCAAGAATTTCTTTCTCCAGCAACTCGAAACCAGCCTGCGCCGCAAGATCGAAGTCGATCGCATCAAACTCGTCGTGTTGCCCAGCATTCGCCTGGAACTCACCAACGTCGGCATTTACGGCCACGACGACCCGACTCACGTCGTCTTCTCCGCCAAAGAAATCGACATTGTCCTGCGGCTCCTGCCTCTGCTGAGGAAGCAGGTGGTGGCCAAACGCATCTTCCTCGACGAACCGACCGTCACGCTGATTCGCAACCGCTCAGGCCATTGGAATGTGCTGGCCGGATTGCCCTCGGCGGCCAAGGACGAATCGGCCTATCAGATGTTCAGCCGCCTCCTGCAGATCCGTGAAGCCACCATCCAGAAGGGACACATCACCGTCACGGACGAGGCCCGGCCAGACGGTGTGCGCACCACCAAACTGGAATCGGTCGAGATGGCGCTGAAGGTCTATCCGGGGAAGGCCCAGGGCGACTTGCATATCTCCGCCGCACTACCGGCCGAAGGAGCGCCCTCGTCGTTTTCTCTGACCGGCACCATCGGCTTGAGCGAATCCTCGTCGTCGCTGGCGGCGGAAGAACCGTACTCCGTCCATCCGGCCTTTCAATTTGACGGGGAGATCGACACCACCAACCTGCGCCTGCGTGAAGCCGCCGACTTTTTCGGGCCCCGGCCGGTTCCCCCGCAACTGCAAGGCGGCGCCAGTCTGGAGAGCCGCATCCGCGTCGCGCCCGGCGTGGCCGGGTATGATGTGGTGCTCACCGAAATCGCAGCGCATATCGATGATCTCGCCGTCACGGGCAAGGCCAACCTGGCGGGACTGCTGACCTCGCAACCGACCTTCTCCATCACCTTTGCGGCGCCTTCGATCGACCTCCGCCAACTCTTCACACGGATTCCCGCGCAGTGGATTCACGCCCAATTGCCGGGCATCGTCGAAAAGCGCCAATTGGGCGGGACGGTCGAAATCCTCTCCGCCACCCTGACCGGCGCCACGGCGCCCAGCCCGCAGCTGTCCCTGACGGGAGATTTCCGGATTGAGAAAGGCATGGCGCTGATCGGAAACGATCTGGTACCCACGCAAGACCTAGCCGCCACCGTGTCCGTGGAGCCGGGGCGCATCCGGGTCGGGAAAGTGACCGGCGCCTACGGCACGCTGCAAATCACCGACGGCAAGGCCGTGGTCTCGTTCCTCGACGACGGTCCCTGGATGGAGCTGGACATCAGCGGCAACATGACCGCCGCAGACCTCGTAAAGTTTTTGACTAAGACTATCCGCGCCGACAAGCTGACCTCGCTGCTCGCACAGTCGCGCGAGATCGAGGGGCAGACCCATCCGACGTTCCGTCTAGTCGGTCCACTAGATAAACCGGAAGGCATCACCTTCGCCGGCGGGGAGGTGCTGGCCGAGCAGGTCAGCCTTATGAATCCCTCGCTGCCGCAACGGCTCACGGCAATGCGCGGGCGTATCGTCTTCTCGCAAACCGGCGGCGCGCAATTCGATCAGGTCACGGCTAACGTCGGGGAAGCGCAGCTGCAGTTCAACGGAATGATCAGCGGCGGCACGCCGAGCGTCTTCCAGGATTTCGTCATCCGCGCGAAGGGCAGCGCCTCCCAGCTCCGGCAGATGGTCTCGGCGGGAACCTTCCCCGATGACCTGCTCTACGGCATGGTCAACGCCAGGGTGCAGTTGTCTGGTCCCTCCGGCGCGCCGCATCTGCGCGGAGAGATCGGCCTGAACGAAGCCAAACTCGTGCTCCCGACCCTGGGCGAAAAACCGCTGGGCTCTCCAGCATCCCTGGAACTCGATGCCGACGTGACACGCGGGGTGGGCCTGGTAATTTCGCGCCTCGAACTCGTGGTGCCGCCGTTACGCCTGCCGCTGAAAGGACGAGTCATCCTCGGCGACCAGTTCTCGATCGACGCCTCCCTCGCCACAGGTACGGTGTCGGTCTCCAGCCTGCCGGATTGGGTGTACCGCAGCGGGTTCGAAGCGGGCAATCTCGAAGTCTCCATGGACGTGAAGGGCACGGATGCCGAGTGGAAAAACTGGCGCACCGGCGGGTGGCTGGCCCTCACCAACGGCCTGATGACGCTCAAGGGCGTGGATGGCGCGGTGGAAGACATCTACCTTCGCTTGAAGTTTTCCAAAAACATCGCCGACATCAAGCAGCTCTCCTTCCGCATCAAGGACAGTGATGTGAGTCTGTCAGGAGCCTTGAAGAATTGGACGACCAAGCCGGTCATCGCGGTCAAGATCGAGTCGGCGCAGATGGACCTGGACCTGCTCATCCCGAAAGGCCACCGATCACCGATTCGGGAATTTCTCGAAACCCTGGCCTCGACCAGTCAGGTCAGCGCCACGGCCACGATCGAAAAAGGCCTCTACAAACATCTGCGTTTCGGCGGGTTGTCCGGGCGATTGACCATTCAAGACGGCATGCTGGATCTCGACCGGGTTGTCGCGCAATCGGGAACAGGCCATGCGGCGGGGAGAATGGTGGTGCGGCTTCCGAAGGGGGAGCCGGCCGAAACGGAAAGCTCGGTCCGCATGACCGGCATTCCCGTCGAGGCCCTGTTGCCGTTACTGGGTGCGCAGGATCAACCGGTGACGGGTGATATGAAACTCACCGGGGCGCTACGGGGGCACGGACGCAATCCCCATGGCCTGCTGCCAACGTTGAACGGCAAAGTGGAAATGGTTCTGCAGGACGGACGCATTCTCAAAACGGAGAAACGCGCCATTTGGAAAATCCTCTCCATCTTGAACCTGCCGGCAGTGCTGCAAGGCAAGGTGGATCTGGAAAAGGAAGGGTTGCAGTACAACCGCGCGAGCGCCACTCTGACGGTGCAGAACGGGCTCGTGAAAACGCAGAACATCATTCTGGATAGTCCGGTGTTGAAGATTTCGGCCGTGGGCACCTATGACATGCCCACCGATCAACTCGACATGATTTGGGCCGTCAGCCCCTTCGGGTCCTACTCGCAGTTCTTGAAATCCATTCCGCTTTTCGGCCGGCTGGTGGCGGGCGATCGCAAAGGGCTGGCTACGGCGCTATTCCAGGTCAAGGGCCCGATCGACGATCCGCAGGTCACCTACATGCCGATGAAGTCCTTCACCACCGGATTGACCGGCGTCGCGCAACTCGCTTTTGATCTACTCAAGAACACCGTTATGTTGCCGATCGACATTCTTTCCCCGCAGGAGGAGAAGGAACCGCTGTTCGATCCGTCGCTGGAAATCCAGACGCCACCGTCCGCGCCGCCGCCTGTTGAGATGCCGGCTGCGCCGGCGCCGGCCACGCCTTGACCACCTCAGGACCGCGTGATAGCATCCGAATCATCTGATTGCATCGACCTCATGAGCCATTCCACCGAGCACCACAGCAGTCCCGACCGCAGCGCGACGCTCTTCATCGCCGCCAGCGAAACCGACTCGAATCTCTACTATGCCACGCGGTTCATCGCGCCCGATCCCTTCATCTATCTCGAAGTGAAGGGCGAGCGGCTCATGGTCATGAGCGACCTGGAAGTCGACCGGGCGCGTCACCAGGCCACCATCGATCGCGTCTTGTCCTATTCGGAATTAGAGCGGCGCGCGAAATCGCAGGGCGTGAAAGATCCCGGCACGATCGATATCATCCATCTGGTGTTGCAGGATGCCGGGCTCAACGAGATCCTGGTGCCCTCGACCTTTCCCTTTCTCCACGCCCAACGGCTACAGGAATTGGGATACCGGCTGCGCACCAAGCGCGAACCGTTTTATGAACGCCGCGTGGTGAAGTCGGACGAAGAAGTCCGGGCTATCGAGGCCGCCCAGCGCGCAACCGAAAAGGCCGTGGCAGCCGCGCACCAGAGCCTCCGCCGCGCCGAGATTCGCGACAACGTGTTGTGGCTCGACGGGGAGATTCTCACTTCGGAGCGCGTGAAGAAGCTGATCAACGTGGCCCTGATGGAATGTGATTGCGTGGCGCAACACACCATCGTGGCGGGCGGGGAGCAGGCCTGTGATCCCCACGATGAAGGCAGTGGTCCGCTCCCGGCGCATCGCAGCATCATTTTCGACGTCTTCCCGCGCTCGGCCGACTCCCGCTACTTTGCCGACATGTCCCGCACGGTGGTGCGCGGCCGGCCCTCGCCGGAGCTCAAAAAACTTTATCAGACGGTCAAAGATGCGCAGGAAGAAGCCATCACCAAGATTCGCGACGGCGCCGACGGGGCGGTGATTCATCAAGGCATTTGCGATCGATTCGAAAAAGCCGGCTACAAGACCGGTCCGGTCAACGGCCGCATGCAGGGATACTTTCACGGCACGGGGCATGGCGTGGGGCTGGATATTCATGAAGCGCCTCGCATCAGCCGGACTGGCTCGTTGCTGCAGGAAGGGCATGTCGTCACCGTCGAACCGGGGTTGTACTATCCGGGCCTCGGCGCGGTGCGCATCGAAGACATGGTGCTCGTGACCGAGGACGGGTGTCGCAATCTCACGAACTATCCCAAAGTGTTCGAGCTCGATACCTGACCGCAACTTCTGGATTTCAATGTTGAGTGATGAGTGTCTGGATGTCGAATGACCTCGAGTTTTCTTACGCAGCACTCAGGCCTCAACAGTAACGCTTCGTTTGTGTCACGCCTCTCGAATCTATGCGCCTGACCTTCACTATCCAGCGCTTCAATCCCGAAACCGACCAGCACCCGCACCAGGAAGAGTACCGCCTCGACATCGGACGGGGCATGACCGTGCTCGAAGCCTTGATCCGCATCAAGAACGAACTCGACGGCCGTCTGGCGCTACGCTACTCCTGCCGCTCGGCCATTTGCGGATCCTGCGCCATGCATATCAACGGCACGGAAAAGCTGGCTTGCCGCACCTCCATCCGCAAGGAACTGGAACGCCACGGCAAAATTACCATCGAACCCTTGCCGAACCTTCCGGTCATCAAGGATCTGGTCGTCGATATGTCTCCGTTCTGGGAGAAGATCCGATCCGTCACTCCCTGGCTGACTCCCATTACACATCCGACCAAACGGTACGGATCGTCCGGACAACTGCGGCTGCTGCCGGAGACCTATAACTTTCACAATGTGGATGCCTGCATCATGTGCGGGGCCTGTGTGGCCGCCTGCACGTCGCATGAAGTCTCACGGGGGTTTCTCGGCCCGGCGGCGCTGGCGAAGGCCGCTCGATTCGTCGCGGATCCGCGCGAACCGGCCGACGCCAAACAGGTGCGCCTGACCGCACTCCAGGAAGCCGACGGTATTTGGGATTGCACCCGCTGCAACATGTGCGTGCAGGTCTGCCCGAAAGATGTTCAGCCGATGGAGGCCATCATTCGATTGCGCCGCTCTTCGCTGCGGCACGGCCTGACCACGGCTGAAGGTGCGCGGCATATTACCGCCTTTGTCGACCTCGTCCGGCAGGAGGGACGCTTGAACGAGGCGCTCATGCCGCTGAAAGTGCTGGGCTTCAATGTGCAGCGCGTGCTCGATGTCATGCCCTTGGGTCTGCGCATGTTCTTCAAGGGCAAGGTTCCGTTGCCGTTCGGCCACACGATTCCCGGGATCGAGCAGGTGCGGGCGATCTTTGCCGCCGCGCGTCGCCGGGCTCCACGCGTCTGACGCCCATGTCGGGCACCTTTCGATTCCTCGACGACATCGCGATGGCCGACATGGCCTTCGAGGCCGAAGGGGATTCTCTTCCAGCGCTCTTCGACGCCGCGACAGAAGCTCTCATCCACAGCCTGGCCGATCCTGACTCCGTCGCCCAAAGCTGGCACCAGACGGTGGACTTGCAGGAACCGGACGTCGAGACGCTGCTCTTCGAGTGGTTGAATCGGCTCGTCTACCTCAAGGACGCGCAGGCCGTGGTCTTTCATCACGCGACCCTGGCGCTGACGGCGACACCCGATCACTCGACATGGCGTCTCCATGCCGAGCTGGTTGGAGCGCCCGTGGACCAGGCGACGCAGGATCTCCGATCCGATGTGAAAGGCGTCACCAAACATCTCTATGCGGTGACTCACGAAGGAAAGACCTGGCGAGCCAGGGTGGTCTTGGACATATGAAACTACAAACAGACATGCAGGTCGTCAAGATCAACGACTACCTCTGGGAAATTCCTGCCTCTGAGAAACCCGGCATGCTGGTACCCGCGAGAATCTATGCCAGCGCGGCGATTCTGGGAGCGATGGATCGCGGGGTCTTCGACCAGGTGACCAACGTAGCCTGCCTGCCCGGCATCCATCGTTACGCGCTCTGCATGCCGGACGGCCATTGGGGCTATGGCTTTCCCATCGGCGGCGTCGCGGCATTCAATCCTGAAGATGGTGTCATCTCTCCCGGCGGCGTGGGTTACGACATCAACTGCGGCATGCGGCTAATCCGCACCGACCTGTCGCTCGCCGAGGTGAAGCCGAAACTCGAAATGCTGATGACGGAGCTGTTTCGCCGCGTCCCGGCAGGCGTGGGATCCCGCGGGTTCGTGAATGTGAACCGCCGGGACTTCCGGGACGTCATGCGAAAAGGCGCGGGCTGGTGCATTGCCAACGGCTATGGGTGGGAAGAAGACTTGGAACGGATTGAAGAACGGGGTTGTCTCGCCGGAGCCGATACGGCATATGTCACCGACTATGCCATCGAACGCGGCATCAACCAGCTTGGCACCCTCGGATCGGGCAACCACTATCTGGAAGTGCAGGTCCTCTCCGACAAGGGCATCTTCGACCGTGACACCGCCGCCGCCATGGGACTCACCGGCCGCGACCAGGTGGTGGTCATGGTGCATTGCGGCTCGCGTGGATTCGGACATCAGGTCGCCAGCGACTATCTCAAAGTCTTCGAAAAGGCCATGCGCCGCTACGGCATTTCTGTCAAAGACCAGCAACTCGCTTGCGCGCCGTTTCGCTCGCCGGAAGGGCAGGAGTATTTTGGCGCCATGAATTGCGCCGCCAATACCGCATTTGCTAATCGCCAGGTCATCACCCATCAAATCCGCGAAGCCTTTGCCGCCGTCTTCGACACGACCCCCCACGCGCTCGGCATGCACGTGATTTACGATGTGGCCCACAACATCGCCAAGGTGGAACGGTACGGAGACGGGGAGTGGCTCGTCCATCGCAAAGGCGCCACGCGCGCCTTCAGACCGGGCAGTGCCGAACTGCCCGACTGCTATCGCGCCATCGGCCAGCCGGTGATTTGCGGCGGTTCGATGGAGACCGGCTCCTATCTGTTGGTCGGCACCGATCGGGCAATGCACGACACCTTCGGCTCGACGATGCACGGGTCCGGCCGCACCATGTCGCGCGCGCAAGCCAAACGCACGGTGCGCGGCGAGCAATTGGTGCGCGACATGAAACAACATGGCATTCTGGTGAAAGCCGTCTCCATGTCGGGGCTGGCTGAAGAAGCCGGATTTGCGTACAAGAACATTTCCGATGTGGTCAATACCGTGGACCAGGCGGGAATCACAAAAAAAGTGGCGGAACTCAAACCAATCGGCAATATAAAGGGCTAGCCGCGCATGCGATCAGTTATGCATGCCCAGACTTTCGGCAATGTTGAACGGAAGGCCGTTGACGCCGCGCAACCGGCACTGCCCCATGACGGACCAACGCAAACACCAACGTTTTGCTGTGCGATTCCAGAGCTCCTTCAGCTCGGTCAACCGGGTCGAGGGAGAGGGCAAGGTGGTCGATCTTTCACTACGCGGCTGCGGCGTCGTCAGCCAGACGGCCGTGCATCCCGGCACCACGCTCACCCTTCGCATCCAGGCACAGGATAACGAGACCGCACTGACCATCACGCAGGCCGTCGTGCGCTGGTGCCGCGACGGGCGCATCGGTATCGAGTTTCTCTCCCTGCAGCCGGACGAATGGACTCGTCTCCAAAGCATCGTCAAAGACCTTTCTCGCCAACCCTACGAACGACGTCACGACAACCAGGAAGATTCCGGCACCTGAACACCTTCCTGTTGAGGAGGATACCGCATGGCTGACGCGCGCGTTTCCGCATCGCGATTGCCTCGCACCTGGCTCCCGGCGCTGCTCATTAGTGTGATCGTCTCGGCGTTTTGCGCCTGCGCGCTGTACTACTTGCTGGCGCAACATGACCGCTCGCTGGTCACGCAACGCAATGCCTCGGCCGTCATGGCGGTGGAGTTCAGCGCGCGAGCTACCGCGCGAACCCTGGCCTGGTTCAGCGAGTCGCTCGGCACAGAAAATCTCGCCTCCGTCCAACAGACGCTGGAACAGCATGCCCAACAGGCGAATCTGCTCGCGGCCGCCGTCATTACCGAGGAGAACGTCATCGTGGCGGCAAGCAATCCCGCCGCCATCGGCACACAACTCCAGGACCCGGCGTGGCTGGCTGCGCGTCGGATGCAGGCCAGCGTCATTACTCCCGGGGTGGAAAATGGGAAGCCGGCCATGATTGTGGTCGAACCGTTCCGCCGAGACAATCGTATCGCCGGATGGATCCGACTCGCCGTTGCCACACCACCGATTGCAGCGACCCCGCGATCTGAAGATGATTTAGGCCTGGACGTCGCCCTGGTGATCGTACCACTGCTGCTGGTGATGGCCACGCTCATGATGGTCACCATGCGCGGCTTGATGAGCCGGGTTCGGGCGCTCCTTGCGAGCATTCTGATGGAAGCCCGGGAGCAGGCCGCACACCCGATCGCGGGGGCGGTGGAGACTACCGAAAGGGGCGGTCTTGCGTGAGCATTCGACCCAGAGGAATGAGGCTAAATCCGCATACCTTGACGTAGGAATTCCCCTAAGATCAGCACAGCCTCAACAAGTGCTATTTATCTGGCAGTTCTCCCAAAGTTTGATAGGCTGGTTTGAACAGACAACCGTGAGGCCGTCACAAGCCCACACCCTGCGGTCGGCAAGACAGTTACGTTCCCCTTCTATGCCAGTGAACCATCTTCCTGTGACACCAACACTATGAGTCAAGCGAATCCGAAGATTCTCATCGGCGACGACGACCCGCTGGCGCGGCTTTTCGTCAAAAACGCCTTGGAACCGGCCGGCATGGTTGTCATTGAGGCCACCGGCGGGAAGGACGTGCTGGCGAAGTTCGAGGGGATTGGGCCGGACCTCGTCATTCTCGATATCATGATGCCGGATATGGACGGGTATCTGACCTGTTCGCGCCTCCGTTCGCTTCCACGCGGGAAACGCGTTCCCATCCTGGTCCTCACGGGATTGGATGATGCGAATTCCATCGCCCAGGCCTACCAGCACGGTGCGACGGATTTCATCACCAAACCCGTCAACGCCACAATTCTCTGCCACCACGTCCGGTACATGCTCCGCACCAACAACGTGCTCCATGCGTTGATCCGGAGCGAATCCCGGTTGGAACTGGCCCAACGCATCGCGCGGATCGGCAACTGGGACTGGAATCCCAAGACGAACCGCTTCGCCATGTCGAACGAATTGTGCCGTCTGGTCGGCGTGCGTCCGCAGGATTTCGCCGGCACCTTCGAGGCGTTCCTCAATCTCGTGCACGCGGACGACCGGCCGATCGTCACCGGTGCGCTACAGAAACTCGTGGGTCAACATACTCCCTGCGATATCGACCACCGCATCGTCCTGCCGAACGGCACCGATTTCATCATTCATTTGCAGGCCGAGGGCGTGCGCGAAGAAGAGACGGACGAGATTACGGTCATCGGCACCGCCCAGGACATCACCGAGCGCAAACAGGCGGAACGGGCCATCCATCAACTGGCCTACTACGACAGTCTGACCGGTCTGGCCAATCGCGTCCTGTTCAAGGATCGATTGTCGAATGCCATTTCGTTTGCCGCACGCCACCAGCAACACCTGGCCACGCTGTTCATCGACTTGGATCGTTTTAAGATCATCAACGATACGCTGGGACACACGGTGGGTGATTTGTTGCTCACCCATGTCGCGGAACGTCTCAGCGATTCGGTTCGGCAGAGCGACTCGGTCAGCCGGCATGCCGACCATGAACCGATGCATGCCCTCGCCAGGCTCGGGGGCGACGAGTTCACGATTTTGCTGACGTCGCTGCCGCACCCGGAAGACGCGGGCAGGGTGGCCCGCCGGATTCTGGAGTCGCTGGCCCATCCGTTCAGCATCGACGGGCATGAAATATTCATTTCGGCCAGCATCGGCATTTCGATTTTTCCCTCGGATGGTTCTACCGTTGAAGCGCTCCTGAAGAACGCCGACACCGCGATGTACCATGCGAAGGAACAGGGCCGGAACAATTGCCAGTTTTATTCATCCGGACTGAACGCCGCCGCGGCCGAACGCCTGGACCTGGAGAACGAACTCCGCCGCGCACTGGAGCGGGAAGAGTTCGTGGTTTTTTACCAACCGAAGCTGAACATTCACTCGCGGAAAATTCTGGGCGCCGAGGCGTTGGTCCGCTGGAAACATCCGAAACGCGGTCTGGTGCCGCCGGGCGTTTTTCTGAACGCCGCGATCGACACCGGCCTGATTCGCTCCATGGACGAATGGGTGCTGCGTGAGGCCTGCCGCCAGGTGAAGGCTTGGGAAATGGCCGGCCTGCCTGCCATCACCATCTCCGCCAACGTCTCCAATTCTCTGTTCCACGGGCGTACGCTGCCTTCTACGGTGGCCGATGCGCTGCGGGACTCCGGACTGAATCCGTCGCAGCTCGAGCTGGAACTGACCGAGTCCATCGCGATGCGGGACGTCGAGGCGTCGGTCACCATGCTCGAAGGTCTGCGAACGATGGGTGTTCGCCTCTCGATCGACGACTTCGGAACCGGCTATTCCTCGCTGAGTTACCTGCAGCGGTTTCCGCTGAGCCGGTTAAAGATCGATCAATCCTTCGTGCGGGATCTGTTGACGAACGAAAACAACGTGAAGATCACCCGAGCGATCATCGCCATGGCCCACAGTCTGAACCTGTCGGTATTGGCGGAAGGCGTGGAAACGGAAGGGCAGCTCGCGCGGCTACGGGAAGAGGGCTGCGATGAAGTGCAGGGCTACCTGTTCAGCCGACCTGTCTGTGCCGAAGATTTTGAAAAGCTGCTCAGGGGCGATGCCGGTGCCCGTACAGCAGCGTAATGTTGATCCGCCGGTTGGTCAGGCCTTCCTTGAACGCAATGTCATCGGTTTCGTGAAACAGATCTGAGTTGAAGACGACGGCCCGATTCGCCCGGTAGGGAATCTTGATTTCCCGGGCCCCCTGGGATGTGAGCCATTCATAAATCCTGCCCCTGGCCTTGTCGCTATTGTAGGTTTTGAAGTCCCACTCCTTCGGCGCTTCCTTATCCCGTACCACCAGACCTCCGCTCTCAGGATTGAGATTCGCCTCGTCCGGTGTGATCCAGAAATTGACGTTCACGGCCGCGGCATCCGCATGAATATTCAAGCCGCGCCGGGCACTATCGTGTTTGAACGCCCAGGCCTGCGTGAGGCGATGCGTCCCAAAGATGCGCGGTAGCCGCCGGCGCAGCTCCTCGGCAATTTGCAGCAGCAGGGGAGAGGCAAATCCGTCGCCGAGAAACGCCCCGATGTACCCATTCTCATAGTCCTTCTTCCAGATCGTCGAGGTCCAGCAGAACTCCCGCAGGCGCCGCAGCGCCTCCTCCGATAGCAGCCCGTCGATATACGTCACCTCAGGCTGGGTCGCCAGATACCGGGTCTCGATTGCCGTGGTATCCAGATCGGCGGCGAGCGCTCCCTCTGCGATCGCTTCGCAAGGCGCGATATACAGCAATCGGTTGAATGAAGGCGCGATGGGCTGCAAGTCGGCAGGGGATAAGGCCACGCGGTTCGGCGAACTCGTGCCCGGCGCCGGTTCAAGTGTGGTGCTCAAACGCACCAGCGCCGCATGGTAGGCCCGCCATTCTTCTCCCAGCAACCCGCGATCAAATAGATCGCCGACCTGCTCGGCATCGTGTTTGAGGCGTGACCGGAAGACCGCGGTCTCGGTGACCGGGCGACCATGGGCATATTTCATCCGGGCCGTTTCTGAAAAGCACTGCAAGGCCTTGGGAATGTCCTCGCGCCAAATCCAGGCAATACCCAGGTTGTACAGGGCAGTGCCATAGCCCGGCACCAGTTGGAGCGCGCGCTCAAAACAGGAAATGGCCTCATCCAACCGTCCCTGTTCCAACAGCACCAAGCCTAAATTATTCTGTGCCTCGGCATGCGTCGGTTTCAACGCGATGGCTCGCCCGTACGCCTCGGCGGCCGCATCGAGCCGGCCCTGTTCTTTTAATACGACGCCAAGATTATTGTGCGCTTCGGCATGATCGGGATTGAGCGCCAGGACCTGTTCATAAATGGCTTGTGCCTCCGCAAGGCGGCCCAATTCTTTGTAGGCATTGCCGAGGTTCGTCCGTGGCTCGATGTAGCGAGGATTGAGTTCGATGGCCCGACTGTAGGCGTCCACCGCCTCGGCCAGGAGCCCGGCACGTTGAAGGACGACACCGTGATTGAAACAATAGACCGGATTGCGCGCATCGGCAGCCCGCGCCTGTGCAAGCCGCGTGAGCGCGTCTTTGAGATTGCCGCGCCGGTAGAGGAGGAGACCCAAACCGTGGAGGGCATCTGGCTGTGCGGGTAGGCGGGCTAACAGCTGGTGATAGCCGCGCTCGGCATCGTCCAGCCGGCCGGCCTGATGGTGTAACTGGGCCTCGCGCAGGAACGCCGCGGCAGCCGCCGCGCCTCCCGCATTTTTTCCGTGTAGTTTTTCGTCGCGGCGACGCTCCTCACGATTCATGTGCACCCCTCCAGCGATCGGAAGACCGGCCGATCGGGAGAGTATCGCACATCAGGTGTGAGGGTCAAAGAGCGCAGTGATGAGCGGGCGGAGGGTCAGGCAGCCTTGGCGCTGTCCTGCCGTTTGCGGCGTTGCCCCAGAATGTCCAGGGCTGCCACGCGATAGGCTTCGGCAAACGTGGGAAAGCTGAAGATGGTATCGATGAACCGGTCGATGGCCGCGCCATCCTGCAAGGCCATCTGCCCGAGGTGAATGAGTTCGGTCGCGTTTTCACCGACGATCTGCACGCCCAGCAGACGCTCGCCCGATGGATCCGCCACGAGTTTCAAGAGTCCGTCGCAGGCGCCTGTGATCTGCCCCTTGGCAATTTCCGTGAACGGAGCGCGGCCGACGATCGGACCGCGATAGCGAGCCCCGGCCTGTTCCTCGTCCAACCCGATGGAGGCGATTTCTGGAATGGTATAGATGCCGATGGGAACCTGGTTGGCCGATTCTCCGACCGGGAGCCCCAGCGCATGGCTCACCGCACGGCGGCCGTCTTCCATCGCCTGTGATGCCAACGCGGGAGGTCGCCCTAACATATCTCCAGCCGCAAAAATGTGTGGCACGGCAGTTTGCCCATGGTCATTGACGGGGAGATGCCCGTTTTCATCGAGCGACAATCCCGCCGCCTCGAGATTCAACTCCTCGACGTTCGGCTGCCGGCCCAGAGCGACGAGCATTTTTTCGCTCTTGACCGCCATCCCGTTCGCCAACCTGGCCACGACCGAGGACACGCCGTCCCAGGCCACCTCTGTGACCGTGTGGCCGGAGTAAAACCGGCCGCCCTGGCGCTCGATGCTGCGTTGAAACACGTCGACGATTTCCGCATCCATGAATGCCAGCGGGCGCTTGGCGCGATCGATGATGGTGACCTCTACTCCCAGCAATGCAAAGGTCGCCGCGTATTCGCAAGCAATGACGCCGCCGCCGAGGATCGTCAGAGAGCGGGGCAGGTAGATCATCGACAAAATCGAATCGCTATCCAACACATGTTCATGGTCGATGGGAATTTCGGGAACCGAACAGGGTCGCGATCCCGTCGCCAACACGATGGTCTCAGTCAGCAGGGTCTGGCAGGCGCCGTCGACGGTTTCCAGTTGTACTTCGTGGGGCGACAGCAGCCGCGCACGGCCGTGACGGTAGGTGACACCATTGCGCGAGAGTTGATCGGCCATATAACACTCGTGCGCTTTGATCACTTCGTCGAGACGATGGAGCAGGACGGACATGGGCACATCCAAACGCATCTTGCCCTCGAACACTTCACTGGAGCGTTTCAAATGCTCAAATTGCAGCGCCGTCTCACGCAACGTTTTGCTGGGGATGGTGCCCCGGTACACACAATTTCCGCCGATGCCTTGCTCCTGCTCGATCAGCACGACCTTCTTACCGGCCTTGGCTCCCTGAATGGCCGCCTTCTGGCCAGCCGGTCCGCTGCCGACCACGACAATGTCATAGGCATTGGCAGGCATCACAATGGCATCGCCTCCACAACGGCCTGCACCTTGTCCTTATGGGCCAGGAGGGCGTCGATATCTTTGGGGTAGAGGTTCAAGTCGGCAAACACGGAATGGTCTCGCACCGTGTCCTCATCGAACCCTTCGGGATCGAGAAAATGTTTGGCCAGCCGACCGGCTAGACAGGTCGTCATGCACTCCTGCTTGGCCGTTTTGGCATAGTGATAGTCCGCATGAAACCCGATCGATTCCACCACCGGCGGGGGAAGGCCCCATTCGTCGGCCACCAGCAGACCCACCTGGATGTAATACCCGTCGAGAAGTTGATGGAGGAGTTCCTTGCTGAGCGTCGTGCCCTGTTCCTTAGCCAGCGCGACCAGCGTTTGCAACACAACCGGCCGGCCGATGCCATGCAGGAGACCGCACAAGTAGGCACTCTCGACATTGAACCGGCGCATGCGCGCAATTTCTTTGGCGTAGGCTCCGCTGGCAAGCGAATAGTGCCACAGGCTCTTGACTTCACCATCCCATCCCGGCACTTTGAAGGCACTGCCTTTGATGGAGGCGGAAAAGGCCAGCTCGGACATCAGGTTCATTCCCAGCATGGAGACGGCGTGCTGGAGAGAAACGACGGGGTTGCGCGTCATATACGCAGGAGAATTGGCAATACGAATGACATGGGCGGCCAGGGCCTGATCCTGATGGATGAGCGCGGCCAGTTTGGCTGCCTCCGCATCCGGATCGTAGACCATGGCAAGAATGCGGGATGCCACCTGTGGCAAGAGCGGAAGCTCGATAGCACCCTTCCGGATTCGTTCGATCAGGAGCTGTTCCAGCGGGTCGCTTGAAGCCGGGTCGGGCATTTGTGGAAGTTCTGCAGCACTCATAGGGCTCACACCACAGCGAGGGGTTACGGATTTGTGTTCGTTGTAGATCCTTTTCGGTTCATATTGCCGAAAACCTTAACGGGCTCCGGAATGGCGACTGGGCACAGAACGTGCCAAATGTATCGACATTTCGGGGTCTTCCGGAATCCCGTGTCATTTAGCCCGCTGAACCAGAGAGGAGTACCCGCATGATCGTAGGGAAAATCCTGTTGTTTCTCTGTCTAACGAGCGCCCTGCTCGCCAGTAATCCCTGGACGGTCGCGGCCGGAGACCAATCACAACCGTCTACAACCGAGAAAGTCATACGGGATACCAAGGAAGCGGTCGAGTCCACGAAGCAGTACACGCTCCAGCAGAAGGACACCTTTCAAAAAACGATTCAAGCCGAGTTGGCCGAGATGCAGGTCAAGATCACCGAACTCCAGAAAAAAACCAGCGCCGCGTCGGTAGAAGCTAGAACGGAGATGCAAAAGGCCCTTCAGGATCTCGAACGGAAGAAAGAAGAGGCTCGAAAGCAGCTCGACGAAGTCAGCCACAGCACCAGTTCGGCCTGGAGCAAGCTGAAAGACAACATGAACGCCGCTGTTGAAGACCTCAAGAAAAGCTATAAGGAGACCGTTTCAAAACTTCCATAAACCGGACATCGCTCCTCCTTCACTCTCACTCCTGCCGCACAGAGTAATACTGGAGTAATGAATGGCGCTGTGAGCTGTTCATGGAGGGGGCAAATACGCTATGTTGACAGGGACAGGACGGACAACCAGACGACGAGACCTATGCCGCTAAAATTTGCCCTCTATCCCGGTTGCGCCGCCAAAGGCGCCACGCCCGAACTCTACCAATCCACCATGGCCATCGTCGGTCGACTGGGTATCGAGGTCGTCGAACTCGCCGCCTCGTCTTGTTGCGGAGCCGGCGTCATCGGGGAAGCAGACCCGGACCTGGCCCTCGCTTTAAACGCCCGCACCTTCGCTCAGGCCGAGCGGATGGGGCTGGACGTGATGACCATCTGCGGCACCTGTCAGGGCGTGATGAGCGCGGCCAATCGACGCCTGAAAAGCGAACCGGGAACACTTGAGCGGGTGAATAAGATTCTCGCGCAAGACGGCATCACTTATGGCGGCGGCGTGCAAGTGAAACATCTCCTCTGGATCGCCGTCCGGGATCTCGGGCTGACCCGCGTCGCGGAAACAGTCCAGTCACCGTTTCGTAACTTTCGCATCGCCCCGTTCTACGGCTGCTACATGCTGCGCCCATCCTGGGAGCTGGGGTTCGATGATCCGGAAAATCCCAGTTCGTTGGAAAAAATCATCCGTGCCGTCGGCGGGGAGCCAGTCGCCTATGCCGGACGGACGAAGTGTTGCGGCTTCCCCATCATCCTGGAGAAGGAGGCCATTGCCGTGGCTATGGCCGGCACCAACATGAAAGATGCGCGGGATCACGGCGCGGATTTTATGGTGACACCCTGTCCACTCTGTCACATGAGTCTCGATATCTACCAGGAACGGGCGGGGAGGGCGGTCAAGACCGAATTGAATCTCCCCATCCTCCATCTCCCGCAACTGCTCGGCCTGGCGATGGGGATTCCAGCGCAAGATCTGGGACTGTCACGCCATCTGATTTCAGTCGACCGAATCGTCACTCGTTTACAAGCAACAGACACAGCACATTTATCCTCACCCGCGGAGCCCATGACATGAAGGTGATTGCCCTCTCGGATTTCCAGCAGTTCAGCCAAGAGAAAATGAAGAAGAACAACCTGTTCGAAACCACCCGTTTCTTTTGCGACATCTATTGTTTCGAGCCGGGGCAGGAACAGAAGGGGCACATTCACGGCGACCAGGACAAGGTCTACATCGTGCTGGAAGGAGAGGGCACCTTTCAGGTCGGAGCAGAAAAACGCGTGCTGGGATCGGGGCAGGGAACCATGGCGCCGGCCGGTGAGGAACATGGAGTGAAGAATCACACCGCGCAGCGTTTGAAAGTGCTCGTGTTCGTGGCGCCCAACCCGTAAGTTTATCGATTGCCCAGTGGCGCAGTCACCGTAATGGCCCCGGCAAGATCACCTTCCTTGTGTCCTTCCTTGGGATAGCCGGAGATGTCGAGATCACCTTTCGGCCCGCCATGGCAGACCAGACAATCCTTGGCATAATAGATCGGCATGACCACGCGTAACGTGCGCCCCTCTTCGGTCAACTCGCTGACATAGGCCTCGGCGCGCGGCCTGGCAGCAAGCCAGTTCAGCACCGACGCTTCATACTCATCCGGCTCATTTTTCGGGTTGCGCGGTTGAATCGCGGTCTGTTTCAACCGGACATGTGCAGCCTTGGAGAAGCGAGCGGAGGCCTGACTCCCATAGGTGGCGGGAATAAAATTCTTATAGCCGATGCCGCGCTGGTTGATGACGACCTGCGCTTCGCGGACGACCTCCCGGCTGGCTTGAACCAATGCAGGCAGGAGTTCCTTAGCCAATGGCGGAATCAGGATGGACACGGGCGCCGTCGGCAACGCCGTCAGATCAATTCCTGTCCTGCTCTGAAAATCCCGTATCAATTGCTGCTCGAACAATTCCGGCGTAAATCCCTTCTCACCCTTGTGGGGATCATCGATCAAGGATTGATTGCGCTCGATCACCGCACGCCCGGACTCCAGCAGTTTTGCCAGGAGGCGCGCCGTTTCCTCCGCTTCAGCCCGTTCGACCGCCAGGACCGTCAACGGCTGCACGATGAGGAGCACCAGCGCCACTGCCGCGATGAACCATACCGACCTTCTCATCATCCGTCTCCTCTCCATGCCGTCAGCGTTCGGGCCTGAGTCGACAAGTGCCCTGGACATAATGAGCCGCCATTTTCTCCACATCGAATGGTAATCCTTCCAGAGAGGCACGCCGGGGAAAGGCATATTCCTCATCTAACCAGCGTGTTCGCATGTCGCGCAGGCGACCTGATTCGTCCAACTTCAACAACAGATCGTTGACCAACCACCGCAGGCGATAACTCTCCTCGGCCACAACGACTCCGTAGTCCGCTTTAGTCAGAAACAAGGGGAGTCCGTCTGCACGCGCCAACAGCGACCAGTCTTTGCGGACCCGTGTCACCATATACTGCAACACCGGTTGTGCGCCGAGAATGACGTCGATGCGCGGCTCAGTGCCGGCATCGGCATATTCAAATGCGGCAGGCAGCGAATCGCAGACCATGACCCGGTTCGCGCTCAAATTCGCATCAGCATAGTAGTACGCGCTGGTTTCATCCTGGACCGCAATCGTCAACCCGTCCAGCGCATGGCTCGTCGCCGCCAGCCGGTCGGCTGCCGGATGCCTCGTCTGCTCCCGCACATTCGCCTGCACCCGCTCTAGCACCGTTGCACTCGTCGTGATGCCGCTGATGCCGCCGCCGTAAAAATAGGGCAGGGAGTAGGCCACCCCGGCCCTGGTGGGCGCGGGGGTGTTGGTTGCCACCGCTGAGACAAACCAATCCAGATGTCCTTCGTTGAGCAGTCTGAAAAGATCTCTGAAGCGCACGAGATGCAGGACCGGAATCACCGGGCGGCCGCACCGACGGGATAATTCGTCAGTCATCGCCCTGGTCAGTTCGACATCGAGTCCCGTCACGCGAGCGCCCTCGTCGGTCCAGATGGTCGGAAAGACGAACGGCCGGAACGGCTCCATCGCTAGACCGACCTGCACCCGCTCACGCTCACAGATGATATCAACCTTGTTGCCCGTCACCGGCCAGACATGTTCGACCGCATCGATCAGCAGACCGCATCCCGGCAACAGGAGCCAGAGCAGGACCAGCCACATAGAGCTCCGCCAGGACCGCCTGATCAAAATCGAACCCCCGTGAGAAAGACCCATTGCTGCGCCTGTCCCGCTTCACCTCGAAAATCTACACCGTACTGACTGTACTGTACGCTGATATCGACTGACAGACTCTGCGCGACGGGAAACCGTACGCCGACCTGCCCCCCGATCAAGTGTCCGGGTGCACGGTTTCCAGGACCGGGCAAGACCCCCCCGGCCAGCGCCCCGACGTACGGCACCGCTCGGTCCTCCAACGGTCCAAAGAGCACGTGGCGAATGATGCGGCTGATGGGTTTGTGTTTCGGAAAATCGAGGATGTCGATGAAGTTATTCCAGCGCGGATTTACAAACAGCGAATGCTGGTCGGTGCTGAACTCCCGGGTATGGATGCTGAAGAATTGGTAGATCGTGCGAACCTCCACATTGCCGTACCGCAACGCCGTGATCCCCAGTTGCACGCCGATTTCACGATCATCCGGCGCGAACGTCTGCTGTCGCAACATGACATCGACGTTAAAAGGCCGGATCGGAAATTCGAGCATCGCCTCCTGCGCGATCACCGACGTCACAGGCAGCAACCAGGCCCCGGCCACCACAGCCAGGCAGCATGCCAAGACTCTCCATCTGTGCCCCGTGGCGTCCATCGTCCGCATGGCAGATCTTGGGGTAAGGGTGGTCCAGTCTCGCTGATCAGCCAAATCGTTGTGCGCCGGGTCTATCGATGGGTCGGAGAGGGCCCCGCAGAGATGCATGACTTCATGATCTCCGCCTGACAACGAGCGCCGTTGAGCATAGCACGGCGCGCGGCCGCCAGGAGATTCTCCGGAGTCACGCCGCCGCTCACGACATCGACCAATGCATGGTCAGGAACGCTCTCCAAGTCCACGCGAGTGACGCCTGCGACTTGCGCCAGCTCCGCAGCGATATTCCGGCGGGAAGAGGGACAGTCTTGGCCGGATAAGAAGAGCGCCACTCGCTCGCGCGAGGTGTCGGCACTGACTGGACTCACGAGGCACCCGGCGGACAGGAGTAAGCAGCTCAGCGTCATCCCAGGACATCGCATCGGCATCTCCCAGAAACCACGATCCATGAATAAATGGTGTCGTCATTGTTACTCTCTCGCGTTGTCCGGCCGGCCCCTTCGGGCCGGCCGAAGATTCCATCACAAAACGGTTTACTTCGCCGGCAATTCCCACGGCACCATCGGCATCAACGGCGCCGGTTTGGCGTCCGGCCCGGCCAGCAAGACCGCAATCGCGCCGCGTAGCGCACCGGTCAGAGAATGGGTGACCAGCGGATAGGCGCCAGGGGACTCCACCACCACATCGAACGTGGCCGCACTGCCAGGCCCCACGACGTAGGTTTGCACGCCTTTCAGATTGTTGGCGGGATTGCCGCTCTCATACACGTTGTCCCAGATTTCGCCGATCGGGTGGAACGAGGAAAACTCGTTCGGTCCGGCGTTGACGAAATAAATACGGACACGCTCCCCGGGCTTGGCATCAAGTTTTCCCCCGCCGGTCACGAACGGGTGATACTTGAAAATGCCGCCGTTGAACATCATGCCGTCGTACTTACGATCGAACATGGCTTGGACATCATTCGGATTCTTAAAAAACTCCGACTGCACCAACACATATTCCCGATCCGCTTTCGGCCACACCTTGGCATTCTTTGGATCGACGATGATCGCGCCGAACATGCCGCGCGCGACGTGTTGAATCATAGGCGGCGCTCCGCAATGGTAGAAGAACACTCCCGGCTTCTTCGCCGTGAACGAGAAACTGTGCGTCTCGCCGGTGTTGACGGCCCGGTAGTTCTTCAAGAAATCGACTTCCGCGGCATGGAAATCCATCGCATGGGGATTCTTATTGCTGGCGGGATTGGTCAAGGTGAAATTAATCGTATCCCCTTCGGTCACCCGCACGACCGGACCCGGGAACTGCCCGTTGAACGTCCAGGCCGCATATTTTTCACCCCCGCCGTCGATGACGATGTCCGTTTCCACCGCGGTCATCTTGACCTCGTGGGTCTTTGCGTGGACCGACAGGGCCATACCAGCCACCATGCCAAGTGCCGTCCCGACAATCACCATCGCCTTGTACCGACCGCCGCCTCGATGGAAAAACCCTTTATGTGTGTTCATCTCTTCTCCCGTCATCCGTACAGTTCACTCGGCGACCGGGAGCGCATCGCCCCCGGATCAGCATTCGTCGCGATCGAATGCTGCGCCTCTGCCTGCACCATACGGGAGGGCCTCGTCACTAAAACATGACTATTGTCATGTTTTTGAAAATACCTGCGTTGTCGAGGAAGAAATTACGTGGAAGCGAGGATTCTCAGCTTGGGAAGATCACGAATGATGAGGCGGGCAGCGGTGCCGGTGACCAGCCGATCCTTCTTGAAGCGCGCCATGATCCGGATGGCGGTTTCAGTGGTCACGCCCACCATGTTGGCCATATCCTGACGCGTCAAACGAACGGTCACCCGAATCCCGTTCGGGTCCTTGATACCGCTGCGTTCGGCCAGATTCACCAGCAAAGAGGCTAGTCGTTGATCGGCACGGTCGAGGGCCAGCACCTTGGCCTTTTCCTGGGCTTCGTTGAGCCGGTTGCCCAGGTAGCGGATGACTTCCATCGCGGCATCCGGATTCGCCCGCAGCATCTTAAAGTAGGCTTCTTTTTTCATCCGGAGCACGCTGACATCGCCCATAGGCTGGGCCGTGCCGGGGTGAGAGGCGCCGTCGAAGGCCGAGGCGTCACAGCAGAAAAGATCCCCCGGCATGAGGACTTTCAGCGTGCACTCCTTCCCGTCGAGCGACGACTTGACGCACTTGACCGACCCTTCCTTCACGATGTGGAAGTATTCCGTCGGATCGCCCTCGCGAAAGATGTACTCGCCCTTGCCGTAACGGGTTTCAGTCATTTCGCCCAGGACCTTTTGACGATCCTGGGCGCTGAGAATCTGGAGCAGGGGAATCTGATTCAGCCCGGCAGGAGCCTGGGGGCTGGATCGTTCAGCGGGTGGCTGTTTTGACGATGTCTTTGGCCGCTTCGACAATCGAACGTACTCCAATTCCGAAATGATCGACGAGTTCGTCCGGCTTCCCGCTGCGCGGAATTTCCCGGACAGCCAACTTGCGAACCCGCACGCCCTCGGAAGCCAGCGCACTCAACACGGCATCGCCGATGCCGCCATGGGCATAGTGATCTTCGACGGTCAGGAATCGTCCGCCGGTCGCCCGCGCACACTCGATCAAGGTCGCCTGATCCACGGGCACGATGCTGTACAAATCCACGACGCGCGTCGCGATGCCGGCCGCTTTCAATTGGTCATGCGCTTTCAAGGCCTCGAAAAGGGTCACGCCGGCCGCCACGATCGTCAGCTGATCGGCCGCGCTTTGCCGAAGCACTTTCGAGCCGCCGATCCGGAAGGTTTCGTCCGGCCCATAGATCACTGGAGTCTTTGGGCGACCGGCGCGCAGATAAACCATGCCCTTGTGGGCCGTGGCCGACTCCATCAGTTTGTACATTGAAAGACCATCAGACGGGTACAGCACGGTGACGCCCGGCTGGGTCGACATCATGGCCAGATCTTCGAGTCCCATCTGGGACGGGCCGTCTTCGCCGATGCTGACGCCGACGTGTGTTCCCACCAGCTTGATATTCGACTGACTGATCGCCGCCATGCGAATGAAATCGTAGGCCCGCGTGAAAAATGCCGCGAACGTCGCCACA